>Ga0075366_10000782_pt1 | contig 15216 bp, 10 predicted proteins | sample EndMethybrTD3031_FD_72351 | JGI IMG/M metagenome (GOLD analysis project Ga0075366, IMG submission 72351) | Populus endosphere microbial communities from Tennessee, USA - Endosphere MetaG P. TD hybrid TD303-1 | ecosystem: Host-associated > Plants > Roots > Endosphere | place: USA: Tennessee...
GCTATGCCTCGGGCCCGCTTTTATACGCGGCATCTATGAAGAAGATACCGTACCTGATACAGGAGCAAAACTCGTATGCAGGTATCACCAATAAATGGCTTGGTAAAGGCGCCAAAAAAATATGTGTGGCTTTTGATAATATGGAGCAGTTTTTTCCTGCCGATAAAATCATTAAAACCGGTAACCCAATCCGTAAAGATTCGGTGAATATTGCCGGTAAGCACATGCAGGCATTGGAGTTGTACAAGTTATCAACCTTTAAAAAAACAATACTGATAACCGGTGGCAGCCTTGGCGCACGTACATTAAATAACAGCATTATGGCTGGTTTGGATAAGCTGATAGCCGCCGATGTGCAAATCATCTGGCAAACCGGTAAGTTTTATTATAAAACCATTATCGAAAAACTGGGCGAAGATCATCATCCTGATATTAAGATAAGGGAGTTTTTAACAAGGATGGATTTGGCTTACGCGGCTGCCGATGTTATTATATCAAGGGCCGGGGCCGGCACCATTGCCGAATTGTGCGTGATTAAAAAACCGGTCATCCTGGTACCATCGCCCAACGTAGCGGAGGACCATCAAACCAAAAATGCTTTGGCGCTGGTGCAGGAAGATGCCGCCATTTTTGTAGCTGATAGGGATGCCGAAGCGAAATTGGTGGATAGGGCCATTGAATTATTGAACGACAAATCATTACAAAGAAAACTAAGCACTAACATAGGTAAAATGGCTATGCCGAATGCCGATGAGGTGATAGCTAAAGAGCTTTTACAAATAATAAAATAACAATTAAAGTTATGGCCCTCCTTCTCCCAAAAAGGGGAGGGCCTTTTTTAAAAACATTAAAATGGAACTACGCGACATACAAAGGGTTTACCTTGTGGGTATAGGCGGCATCGGGATGAGCGGCCTGGCCCGTTATTTCCATCACTTGGGCTGTATTGTTTGCGGGTACGATAAAACAGTTACCGACCTCACCAACGATTTACACAACGAAGGTATCCAGATCTGTTTTGAGGATAATGCCGATTGTATCCCCATCAGCTTCCAGGAGCCATCCAGCGATACGCTTATAATTTATACGCCGGCCATTCCTAAGGATTCGGCAGTGCTGAATTATTTCAAAAATCACGGATTTGAGTTATTTAAACGTTCGCAGGTTTTGGGTTTAATCAGCAAAAGCTCTTTCACCATAGCTGTTGCAGGTACACACGGCAAAACCACCACATCAACCATGGTGGCGCATTTGTTAAAAGCATCCGGTAATGATTGTTCGGCTTTTTTAGGTGGTATATCGTCCAATTACCAAACCAATGTGCTGTATGGCAAAAACAATGTAATGGTAGTTGAGGCCGATGAGTACGACCGTTCGTTTTTAACGTTGTTCCCCGATGTGGCTATCATCACATCTATGGATGCCGATCACCTGGATATTTACGGCGATCATGAGCATTTAACGGAATCGTTTAAGCTGTTCGCGTCGCAGATAAAAAGCGGCGGTACGCTGGTACATAAAAATGGCTTGCCTTTAGATGCTGGTTATACCTACGCGCTGGAGGATGCCTCGGCCGATGCGCACGCGGCCAATATCCGTATTGAAGATGGTGATTTTTATTTCGATTTTATCAATGCCGATATCAGTATCCGCGATATAAAAATGGGTATTGCGGGTATGCATAATATCGAAAACGCGGTTGCCGCTATCGAAGCTGTTTTAAGGCTGGAGATAACGCCGGAAGCTATTAAAGAAGCATTGGGCTCATTCAGGGGGGTAAAACGCAGGTTTGAATACATCGTGAAAACACCGGAACATATTTACATTGATGATTACGCGCACCATCCCGAAGAATTGCGGGCTGCCATATCATCGGTAAAAAGGTTGTACCCGGATAAAAAGCTGACGGCCATATTTCAGCCCCATCTGTACACCCGTACGCGCGATTTTGCCGATGGCTTTGCCGAGGTGCTGAGTATGGTTGATGAACTGATATTGCTGGATATTTACCCGGCCCGCGAGTTGTCTATTGAAGGTGTAACTTCAAATATGCTGCTCAATAAAATGGCGCTGATTAATAAACGCATCCTGAGTAAGCAAGGCGCGTTAGATGCGGTTAAAAATGAAAAGCCCGAGCTGTTGTTAACAGTTGGCGCGGGGGATATAGACACTTTGGTACACCCTTTAAAAGAGATATTACAACATGGGTAAAAAGCTCATCTGGAAGCGCCTTTTGATAGGATTTGCCTGGGTAATTTGCCTGGGTGGCCTTGTGGTGCTGATGGGTTTTATCGAAACAAAAAAAGCTTCGGTGGTATGCACCGCGGTAAAAGTAAATATTCCGGGTAACCAATATTTTATAGATAAACAGGAGGTTGACCAGATATTGCAAACCAACAGCCACACCCTGATTGGCCAAAAGCTGGAGCACATCAACATCCAGGACCTGGAAAATAAATTAAGGGCGAACCCATTTATAGAGTTTGCAAAAGTTTATACCGAAATGGATGGCGTATTAAGGGTTGAAGTTAGCCAGCGGCAACCCATATTAAGGGTGATGAACCACTACGATATGGATTTTTATATTGACCAGCACGGGTTAAAAATTCCGCTGTCGTCAAACTTTACCGCAAGGGTATTGGTGGCCAATGGTTATATCGATGAGTTGTTTACCAATCATGTTGATTCATTGCATACGCAGCTGGCAAAGGATTTATATAAAACGGCCGATTTTATCCGCAGGGATTCGTTATGGGATGCGCAGATAGCGCAGATATATGTAAACACAGATCGCGAGATAGAGCTGATACCCAGGGTAGGCAGCCAGCGGATTTTGATAGGCAATGCCGACTCGTTAAATGTAAAACTAAGGAACCTGCAAGCCTTTTACAAACAGGTGCTGCCGCATGTGGGCTGGGATAAATACCGCACCATTAATATTAAATACACCAACCAGGTAATTGGTGTAAAAAACGAACTGACAAAAGCAGACTCGGCCAAAATGAAAGCATTAAAGCTGGATTCGCTTAAAATGAAAAAGGATACATCTCAAATAAAAATGTAATATGGACAAAAGCTCAACACAAGAAAAAAGTTCACCAATTGTAGTAGGATTGGATATCGGGACTACTAAAATATGCGTCATCGTTGGTCGCAGGAGCAAGAATGGGAAGATTGAGGTATTAGGAATTGGTAAAGCAGAATCTGCAGGTGTAACCCGCGGAATGGTTTCAAATATAGATAAAACCGTACAGGGTATTACCCAGGCGGTTGATATTGCCGGCGCGCAATCAAATGTAGATATCAAAGTGGTATTTGTAGGTATCGCTGGTCAGCATATTAAGAGTTTGCAGCATCGCGGTTTAATAACCCGCCGCGATTTACAATCGGAGATAAGCCGCAAGGATATCGATAAACTGATTGAGGATATGTATAACCTGGTGATGCCTCCGGGCGAAGACATTATTCATGTGTTACCGCAGGAATTTACGGTAGATAATGAGCCGGGGATTAAAGACCCTATTGGCATGGCAGGGGTACGTTTGGAAGCCAACTTCCACATCATATCCGGCCAGGTTACGGCTATTAAAAATATTGTAAAGTGCGTAAATAAGGCCAACCTGGATAGCCAGGACCTGATACTGGAGCCATTGGCATCTTCTGAATCTGTTTTGAGCGAAGAGGAAAAAGAAGCCGGTGTTGTTTTGGTTGATATTGGCGGCGGCACTACCGATGTGGCTATTTTCCACGAAGGCATTATCCGTCATACAGCGGTTATTCCTTTTGGGGGCAACAGCGTAACCGAAGATATCCGCGAAGGCTGCTCTGTAATGCGTAATATAGCCGAGCAGTTAAAGGTAAGGTTTGGATCGGCCCTGGCCGATGAGAACAAGGAAAACGAGATTGTTTGTGTACCCGGCTTACGTGGCCGCGAACCAAAAGAGATCAGCGTTAAAAACCTGGCTTATGTAATACAAGCCCGCATGGAAGAGATTGTGGAGCATGTGTATTACGAGATAAAATCATCGGGTTACGAGAAAAAACTGATTGCCGGTATAGTAATTACAGGTGGCGGCGCGCAATTAAAACACCTGCGCCAGTTGGTTGAGTTTGTTACCGGTTTAGATTGCCGCGTAGGTTACCCAACCGAGCATTTGGCCAAGAATGAAGTGTTGCCTAAAAATATTTACGAAGAGCTGCAAAGCCCGACGTTTGCTACCGGTATAGGCCTGTTGATAAAAGGTATCCAGAAAACGGAATACATGAACGTAGATGCCCCGGTTGAAAAAGCACAGAAACCCAAGTTTGAGGGTAAAGGAAAAGAGGGTGGTTTATTTGACAGGTTGTTAAAGAAAAGCATCACCTTTATTAAGGACGATATAAATGATGAGGACTTTTTGAAATAATTATACACAATAGTTAAGATTTTCCACATTGTAGACATTTGTGGAAAACTCTTGTGGAAAAAATACTATTATTACGATGGTTAAATCTAAATGTTGGTAAAATCACATATAGCTGAAAACGAAGATTATGCAGTTTGAGATGTTAAAAGAAAAATCGTCAATCATCAAAGTAATTGGTGTTGGCGGTGGCGGTGGTAACGCCGTAAACCATATGTACAGGCAGGGAATTACCGGTGTCGACTTTATAATTTGTAACACCGATGCCCAGGCGCTGGAACTTAGCCCTATACCAAACAAGGTACAATTGGGCGCCAGCCTTACCGAAGGTATGGGTGCCGGTTCGATACCCGAGGTGGGAAAAAACTCTGCAATAGAAAATATCGACGATATAAAACAGATGCTTGGTGTTAATACCAAAATGCTGTTCATTACCGCGGGTATGGGTGGCGGTACCGGTACAGGTGCAAGCCCTATCATAGCCAAGGCCGCCCGCGAAATGGATATATTGACCGTAGGTATTATAACCACACCTTTCTCTTTTGAAGGTAAACGCCGCAAAATGCAGGCCGATGCCGGGATGGAAGAGTTGCGTAAATATGTTGATTCGTTCCTGGTAATCTCGAACGACAGGCTGCGCCAGATTTTTGGTAACCTTACCATGAGCTCGGCTTTTGGCCAGGCAGATGATATATTAACCACAGCCGCAAAAGGTATTGCCGAGATTATAACCTTACCGGGCTATATCAACGTTGACTTTAAGGATGTGCGCACCGTAATGAAAGATAGTGGCGTATGTATCATGGGCAGCAGCAGCGCCGAAGGCGAAGGCCGTGCGTTGAAAGCTGTTGAGGGTGCATTAGCATCGCCATTGTTAAAAGACAATGAGATAGAAGGTGCACGTTACATTTTGCTTAACATTAGTTCGGGCCTTAAAGAGGTTACCATGGATGAGGTGAGCATTATTACCGATTATATACAGGAAGAAGCCGGTTTGGCTGCCGACCTGATTTGGGGTAACTGCGTTGACGAAAACCTGGAAGATAAATTATCGGTAACTATTATAGCAACCGGTTTCCAAACCAAGGATGAGCGCGAAAAAGAGATCAGCAACAAAAAGATAGTATCCATGCTGGTACCCGAAAATGCGCCCCTGGTAAAACCTGTAAACGAATTTATAAACCCGGTTAAAGCCAATACGCTTGCCCAGCCATATATTAAACACAAAGAGGAGCCTAAGCAAACCGGTTTGTTTGATATGTTTGGAGCCACCGAGAAAAGGGACGACGATGTAGTTAAGTTTAACCTGCACGAAGAAGAGCAGGAAGAGGAAAACGAGCAGGATATGGCTGGTTTCACTTTTAAAATGAGCGAGCCTGAAACTTACAGCGCGCCGGTACAGGAGCAACGTAAGCCCGAGCCTGCGCCAACTCCCGTTCCTGAGCCGGAACCGGTAGCTCTTGCAGGTGCTGATGATAATAAAACAAACGAATCAATAGAGGAGCAGCTAAAAAAATCGCGCGAGCGTATCATGCGCCTTAAAGATCTGAGTATGAAACTGCGTACTGGCAACATCCAGGAGTTGGAAAATGTACCTGCCTACAAACGCAAAGAAGTTGCCCTGCAGGATACCCCAAAATCTGACGAAAGCGCCATCTCCCGTTTCAGCCTGATGCCCGATAACGAAGGCAACACCGAGATAAGGAGAAATAACTCGTTTTTGCATGACAATGCGGATTAGTATCAAGTAGTAAGTATCAGGATAAAAACGCCGCTATAGAGTATTTACTTTATGGCGGCGTTTTCTTTTTAATATAGTTAAAAAAACTGTTGGCTTTGTCATGATGCCAGCGCCGCTGCATTTGCAGCTGCCAGCCCTGCCTGAAGCGATTGTAGGTTGATTTGTGCTTTATTTAATTGGGCCTGGGCTAGGTTTAGCTGGTTTGTAACTATTGTAAGTGCGTTAAAAGTACGGTCGTACTGTAGGCAACTGTCGTTGTACACTTCATGAAGTAGCGATGGTAAGCTTTGTAATTGCGTAACCGAAACGACATCAGCGATTTTTTTTGCCTGGGCAGACACCAGTGTCGTAGCTGCCAAACTTTCTGTATTGCTCGCCTGCGCTGCAAACGATGTTGTTAATGCTACAAGTGTTAGCGAAATCGCGTTATTGGCATTATTACCCGCCGTGCCCACCATTGTAATTAAATCATCCGATACAAGTGGATTTATGGCTTTTCTCCTGATGATTAAAGCAGATAGCTTATTAACTATCTCCCCTGAATATATAAGCCGGTCAACTAACGTTTTTATGCCTGTAACTATCTTATCGCTATAAGTGTTCGCGGTCTGCGTTTCTTCCATAGCTATAACAGAATTGGCCTGTAATTCAATAATTTTTTGGACGAGCTGATCGGCAACATTCCGGTTGTTTAAGCTTGCGACTCTATTGTTATCAACTATACTTAACGATGCTTGTATATTGGCCTGTTTTGCGGTAACTGAATTTACTATTGCTTGTTGGGTATCAACTGCTAATTGAGCATCAAGTACCTGGCTGGTAAGTGAGTCTAATTCTGCTTTTTTCGCTTCGGTAACGCCGTAACTTTTTTGCGGAGGAAGGCTTGAATGTATTGTCATCTGTTTTCTTAACGTTAGTTATGGCTTGCCAAATATTTAAAGCTTGTAGTTGCATAAAAGTTCGACAGTGTTGACTTGTACCAGGCTTGTTTCTCTGCTTCGCCTCCGCTGTAAACAGCCAATATTGCCGGCACGTACGCATTGTTAACAATTAACGGGTTTCCAAAGTTGTCGGTAGTGGCAGGTGTAATAGCCACGCTGCACGTAATTGTTTCATTTGTTGCGCCGGTAGCGGGAACTGCCACGCTGTAGTTTCCGGATGCAGTAGCCTCCGCGAGCACCTCGTTAAATACAAAGCCGAACGTGTTCTTTTTCAATTTTTCATTCCCGGCTTTTTTTACAGATAAAAATATGCAGCGATACTCCACAGCTAAGTCATGCGTATTAGCCGGTATAGAAAATTTTACTGCTTGCGATATTTGCAGTTCGGCAGCGTTTTTAGTAATGTCTGAATTATTATCTTCAACCCGTATGCTGCTGCTTTCCGGCTTAGTTAAAGGGATGGAATATACAAATGGAACAGATGGAGCCGAAAGAAAATCATCGAAAGCATTCAACTCCTTTTTATATCTATCTGTGAATATTGCAAATATAAAGGCGACGTATTGGTTGCCGGGAATGATGGCTTCATCGTCGGCATCCCAGGCCGTTCCTGTACTTATTTGCTGGCTAAGCACTTTATCACTTACAGATTCGGTAACTGCGACACAGCATCGTGCGTTAATAGCGTGCAGTTGTTGAGCCTGGATAATATTAAAAGCTATGGCCTTACTCGTTTTAACCAACAAAATAAAGTACGCTTTAACGGGATTTACGTTGGCTACCTCGTGTTTAAATGAATTATGCAGGGGAGTGAACGAGATACTGAAATATCCTCCCGGCACATTATTTACCGTTACACTCAAATTAAGATTCAGGATATTGTTGGCGCTTGTGTAGGCGGCAAACGCAGCTGTTACACTGGCTTCAATATCGGTATAATTGCCTTCGGCAGTATTATCCCTGTTATCCACTGCTACAAGAATATCACTGGCAGTAGTAACTTGTTGTAAGGCAGCATCAAAGTCGGTAGATACTGTTTTAAACAAATCACCTGCTGATAAATTTGTATTTTTTGCATCATCGTAAACTGTGGCTGCGGAAACTTCGGCTATTTTCATTGATGCCTCCATGGCATCTTTAGCTAAGTGTTCTGCACTATTAGCGGTTTCATTCAATAAATCGTACATCTTTTTTGCCAATTCGTATAAGTCTGAATCAAAGTCTGCGGCGTTTACAATACTGTAAATCGATCCTGCATCGCTTGCGAGCCTGAAAATGGCGTTGGCCGCTACTTGTATATTTGCAGCGGCAACCGCCACGTTTGAAACCGCCTGATTTACATATTGATTTACCTGATTGGCACTTGTCAACACATTGGCCGATAAGCTAGTTGCATTATTGGCCAGCTGTTTTATGGGTATATTGTGTGTAGTTAATTGGTTTTTAGCATATACCAGATTTTGCATGGCGGCAATTTTTGCCCCTTGCGCATAATATAAACTCAACATGGAAGCGGTATGCTGTTCTTTAAGGTTTTGTAATGTCAGGGTCTGGGTTTGCAATACAGTGCAAACCGCGCTATTTAAATTTTGGTTGTACGGGTTCATGTTAACTAATTGGCTCAGGGTTTATACAGAAAGAACGGCAAATTTACTATGGAAGATTAAATCATATAAATGTATCAATTAGTATCAAGTATCAAGATAAAAAGCGCAAAGCCGTTACAAGTAAAATCCCATTCTTATAACCGCTTTTTTGGCTAAATGAAAATCTATCTTGACGCCTCAACGTCATCAACTTGGTGCCAGGAAAAAATCTTTCTACTTGATGCTTACTACTTGATTCTCTTCCCCAGTTATAAGCTATTCTAAAAAGTTATAGCTATTGTATCAGGTTCTATTTACGGCTATATTTGCACATTATTAACGTTTAACGGTAAATTATTTTGGATTTATTTGATAAAATAACAAAAAGCTTAGGTGGGCCGCTGGGTCAGCATCAAAAATGGTCACATGGTTATTTTTCATTTCCCAAACTGGAGGGGGAAATTGGGCCGCATATGCAGTTCAATGGGAAAGAGCATTTGGTTTGGAGCCTTAATAATTACCTGGGTTTGGCAAACCATCCCGAAGTAAGGGAAGCCGATGCGCAGGCTGCGAAAGACTATGGTATGGCTTACCCTATGGGTGCCCGTATGATGTCTGGAAACTCCATCCACCACGAAGAGCTGGAGAACAACCTGGCCGCGTTTGTAGGTAAAGAAGCCGCGTTTTTATTGAACTACGGTTACCAGGGAATGGTATCCATTATAGATAGCCTGGTTGACAGGAACGATGTTATTGTTTACGATGCCGAATCGCATGCCTGTATTATCGATGGCGTTCGTTTGCACATGGGCAAACGTTTTGTTTACCAGCATAATGATATTGAAAGCTGCAGAAAGCAATTAGAGCGTGCTACCAAACTAACCGAACAAACCGGCGGTGGTATTTTGTTGATTACTGAAGGCGTTTTTGGTATGTCGGGAGCGCAGGGCAAGCTTAAAGAAGTTATCGAACTAAAAAAAGAATTTAATTTCCGCTTATTGGTTGATGACGCGCATGGTTTTGGTACCATGGGTAAAACTGGTGCTGGAACACATGAGGAGCAGGATTGTATTGAGGGAGTGGATGTATATTTTGCCACCTTTGCCAAATCTATGGCGGGCATTGGTGCGTTTGTTGCGGCCGACGAGCAGATAGTACACTTTTTGCGTTACAACATGCGTTCGCAAACATTTGCCAAGGCTTTACCAATGCCGATGGTATTGGGCTTAAAAAAACGCTTTGAGTTGCTGGTATCACAACCGCAGCTTCGCGAAAAATTATGGCTTATATCATCAACCCTGCAAAAAGGTTTAAAAGACCGGGGCTTTAACCTGGGCGTTACCAATACCATGGTTACCCCGGTATTTTTAGAGGGCGACCTTTACGAGGCCACCAGCCTAACCCGCGACCTGCGCGAAAACTACGGCATCTTTTGCTCAATTGTAATTTACCCGGTTATCCCTAAAGGATTGATATTATTAAGGCTGATACCAACTGCCTCACACTCATTGGAAGATGTAGAACGCACCCTTAACGCCTACAGCGAAATGGGCGCAAAGCTGAAGGCCGGCTATTATAAAGAGAATAAATTGGAGATAGCGTAATTATAGATGTGCAGATATGCAGATTTCAGATGTGCAGATTTTTAAATATAAAGTAAAAGGCCTCAATTTGAGGCCTTTTACTTTAATACGATTTTCATTCATTGCCTCAACAACTTTATGTCATTGCGAGCGCAGCGCGGCAATCGCGAACTGTACAAGCCCACTAGGTATAGTTCGCGATTGCTTCGTTCCTCGCAATGACATAGATTGCTTTCCTTCAAATAATTGATTATCAGTAACAACGGTGCCGCTGACTATATAAAGCTATTAAGGTTCCCTTTACAGATTCAAAATTGCATAGGCTCAGTTGCTTTGCCCGGTTCCAATAAATCAAAAAATCATCTGCACATCTGAAATCTGCATATCTGCACATCGAAAAAGGTTAGTGCTTAAAAAAAGATAAATACACTTGTTTTACAATGTGGTAAGCTGCGAAAGAAAAAAATAAAACGGCTATGCTGGTATTAATTAACCGGGTACTTAAGGCAAATTTACTTTGTATATACCGGGCAAATTCGGCATATAAAAACAGGCATAGGAAGGAACCTGCCGCCGAGCCTATACTGAATATGACCAGGGCAATCCTTCCGTCCAGGATCCATTGGTGTGTAATAAGATAGGTGCCGGTAACCATCCAGAACGGCACTTGCATAGGGTTAAGAAAACCAAGCAGGATTCCGTATTTGATGCTGGCATGTTCGGAGTAATTGGTTTTGGGTGGTTTATTCCGGTGAATCCAGGTAATAGTGCCTAAAGTGCCAAAAAGTACAACCATTACCCAATCAATAACAACGGCCAGGTGTATTTGGCCCGAAAGCCACCTGGCGGCATGCATAATAAAATAGGTAAAGAAAAACTCTACACACGAAAAAGCAATAATAAAACGTAAAGCCTCTTTTATACCACGGTTTATGGTGATTTGCACAAGTGTAAGATTGATGTTGCCGGGAGGTATGTAACCAATAAAGTTGGCTATAAGCCCGATGAAAAAGGTAAGGAATATCATTGGCGTAAAGATAAATTTTAAAATTTGAGAATTTGAAGATTTGAGAATTTGAAAATGATTGTCTTGGCTTTTAATTTTCAAATTTTCAAATCATCAAATCTTCAAATCATTCTTCCGTACATCTGCACATCTGCATATCTGAAATCTGCACATCTTCATTACATTTGCATATCTGAAATCTGCACATCTGAAACATGCCAATCGATAAAATAATATCCCTGCTGCCGTCTGCAACCGAAATCGTATGTGCCCTGGGGCTTCAGGATAGCCTGGTGGGCCGGTCGCACGAGTGCGATTATCCGGAATGGGTAAAACAATTGCCGGTTTGTACCGAAGCTAATTTCCTCGATGGGTTAAGCAGCGCTGCTATTGATGTGAAAGTGAAAGAAATTTTGGCCGATGCTTTGTCGGTTTATACGGTTAAGCGCGAACAGATTAAGGCACTGGCGCCTGATGTGGTAATAACCCAGGACCAATGTGATGTTTGCGCGGTTTCACTGGCCGATGTTGAACTTGCTTTGGATAATTATCTTGATAAAAAAGCCCGGATAATTTCTTTGCGCCCTAACAGCCTTGACGATATTTTTAACGATATAGCCACTATAGCCGATACCCTGGGTGTATCACAGGCCGGCGCCGAGCTGCTGGAATTGTTGAACGAGCGGGTAGATATTATTAAGCACAAGTTAAAATTTGCAGATAGCAAACCCACGGTGGCTTGTATCGAATGGCTTGACCCCATGATGGTATCCGGCAACTGGGTGCCCGGCCTTGTTAGCATTGCCGGCGGCACACCTGTACTGGCACAGGACGGCAAACATTCGCCCTACGTAAGCTGGGACGATATCCGGCTACAGAACCCCGAAATTATGGTGGTTATGCCTTGCGGTTTTTCGATAGAGCGTACGTTAAAGGAAATTGATGTTTTAATGCAATTACCGGGCTTCGCCGATTTGAAGGCCGTAAAAAACAATCAACTGTACATAGCCGATGGCAACCAGTACTTTAACCGCCCGGGTCCACGTATAATTGATTCTATAGAAATCCTGGCCGAAATCATCCGTCCTAAACAATTTGCCTTTGGCTACGAGGGTGAAGGGTGGATTAAATTTAGCGTATAACCCTCGGGATTTAATTTAAAGTTGTCGGATTTTTAATTAATTGATTGGTAGTCAATGGTTTAAATCGTGTCGGTACACAAAGCAAACAGTTTGCGAAGGTTTTGAAAAATACAGGGATAATAATGTTTCACTTATTAAAATTATTTAAAAAGTTATCTATATTTAGCTGCCCTTTATTATCTAACATGACCCACTATGCGCAAAATCTTTATCCTGATGCTGTTTGCAGCATTTTTTATGAGTACAGCCTTCAAAAATACCGATGCTGTAAAATTTAATGCCGCCGATCTGCACATCAGTTGGGAGGTTGTGGACGATAATTATCAGAATAAAAATGAAGCGTTAACCGTATTGGTAATTACCAATAGCGGCAAAAATGTTTTACCTGCCGATGGATGGAAGTTTTACTTTAACTCGGGCCGTGGTTTTGTGGAGAACGCGGTAAGCGGCAACGCCAAAATAAACCAGGTAAATGGCGATTTATATAGCATTACCCCAACCGCTGGCTTTAAGGAGCTTAAACCAGGCGAATCGGCCCGGATAGAATACGTAAACCAAGAACCTGTAGTAAACATTACCGATGCCCCCGAAGGAATTTATATGGTATGGGATGCCCAGTCCGAGAAAGGCTACAGCATTGGCTCTTTTGATATTAAGCCATACAAACCAAGCTACGCAGGCCTGGTTACCTCCGAAATTGTTTACGACAGGAATAAAACGGTTACCGATATCCCGGCCGATCGATTGCCTAAAATATTGCCTACTCCGGTAAGCTATACCGAAACCGGTGGTACGTTTACTATCGACGGAAAAACGGCGGTTGTTGCCGATGGAGCTTTTGCCCGCGAAGCAGCGTACCTGGCAAACAGCTTTAGTAAAATATTGGGCAGGCCGTTAACTATTTCTGTCGGCACATCGGGTGCGGGTATCACATTAAAAAAAGTTGATGGCATTGCTCCCGAGGGATATGAACTTAAGGTAAGTGCACAGGGAGTTATCATTAATGCCTCTACAGCTTCCGGTGCTTTTTATGGCATCCAATCGTTGACAAACCTGGTTTCTCCCGCTGCATGGGTTAAAGCCGAAAAGAGTATTAAAATTTCTGGTGTGGATGTAAAGGATGCCCCCCGTTTTGCCCACCGCGCTGTAATGCTTGATGTGGCCCGTAACTTTCAAACACAGAAACAGGTTATCAAACTGATTGAGGCTATGAGCCTTTATAAGCTGAATGTTCTGCACCTGCACTTAACAGATGATGAAGGCTGGAGGATTGAAATTCCATCATTACCCGAACTTACTTCGGTTGGTTCAAAACGTGGCCATACTTTGGATAGTAAAACTCACCTGCCTGCATCGCACGGCTCGGGACCGGATGTAAATAACCCGTACGGTACCGGCTTTTATACTAAGGCGGAGTATATCGAAATATTGAAATACGCTACTGATCGCCACATCACAGTTATTCCCGAAATAGAAACCCCTGGTCATGCCCGTGCCTCCATCAAAGCTATGGATGCCCGTTATAACCGGCTAATAGCCGAAGGTAAAACGGACGAAGCGACAAAATATCTATTACGGGATTTGAATGATAAATCCGAGTACAGATCAGTTCAATACTGGAACGATAACGTGATAGATGTATCGTTACCATCGGCCTATACCTTTGCCGAAAGGGTGGTTGACGACCTGGTAAGCATTTACAAAGAAGCCGGCGCGCCATTGCCTGGTATTCACTTTGGCGGCGATGAAGTGCCATCCCATGTTTGGGAAAAATCCCCGGCTTATCTTGCTTTAAAAGCCAGTCACCCCGAAATTCAAAACACCGGCGATTTATGGTATTATTTTTACGGCCGGGTAAACCAAATATTAAAATCCAAAGGCATCCATCTGGCCGGATGGGAAGAAATGGCTCTGCGCAAAACAAAAATAGACGGCAACGACACCTATGTGCCCAATCCCGATTTTACCGGCGAGCACCTACAGGCCGACGTATGGAACAACGTATTAGGCGGCGGACAGGAAGATCTGGCTTACAAGCTGGCAAACGGTGGCTACAAGGTGGTACTTACCTGTGTTACCAACTTGTATTTTGATATGGCCAACTACAAATCATTTGACGAGCCCGGTTATTATTGGGGTGCATTTTTAGGTATTGATAAATTTTACTCTTTTATCCCTTACGATTACTTTAAAAATGCCGATGTTGACAAAAACGGCGCACCCATAAACCAAAGCATATTTTTAGGCAAGCAACGCCTTTCCGATTATGGTAAAACCAACATCATCGGTTTGCAGGGCGCGCTATGGGCCGAAACCGTGAAAGGCCCGGCACGTATGGATTACATGATATTCCCCCGCCTGCTTGGCCTTGCCGAGCGCGCCTGGGCAGCAGATCCGGCATGGGCTACGGAAAAAGACCCGATAAAAGCCAAACAAGAATACGATTTAGCATGGTCGACTTTTTTGAACGTATTAGGTAAACGGGAATTGCCCCGCTTAACTTACTTTAACGGAGGCTACAACTACCGTATACCAAAACCGGGAATCAGCCTGCAGGATGGAAAATATTTAAGCAATATTGAATTCCCCGGCTTAACTATCCGTTATACCACTAATGGTAAAGACCCTGATGCCAACAGTAAGATTTATACCGCACCGGTTGATTACAAAGGTGGAGAAATTAAATTCCGCGCTTTTGATCCCAAGGGTAGGGGAGGAAATGTAGCTACAGGAGGTGAAGCCGCCGAAGGAAAGAAACAAGGGACGACGTTGTAAAGCCCCCTCTAAATCTCCCCCGGTAGGGGAGACTTTTAA
>Ga0075366_10000783_pt1 | contig 15211 bp, 17 predicted proteins | sample EndMethybrTD3031_FD_72351 | JGI IMG/M metagenome (GOLD analysis project Ga0075366, IMG submission 72351) | Populus endosphere microbial communities from Tennessee, USA - Endosphere MetaG P. TD hybrid TD303-1 | ecosystem: Host-associated > Plants > Roots > Endosphere | place: USA: Tennessee...
GGTGATGGAGGCGCTGGTGCAGCAGGTGCAGGAGTCGTGCTCGGCCGCGGTGCTCGACGCGACCGACATCGTCTACGTGATGCGCGTGCCCACCCATAAGATCATGAGCATCAGCCTCGGCGTGGGGTCGCGGCTGCCGGCGTATTGCACCTCGATGGGCCGGCTGCTGCTGGCCGGCCTGGACGAAGACGACCTGCGCGCGCGGCTGGTGGCCTCCGCACCCGCAGCGCTGACCAAGCACACGGTGACCGACATCGACGTCCTGCTCTCGAAGATCGCGCAGGCACGCCGCCAGCGCTGGTGCCTGGTCAACCAGGAACTCGAAGAAGGGCTGATCTCGATCGCCGCGCCGGTCATCAACCGCGCCGGCCGCACCGTGGCCGCGCTCAACATCACAGGCCAGGCCAACCGCACGAGCGCCAAGGTGATGCAGGAGACGATGCTGCCGGCGCTGCTGGCGGCGGCGCAGAAGATTTCGGGGATGCTGTGAGCCATATCCTGCACATCGAGGGCCTGCGCTTCGCGTACCCCGGACAGCTGCCGCTGGCCGACGGCTGGTCGGCGCACATCGGCGCCGGCGTGACCCTGCTATACGGCGACACGGGCAGCGGCAAGTCGACCCTGCTGCGGGTGTTGGCGGGCGTGCTGCCTGCGAGCGGCCGGCTGGTGCTGGCTGGCGCGCGCCTCGATGCCGCGCCGGACGCCTACCGCCGCAACGTTTTCTTCTGCGACCCGGCCACCGACAAATTCGACCAGATGACGGTGCACGCCTGCACGGCGGCGCTGCGTGCCGATGACCCCGGCTTCGACGAGGCCCGCTGGCGCGCGCTGGTCGAAGGCTTTGCGCTGGTGCCGCACATCGACAAGAAGCTGTACATGCTCTCGACCGGTTCGAGGCGCAAGGTCTATTTGGCCGCGGCCCTGGCATCGGGCCGCGCCCTGACCCTGCTCGACGACCCGGCCGGCGCGCTCGACGCAGCGTCGGTCCGGTGCCTGTGGCGCACGCTGGCCGACTTTGCAACCTCGCAACAGCCTGGGCGCGCCATCGTCGTCGCCAGCAGCGATGCAATCCACGCGGTACCGCTCGCGGCCACGATCGAATTACCGCCGCGCTGATGCCGCCTGCCGCGGTCGTCCTCAGGCGCCGGCGTCCTGTTGCATTTCGACCAGCGCGCGCAAGCCGGCCAGATACGACTGCGGGCCCAGGCCCTGGATCGTCCCCTTGACCGCCGGCGAGATGATCGAGTGCGCACGCCAGGCCTCGCGCGCGGCGATGTTCGACATGTGGATCTCCAGCGTCGGGAACGGCATCGCCTTGATCGCATCGTGCAGCGGCACGCCGTGCTGCGTCAGGCCGGCCGGGTTGACCAGCGCGCCCTGCGCCGCGTCGATGTTCTTGTGCAGGAAGTCGATGAGGTCGCCTTCGTGGTTCGACTGGATCGTGTCAAGCGTGACGCCGAGCTCCGCGGCCAGCTTGCCAAGCCGCGCATCGATTTCCGCCAGCGTGGTGTGGCCATAGATGTGCGGCTCCCTGCGGCCGAAAAGATTCAGGTTGGGCCCGTGCAGAACGAGGATTTTCATGATCGGCTTCGGGTCGCCGCTCACTTGCGGATGCGGGTTAGCTCGTCGTTGTAGAGCTTGACGGCGGCGGGGTCGTAGCTCGCCGAGAAGCGCTCGATCACCGGCTTGGCGATCTGCCGCATGCGGGCCTGCTCGGCCGGCGCCAACTCGTTGAACTGCATGCCTTTGGCCTGCAGCTCGCCGACCGACTTCTGCGCCGCGGCGCGGCTGACCTGCCGCTGGTAGCCGCGCGCTTCGTCGGCCGACTCGCGCATCCACTTCTGCTCGGCCGGCGTGAGCTGGTCCCAGAACTTCTTGCTGACCAGGATGATGTTGGCCGCGTAGACGTGGTTGGTGGCGCTCAGAAACTTCTGCACCTCGAAGAACCGGTTTGACTGGATCACGGCAAACGGATTCTCCTGGCCGTCGACCGCCTTCGCTTCGAGCGCGCCATAGAGTTCGGCAAACGGCATCGGCACCGGGTTGGCCTTGAATGACTTGAAGGTTTCCAGAAAAACCGGGTTCGGAATCACGCGGATCTTGAGGCCGTCCAGATCCTCGGCCTTGGTGATCGGCCGCTTGCTGTTGGTGACGTTGCGGAATCCGAGGTCCCAGTAGCCGAGTGCGACGAGGCCCTTCTCGGGCAGCTTGGCGAGCAGCGTCTGGCCGAGCGGGCCGTCGAGCAGCGCATCGGCCTGCGCGAAGGTGCTGACCGAAAAAGGAAAGTCGAGCAGTCCGAACTCCTTGACGATGCCGGCCAGCGAGGTGGTGGCCGGCGCGGACATCTGCTGCACGCCACCCTGCAGCGCGGACTGCTGCTGCATCTCGTTGCCCAGCTGCGATGCAGGGAACTCCTGCACCTTGATCTTTCCGCCACTCTTCTTGGCCAGCAGTTCGGCGAAGCGCTTGACGCCGAAGCTCACCGGATGGTCGGCGTTGTTGAGGTGCCCGAAGCGGATGAGCCGTTCCTGGCTCTCCTGGGCTTGGGCGGGGGCCGCGAGGCCGAGGGAAATGCCGGCGACAGCCAGCAGGCGAAGCAGTGATTTCAAAGCAGTCTCCAGGAGAGTTGAAGGTCGCGTCATGGGTGCACGTTGGTGTGTGCGCGTTGGCGAGAAGGTGCAATCCGGCGCGATCATAGCCAATAGTGGAAAACATTTCCATATGGAAAACACTTGACCAAATCCCTTACAGTGCGGCTTGGCAACCGTTCCGGACGGAAAGAAATGAGCGCAATCCTCGAGAGAAGCTTCAAGGTGATGGAGCACCTGGCCACCCACCCCGAAGGGCGGCCCCTGTCGGCCGTGGCGGCCGACCTCGCCATGCCCCTGAGCGCCACGCACCGGCTGCTGACCGAGCTGATCCGCTGCGGCTATGTGCGCCAGGACCAGAGCCATGGCGACTACATGCTCACCATCAAGATGGTGTCGCTGGGGCTCAGCTTCCTGAGCAACAGCGGCATCGTCGACGTGGCGCAGCCGCTGCTCGATGCATTGGCCGCGCAGTCGGGCGAACTGGTCCGGCTCGCCGTGGTCGATGGCGACGCGCTGACCTTCGTGGCCAAGGCCCAGGGCGCCAGAACGGGTTTGCGCTACGACCCCGACATGGGCCTGTCCGTCAATCTCTCATGCAGTTCGGCCGGCCATGCCTGGCTCTCGACCATGACCGACGAGCAGGCGCTCGAACTGGTCGCACGCCAGGGCTTCGGCAACCCGAAGGACTTCGGCCCCCGGGCGCCGACCACGGTCAAGGCGCTGCTGGCCTACCTGCGCGCCGCACGCAAGCGCGGCTTCAGCATGATCAACGAAGTGTTCGCGCCGGCCATGACCGCCATGGCGGCGCCGGTGCGCGCCCACAACGGCGCCGTGATCGGTGTCATCACGATCGCGGGCCCGCTGGTGCGGCTGTCGGAAGAACGCATGCTGGCCCTCGGGCCGGTGCTGCTCGCCACGGCCGACGACCTGGCGCGGGCCAGCGGCGCATCGGCGCTGTTCAAGCGGCGCGCCTGACGATGAGCGTTCTTGCCGCGGGCGGCGCGCAGACCTGGCTCGTCCATTGCGACGGCAGCGCCATGCCGAACCCGGGCCGCATGGGCCTTGGCGCGGTCATCGTCGCGCCCGACGGCACCACGCACACGCTGTCGCAGGCCACGGGCGAGCGCGGCTGCAACAACGAGGCGGAGCTGCGCGCGCTGATGGCAGCGTTGCGCGAGGCCCGGTCCCGCGGTGCGACCGCCGTTCATGCCTGCAGCGACAACAGCATCCTGGTCGAGCAACTCGGCGATGCGGGGGCCAGGCCGGTCGAACGTCTGGCGACACTGTTCGAGGAGGCGCGGGCGTTGCTGCGGTCGTTCGACGCAGTGACGCTGACATGGATCCCGCGCCACCGCAACGGCGAGGCCGATGCACTGGCCCGTGCGGCGCTGGGATTTCCGCCCAAGCGCGTGGTTGCCCGCACGCCGAAGCGCCGGCGCGCGCGCTGACAGGTCAGATCCCCTTGGCCTTGCGCCACACCTCGAAAGCCGCCCTGGTTTCCGCATTCGGTGGGTAGGTGCCGGCGAGCTTGGCGCCGCCCTCGATGCGTTCGAGCACGAACGCTTCCATTTTTTCCTGCTCGGTGGCGTCGCGCGCCACCTCTTCGGCCAGGTGCGCGGGGATCACGACCACGCCCTCGTCGTCGCCCACCATCACGTCGCCCGGGTACACCGGCACGCCGCCGCAGCCGATCGGCACGTTGAGATCGATCGCGTGATGGTGAATGAGGTTGAGCGGCGCGCTGCCGCCGGCGCAGTAGACGGGAAAGTCCATCTGCGAGATCGGGCCGCTGTCGCGCACCGGTCCGTCGGACACCAGCCCCGCCGCGCCGCGCACCTTGAGCCGCGTCGTGAGGATCTGGCCGCCCGATGCCACGCGCGTCTCGCCGCGGCAGTCGATCACCAGCACATGGCCCTCGGGCACGCTCTCGATGCCTTTGCGCTGCGGATGGTTCGGGTCGTCGAAGGCGCTGATCTGGTCCAGGTCTTCGCGTGCCGGAATGTTGCGCATGGTGAAGGCCGGCCCGACCAGGTTGCCGCCGCTCGGGCGCGTGAGCCGGCCGACGCCCTGCAGGTAGACGTTGCGAAAGCCGCGCTTGAAGAGCTGCGTGCACAGCGTGGCGACGCTGACATGGCGCAGCAGTTCGCGCGCTTCGCTCGAAAGGGGGGAGCTGCCTTGGTTCATTTTTTCAGTTTGGGTTTCAATCTGCCTTTGCGCCGGATTTGCGGACGAGTTCGGCCCAGCGGGGGATCTCTTTCTGCATCAAGGCGGCAAGGTCGCTCGGCGAGCCGGCCACCACGTCCATGCCGAGCTGGTTGGTGAGCTTGTCTTTCACTTCGGGCGTCTGGAGGATCTTCGCGATTTCCATCGATAGTTTTTGCGCGATCGGCGCCGGCAGGCCCTTGGGCGCGTACACGGCCTGCCACGACGCCATCTCGAAGCCCTTGACGCCGGCTTCCTGCATGGTCGGCAACTGCGGCGCGAGCGCCATGCGTTTGGCGGTGGTCACGGCCAGCAGCTTGAGCTTGCCGGCCTGCACCAGCGGCAACGCGGCCGTGACCTGGTCGAACATGAAGGTGACCTGGCCCGACGACACATCGAGCATTGCGGGCGGCGTGCCCTTGTACGGAATGTGGGTGAGCTTGATGCCGATCATGTCGGCCAGCATCTCGCCGGCCAGGTGGGTCGAGGTGCCGGCACCGGACGACGCGAAGGTGCGCCGGGCCGGGTCTTTCTTCAGCAGTGCGATCAGGTCGGCGACCGAGTTCACGCCCAGCGCCGGATCGACGATCAGCACGTTCGGCAGAAAGGCCACGAGCGAGATCGGCTCGAAGTCCTTCACCGGGTCGTAGGGCAGGTTCTTGTAGAGACTCGCGTTGATCGCGTGCGTGCTGATGGTGCCGCCGAACAGCGTGTAGCCATCGGGCTTGGCCTTGGCGACATAGCCCGCGCCGACCGCGCCCGCGGCGCCGGGCTTGTTGTCGACCACGACGGGCTGGCCCAGCACCTCGCCGAGCTTCTGCGCGATGACCCGGCCGATCACGTCGGTCGAGCCGCCGGGCGTGAAGGGCACGACGTAGGTGATGGGCCGGGCGGGCCAGGCGTCGCCCTGCGCCATCGCAAGCAACGGGGTCGGCAGCAGCAAGGCTGCACCGGCGCGCAGCACGGCGCGGCGATCGGGGTCGGCGAATGAAGTCATGGTTTGTCTCCGGGGTCAGTGAATCTCGGGCTCGTCCTTGCCGGCCTGCTGTTCGGCGTAGTCCGGCGCGAGAAAATCGAAGTCGCAGCCGGTGTCGGCCTGCTGCACGTGCTTCAGGAACATCACGCCGTAGCCGCGGCCGAACTTGGGAATCGGTTTTTTCCAGTCGGCGCGGCGCCGGGCGATCTCTTCGTCGCTCACGTCCATGTCGATCCGGCGCGCGTCGACGTCGAGCGTGACGAGGTCGCCATCGCGCACCAAGGCCAGCGGGCCGCCCACATGCGACTCGGGCGTGACGTGCAGCACGCAGGCGCCGTAGCTGGTGCCGCTCATGCGCGCGTCGCTGATGCGCACCATGTCGCGCACGCCCTCCTTCAGCAGCTTCTGCGGGATCGGCAGCTGGCCCCACTCGGGCATGCCCGGCGCGCCCTGCGGGCCGGCGCTCTGCAGCACGATCACGCTGTCCTTCGTCACCGGCAGGTCGGGCAGGTCGATGCGCGCGGCGAGGTCGTCGTAGTTCTTGAACACCAGCGCCGGGCCGGTGTGGCGGCGCAGGTGTTGCTCCATCGCGGCCGGTTTGATCACGGCGCCGTCGGGCGCCAGGTTGCCGCGCAGCACCGCCAAGCCACCGCTTTCCAGCAGTGCCTGCGCGCGCGGGCGGATCACGTCGGCGTTGTAGACCTCGGCGCCGGCGACGTTTTCGCCCAGCGTCTTGCCGTTGCAGGTCATCTGGCTGCCATCGATCAGGCTGCCCATCTCGGCCAGGAAGGCACGCAGGCCGCCCGCGTAGAAGAAGTCTTCCATCAGGTACTTGCCGCCGGGCCGCAGGTTGGCGATCACCGGCGTGCTGCGCGCCAGTTCGTCAAAGCGGTCCAGGTCAAGCGGCACGCCGGCACGGCGCGCCATGGCGATCAGATGCACGATCGCATTGGTCGAACCGCCGAGGCCGAGCACCGCGGTGACCGCGTTGTCGAACGAGGCGGGCGTGAGGAAGGCGAGCGGCTTCAGGTCTTCCCACACCATCTCGACGATGCGCTTGCCGGTGTGCGTGGCCATCATCGCGTGGCGCGAGTCCGGCGCCGGAATCGACGACGCGCCCGGCAGCGTGAGGCCCAGCACCTCGGCCGCGCTGGTCATGGTGCTGGCCGTGCCCATCGTCATGCAGGTGCCGGGCGAACGGGCGATGCCGTCTTCCACCTCCTGCCAGTCGTCCTCGGTGATGTTGCCGGCGCGCAGCTCGGCCCAGTACTTCCAGGTGTCGGAGCCGGAGCCGAGGTAGGTGCCCTTGTAGTCGCCGCGCAGCATCGGTCCGGCGGGCACGAAGATGGTCGGCAGGTTCATGGCCAGCGCGCCCATCACCAAGCCGGGGGTGGTCTTGTCGCAGCCGCCCATGAGCACCACGCCGTCGGCTGGGTAGGAGCGGATCAGCTCTTCGGCCTCCATCGCGAGCAGGTTGCGGTAGAGCATCGTGGTCGGCTTCTGAAATGCCTCGCCCAGGCTCATCGCGGGAATCTCGACCGGGAAGCCGCCGGCCTGCCAGACGCCGCGCTTGACCTCCTCGACCCGCTGCTTGAAGTGGGTGTGGCAGGAGTTCATGTCGCTCCAGGTGTTGAGGATCGCGATGACCGGCTTGCCCAGGTAGTCGTCGCGGCTGAAACCCATCTGCGCCGTGCGCGAGCGATGGCCGAAGCTGCGCAGATCCTTGACGCCATACCAGCGGTGCGAGCGGAGGTCTTCGAGCTTTTTTCGTTCAGTCATGCTTGTCTCGAATGGCGCTTTGAATGTTAGCGCTGTCATTCGATCATAAGCAGACTGGCGCGCGCGGTCAACCGAGTCGGTCAGGCGCTTTCGCGTGCGATGAGTGAGAAGCCCAAGTCCAGCACCTTGTGCTCGACCGGCCGCCCTTCGGCACGGTCGACGATGAAGCGTGCGGCCTGGCGGCCAATGGCGGTGCCGTCGATGCGCACGGTGGTAATGGCTGGATGCGCATGCCGGGCGAAGGCCAGGTCGCCGAAGCCGATCACGCCGACGTCCTGCGGCACGCGCAGGCCGCGCGCCTGCGCTTCGGTGATGACGCCGTGCGCCAGGGCGTCGGAGCTGCAGGCCACCACGTCGGTGGCCGGGTCGGCCGCGAGCAGCTCGGCAAGCGCCGTGCGGCCGCTGCCCAGGGTGGTGGGCGCCGGCACGGTGTGCACCGGCACCGCGCCGCCACCGAGCGCCCGCCAGGCCTGCTCGAAACCGCCGCGCCGCAGGTTGGCGCGGTGGTCGTCGCCGGTGACGATGGCAGGCCGGCGGTAGCCCTTGCGGTGCAGGAATTGCGCCGTTGCCACGCCGGCTTTCTCGTGCGAGAAACCGACCAGCATGTCGACCGGCGTGGGCGTCAGATCCCAGGTTTCGACCACCGGAATGCCCGAGGCCAGCAGCCGGCGCCGGCCCTCGGCCGAGCGCATGATGCCGGTCAGCACGATGCCATCGGGCCGTCGCCCCACGATGGCGTCGATCAGCGCGTCTTCGCGCGAGTTGTTGTAGCCGCTCTGCCCCAGCATGAGCTGGTAGCCCTTGTCGGCCAGCGCTTCGGTCAGCGCCTGGATGGTTTCGAGGAACACCGGCCCGGCGATGGTCGGCACCAGCGCGGCGACGAGGCGGCTGCGGTTGGAAGCGAGTCCGCCGGCCAGCAGGTTGGGCACGTAGCCGGTGCGCTCGACCGCGAGCCGCACCTTCTCGCGCGTATCAGGCGACACCAGGTCGGGTGTGTTGAGCGCACGCGAAACCGTGATGGCCGACACCCCCGCGAGCTTGGACACGTCGATCAGCGTGATGCCGCCGCTGCCCCGGCGCGCGCTGCGGCCGGCCGTGTTTTGCTGGGTCAAGAAATGGACTCCGGATGGTAACGCTAACGTCTGCCTGAAACGCTTCTGCGGATTATCGGCGAGCCGGGCCGGGTGCTACGCTTGCCGCATGTTCAATCCTTCTCCCGAGGACGTGCGCCGCTTCTTTTGCGGCGTCTACGCCAAGAGCCGCCAGGGCCTGCCGATGGAGGCGCTGGAAACCATCGCCGCCGGCTGGATCGACCAGCACCCCGAATACCACGCCGACCTGGCCGATGCCGACGCCGCCGTGGCCCGCGTCTACGACGGCCAGGACGGCCGCGAGAACCCGTTCCTGCATTTGTCGATGCACCTGTCGATCAGCGAGCAATGCTCGATCGACCAGCCGCGCGGCATCCGCCAGGCCGTTGAGTTGCTGGCCAGGCGGCGCGATTCGCTGCTCGAGGCGCACCACGAGGCCATGGAATGCCTGGGCCGGATGATGTGGGAAAGCCAGCGCGCCGGCCGGCCGCCGGACGGCGAGGCGTACATCGCCTGCGTCCAGCGGCGGGCCACCCAGGACTAGAAGCTCACACGGCTTTCCGGCCCGGCCGCGGCTGGCTCTGGCGCGCGGCTTCGCGCAGCAAGCCGACCATCGTCGTGCACGCCGCAGAGCTGCGCGCTTCACTGCGCAGCAGCAAGCCGACCGGCTCTTCGGTGCCGGGCGTGTCGATGCGCAGCCGCACCAGCGCGCCGGACTGCAGATCGGCGCCCACCGCGCCCAGCGGTGTGACCCAGACGGCGTCCGACGCCGCGACCAGTGCGCGCGCCACCATCAGGTCCAGCGTCTGCAGCGCGTTCGGCGGCAACGCGAGGCCGCGCGCCCCGAAAAAGCTCTCGGTGTTGTGGCGCGGAATCGTGCCCTCGGCATAGACCACCAGCGGGTAGGCCAGCACCGCCTGCACCGCGGCGGCGCGCCGGGCCAGCGGATGGCCGCTGCGCGCCACGAACACCAGCGGCTCGGTGTAGAGCAACTCGAAGCTCAGGCCGGTCATCAGGCGCGGATCGCTCATGCGCCCGGCCACCAGGTCGAGCTCGCCGGCGCGCAACTCGTCGAGCAGCACGGCGTTGGCGGCGCTCTTCACGACGATCTGCAGCGCCGGCCAATGGCTGCGCAGCCGGGCCAGCGCCTGCGGCAGCAAGGCCGGCGCCACGCTCGGCAGCGCGCCGATGCGCAGCCGCTCGAGCCGTTCGCCCGCGGCGGGCGCGATCGCCTCGGCGCTGGCGTCGATGGCCTCGAGCACGCGCAGCGCGTGGCCGAGCAGCTGCTCGCCGGTCGGTGTCAGGCCCTGCACGCCGCGCCGGCCGGCGCTGCTGCGCTCGACCAGGCGCGTGCCGGCGAGCGTCTCGAGTTCGACCAGCGTCTTGGAGATTGCCGGCTGGCTCAGCGCCAGGCGCTCGGCCGCGCGCGCCAGATGGCGCTCCTGCGCAATGGCGACGAAGCAGCGCAGGTGCCGCAACTGCACGTTGCGGGCGAAGGCGAGCGATGGCGCGGGCAGGGCTTTCAAGGCGGCTCTTTCAATTACCAATGCTTATTGAAATTCATCGAATCTTCAATTTACATCATTGGATGGCGCCTCTAAAGTCTGTACTCCCCACGCGCCCTTCCCAGGAGACAACACATGCTCGACCGCACCAAGCAACCCCTCGCGACGCTCGCGCCGCGCGACTGGGCCAGCCACCCCGCTTACGTCTACCCCGGCTACAAGTCGACCGCGAAGCGTGGCCCGCAGCAGCCGCTCATTCCACTCAAGGCCTCGCTCGGCGAACTGCAGCAACCGGTGTACGGCCACAGCAGCATCGGCGAGTTCGACCATGACCTCACGCGCAACGCGCGCCGCAACGGCGAGCCGCTGGGCGAACGCATGATCCTCACCGGCCAGGTGCTCGACGAGCGCAAGCGCCCGGTGCGCAACACGCTGGTCGAACTTTGGCAAGCCAACGCGGCCGGCCGCTACGTGCACAAGGTCGACCAGCACGATGCGCCGCTCGACCCCAACTTTCTCGGCGCCGGCCGCTGCATGACCGACGACGAAGGCCGCTACCGCTTCCTGACGATCAAGCCTGGCGCCTACCCCTGGGGCAACCACCCGAATGCCTGGCGTCCGCAGCACATCCACCTGTCGCTGTTCGGCGAGCACTTCGCCAGCCGGCTGATCACGCAGATGTACTTTCCGGGGGATCCGCTGCTGCAGTACGACCCGATGGTGACCGGCACGCCCGAGAAGTACCGCAACCGCCTCGTGGCCGACTTCAGCCTCGACATCACCGAGCCTGACTACGCCCTCGGCTACCAGTTCGACATCGTGTTGCGCGGTGCCGACGAAACGCCTTTCGAGAACCGCTGAGGAGCACCCGACCATGATGAGCGCACTTGAAACCAACTTCGGCCAGACCCCTTCGCAGACGGTCGGCCCCTACTTCGCCTACGGCCTCACGGCCACCCAGTACGGCTATGACTTCGACCAGCCCTTCGATTCGGCCGTGGCGCTCGACGGCGCCACCGGCGAACGCATCCGGCTCGAAGGCCGGGTGATCGACGGCGACGGCAACCCGATCTTCGACGCCATGATCGAGATCAGCCAGCCCGACGGCGACGGCCGCTACCCGCAGTCTGTCGAAGAAGCGCAGCAGCGCGGCTTTCGCGGCTTCGGCCGCTGCGGCACCGGCACCGATGCGCAGAAGCGCTTCGTGTTCCACACCGTCAAGCCAGGTGCCGAGGCGCCGGGCGAGGCCCCGCACATCAACGTGATCGTCACGATGCGCGGCCTGCTGCTGCATGCGTTCACGCGCATCTACTTCAGCGACGAGGCCGAAGCCAACGCGGCCGATGCGGTGCTGCAAAGCGTGCCAGCGCAACGCCGCAAGACGTTGGTCGCCGAGCGCAGCGAACAAGGCGGCGCAGTGGTCTACCGCCTCGACATCCACATGCAGGGCGCGGACGAGACGGCGTTCTTCGACGTCTGAGCGGCTGGCGCGATCCGGCCAAAAGCAAAAAGCCCGCGGTCAGCGGGCTTTTTTGCGTGGCGCGCAAGGCGCTTGCCTGGCGCTTACTTCGCGCGGTGGAAGCGCGATTCCGGCACCGTCTTGAGTTCGCCCGGCAGCGAACTGATGTAGCTGGCCAGTTGCTTCATTTCGGCCGGCGAGAAGTTCTTCGCCTGGGCGCTCATGATGGCGTTGGAACGGCCGCTGATCGGATGCTGGGTCTTGTACGACTTCAGTGCCACCAGCAGGTAGTCGGCGTGTTGGCCGGCCAGCTTGGGCACGGTGCCGTCATTGGGCGTGTTGAAGTTGGCACCGTGGCACTTGGTGCAGTTGTTGTCCTTGTCGCGCGCGATGAGCGCCTGCACCGTTTCGCTCGGCGCCTTGGTGGCGGCAGCCGGCGGGGCATCGCCTTCCTGCATGCCGAGCTGTGCGTAGTAGGCGGAGAGATCGGCGATGTCCTGCTCGGTGAGCGAATCGGCGATGGCGCGCATGGTCGGGTGCTTGCGGTCGCCGCCCTTGTAGGCGTTGAGCGCGGCCGTGATGTAGGTGGCGCTCTGGCCCGCGATCTTGGGCACCTTGTGGATCTCGGGGAAGCTGGCCTGGTAGCCAATGATGCCGTGGCAACCCACGCACATGGCGATCTTCTTGCCGCCGTTGTCGGCGTTGCCCGTCACCTTCTGGGCCTGTGCCGAGAGCGTCACGCAAGCGACACCAAGGGCAAACATCGTGGTCAACAGCTTGTTCATTTTGCGCGCACAATCTCGTGGAGATACAGTTTTCAGATCAACATTTGATTATATGCGGGGGCTCATTGCGGCCCCGTACCGAACGCGCAGAGCGCTTCGCAACGCAGATCGGATGTGTTCTTTTTCTTCCACCCAGCTCCACCTGACTCATGAAATTCAAGGGTTCCGACAACTACGTCGCCACACAGGATCTGATGCTCGCGGTCAATGCCGCCATCACGCTGAAGCGCCCGCTGCTGGTCAAGGGCGAACCCGGCACCGGCAAGACCATGCTGGCCGAGGAAGTCGCCGAGGCGCTGAAGCTGCCGCTGCTGCAATGGCACATCAAGTCGACCACCAAGGCGCAGCAGGGCCTCTATGAATACGACGCGGTGAGCCGGCTGCGCGATTCGCAGCTGTCCGGCGTGGACGGCGGCGAGCGCGTCAAGGACATCCACAACTACATCGTCAAGGGCGTGCTCTGGCAGGCCTTCACCTCCGATGAACCGGTCGCGCTGCTGATCGACGAGATCGACAAGGCCGACATCGAATTCCCGAACGACCTGCTGCGCGAAATCGACCGCATGGAGTTCTACTGTTACGAAACGCGCGAACTCATCCGGGCCAAGCACCGGCCCGTGGTGTTCATCACCTCGAACAACGAGAAGGAACTGCCAGACGCGTTCCTGCGCCGCTGCTTCTTCCACTACATCAAGTTCCCTGATGCAGCAACGATGAAGCAGATCGTCGACGTGCACTTCCCCGACCTCAAGCAGCAGCTGCTGACGGCCGCGATGAAGACTTTCTACGACGTGCGCAACCTGCCCGGCCTCAAGAAGAAGCCCTCGACGTCCGAACTGCTCGACTGGCTCAAGCTGCTGGTGGCCGAAGACATCCCGGTCGAAGCACTGCAAAGCAAGGACGACAAGGTGGCGGTGCCGCCGCTGGTGGGCGCGCTGCTCAAGAACGAACAGGACGTGACGCTGTTCGAAAAGCTCGTGTTCATGCAACGCAACAACCGGTAAGCCCTTCAAAAAAGATGAGCGCAACCCCGCATCCGACGAAGCAACTGCTGCTGCTTGGCGTGGCACAGGCGGCACTGTTCCTGGGCGGCGCGCTGCTCGGCCGCTGGGTCGGGCTGATGCTCGGCCTCGATGCGCTGGGCGCCGGCTACGGCAACAACACGATCTTCGGCATCCTGCTGATCGGCATCGGCGGCGGCGCCGGCGTGCAGATTGCCCGCGCCCTCTACAAGCGCAAGTACGGCGACCCGAGGAGTTGACAGTGGCGCTCGTCGAACCGGTGACGCTCTCCTCGCGCGGCATTGCGCTGGTGCCGCTGGCGCTGGCGCATGAAGAAGGCCTGCGCGCCGCAGCCGCCGATGGCGAGCTCTGGCAGATCCGCGTCACCTCCGTGCCCGAGCCGCAAGAGACGCGCGGCTACATCGAGACCGCGCTGCAGATGCGCGAGGCCGGCAACCGTTTCGCCTTTGCCGTCACCGACGAAGCCACGGGCACGGTGCTCGGCAGCACCAGCTACCACGACATCCTTCCGGCCGTGAAGCGGGTCGAGGTCGGCTACACCTGGTATGCCAAACGCTGCCAGCGCACCCACGTCAACACCACCTGCAAACTGCTGATGCTCGCGCACGCGTTCGACACGCTCGGCTGCAACGTGGTGGGCTGGCGCACCGACAACTTCAACCATGCCTCGCAGCGCGCGATCGAGCGGCTCGGCGCGCGCAAGGACGGCGTGATCCGCAGCCATGCGCTGCGTCGCGACGGCACCATCCGCGACACCGTGATGTACAGCGTGACCGCCGGCGAATGGCCCGAGATCAAGGCCCAGCTGCTGTACCTGCTGAACAAGCCGCGCCCTGACAAGGAGTGATGCGCCATGCTGATCGACTTCTTCTACACCCTGCGCTCGGCCAAGCTGCCGGTGTCCGTCAAGGAGTACCTGGTGCTGCTCGAGGCGCTGCAGGCCAACGTGGTCGGCCCCGATTCCGACGGTGCTTTCGCGCTCGATGATTTCTACTACCTGAGCCGCACTTCGCTGGTGAAGGACGAGAAGCACTACGACAAGTTCGACCGCGCCTTCGCCGCCTATTTCAAGGGCGTGGAGATGCTGGCCGACTTCACCAAGGAAGTGCCGCTCGACTGGCTGCGCAAGACGCTGGAGCGCGAATTCACGGCCGAAGAAAAAGCCAAGATCGAGAAGATGGGCTGGGACGAGCTCATGGAAACGCTGAAGAAGCGCTTCGAAGAGCAGAAAGAGCGCCACGAAGGCGGCAACAAGTGGATCGGCACGGGCGGCACCTCACCGTTCGGGCATGGCGGCTACAACCCGCAGGGCGTGCGCATCGGCGGCGCCGGCAAGAACAAGAGCGCGGTCAAGGTGTGGGACCAGCGCGCCTACAAGGACTACGACGACAGCCAGGAGCTCGGCACGCGCAACATCAAGGTCGCGCTGCGGCGGCTGCGCAAGTTCGCCCGCGAAGGGCACGAGGAAGAGCTCGACCTGGACCACACGATCCAGTCGACCGCCGCCAATGCGGGCTACCTCGACATCAAGATGCGGCCGGAGCGCCACAACAACGTCAAGGTGCTGCTGCTGATGGACGTGGGCGGCACGATGGACGAGCACATCCAGCGCGTCGAAGAGCTGTTCTCGGCCGTCAAGACCGAGTTCAAGCACCTCGAGTTCTATTACTTCCACAACTGTGTGTACGACTTCATGTGGAAGAACAACAAGCGCCGCTTCTCCGAGAAGTTCGCGACCTGGGACATCCTGCGCAAGTACAACAAGGACTACAAGCTCATCTTCGTCGGCGACGCGACCATG
>Ga0075366_10000784_pt1 | contig 15195 bp, 15 predicted proteins | sample EndMethybrTD3031_FD_72351 | JGI IMG/M metagenome (GOLD analysis project Ga0075366, IMG submission 72351) | Populus endosphere microbial communities from Tennessee, USA - Endosphere MetaG P. TD hybrid TD303-1 | ecosystem: Host-associated > Plants > Roots > Endosphere | place: USA: Tennessee...
CGTGAAGAGCCTGCACCAGCGGCCACGCTCGCGGCTCGTGCCCTTGCCGGGTTACGCCGAGGAGTTCGTCGCCGCGACGCCGTTCGCGCAAGGTCCCCTGCTCGACGCACTGCTGAAGGACGTGCGCGAGCGCACCCAGCTCGCGGTGCAGCGCAACGACTTCAAGCAGGAGCAGCTGCCGCCTCACCTGCAGATGAACTTCCGCATCGTCGACGAGCACGGCCGCCAGCTCGGCATGGGCCGGCACCTGGCGGCACTGAAGGCCGAGCTCGGCGGGCAGGCGCGCACGGCCTTCCAGGCGCTCGCCGCGCTGAAGGCCACGGCGGCACCGGCCCCGACGCCCGCCGCCGCGCCGGGGCCGTCCACCCCCGCGGTGCGCGAGCGAGCGCGGCGCGACGAGCCTGCCGCCACGGCGCCGAACGCGCCGGCGCGCCACACGGCGTGGACCTTCGGCGAACTGCCCGAGCTGATGGAACTGCGCAAGGCGGGGCAGACGCTGGTCGGCTTCCCGGCGCTGATCGACCGCGGCGAGCACGTCGAGATCGAGGTCTTCGACGAACCCGAGGTCGCCGCATCGCGCCACCGTGCCGGGCTGCGGCGGCTCGTCGCGCTGCAGATCCGCGATGCGCTGAAGTATCTGGAGAAGAACATCCCGGACCTGCAGCGCATGGCGGTCGCCTACATGCCGCTGGGCACGGCCGAGGAGCTGCGCGCGCAGATCGTCGACCTCGCGATCGACCGCGCCTTCCTCGCCGACCCGCTGCCGAGCGACGCGGCGAGTTTCCAGCGTCGCCTCGAGGAGGGTCGCGGGCGGCTGAACCTGATCGCCAGCGAGATCGCGCGCGCCGCGGGCAGTGTGCTGCTCGAGTGGAGCGCGGCGGCACGCAAGCTGAAGGACAGCAGGCCGGCCAAGGAGACCGCCGACGACGTCGCGCAGCAGCTTGCCCGTCTGGTGCCCAAGCGTTTCGTCGCGACGACGCCGTGGGCGCAGTTCGCCCACCTGCCGCGTTACCTGAAGGGCGTCGTGATGCGCCTGGACAAGTGGCGCGCCGACCCGGCGCGCGATGCGCAGCGCCTCGCCGAACTGCGCCCCATCGAGCAGCGTTTCTGGCGCACGCTCGCCGAGCGCAAGGGCGTGGCCGACGCGCGGCTGGAGGAGTTCCGCTGGCTGCTCGAGGAACTGCGCGTGAGCCTTTTCGCGCAGGAGCTGCGCACGCCGCAGCCGGTCAGCGTGAAGCGCCTCGAGAAGGCCTGGGAGCAGCTGCAGCGCTGAGTTGCGCCCCAGACGCGAGGAGTACAGTGCCGGCGTCCGCACGACCGGGAGGGTTCATGCACTACGTCTGGATGGTCATCGTGGGTTTCGTCGTCGGCCTCGTCGCACGGGCGGTCCTGCCCGGCACGCAGAGCCTGGGCCTCATCCTGACGGCGGTGCTGGGCATCGCCGGCTCCTTCGCCGCCGGGTACGTCGGCCAGGCGCTCGGCTGGTACCAGGCCGGGGAGGGCGCCGGCTTCGTCGGCTCGGTCATCGGCGCGATCGTGCTGCTCTTCGTCGTCGGCAAGCTGAAGGGCTCGGGCACGCCGCCTGCCAGCGGTTGAGCGGAGCGCACATGGCCGTCACCACCGATTGGGTCCTGGTCCCCGACACGCCCGCGCAGATCGAGGCGGTCGCGCGCCAGTGCCGCCGGCTCGTGACGAAGCGGGCCCTGGTCGGGGCGGGGGTCGCGCTCGTGCCGATCCCGGGCGTCGACTGGGTCACCGACGTCGGGCTGCTGATGAAGCTGATCCCCGAGATCAACCGCGCCTTCGGGCTGACCCCGGAACAGGTCGAGCGCCTCGCGCCGGACCGGCGGCTCGTCGTCTACAAGGCGATCTCGGCCGGCGGCAGCCTCCTGGTCGGCAAGCTCGTCACACGCGAGGTCGTCATGCAGGCGCTGCGCATGGTCGGCGTGCGCCTGACGACGCAGCAGGCGGCGAAGTACGTGCCAGTGGCCGGCCAGGCGGTCTCCGCGGCGCTGACCTTCTCGGCGCTGAAGTACGTCTGCGAGCAGCACATCCGCCAGTGCATGGCGGTGTCGCGCCAGCTCGCGCTGCCGGCGGCTGCGCCGGCCTGAGGTCCGCCACTACAATCCGCAGCGTTCGGGGTGTAGCGCAGCCTGGTAGCGCAACTGCTTTGGGAGCAGTGGGTCGGATGTTCGAATCATCTCACCCCGACCATCATCCTCCGCGCTGCCCGTAGCTCAACTGGATAGAGCAGCTGCCTTCTAAGCAGCAGGTCGGGGGTTCGAGTCCCTCCGGGCAGGCCACCCCACCCCGAGGTCACCAGCGCGGCGCGAGGCGCTCCCCGGGCAGCAGTTCGTACGGCGACTTCCAGCCCGGCAAGGCCCGCACCCGTTCGATCCAGCGGGCCATCGCGGGGAACTGCCGCGGCAGGTCGTAGCCGCTTTCCTCGCTCGGGAAGAACAGGTAGCCGCACAGCGACAGGTCGGCGATCGTCGGCGCGGGGCCCACCATGAACTCCTGCCGGGCGAGGTGCTTGTCGACGATGCCGAAGGCGTTGTCGATGCGGCCGCGCAGCCACTTCGAGACCGCCGGATCCGGCTCGGTCGGGCCGAACGACTTCATGAAGCGATAGGTCGCGAAGTAGCTGGTGAACTTGTGGTTGTCGAAGAACAGCCAGCGCAGCACGTCCTGCCGCTCGTCCTCCGTGCGGCCGCCGTAGGCGCCGTGGCGGGCCGCCAGGTGCAGCATGATCGCTGCCGACTGCGTCAGGCGGCGCCCGTCGGTGCACTCGAGGATCGGCACCTCGCCCATCTCGTTGTGCGTCTGTCGCCAGGTCTCGTCGCGCGTCAGGCCGCCGGCGAATTCGCCGAAGCCCATCGGCACCGGTTCCCAGGGCTGGCCGAGCACCTGCAGCAGCAGGGCGACCTTGTAGGTGTTGCCGGACTGGCAGAAGCCGTGCAGTCGGTACATCGTCGTCACGCCGTGGAGTGGGAGGAAGGGGCGAGCGTCAGTGGCGCTTGTACTGTTCCGCGCCGAACAGCACCTCGCGCGCCTTGTCGTCGGTGATGGGCTTGCGTCGATCCGCCAGCACGGCGACGCCGCGCTGCACCGCGGGCCGCGCCGCGATCTCGTCGAACCAGCCCTTCAGGTGCGGGAAGTCGTTCCAGTCGATGCCCTGGTTCTTCCACGAGCGCAGCCACGGGAAGATCGCGATGTCGGCGATCGAGTAGGCCGGGCCGGCCATGTAGCGCGAGTTCGCGAGCCGCTTGTCCATCACGCCGTACAGGCGCTTCGCCTCGTTCGTGTAGCGGTCGATCGCGTAGGGCAGCTTCTCGGGGGCGTAGATGCGGAAGTGGTGCGCCTGGCCGAGCATCGGACCGACACCGCCCATCTGGAACATCAACCACTCCAGCGCCTCGTACTTGCCGCGCACGTCGGCGGGCAGCAGCTTGCCGGTCTTGCCGGCCAGGTAGAGCAGGATCGCACCCGATTCGAACAGTGAGATCGGCCGGCCGTCCGGGCCCTCGGGATCGACGATCGCCGGAATCTTGTTGTTCGGGCTGATCGCGAGGAATTCGGGCTTGAACTGGTCTCCCGCACCGATGTCGACCGGCACCACACGGTACGCGAGGCCGCATTCCTCGAGCATGATGTGGACCTTGTGGCCATTGGGCGTGGCCCACGAATACACTTCGATCATCTTCTTGTGCTCCTCGTGCGTCGCGTGTGTGACCTGCCCGCGACTCTAGTGGATTGGGCGCTGCCATGCTCGAATCGTTCAAGCGCTTCTTCGCGACGACGCCGCCGTCCGGGCCGGACTGGCGCGACATGCAGGACTGGGCCAAGCAGAAGGGCCTGACCTTCAAGCGCGCGCGCGAGGACGAGGGCTTCGTGCTCGACGGCCTGATCGACGGCAAGCCGTGGCGCCTCGAGTGGGGCCCGCCGCAGCGGCCCTACATCGAAGGCCGCGAACTGCGCATCCGCATGGAGCTGAAGCTGCCGTCGGAGATGCAGATGCTGGTGCTGTCGCGCCCGCTGATGGAGCAGCTCGAGCGACAGACCTTCGAGCAGTTCACCGAAGGCACGCAGACCCAGATCGACACCTCGACCCCCGAGGAGATGCGCTGGCTCGTGATGTACCCGAAGGTCGACATGGGCCGGCTGCGCGCGCTGCGGCCGCGCTTCGGCGCCGTCGCTTGGAACGTGCACACGGGCCTGGCCTGGGTCGACGGACCGCTCGGCCAGCAGCTCGAGCGCGCCGCGGGCACGCTGCTGCAGGGCGATCCGCCCTTCGTGCTGATGACGCTGCGCGGGCGCTGCTACCTGCGCGTGCGGCTGATCGATCCGGACCCGCGTGCCATCGCCGGCGCGATCGCGGTGTTCGAGGCCGCGGTCGCGCAGGCCCAGGCCCTGGTCAGCGCGGCCGGCGACGCGCGCGAGTGGCCGACCACCGGCTCGACCGCCTGGCAGAACCTCGGGACCGACGACAAGCCCTGAGCCCGGCGGACGCCGGGGCTGCGGTCAGGCCCAGCGGCCGAGCTCGAGCTTGGCGATCGCGTTGCGGTGCACCTCGTCCGGACCGTCGGCGAAGCGCAGCGTGCGTGCGTGCGTGTAGAAGCTCGCGAGCGGGAAGTCCTGGCTCATGCCGCCGCCGCCGTGCACCTGGATCGCCCAGTCGATCACCTGGCAGGCCATGGCCGGCGCGACGACCTTGATCATCGCGATCTCGCCCTTCGCGCTCTTGTTGCCCGCCACGTCCATCATCCACGCGGCCTTCAGCGTCAGCAGGCGGGCCTGGTCGATCATGCAGCGGGCCTGCGCGATGCGCTCCCGCGTGACGCCCTGGTCGGCGACCGGCCGCCCGAACGCGACCCGCTTCTGCGCGCGCTTGCACATCAGCTCGAGCGAGCGTTCGGCCAGCCCGATCAGGCGCATGCAGTGGTGGATGCGCCCCGGCCCGAGGCGGCCCTGCGCGATCTCGAAGCCGCGGCCCTCGCCGAGCAGGATGTTCGAGGTCGGCACGCGCACGTTCTCGAACAGCACCTCCATGTGCCCGTGCGGCGCGTCGTCGTAGCCGAAGACCTGCAGCGGCCGCAGCACGGTGATGCCCGGCGTGTCGGACGGCACGAGCACCATCGACTGCTGCGAGTGCCTGGGCGCCGAGGGGTCGGTCTTGCCCATGAAGATCATGATCTTGCAGCGCGGGTCGCCGGCGCCCGAGGTCCACCACTTGCGGCCGTTGATCACGTACTCGTCGCCCTGGCGCTCGATGCGCGCCTCGATGTTCGTCGCGTCCGACGAGGCGACGGCGGGCTCGGTCATCGCGAAGGCACTGCGGATCTCCCCGGCGAGCAGCGGCTCGGCCCAGCGCTTCTTGTGCTCGTCGCTCCCGTAGCGGACGATGGTCTCCATGTTGCCGGTGTCGGGTGCCGAGCAGTTGAAGACCTCGCTGGACCAGGGCACGCGCCCCATCATTTCCGCCAGCGGCGCGTACTCCTGGTTCGACAGGCCGATGCCGTAGTCGCCGGAGGTGTTGCGGTGGCCGTCGGCACTCGGCGGCAGGAACAGGTTCCACAGGCCGGCGGCACGCGCCTTCGGCTTGAGCTGCTCGATCGTCTGCAGCGGCGTCCAGCGCTTGCCGGCGGCGGTGTTGGCCTGGAGTTCGGCGTCGTACGTGGGCTCGGCCGGGTAGACGTGGTCGTCCATGAAACGCTGCAGGCGCGCCTGCAACTCCTGCGTGCGCGGGGAATAGGCGAAGTCCATGCGGATCTCCTGGTGGGATGTCGGTCGGGGTCAGCGCTGCTGCGCGATGCGCCAGCCCATCTCGGCGAGCGGCCGCGCGCCGGCGGCCGACTGGCGAGCCTGCTCGCTCGCCGCGGTGCCGTCGACGACACGCTTGGCGATGCCTTGCAGGATGCCGGCCATGCGGAACAGGTTGTAGGCCATGTAGAAGTTCCAGTCGGCCATCACCGCGTCGGCGCTCGCGCGGCCGGTGCGCTCGCAGTAGCGCTGCACGTAGGCGCGTTCGTCGGGGATGCCGAGCGCGGCGAGGTCGAGCCCGCCGATGCCGCGGAAGGTGCCGTGCGGGATGTGCCAGGACATGCAGTGGTAGCTGAAGTCGGCCAGCGGATGGCCGATCGTCGACAGCTCCCAGTCGAGCACCGCGAGCACGCGCGGCTCGTTCGGGTGGAACACCATGTTGTCGAGCCGGTAGTCGCCGTGCACGACGGACACCTGCGAGGCGTCCAACGCGCTCGCCGGCATGTGGCTCGGCAGCCACTCCATCAGCCGGTCCATCGCCTCGATCGGCTCGGTGATCGAGGCGACGTACTGCTTGGACCAGCGCGCGATCTGGCGCTCGAAGTAGTTGCCCGGCCTGCCGTAGCCGGACAGCCCGGCAGCCGCGACGTCGACGCTGTGCAGCGCCGCGATCACGCGGTTCATCTCGTCGTAGATCGCGCCGCGCTGGGCGGCGGTCAGGCCCGGCAGGGACTGGTCCCACAGCACGCGGCCCGCGACGAACTCCATCACGTAGAACGCACGGCCGATGACCGACTCGTCCTCGCACAGCAGGTGCATCGCGGGCACCGGTACCGGCGTGTCGTGCAACGCGCTCATCACCGCGAACTCGCGCTCGATCGCGTGCGCCGACGGCAGCAGCTTCGCGACCGGGCCCGGCTTGCTGCGCATGACGTAGGTCGCCCCGGGCGTGATCAGCTTGAAGGTCGGATTCGACTGGCCGCCCTTGAACTGCTCGACGGTCAGCGGGCCGGCGAAGCCGGGCAGGTGCGCCTCGAGGTGACGCTGCAGCGCCGCGATGTCGAACGCGTGCTGGTCGGCGACGGGCTTGGTGCCGGAATATGCATCCATCGGGTCAGTCTCCGCGCCTCAACGCTCGCACTGGGCGAGCAGCTTGTCCTTGGACAGCACGACGATGCGAGTCGGCTCCAGGCGCAGCGCGCCCTCGCGCTCGAGCGCCTTGAGCTCCTGGTTGACACGCTGGCGCGAGGCGCCGAGCAGCTGCGCGAGGTCCTCCTGCGCGAGCTGCAGGCCGATGCGGATCGCGTCGCCCTCGGGCTCGCCGTAGCTGCGTGCGAGCAGCAGCAGCTGGCGCGCGAGCCGGCCGCCGAGCGGGCGGGTGTTCAGGTCCTCGATCGCGTCGAACATCAGGCGCAGGCGCCGGCAGTTCAGCCGCAGCAATGCGTCGTAGAGCTCGACGTGCTGATCGAGCAGCGCGCGGAAGTCCGGCTTGCGCACGACCAGCAGCGTCGTCTCGCCATGCGCGTTGCCGTCGTGCGTGCGCGGCAGCCCGTCGAACAGCGCGATGTCGCCGAACCAGGTGCCCGGCTCGGCGTAGGTCAGCGTGACCTGCTTGCCCGACAGCGACACCGACGAGACGCGCACCGCGCCCTTCGCGACGCCGACCCATTCCTCGGCCGGCGCGCCGCGTGCGGTGAGCAGCGCCCCGTCGGGCAGGCGCCGGACGATCGCCCGCGTGAGGATGGCCTGGCGCAGCGGCAGCGAGAGCTTCGAGAACCAAGAGCCCGACTCGATGTTGGATCGTTCTTCCAGTGTAAGAGCGAGGGTATTCATGTTCAGTCGCGGGCGTGACACGATGATGGGCAGCGGTCCGCCATATTGTCCAGCGGGCATCCACCGCTTCCGGAAGGAGACGACATGGGCACGAACACGCTGCAGATCGAAAGCCGCCGGGGCCAGGTCGACGAGGCCGAATGGCGCACCCGCGTCGACCTCGCGGCGGCCTACCGGCTGGTCGCGCTGTTCAAGTGGGACGACCTCGTCTTCACCCACATCAGCGCGCGCGTGCCGGGGCGCGACAACGAGTTCCTGATCAACCCCTACGGGCTGATGTTCGAGGAGATCACCGCCTCGAGCCTCGTGCGCGTGGACACCGCGGGGAACAAGCTCGACGAGTCGCCGTTCCCGGTCAACCCGGCCGGCTTCACGATCCACAGCGCGGTGCACGCGGCGCGGCACGACGCGCAGTGCGTGCTGCACACCCACACGCTGAACGGCATCGCGGTGTCGGCGCAGCAGGGCGGCGTGCTGCCGATCTCGCAGCAGTCGATCTTCGTGCTGTCGAGCCTCGGCTACCACGACTACGAAGGCGTCGCGCTGCGCGACGACGAGAAGCCGCGTCTCGTCGCCGACCTCGGCGAGAAGAGTTTCCTCATGCTGCGCAACCACGGCCTGCTGACGGTCGGGCCGACGATCGCCGACGCCTTCCTGAACGTGTACCTGTTCGAGACGGTCTGCACGATCCAGGTCCGCGCGCAGGCGGGGGGCGGGCCGCTGACCGAGGTCGACCCGCGCATCATCGCCGGCGCCCGCGAGCAGGCGCGTCAGGTCACGCGCGGGGTCGGCGGCGGGGCACTCACCTGGCCCGGCCTGCTGCGCCGGCTCGACCGGCAGAGCCCGGGTTACGCCGACTGAGCGGCCTCACTCGAAGCGCGGCGCGCGTTTGCCGAGGAAGGCAGCGATGCCTTCGGCGGCATTCGCGTGGAACAGGCTCTCGATGAAACGGTCGCGCTCGGCGTCGAGCTGCGCGGCGAAGTCGGACTCGGGCACCCGCTGCAGCAGTTCCTTCGCGCCGGCGATCGCGTTCGGCGCCATCGCGGCGAGGCGGTCCGCCAGCGCCTTCGCCTCGGTGACGGCCTGACCGGCGGGACAGACCCGCGTCACCAGGCCGAAGGGTTCGAGCTGGCGGGCCGACACGGGCTCCGCGAGCCAGAGCCACTGCTGGAGCAGCTGGCGCGGCACCGCGCGGCCGAGGTGCCAGGTCGCGCCACCGTCGGGCGTCAGGCCGAGCTTGGCGTACGACAGGACAAAACGTGCCTCGTCGCTCGCGACGACGAGGTCGCAGGCCATCGCGATCGAGAAGCCGGCGCCGGCGGCAGCGCCCTCGACGGCGGCGATGACGGGCTTGGGGCAGGCGCGCAGCGCCTCGATCCAGCGGTGCAGCAGGCCCAGCATGCGCGCCTGCGCCTCGCGGCCGGCCTCGCGGCGCGCGATCATCGCCTGCAGGTTGCCGCCGGCGCAGAAGTGCCCGCCGGCGCCGGTCAGGACGATCGTGCGCACGTCGCGGTCATCCTCGGCCGTGGCCAGCGCTTCGGTGGCCGCCGCAACCAGCCCCTCGGACAGCGTGTTGCGCGTCTCGGGGCCGTGCAGCGTCAGCACGACTGTCGAGCCGTCGCGTTCGGTGCGCAGTTCGGAGGGCATTGAGGCGAGGGGGTGGGGGCCGTGGCGCGGTCGATTGTGTCACGCGGCCCTGGGACGACGCGCCCGCGCCGAGGGTGTCGGCCGGGGAGGTCATGCTAGAGTCGCCGCCGTCGTCGGCACAAGAAAGAAATGCGCAGCGCAGCGTTCACTCTCACCTTCGCCAGTGCGCTGCTGGCTGCCTCCGCGCCGGCTCACGCGATCGGTTTCGGTCGCGTCATCAATGTCTCGACGCTCGGGCAGCCGCTCAACTTCTCCGCCACCGTTCGCCTGGAGTCCGACGAGACACTGACCCGCGAATGCGCTGCCGCGGAAGTGGTGGCCGGCGAAGCGCACCTGCCGAACGCCGCGGTCCGCGTGACCGTCGAGCCGGGCAACGACCCGCAGGAGCGGCAGATCCGTGTGACCACGCTGACGCCGGTGGACGAGCCGATCGTCACGGTGAACGTCACGGCGGGCTGCATCCCGCGGCTCTCGCGCAGCTTCGTGACCCTGATCGACCCGCCCGCCGTGAACCTCGCGCAGACCGAGGTGCCCCGGCTGGCGCCTCAGCGCTCCGAGTCGCAGGTGGCGCCCGTGATGGCGGCGGCCGAAGGGGCGACGCAGGCCGCGCGCACGCCGGCACGGCCCGCGCGCGAGCGCACCGCACCGCGTGCCCAGGCCGCCCCGGCCGCAGCCCCGGGGACCATCGAACCCGCGGCGCCGCGGGCAAGCCGCCCGGCGACGCCGCCGCGCCGGGTCGCCGCCGCCCGGCCGGCACCCGCCGGCCCGCGGCTCAAGCTGGATCCGCCGGCCGCGCCGAGTGCATCGGCGTCCGCCGCGGTGCAGCCGGGCGAGGCGATCGCCGCACTGGCGGCCGAGAACGCCGCGCTGGCCGCATCGGCTGCCCAGGCGGCCGCGAGTGCGGCCTCGGCGGCGGCGGCATCGGAACGCCGTGTCGCGCAGCTCGAAGAGACACTCGCCGCCGTGCGGCGCTCCAACGAGGAGACGCAGAAGGCGCTGGTCGAACTGCAGGCCGAGCTGAAGCGCGCGCAGACCGGCCGCTATGCGAACCCGCTGGTCTACGTGCTCGCGATCCTGTCCGCCCTGCTGTCCGTGGCGGTCGCGGTGCTGTGGTGGCGGCAGTCGCACCCGCGCGGCGGCACGCAGTGGTGGCTCGCGCCGACCGGCGCGACGGTCGGCGGCGCGACCCGGCCTCCGCCGGGCACACACTCGCGGCGCATGCCGATGGACCTGCCCTCCGGCTCGGCCAAGCTCGAGACCGAACCGGCGGTGATGGACGAACGCCCGCGTTCGCCGGTCCTCGAGGACCTGCCGCCACGGGTCGTCCCGCCCGCGCCGCTGGTCGCCCCGCCTGCGCCCGCCGTGGCCGTGACGGCCGAACTGCCTGTGCTGCGCCGCGAGCTGTCGGTGGAGGAACTGATCGACCTCGAGCAGCAGGCCGATTTCTTCGTCGTGCTCGGCCAGGACGAGGCGGCGATCGATTTGCTGATGGGCCACGTGCGCAGCACCGGCGGCGTCAGCCCGCTGCCCTACCTGAAGCTGCTCGAGATCTACCGCCGCCGCGGCGAGCGCGAGTCCTACGAGCGTGTGCGCGAGCGCTTCAACCAGCGCTTCAACGCCTACGCGCCGGAGTGGGAGGCCGACCTGCAGGTCGGCAAGTCGCTCGACGATTACCCCGAGGTGCTGGTCAAGCTGCAGCGCTTCTGGGACGAACCGTCGCGCGTGACGACGCTGCTCGACGAGTCGCTGATGCGCCAGGGCGAGGGCGGCGAGACCTTCGACCTGCCGGCCTACCGCGAGCTGCTGTTCCTCTATTCGATCGCGCGGGACCTTGCCGAGCACCCCGCCCCCGACACCGGCGTGGACCTGCTGCTGCCGCTCGGGGCCGAGTCGCGCGAGGTCCCGATCGAACACCTGTCCGCGAGCCGGCTGATGGGTTTCGCACCGACGCTCGCACCGCTGGAGGTCGACGTCGACGTGAGCCGTCCGCCCTCGCGCGGGGCCGAGGCACCGAAGTCCGACTTCCTCGGGCTGGTCGGCGACCGCCCGAAACGCGGCGGTCCGACCGGCGGCGGCAGCGCCTGACGCTAGAGCTTCGCGAGCCTCTCGAGCGCGGTCCGCAGCGTCTCGTCGCGCTTGGCGAAGCAGAAGCGCACGATGCGCTGCTCGAAGCCGCCGGCGTAAAACGCCGACAGCGGAATCGCCGCGACGCCGACCTCGCTCGTCAGCCGGCGGCAGAACGACTCTTCCGGCTCGTCGCTGATCGCGCGGTAGTCGACGCACTGGAAGTAGGTGCCCTGGCAGGGCAGCAGCTCGAAGCGCGTCGCCGCCAGCCCTGCGCGGAACAGGTCGCGCTTGCGCTGGTAGAACGCGGCCAGTCCGAGGTGGTGCGAGGCGTCGCCCATGAAGTCGGCCAGCCCGTGCTGCATCGGCGTGTTGACCGTGAAGACGTTGAACTGGTGCACCTTGCGGAACTCGGCCGTCAGCGCCGCTGGTGCTGCGACGTAGCCGATCTTCCAGCCGGTCACGTGGTAGGTCTTGCCGAAGCTCGACACGATGAACGCACGCTGCGCCAGCTCCGCGTGGCGCGCGACGCTCTCGTGGCGCGCGCCGTCGTAGACCATGTGCTCGTACACCTCGTCGGCGATCACGAACGCATCGGTCGGCCGCAGCAGCGCGGCGAGGCGGTCCATGTCGTCCCGGGACCACACCGTGCCACTCGGGTTGTGCGGCGTGTTGATGACGATCGCGCGCGTGCGCGGCGTGAGCGCGGCGGCGATGCGCGCGAAGTCGGGGCGGAAGCTGCCCGGCACCAGCGGCACGTGCACCGCCCGCCCGCCGGCGAGCTCGATGTTCGGCTCGTAGCTGTCGTAGCAGGGGTCGAGCACGATGACCTCGTCGCCCGGGTGCACCACGGCGAGGATCGCGGTGATGATCGCCTGCGTCGCGCCGGCGGTGATCGTGATCTCGCCGGCGGCGTCGTAGCGCCGGCCGTAGAGCGCCTCGATCTTCTGCGCGACCGCCTCGCGCAGCGCTGCGGCGCCGGCCATCGGCGGGTACTGGTTCAGCCCGCTGCGCATCGCGCGGTCGACGGCGTCGAGCAGGCGCGGGTCGCAGTCGAAGTCGGGGAAGCCCTGGCCGAGGTTCACCGCGCCGTGCTGCTGCGCGAGCGCGGACATGACGGTGAAGATGGTCGTACCGACCTGCGGCAGGCGGCTCGTGACGGGCGGGGTGCGGTACGCGGTCTCGCTCATGGGGTGGTGCGGATCAGAGCTGGTATTCGGAATCGTCGTCGGCCTGGCCCGCCATCGCGCGGGCGATCAGCGCGCGCGTCAGCCGGTCGGACAGCATCTCGGCGAAGCTGAGCACGAAGTTGCGCAGGTAGGCGCCGCGCTTGAACGCGATGCGCGTGACGTTGCGGCCGAAGAGGTGGCCGAGCGGCCGCCAGACCAGGTCGCCGCCGGGCGGATCGTCGCGCACGGCCGTCTCGGCGACGATGCCGACGCCCAGGCCGAGCCGCACGTAGGTCTTGATCACGTCGGCGTCGATCGCCTCGAGCACGATGTTCGGCTTCAGCCGCCGCGCCGCGAACGCGTGGTCGACGCGGGTGCGTCCGCTGAACGACGGGTGGTAGGAGACGAGCGGCTGCAGCGCCAGGTCTTCGAGCGTGATGCGCTCGGCCCCGGCGAGCGCATGACCGGCCGGCATCACCAGCACGTGCTGCCAGTCGTAGCAGGGCAGCGTGACGAGCTCCTCGTGGTCGGCGAGCGCCTCGGTCGCCAGCCCGATGTCGGCGACCTCCTCGATGACCATGCGCGCGACGTCCTTCGGCGAGCCCTGGTGCAGGCTCACGCTGACCTTGGGGAAACGCTTGCGCAGCTGCGCGATCGGCTCGGGCAGCACGTAGCGCGCCTGCGTGTGCGTGGTGCCGATCGACAGGGTGCCGGCGTCCTGCTGGCTGAACTCCTCGCCGATGCGCTTCAGGTTGCCGACCTCGCGCAGGATGATCTCGATCGACTTGAGCACCTGCTGGCCCGGCTCGGTGACGCGCCGCAGCCGCTTGCCGTGGCGCGCGAAGATGTCCACCCCGAGCTCGCCCTCGAGTTCGAGGATCGCCTTGGAGATGCCCGGCTGCGAGGTGTAGAGCACCTTGGCCGTCTCCGTCAGGTTCAGGTTCTGCCGGACGGCCTCTTGCACGAACCGGAACTGGTGCAGGTTCATATTCCCTGGAGTGGGCTGGATCGCCGGCATTATTCACCGGCCGTTCGAAGCCCGGGGCTCAGTCGGGCTCGCGCGCGTGGCCGAGGGCGACGTCCGCCATCGCTTCGATCAGCAACGGGCTCTCGCCGATCGCGGGGCGCAGCGTCCAGCGGACCTGCGGCCAGGCCGCGCGCAGGGCGTCGACCAGCGCCGGGATGTCCTTGCGCACGTGGCCGCCCGCGCCGAGGAACAGCGGCACGATGTCGACGCGCTCGCAGCCGGCGCCCGCCAGGTCGGCGCCCGCCTGCGGCATCGACGGCGCCATCAGCTCGAGGAAGGCGAGGCGCACCTGCACGCCGGCATCCTGGGCCCGGGCGCGCTGCACGACGGCCTCGAAGGGCTCGGCCCAGCGCGGGTCGCGGGCGCCGTGCGCGAACAGCAGCAGGCCGCGGCGCGTCACCGGTACCTCACCAGCCAGCTGAACGCCGCCATCGACATCAGCAGGTACAGCGCACTCGGCGCGGCAGCCACCATCCACGGCGTCCAGTTGCGCAGCAGGCCGAGGTGGCCGGCGACGTTGTTCAGCAGCACGAAGCTGATCCCGAGCATGATGCCGCCGAAGACCTTCAGGCTCACGCCGCCGGCGCGCGCGTGCAGGTAGGCGAAGGGCAGCGCGAGACCGACCATCACGAGGCAGGCGAACGGGTACAGCGCGCGTTTCCAGAACTGGATCTCGTACTGCTGCGCCGCCTGCTCGTTGTCGGACAGGTGTCCGATGTAGCGGAACAGCTCGACGGTGGACATCGTCTTGAGCGGCAGCACCGCCGCGGCGACGACACCGGCGGTCAGCGTCGTCGGCCAGTCGTAGCGGGCCGGGCGCTCCTCGCTGACGCGCGTCGATTCGGACGTGGGCCCGGCGCGCCAGTGCGTCACGCGCACGCCCTGCAGGGCCCAGGCGCCGTCGCCCACCCGGGCCGTCGCCGCAGCCAGCCGCGTGACGAGGCGGCCGTCGGTGTCGAACTCGAAGATGCGCACGTCCTGCAGCGTACCGTCGACCGCGGTGCTGCCGATGTTGATCGAGTAGCTGCGCTCGCCGGCCGGCGTCATCGCGCGGTCCTTCAGCCAGGCCCCGGCGCGGCCGACGCGGGTACCGCCGCGTGCCTGCGCCTGCAGCTCGTTGGCCTGCCGCTCGCTGAGGGGCGCGACGTAGTCGCCGATCAGGTAGGTCATCAGCGCGAACAGCAGGCCCAGGCTCGCGAGCAGCGCGAGCGCCCGCCCGGGGCCGAGCCCGCCCGTGCGCAATATGGTGAACTCGGACGACTGCGCGAGCCGCGCGAGCGCGTAGATCGTGCCGATCAGCACCGCGATCGGGGCCAGTTCGTAGAGGTGGCCCGGCACCTGCATCAACGACGCGAGCGCGGCGAGCAGCAGCGTCGAGCCCTTCGGCCCCACGTCGCCGAGCTCGTCGACGAAGTCGATGAAGAAGAACAGCGACAGGAACGCGAGCGCGACGAAGACGACCGCCGAGACGATGTCGCGGTAGAAGAGCCGGCGCACCGTCTTCATGCGGCGCCTCCGCGGGGACGCAGCCGCAGGCGGGCGCGCCCGCCCTGTTCGCGCCAGCGGATCAGACCGACCGCGAGCAGGAACGCCCCGCCGTGGAACAGCGCGAGTGCGCTGCCCATGCCGAGCTTGCCGCTGCCGACCCAGGCCTGGGTCAGGTTGATCACGTTGTAGTAGACGACGAAGGCGAGC
>Ga0075366_10000785_pt1 | contig 15187 bp, 9 predicted proteins | sample EndMethybrTD3031_FD_72351 | JGI IMG/M metagenome (GOLD analysis project Ga0075366, IMG submission 72351) | Populus endosphere microbial communities from Tennessee, USA - Endosphere MetaG P. TD hybrid TD303-1 | ecosystem: Host-associated > Plants > Roots > Endosphere | place: USA: Tennessee...
ATACAGGCCGCTTTTCATGATTTTTTGGTGGGTAAGCCTAAAATAGATCAAAATACGGCGCCCGAGACTGTTTTAACAAGCGCCGAACTGGAAAGCCTGCTGCCAAAACTGGGCTTAAACATGTCGGTAATTGCTTACAAAGAGTTGGATGGCGTTAAATTTAAACAGGAACGGGAAACCGGGATGCTTCCTATAGAAATACATAAAATAAAGCCGGCCTACCGTTTGGGCAGCGATGGGATGATACTGGAGCAGGTGATTGTAACTATAACCCAATCAACAACCATATTAATTGAAACCGGTAAGGTTAATTTAAAGACGGGCGAACCTGTTATTGACAAGATGAAATTCAGGGGCGGTTGCACCATTGTTTTCAATATGGCGGATGAATTTAAAGTTAATTACCTTATTACAAAAAATATAGCCAGCCAGGATCGATTTAGCAAACAACTGGCCTATCAGCAAGGAAAGGATGATGCTGCCCTCTCATTCTCCGATTCGATGTACGACGACGATAACGGGTTTAGCACCATCAACTTTGCCCATTTACATTTTCATTAAAACCTTATCATGAATAACCTCAGCGTAAATATAAAAATGTTCCAGGTTGGCGAACTTGGAGACTGCTTTCTTTTAAAGTTTAAAAAAGATGATAACGAGAGTTCGGTATTAATCGATTGTGGCTCGTTCCGCAATTCCGACAAATCCGAACATAGGCTCCAGGCTATCGCCGGTTTTATCCAGGAAGATTTAAAAGGCAAATCTCTTGATGTAGTAGTTGGCACCCATCAGCATAACGACCACCTGTCGGGCTATGTGCATGCTTTCGATATTTTCCGGCAAACGGGCGTCGACAATGTTTGGCTGTCCTGGCTTGATGATCCCAAAGATGAACAAGCCGGTAAAATTGCCGCCGGACAACGAAAAGTAACTGAAAACCTTCAAAAAATTGTAACCGGATTGGCAAAAAACAATAACGAGAGCCACTTACTTGCGTCCGAGCGCATCAGTGATATTTTGGGATTTTATATGGCGCCTGATGTGGAGGAACCCATACCGGAAAAGAAAGAAAAACGACCTCCGGTGGTGCCGCAAATGGGTGTTGATAATTTACGCAAGCTGGGCAAAACTATAACCTATCTCTCGCCGGGTAGCGTGGTAGATTTGCCTGCGCTGCCGCAAAACCTGGTTAAAGTTTACGTACTGGGGCCACCCAGGAACAGTAATTTGCTGTTTGATATCAACCCCAATAAAGACGAAACTTACGATTCAAAGCTTGCTGCTGTAAGTAACCTGGCCGAAGGCTATCTATCGGCAATGAAAAATTTTACGGGCGAATCCGTGGACTCGGATGAGGGAAATTTTCCGTTCGATAAAAAATACGACAAAAAACTAACGTCAAAACTCTTTTCAAAGGAATACCAGGCTAAAACAAATGCCTGGCGAACGATAGATGATGAGTGGCTTGACCAGGCCGAGCGCCTATCCCTGTACCTGGATACTTATACCAATAACAGCAGCCTGGTACTAGCCTTTGAGCTGGTTGAGAGTGGTAAGGTGTTGTTGTTTGTTGGCGATGCCCAAACCGGTAACTGGCTTTCATGGGAAGATATTAAATGGGATGAGAAGAAAGTAAAAGCAGGTTTCTCTTTAGATTACCTGTTGAACAATACAGTGTTGTATAAAGTAGGTCACCACTGCAGCCATAATGCTACTTTGAAGGAATATCTTGATGATAAAATAACACATCCCCACCTGGTGGCCATGATCCCGGTTGACCGTACCGATCCAAATATCACTAAAGATAAGGGTTGGAAAATGCCGGCGGTAAACCTTTACAATAAGCTGAAAGAAAAAGCGGAAAACCGCGTGCTGGTGATGGATATTGGGTATGACGCCGATTGTGACCCGGACGGCGAAGCAAAAGAATCATGGGCAAAAGTCCCGTTTAAACCAGTATATAACCAACAGAAATTCTACATCGAATACGAGGTTCATGGTGCCCCCAATTAATCGCTTAAAAAAGTCTATGCGCAAAAAAAACGTGATTTTGCATGGTTTGACCTAACTATCTTTCACAGGCACTGTAACAATATAACCTCCTTAAGCATCTATATAAAAATTATGTCCGAATTTAGCGGTTGCTTTGCCGTGCGCGGCAGTGTTGATGATTTTAATTAATAATGATGTTTGTTATCCTGTCTTCTAAAAAATCCAATTCCCAAAAAAACGTTATCGCAAAGGCTATTTTACCGGCCATTATTTTGGCTGTTTTGATTTCGTCATGCGGCGATAAAAACAAACAGGCGGCCGGTAATCAAACCCAACAGGTTTTAGATTACAAGGTAGTGCAGGTACAGCCCCGGCAGGCCACTTTAAATGTTGATTATCCTGCTAGTATACAGGGGCAACAAAATATTGAGATAAGGCCTAAGGTTGACGGTTACGTAGAGAAAATTTATGTCGATGAGGGTTCGGTTGTAACCAGGGGGCAATTGCTTTTCAAAATAAACGCGCCTCAATACGAGCAGGATGTACGCACTGCCGAAGCAGGCATTAAAACTGCCGAGGCCGACCTGGCCCTGGCCAAAATGCAATTGAATAAGGTGAAGCCACTGGTGGAGAAAGACATCATCAGCCACTATGAGCTGGAATCGGCTGAATATACATTGCAATCAAAAGCGGCGGCACTGGCACAGGCTAAGGCAGCCCTGGCGAACGCTAAGGTTAATTTGGGTTATACAACCATCACCAGCCCGGTAAATGGTGTTATTGGCGCATTACCCTATAAACTGGGCAGCCTGGTAACTAGCAGCACCGCAGACCCGCTTACCACGGTTTATAATACTTCAAATGTTTACGTATACTTTGCCCTAAACGAAAAACAACTGCTTGGCTTTAGTCGCGACAGTACCAATAAAACCTCGTTTAAAACCAAATTGAGCAAGCTGCCGCCGGTTTCGCTCCTGTTACCCGATGGCAGTACCTATGAACATGCAGGTAAGGTGGAAACCGTGAACGGGTTAATTAATACTGCTACCGGTGCAGCCAATGTACGGGCCGATTTTGCAAACCCGCGCGGGCTTATCCGCAGTGGCAGCAGCGCGGTGGTACGCATCCCGAATGTTGTAAAATCGGCTTTGCTGGTGCCCGAAAGCGCTACTTATGAATTACAGGACAAACGCTTTGTTTACGTAGTTGATAATCAGCATAAAATAAAAAATGTAGCCATTAAAGTGATGGATAACACCGCCGGCCAGTTTTATGTAGTTACCGACGGCTTAAAGGCCGGCGATAAAATTGTACTGGAAAGTTCTGGTAACCTGCCGGATGGCACCGAAATTAAACCAAACGAGGTTAGCGCCGGCTCGGTTTACGGTAGCGTTAAATAATATCGTTTCTTTTCTTCACAGCTATTTACAAAAGCGATACTATGCTTAAAAAATTTATAGAACGCCCCGTACTATCTACGGTTATTTCAGTTTTGCTGGTTATACTGGGCATTTTGGGTTTAATAAACTTACCAATTTCTCAATATCCGGATATTGCGCCGCCCACCGTTCAGGTGCAGGCCTTTTATAGTGGGGCCAATGCCGATGTAGTGCTCAAAAGCGTGATCATCCCGATGGAAGAGCAGATTAACGGTGTAGAGAACATGACTTACATGACCTCATCTGCCAGTAACGATGGTTCTGCATCTATAACCGTATATTTTAAAGTAGGTACCAATCCCGACCTGGCCGCGGTAAACGTGCAGAACAGGGTATCAAGGGCCACAAGCCTACTGCCATTGGTGGTAACGCAATCGGGTGTTACCGTAGCAAAAAGCCAGAGCAGTAACCTTATCATCTTCTCTTTATACAGCCAGAATCAAACTTACGACGAAACTTTTTTACAAAATTACGCCAAAATAAACCTGGTACCCCAAATTCAGCGGGTTACAGGTGTTGGTAATGCCGAAGTATTTGGCTCAAGGGATTACTCGATGCGCATTTGGTTAAAGCCTGATGTGATGTCGCGCTATAACCTTATTCCGGATGATATCACCGATGCGCTTAATGAGCAAAACATTGAAGCCGCACCCGGTAAGTTTGGCGAAAACAGTAATCAATCGTTTCAATACGTTATCCGGTATAAAGGCAGGCTTAAAACGGCTGCCGAATTTGGCGATATCATCATAAAATCGGTAGGACAGGGGCAATTGCTCCGGCTGAATGATGTGGCGCGGGTTGAATTGGGATCATTGGATTACTCCTTTGATATTCAAACCAACGGGTTGCCATCTGTAGGTGTAGCGATCAGCCAAACAGCCGGCTCCAACGCGCGCGACGTGATCAACGAATCGAAAAAGATTTTGGATGCCGCTGCCGAAAAATTCCCCAAAGGAATGAAGATAGCCTATCTTGTTGATGCCAATAACTTCCTTGATGCCTCCATCGAAAAGGTAATCAGTACTTTGATAGAAGCGTTTATCCTGGTATTCATCGTGGTATTTGTTTTCTTACAGGATTTCAGGTCGACATTAATTCCTGCTATTGCTGTGCCGGTTGCTATTTTGGGTACTTTCTTTTTCCTTAACCTGTTTGGCTTTACTATAAACCTGCTCACGCTTTTCGCGCTGGTACTGGCTATTGGTATTGTGGTTGATGATGCCATTGTTGTGGTTGAGGCGGTGCATGCCAAGCTCGACCAGGGATACAAATCGGCCAGGAAAGCATCGATTGATGCGATGAACGAAATTTCGGGCGCCATCGTATCTATCACGCTGGTTATGTCGGCCGTATTTTTACCGGTGACGTTTATATCGGGTTCAACGGGTGTGTTTTATAAACAGTTTGGTATTACACTGGCCGTGGCCATTTTGCTTTCGGCGGTAAACGCTTTAACATTAAGCCCTGCATTGTGCGCGCTGTTTTTAAAACCACATGAAAAAGGGACAAAAAAGCACGGTTTTATTAACCACTTTTATGTGGTGTTTAATACGGCGTTCGAGGCAGTAACCGGCAAGTATAAAAAGTCGGTGAACTTTTTGGCACACAGAAAATGGATAGCGCTTGCCGCTGTAGCAGTATTTGCCGGCATATTAATTTACCTGGTAAAAACAACGCCATCCAGCTTTGTGCCCAATGAAGACCAGGGCACGGTATTCGCTGCTATCAGCCTGCCGCCAGCCTCGTCAATGGAGCGTACCGAGGCGGTAGCCAGCAAAATTGATAGTATCGGGCGTACCTTTCCCGAAGTTGTGAACAGCCTTAAACTGGTTGGTTTTAACTTTATTGCCGGATCGGGCAGCGCCTACGCCATGGTGATCATGAAGCTTAAAAACTGGGACGAGCGTAAAGAGAAAAGTCAAAGCCTGCAAAGTATTATTTCCAGGCTTACCGTTAAAACAAGTGGGCTGCGCGAAGCAAACGTGTTCTATTTTTCGCCGCCAACCCTCCAGGGTTTTGGTAACAGCGATGGCTTTGAATTTGAGTTGCAGGACAAAGGCGGCCATAGCGTTGATGAGTTGTTTAAGGTAAGTAACAATTTCCAGGCGGCGCTTAAAAAGCGTAAAGAAATCCAAAACCTCAACTCGTCATTCAATCCAAACTTTCCGCAATTCCAGGTGGATGTAAACGTGGCTAAATGTAAAGAAGCGGGTGTAACGGTCAATTCTGTATTAAATACCTTACAAGGTTATTATGGCGGCTTATATGCCTCCAACTTTAACCAATTTGGCAAGCAGTACCGCGTTATGGTGCAGGCAGATTATGACTACCGCGCCAACGAGATTGGCCTTAGCAAGATATTTGTACGCAACAGCGCCGGTACTATGGCGCCCATTACAACATTTATCACCCTGAAAAGGGTATTTGGGCCCGAATCTATCTCGAGGTTTAACCTTTTCACATCTATATCGGTGTCGGGTTCGCCAAATCCGGGGTACAGCACGGGCGATGCCATTAAGGCTATTAATGAAGTTGCCAAACAAACCCTGCCTGCCGGTTACGACTTTGAGTTTTCGGGCCTTACCCGCGAGGAGTTGAGCACCGGCACGCAGTCGGCTTATATATTTATGCTTTGCCTGGTGTTTGTGTACTTTTTGCTAAGCGCGCAATATGAAAGCTATATTCTGCCGTTCGCGGTACTGCTGTCATTGCCAGTTGGTTTGGCCGGTACCTACCTGTTTGCCTGGATTTTTGATGTTGGCAGTAACATTTACCTGCAAATTTCGCTCATCATGCTTATTGGCTTGCTGGCTAAAAACGCAATCCTTATTGTTGAATTTGCTTTAGAGCGTCGCCGGGCTGGTATGGATTTAATACCCGCCGCTATAGCAGGTGCCAAAGCCCGTTTACGCCCTATCCTGATGACCTCCTTCGCCTTTATATTTGGGATAATGCCATTGATGTTTTCGACCGGGGCGGGCGCAAATGGCAACAAATCCATAGGTACGGGCGCTGTAGGGGGGATGTTTGTGGGTACGGTATTCGGGGTGTTTGTGATCCCGGTGCTGTTTATCATTTTCCAATCGCTGCAGGAAAAAGTTGGCCGCAAACGAAGGCCCGAGGATGAAGATGATGACGCGGAAGTGGTAACCGCCCATTAATTTGGTAAAAGATACAAGATGAACAGACAAAGTTTTAAATATATATTGCCTTTTGCGCTGCTATGTGGCGTAATGCTATCGTGTAAAGTAACCAAAAGGTATAACCGGCCGGATATAAGCACAACCGGGTTTTACCGCGATGGGCAAACTGCCGACTCCACTACGATAGCGGCCTTGCCGTGGCAAAAGCTTTTTGCCGATACCATACTCAAATCGCTGATACAGGAAGGGTTGAACAACAACCTCGACCTTAAAACTGCCGTTCAGCGGATATTGGAGGCGCAGGCTACATTGCAGCAAAGCAAGGCCGCGTTTTATCCGTCGTTAAGCGGCAATGCCAGTGTAACGCGGTCTAAACAATCATCAGCAGGCCTGAATTATCCCCCTGGTACAATAATTAATACGTTAACTACTAATTACCAGGCTGGTTTAACTACTTCATGGGAGGCCGATGTTTGGGGGAAGCTAAGCAGTACAAAGCGTGCCGCGCTAGCTGGTTTTTTGCAAAGTGACGCTGCTAAGAGGGCCGTACAAACTCAATTAATAGCCGATATAGCCAATAATTATTTCACCCTGCTGGCTTTGGATAAGCAACTGGAAATTACCCTGCAGACGCTTAAAAACCGCATTAAAGATGTGGAGACCATGAAGGAGTTGAAAGCAGGCGCAGTGGTAACCGGTGCAGCCGTGGTACAAAGCGAAGCTAACCGGTATGCTGCCGAAGTATCCATCCCCGATTTAAAACGCAGCATCCGCGAAACGGAAAATGCTTTGGATATACTGTTATCAAGGCCGCCAGGCCCGGTTAGCCGGGGCAATTTGGCCACCCAAAATATGGCGGCCGAATTACAGGCAGGTATCCCCACACAATTACTCAACAACCGCCCGGACGTCCAACAAAGTGAATACGCTTTCAGGACTGCTTTTGAGAATACCAACGTAGCCAAAAGTTATTTTTACCCTTCCTTTACCATTACCGCTTCAGGAGGTTTATCTACGCTGCAGCTGAAAGACTTTTTTGTTAACTCCATATTTTATAATGTAGCTGCCGGGTTAACGCAACCCATTTTTAACCAGGGGCTGAATAAAGCCCGTTTGCGTACCGCGCAGGCTCAGCAGCAGGAGGCGTTAAACAGCTTTCAGAAAACTTTGCTGGTGGCAGGGCAGGAGGTTTCAAATGCATTGTATGCACACCAAACCGCACTTGAAAAACAGGACGCCCGCAATAAACAAATTGCCGCTTTGCAAAAATCGGTTGACTATACACAGGAACTGTTAAGGTACAGCTCGGCCACTAATTATACCGATGTGTTAACATCCGAACAAAACCTGTTGGCCGCCCAATTAAGCGGCGTTAACGACAGGTTGCAGGAATTGCAGTCGGTGGTAAATTTATACCGTGCCCTGGGCGGCGGCTGGCGATAACAGCGGCGAGTGTATGTTATTTTGCTGTACAGGTGAGTGTAAAAAGATACAGTGATTGGCCCATTGTCATTGCGAGCGATAGCGCGGCAATCTCGTTGCTCTTCTGGCAGAGGTGCAGGGTTCGCGATTGCTTCGTTACTGATAATGAAATGATCTTAAGTTATTGATTAACAGTACAAATCCGTCATTGCGAGGTGCGAAGCAATCCCCGACATGCTAAGTCCCACATAGTTCGGGATTGCTTCGTACCTCGCAATGACGGTGGGAGGATGTTGGTTAGGAGGTTAAAAACCCAATGGATGGCATCACGCTAAAGACTTGCGAAGTTTTTAAAACTTCGCAAGTCTGGCTTCGTAAAAGTCCCCTAAAAACAAAAAAGCTTCTTTTTTAAGAAGCTTTTTTTCATAGGTAAATTATATATGATGATCAGGCAATGAAGCCTGTAAATTGCGGGTTGTTCGGCTGCTTAGTACCCAGCAGCTGTTTGTGGATAGCCTTAAGGGTTATTACCTCCCTGGTAAACAGATCAACAATTGAATTTTTGATGTGCTTAACTGTTTTTTCGGTGTTGATGTGTACTATTTGCATGATTCAGTTAATACCAATTTCGTGCCAAACGGGCTATAATTTTCGTTAGGGTTTAAAATTTATCCTGCGGCCTTCGGTATGCGCGGTAAACTCGGGTGCATACATGCTTTGCAGGCTGGTAAGGCCTGTTGCGTAATTGCCGGGCTGTACTACACACAGTGTTTATTCAAATACATAGTTTCCTTTTTTTAGTACGCTGATAAAAAAGTTGGTGGCTACGTCCTTGCTTACCTGGTAATAGTACAAGCCATCCTGGTATTTATATGCCGATAGTGTTTCCATAGGCTCGGTACCTGCCGGGCGCATATCTTTAAGCTGCACGTAATCAAAATCGCGGTCGGCCTTAAGGTATACTATCACTTTTAACACATCGCCTGTTTTAGGCTGATGGGTAGCGTCAACCGCTGTTAATATTGGTCCGGTATCAGTTTGCTTTTGTATAAAGTACTTGCGCTCCAATTGAACGTTGGTATTGGATGGGGTTATTTTATCCAGCTTTTCGGTGTACTGCCAATACATGGCGCCCCAATTTATAGTTTTGCTGCTGTTGCTTACCTGCACATGGCCAAGCGCCGGTTTCACCTGCTCATCAGCCCCGGTGGTTTTTATATATCCAGTACCGGCTTCGGTATTAATACCGGGCTTTAAAGTAGCCAAAGGCTTATTGTTTAAGCTGATAACTTTGCACGATAAATAGCTGCCCGCACTATCTGAGGCGCGTTATTTTCTTTACGCGCCAGGGCATCAAGCTTATCAACCTCCAGCAGTGCCGATTTTGGTAAACCGACATCGGTCAGCGAATCGATAGTAAATATGATGTTATGATAGCTGGTTTGTGCCGATAAAGGCCCGGCTATAAATAAAAAGCAGGCGACAAAAAAGGGTGTTAAGGCTTTGCAGGTATGTGATGGCATAAGGAATAAGGATATGACAGATAGCGGCAATAATAACAAAATATGATTGTTAAAAATTGTTAATTGTTTGGGGGGATATTGTTAGGCTACAACTCCGCAAATGAGCAGCCTTTTTTAATAGCCGCTTTTTTGCGGCCCGCAAAGTTGCACTAATTTGTCGGCTATTTTTTATCCCAAAGCCTGCTGGTAACTACCCGGCTTATAACTTGCTCCCTGTAATTACGGCTAATGGGAATTTTGCTGGTTTGGATAAATATCTCGTTGCCTTCAATGCCATCAATTTTGTTAATGGCTACAATGTATGATTTATGCACCCTGATGAAAGCCTTGCCCGCCAGGTTTTCTTCCAGGTTTTTAAGGGATAGCATGGTTACATATTTGCCTTTCATTGTAAATATGTTCACGTAGTTTTGCATGCCCTCTACAAAAAGGATTTCATCCAACGGTACTTTTTCATATTTGCTGCCGCACTTAATAAAAAAGTAATCATCCTGTTTTTCGATTCTGTCAACATCGGCCGATGTTGGTTTGGTGAGTAGCCGGTGATAATCGCGGGCTTTGCTGGCTGCCTTAAAAAAGCGTTCAAAGGTGATGGGCTTAAGGAGGTAATCCAACACATCGAGCTGAAAGCTTTCCAGCGCATAGGTAGGGTAGGCAGTGGTAATAACAACCATAGGTGGTTTCTGCATAATCTTCAAAAACTCTATCCCGTTCATTTTAGGCATCTGGATATCCAGGAATACCAGTTCGGCAGGTTGGCGGTCAAGCAGTTTCATAAGCTCCAGCGGGTTTTCGCAGGTGCCGGCCAGTTGTAAAAAATCAACCTCGCGCACGTAGTTTCCAAGCCCTTCGCGGGCCAATGGCTCGTCGTCAACAATTATACAATTGATATTCATGTTAAGCCATTTGCATTGTTGGTGATATTTCGAATACCGCAAGCGTTAGCTGTAGCTTTACCGTAAAGGTATCGGGCCGGCTGTCAATATCCAATTCATAAATGCCGGGGTACATTAAATCGAGCCGTCGTTTAACGTTGGCCAGGCCTATGCCTCCATATTTTACAGCCTGGTTTGCCTCGCCTTGTGCCGTGCTGTTGCTTATAAACAGGCTAAGCCGCTGCCCTTGCAATTCAAGTTTTATGCTGATCCAGTTGCCGCCGTTTACATGGGCCGATACGTGTTTGAAAGCATTTTCTACAAAAGTCATCAAAACAAAGGGTGCAATGCCCAGGCGGCCGGAAATAGGGGATGTTAGCCGGATATCGGCCTCAACTTCGGTGTCATGCCTCAGCTTTTCCAGTTCTATAAAATTTTCAAGATAGGCTATTTCTTTTTGAAGCGGGATTTGCTGGTCGTTACATTCATAAAGCTGGTGCCGCAATAATTCAGAGAATTTGGCCAGCGAAGCTGATGCCATATGAGGGTTTTTGTGGATGAGGAAAAAAATGGAATTGATACTGTTAAACAAAAAATGGGGGTTAAACTGGTATTTCAAAAATTTGAGCTCGGTTTCCAGCTTCTCTTTTTCCAGCATTTGTTGCCTTTTTTGCGTTTGTGCCCAGGTTTTAGTAAGCTTAATACTCATAGCAAGGGTGCTGCTGGCCACTATTGATGGCAGTGGATTGGCCAGGAAAAGCGTAAAAAAGTTATGCGGGCCGCTGCCATATAAATCATCCATTGTTTTGCCCGACAGCATGGCGCTTAAAAAATAACCTGGAACAATCAGCATGGCAGCGATGATGATTGTTAATAGCTCGTAAGTTATGTATTGCGCAAATTTGCCCTTTTCCATATAACGCGGCATCAGGAAATAGAGGTTAAAATACGCCGCCAAAGCCTGGAATACCAGGTAAAAACTAAACTTTACCGTGTAGGGAGAGAAAAAAATGCTGCGCGCCACGCCAATAGGATCGCCCTGGGAAAATACCCACCAGAGGTAATTGTATAAAAACCAAAAAGGCAGGTGGTATAACTTATACCTGATAAGCCAGTTTTGTTTGGATTGAATTTGAGGCATAGCTAAAGATACGGCTAATTCAATTATTTTTTAATGGCCCTAATCTCAATGGTCATAATTAATTGACCAAATGCACCTGTTGGCGTATAATCGGTAAATTGTAATAAATATGGACTGTTTTAATAAACTTTGGCGCTTTTAATGTATTTGGTCAATCGGGGTAGCACGCTGGTCAATCGGTTTTCTGGGTCATGTTGGGTTTGTATTCCTTTGGTTATACAACCATCACAACTGGCCTATGAAATACTTGACCATCAGCTTAGTGTTGTTCTTTTGGCAGACATCCCTTGCCCAGGTATCAGGAAAATTTGTGGATGCCGGGGGGCAGCCTGTTTCGTTTGTAACCGTAATATTGCTGGATAGTACGGGTAATGTTTTAACCAGGTCGGCGCTTACCGATGATAAAGGTACTTTCCGGTTTGAACCTGTTGGCCAGGGCCGGTACCTTGTCAAGGTAAGCGATATGGTTCACGAAACATGGTCGTCACCGGTATTTGGGCTCGCCGGCCTAAGTTCAGCAAAAGACTTCGGTGTTATCAGTTTGAAAGCTGCTTCCAAACAATTGGCCGAAGTTGTAATCAGGGCCAATAAACCTTTGGTGCAGCAGGAACCGGGCGGCATGGTGGTAAATGTACAAAGCAGTATCATCACAAAAGGTAGTTCGGTTTTGCAAGTGTTGCAGCGCTCACCGGGTGTAATCATCAACCCTCAAAACACCAATATCACGCTAAACGGAAAGGCAGGAGTAATGGTTATGCTGGATGGAAAGCTGATGAGGATGTCGATGCCGCAGGTACTTGCTTTACTGAATGGTATAAGCGCGGATGACATTGAAAAAATAGAATTGTTAAACACCCCACCAGCCAAATATGATGCTGACGGCAATGCGGGGCTTATAAACATTGTTACCAAAAAAAATAAACAGCAAGGCACAAACGGATCTATTACGGCTACAGCAGGATATGGCCGGGGCGAAAAAGGATCGGCAAATATCTCCATAAATCATAATACGGGTAAGGTGGGTCTGCATGGTTCTTATTCTTATGCCCGCAATCGCAGCTATGGTGAGTTATTTGCCGGTGGAACAGAAAATGTACCAGCGATAGGCGGGCAAGCCGCATTCCGGTACACTGGCCTTGGCAAGCTCATATCTAATTACCATAGTGGCGAAATTGGCGCCGATATCCGGCCGGGGCAAAAAACAACTATTGGCGGCGGTATTTATTTCTCGGCAGGTAAAGACCATAACAATAATAACAACCATGGGAACTATGCCCTTAAGCCCGATTCAGTTTTGCTGTTCAATTCTTACCTTGATGGTATTAACCGTACTTACAATATCATTGGCAGTGTTAACCTGGAACAGGAACTAAGCAAAGGCGAAAAAATCAATTTTGATGCAGATTATATTTATTATAAAAGCAAAGGGCAAACTAATGTTGAAAGCACCTTTGTTGATAATTATGGCAACATGGTCGGTGCGGGCAACAGCCTTTACGCCCCCCGTCAGCGCGACCTGGCCAATACCGCAATAAAAGTATCGGTACTAAAAGCGGATTACTCAAAGCAAATAACCTCTAAATTAAAAGTAGAAGCCGGAGTAAAAGGAACTTTTACCCGAAGCAGCAGCGCATCGGGAATTGAAAATATGCAAAACGGCCAATGGGTATTAAGCAGTGTAGGGGTATCCAATAACCTGGTTACCAAAGAGGTGATTGGTGCGGGATATGCAACCCTTAATGCAAAATTAGATACCGCAACCAGCCTGGTTATAGGTGCACGCTACGAGTACTCGCACAATAGCACCGAAAAAGCGAGCAACGCGCAATATAATATTGACCGGAAATTAAAAAAGTTGTTCCCAAGCGTGTTTTTTACCCGGAAACTTAATGATCATGCCGAATTGCAGTTATCCTATACCAAACGCGTTAGCCGCCCGTCATACAGCGATCTGGCTTCATATGTAACTTATAACGATCCGATATCTGTTTTTACCGGCAACCCCGCTTTAAAGCCGACCATTACCGATAACCTTAAACTTGCTTATAATTATCGCGATTATGTGTTCTCGATTTTATTCAGCCGGGATAAAGATGTGATATTGCAAACACAAATTTCTACCGGGCCATCTGAAGGGCTTGTGTACCTGGCGCCGCAAAATGCACCTTACCAAAATAACATCACCCTGCAAACAAGCATCCCGGTAAAAATGACGAGCTGGTGGGAGGGGCGCTATGGTTTTGCCGGCGGCTGGCGGCAATACAAAATGGACTATACGCCGCAAACGTTCACCCAGTCGTATTTCGCCGGATCGGTTGATTTTACTGAAACATTTAAGCTACCGAAAAACGTTTCTGTCGAACTTTCGGGTTATGGTTATTCACCGGCGTATTACGCTACCTCAAAAAGCAACGGAAACTTTATGTTAAACCTGGGGATAAAAAAAGAGTTGGATAACAATAAAGGCAGTTTACAGTTGTCAGTTACCGATTTGCTAGCGTCGGCGAGCTATTATAGCTATATCGGCAACCTTACCCGCGACGCTTTTAATTCGCAGGTATATGTACGCTATAACGGCGAATCAAGGAACTTTCCAATAGTTAAGCTTACTTATTATCGCTCATTTGGTCAAAAAAACAAGGCCCCACGAAAAAATGATAATGCCTCCAAAGATGAAAGAGGTCGGTTATAAATTAGTAATTGTGCCCTATATTAGGGTATGAAAAACATTATAAAAATCTGCCTTATATTCATGGTTGCGGCCCATTCGGGCTTTGGCCAGCAAAAAACATTTACCAATCCTTTGTTGCCTTCCGGGGCCGATCCCTGGGTTATTTACAAAGATGGATTTTATTATTACACCAATTCAACCGGGAATAACCTGTCCATCTGGAAAACGAAAAACATCACCCAGCTAAAAACAGCTGCAAAAAAAATAATATGGGTACCACCGACCGGCACCGGCCATTCAAAAGAACTTTGGGCGCCCGAACTTCATTTTATAAAAGGCAAATGGTACATGTACTTTGCTGCCGATGATGGCAATAATAACAATCACCGTATTTACGTGCTCGAAAACCCTGCTGCCGACCCAACGCAGGGCGACTGGACGTTTAAAGGCCAGGTAGCCGATAGCACCAACAAATGGGCAATTGATGTATCGGTATTTGAAAACAAAGGGCAGCTGTATATGATTTGGGCCGGCTGGGAAGGCGATGTTAATGTACAGCAAAACATCTATATAGCTAAAATGAAGGACGCCTGTACCGTTGACGGCCCGCGGGTAAAAATATCAGGCCCCGAGTTTGACTGGGAAAAGTACGGCGACCTGGGCGCGCAATCAAATCCGCCGCATGTTAACGTGAACGAAGGCCCCGAAATTTTGAAACATAACGATAAACTATTCCTGGTATACTCGGCAAGTGGCTGCTGGACGGATTATTATGCCCTTGGCATGCTCACGGCTTCAAAAAACAGTGATTTGATGGATCCCCCGTCGTGGACAAAGTCGGCCCTGCCGGTATTTAAGCAAGCGCCCGAAAATGGCGTTTATGCACCCGGCCATAATTCATTCTTTAAATCGCCCGATGGAAAAGAGGATTGGATATTATACCACGCCAACTCCAAACCAGGCCAGGGCTGTGGTAATGAC
>Ga0075366_10000786_pt1 | contig 15176 bp, 12 predicted proteins | sample EndMethybrTD3031_FD_72351 | JGI IMG/M metagenome (GOLD analysis project Ga0075366, IMG submission 72351) | Populus endosphere microbial communities from Tennessee, USA - Endosphere MetaG P. TD hybrid TD303-1 | ecosystem: Host-associated > Plants > Roots > Endosphere | place: USA: Tennessee...
CTACTGGTGGGCATTTCTACTAACCTGGCACTCTCTGAAAAAGAAGAAATACAGGACACTATCACTTCTTTATGCCTCACGAAAAATATTGTCAACACGCTGGGCCGGTTGTCAGACTCTTCAACAAATTCACTAAGTGATTTCGGAAAAATACAATCACTGTACGACACAGTTAAAAATACAAGTAAAAGGATGCTGACCAGGGCAGATGAACTGGACACCTATTTTGACACAGTAACACAAAACAGAGTTGCAGAATTCAAGGCCCGCCTTGATACAATGTCGATTACTGAGTCAGACACTACATTTGGCCCATTCCGGAAACTGGCAACCGGCTATGAAGAGGCACGAAAGCTAAAAGATGAGATTAAAAGAAGCAGTGGCACAGTGACTGAGTACCTGAGTCCTGAAATGGACAAAACAGTAGGCAATTTTTCCGCCATGCTAAATGATCAAAAATCGCTAATAAACGAGCTTAATCTCTGCTATCAGGAGGTGAAAAAACTAGAACGAAAAAGGCCAGAAAACCTTGTTCAGAGATACAATATCATCAATTTTATTTTGCTGATGTTCTGGATAATATGTATCCTGGTATGGATACGTGCATTGTTTGTAAAATAACTCCCCGGCCGCATCTTCGTTATCGACGGTCTTTTATTTTTTTATTCTATGTAAATGAAATTCTTCTCAGAGTTGTGCTATATTACAACAGATATTGCTAAGTTACACTGAATAGTTCCAACGAAAGGTCTTGCCCAAAGAACAGCACGTTAAGGTCTGCCTCATTTTTGCCTCGAAAAAATTTGTTGACATATGATAATCGTTCCACCAAGAGTACATCCCTTGGACTAACGTCTTATCAGAAAAACTGGTACCACCATATAAAAACTACAAGATTCCGCCCTGGTAAAACATGGTTCTTGTTGTTTTTAAACCAGTGTCAAAATGAAAAAAACAGATTACCTCTTTTCTTACGGCATACTTCAAAAAGAAAAATTTCAGCTTGAGTCCTTAGGGAAAACCCTGGCCGGCACCAGGGATTCATTGCGGGGGTATAAGCTGAGCCTATTTGAAATCAAAGATCACTTTGTAGCAGGGCTTCACCCCATGGCCATGCTCACAAGAGATAACAACGATATTATTGATGGCACTATCTATGAACTTACAGCAGATGACCTGGAACTATTGGACAGTTTAAAAGTAGAAGACTATAAAAGAGTAAAAGAAGTACTCGAATCGGGTCAGGAAGCATGGGTATATGTAGCCGTATAAATAATGGCATGTGTGTTCATATATTTTTCTACGTAAACTTTAATTCGGGGATATATTGATTAATGCAGTTGTAAATGAAATAGGATTTACTGTTGTTTAAGCAGTAAGTAATAAATTATGCTTATTGGTCTGGCTATATCCAACACAGGATATACTAGTGCAAAAAATCTATGGAATCAAGAATGCTGAAATTCCGAACTCATCCCACCAGTGGCAATACCTATTATCATTCCATCCATTTGTCAAATACATATCATAGAATACCGGGTGGAGGGTATATTCTTCACTACCTAAACTTCGTAATATTGAATTTTATATTGCACTATAAAAAATAAGTAGCGTATCATCTAAACAATGAAGGCCAAGCATCCTTATCTATCGAATACCCATAAAAATAAGTAAGAAGAAGCCTGTAACACGCTGTTCATTTCCCGGATTCCCTGTTTCCAGGAAATGAACGATAAAATGGTATGCCCACCAACAGAAGGTTCTTTTTCGCTTGTATCCGTACTGCCGCAGTACCGGAACTAAATTCTTATTGTCAAAGTTGTAAACAGCGTATCCTGTCTGAACACATAAATAAAACAACGGGCAGATTTATAAAAATAAAAAGATGACAACTATCAGTATTCAAAACGTGCTGCACAGTTTATCGCTGAATAATAAGGTAACAATAGGACTTTCACAGGATGCTTATGATTTTACCAATACCACCATTCACGCCAATATATCTCCGCAACCCTACCTATGGTTTAAAAGAACAGGTATTGGTGACAAACAAACCCATATATTCACTACTACCTTTCAACTGGCTTCCATTACTGTCACCATTTTTATTACACTTACAGGCACGCCTGCAGTAAGCCGCTACAGTATTACCGTATTTGCCACTGATGATAACGGTCAAACAGGGAGGGCTGAAACACTACCTGATGTAGGAAGTAGTTCCTTTCAAATGTATATATTGACGGCACAGCATAAAAAATTGTATATCGATATTATTACAGAGCGATACGCCAATGGGACTTTTGATGATGCGGTGGTGAGAGTGGCGCCGGCAACATAGATTCATTTCCTTCATTTTTTCTTTTTCCCTAAGCTGATAGGAATACCCAGCGTAATGTTACAACTCGTCCCATTACTTCCCAGCAATCCATAATAATTAGCAGAAGCTGTATTGATCGTCAGCTTTGAACGGGTGATAGATTCACCCAATCCCCTCACATAATTAAATGACAGGGAAAATTTCCGTTTATCATTCTTACCAAATTCAAACCCAAGTCCTGCCAGGAGCGCAAAGTTTGCTTTCCTGTTTAACACAATATCATCTTCCCTTACCACAATACCATTCAGGGTATGTTCTACCCATCCTGAACCTTCATCGTTGATGAGTTGGTATGCTGCTCCAATCATGGGTTGTATCCTGACTGACCACCCCCTTTGCGGGCTATTCATCTCATGGATGCCAGCATAACGATAATCCAGTATCTTTTTAAAGTAAATGGGTCGGCTGTTCCAGTGATATCCCAGTTCAATCCGCCACAGTCCTTTCATACTGGATGAGCGAAGGTGATCATATGCATCCATGCCAATGCCAGAGGGATAAAATAATTCATAACTATACCCCGAAGCTCCGATAGCAAATCCTAAAAAAGGGCCATGTCCCTTTCTGCCCTGGTATAACAAGCGGGCGCCAATGTAAGGATGTAAATGACGATAGCGGTTATTAATGCTGGGAAGGGTACTATATTCCAGTTTTGATTTTACAAATTGTAATCCGACCTGCGGAACAAGGGTAAGCTGCTGTGTTCTTCCTGCGAGAATAAAAGAAAGGAAAAAGAAAATAAGCAGGAAAGATTTCTTAGTCAAGGTTTATTGGTTAATGGTTTCTGGAATAAATATATAATACCCTCTTTAAAATAAAATGTTAATTGAAGGGATGAAAAGCAGTAAAGCTTTAATAGACTCATTTTTTACTCTTACAAAACCTGGCTTTCTCATATTTTGCATCGTCTGAAATAATTATCCCTCTTATTCTTAGCACCGCCGTATCTTCAATATTTTCAAGTAACAGTCGGAATAAAACAATTTCAAATCATGAATATATTCGGCAATTTCATATGGCTTTTGTTTGGAGGTCTTTTAGCCGCTATCGGGTATTTTATCGGTGGAGTAGTATTATGTATGACGGTTGTTGGCTTGCCATGGGGTTTGCAATGTTTTAAACTGGCGACTCTTGTGCTGTGGCCTTTTGGCAAACACGTGATCAGTGATAGCAGCAATGTCGGCTGTCTAAGCACTCTTTGCAATATTATATGGATACTTTTCGGCGGCTGGTATACTGCACTCGTACATATTGTGATGGGAGTATTCCTTTGTATAACTATTATCGGCATACCCTGGGGCCGGCAGCATTTTAAGCTGGTAGAAATATCGTTAATGCCATTTGGTAAACGTATAGTTTACGCCTGAGCCGGACAAATTTCCCCTGTTTTCTCTACCAAATACCAAATCTGTTATACCAAACAGGTTTCGTGACACATTTCTACTTTTCTCCTTGATTTTGAATAAAAATTGAAACTGGTATAACCAATATGCCTGTTGGTATAATAAGCCGGAAAGGGGCAATGGTTACGGATAGTTTTGTGGTCTGATAAATATTTACAGAACAATTAATCAAATCAAAAAACAAATCAAAACCAGTAAAATGAAAAAGTTAGTCTTCGCAATTGCAATGCTTCTGAGCACACAATTATTCGCACAGGATCTGCAAACAACAAAAAAGTCAAAGGGCCGTGGCTTACAAAGTACAGGCTATGGCGCTCTGTCAACCCAATACTCCCGTTTCAATGGTAAGAATGCTATACTGACCGGTGCTTATGGTGGTTGGATGATTCGCCACAAATTGTTGATCGGTATCGGGGGATATGGTCTTGTTACCAATCATAAAGGCTATGGTACACATGCCAGCACACATGAACAAAACAAATTCAACATGGCTTACGGTGGCCTGGTTGTTGAATACACATTGTTCAATAACAACCGTTTTCATGTAACAGCGAATACACTTGCCGGCGGTGGTATAATCAAAAATGGCCGTGGTCATGGTACACTTCCGGAAGAAGGTGGTGATGAGCTGAAAGACATAGACGGATCAGGTTTTTATGTAGTACAGCCTTCTGTAAGTGTTGAATATAGCGTCACTGATTGGTTTCGTATCGGTGCCGGTGGTGGTTACCGTTACGTTACAGGATCAGATCAGCAGGGTATTACTGATCGCAAAATGAGTGCGCCTACTGCCAGCATTACGCTGAAGTTCGGTGTATTCTAAGGTGAACCAGTATCATTTCACAAGAACGCGGAAAATAATAGAGACGGAATATGTAGAGACAGGGTATGCCCTGTCTCTACTGTCATTTGTGGGAAACATTTCCGGTCATTACGTATATTTAATTACTATCTCTATCAGATGTACGATCTCATCTTACAGAATATTGCCAGGCACATTACACTCAATGATGAGGAAACGACATTTTTCATCTCCTTGTTAAAAGAGCAGGAGCTTACAAAAAAGGGTTTTGTTTTACAGGAAGGACAACCCTGCAAGTGTATCAGTTTTGTAAACTCTGGTACTTTAAGGGCTTATTTTGCGGATAAAGAAGGCAGGGAATCAACAATTATGTTTGCCGTTGCTGATTGGTGGATTACGGATATGTATTGTTTCGTGAATCAACTACCGGCTATGTTACATATTGAAGCATTGGAGAAAAGCCATATTCTTCAATTACAAAAAGAGGGATTGGATAAACTGTATGTCCGGGTACCAAAGTTTGAACGATTCTTCCGTATTCTTATGCAAAATGCATATACTAGAGAACAATTGAGAATTATACAAAATCTATCGCTCACTGCGGAAGAACGGTATAATAATTTTCTTGTCAAATACCCCCAGATCGTTAAGCAGGTTACACAAAAACAAATCGCTTCTTACCTGGGTATTACACCTGAATTTTTGAGTGCGATACGTTCTAATAAAAGAAAGACAACTTTCTAATCAATTTGAATTTTTGGAATCATTGCTGTCATAAAAAATATAGCTCCGTAGGAGCTTCCTGTTTATAGAAATCTTTTAATACTATTAGCCTCTGGCTCCGTAGGAGCCCCCTGTTCGATGACAGGAGGCTCCTACGGAGCCACGAGTTTATTAATTAAGGGCTCATTCTATAAACAGGAAGCTCCTTCGGAGCTATTTGGAGAGGTTTTTCAATTCCAAAATGCTTTCCGATTTCTTAAGCTACCTTAATTCTTTCCTCCCACTCATTCACTTTCTTTGTGCTAAATATAAAACATGCTGATACTTATCGCAGGCCCCTATCGCAGCGGCACTAATGACGATCCTTTATTAATGCAGAAAAATTTAGATTACCTGGAATCAGTAGCCCTACCCCTTTTCCGGCTCGGCCATATCCCTATGATCGGTGAATGGGTGGCATTGCCTCTAATGCAGCTGGCCGGCTCAGCAAAACCCGGCGACAAAGTATGGGAAGAAATTCAATACCCGGTTGCGCACCGGCTATTGCTGAAATGCGATGCAGTACTTCGCCTTGAAGGCGCTTCAAAAGGAGCGGATGAAGATGTGAGGATTGCTAAGGAAAGAGGACTGAAAGTGTATTACCGGCTGGAAGATGTGCCCACTGCTGAATAGAAATATAACCTCTATAAAAGACAAAAGACCCGTTTTCATAGGGTCTTTTGCTACAAATCAATCTAACCTAAAAATTGTTTACATAGCTAAACTATCATCGTCACGGGGATTTACTAAGTGATTGAAAGGTTTTTTTCGATAACTAAGTGTTCTTAACTAGGCCGTCTTACAGATTACTATAACAGTTGTTGTCATTTATTACAATTCCTATGTAATAAACAGGAAGCCCGCATCTTTTTACTATGCCAAAAAAGATAGCTCCCATCATCATTCGGCTTACTCTTCTGCTCTTACTTTTACCTTCGCGGCTACCTGCACAGACAGTTAATGGGAAAATAGTTCATACCATTTCTTTTAAATGGCTCGAAGGATGCGAAACAGGTAAGGGTGATTGTAATCCCGTGTTAATAAACCGGCAACATATTACAGATACCGTACAATTAGTTTTCCCATCCGGTGGTACTTCGTCTTCCGTTTATCTATATGCCGGCAGTTCTATAAGCGACCCTATTCGCGAGGATAATAAACGGGTAGGACAAGGCCAACCTTGTCTCTATCTTACAGGTTTGCCCGATGGCAGGTACCGTGCACATATGCTTTCCTGCGCAGTGGGTGGCATTTTTAGCATTATTATAAAAACTAATTGACAGGGCTTCAATATATTTGCCCTGTTCATACCATTAACCATCTATTCTGCTTATCATGAAAACGATTATCGCCTTCCTGTTTTTTATACTCCCCTGTATAGTAAACGCCCAGCTCAAAAAAGGACAATGGCTTATTGGCGGCATCGCCGATTTTTCACATGGCAGTTCCAATGAAGGAAATCTCTATTATGATCATGACAGTAAAGTAACTAACTACCGCTTTATGCCCGGGACTGGTTATTTTTTTGCTGACAAATTTTGCGGGGGGCTACGCATCAATATTTCGAAGCTGCAGACAAAGGAAATTACCGGCGGCGCTTTTTTCGCTTCTTATACTTATTCCAGGTTTACTGACCTGACTGTATCCGGCATCGGCCTCTCTCCTTTTTTGCGATATTATTTTTTGCCCGCTTCAAAAAAAGTAAACCTGTTTGCCGATGGCAGCTATACCTATAATAGCGAAAAAAGTAAAGCGAAAAATTATGAAACCACTACTACCGGTGGTGGTACACCTGTTCAAACCGAATCAAGCAGTAAGAGTAAGTATAAAGGAAATTATTATTCTGTAGCTGCGGGACCGGCCCTATTCATTGGTCAAAACGTGATGCTTGAACTATCAATAGGATACACCGTGGGTAAGGTCAGCGACATAGGCCGAACATCAGACAGAATAAGTTTCGGTACTGGTTTCCAGGTACAGCTAGGAAAATAAAAATCAACAGCCATAAAAAGATTAACATGAAATCGATTGCCCTCGTTATTTTATTTTTTCTCTTCACTTCGATCCTCCATGCCCAGTTAGGTAAAGAACAGTGGATGTTTGGCGGAACAGCCGATTTTTTTCACGACAACACCGAAACATCTTCTCTCGGGCTTGACGACAAAAGCAAATCAACCGGCTATAAGTTTGCTCCCGGAATAGGATTTTTTGTGATTGACAGGCTATGTGTAGGTTTACGGTTTAATGTGGCCAGTATTAAAAGTACCCATGATCAGAACTCAGTTAATCCGACGACCGGCTATACTTCGCACAGTGAATCCAAGACATCAGGCTGGGGTGTTTCCCCGTTTATTCGTTATTACTTTTTGCCGGTAAATCATAAGGTGAATATTTTTGCAGACGGTGCTTATTCAAATGATAAAAGAAAAACCACAACAAGCGGTTCGCTCACACAAACCAATCCTCCATTAGGATCTCCAACAATCGTTGTGGCATCTTCCAAAACCAGTTATACTAACAATTCTTTTTCTATAGCTGCAGGGCCGGTTATATTTATCAATCCAAAAGTATCCTTCGAGCTATCTGTAGGTTATATACATAGCACCGCCAAAAAACAGAACCTTAATACAAGTAGTGTATTCATTGGAACAGGTTTCCAGGTATACTTAGCACCCCTTAAGCCAAGGAAATAGAGATAGACAAAGATGGAGAGATGCTAAATCTTAAGCCCTATTGTCGCGAGTGCACCCTTCTTTTCGCCTTCACTTGTTAAGCTGATATCACCTTCATGACTTTCAACGATGGTCAGACAGTTGTATAAGCCAAGTCCTGAACCGGATGGTTTAGTAGTGAACCCACGTTCAAATAATCTTTTGGCAATAGCAGCATCAAATCCATCGCCGTTATCTTTTATTTGCAGTATAAGATGATCTTTATGGGTAAAGGCATTTACCAATATTGTCTTGTCATCCGTATCTGGGTCAAAAGCTTCTATACTGTTTTTCAGAATATTCAATATCAACTGCATTAACCTGGTACGATCTCCTTTAACACCCGGCAGATCTGCTGCCACATTCAAGGTTACATTAATACCTTTCTTCTCGATAATAGGTAGCACCATTGACAAACTATCATTGATGATATGCCTGATGTTTACCGCTTTTCTTTCCTGCCTGTTTTGTCCATCAATATATTGACGCTGGATACTAAGTATCTCCTGGATATGAGTAATAATATTGAGCTGCTCTGTGATAGACATTTTTATTTCTTCCTCGTTACTCTTTTGCGATTCGGCTATACCAGTAAGCATACTGACTACCGCTCCTGCCTTGGCTTCACCCATTGCGGCAGACAAAGCAGGTTGCTGTACGCGTAAAAAGCCACTAAGATCTTCCAGTTGTTCCGGATGATTACCATCCAGTGAGCGCTTGATACGGGTAATGTATGCGCCGAAACCGACTACAGCATTCCCGATATCATGCATTACATCCGAAGCAATCTCAAATTTTCCCTGTGCCACAGCCTTATCAAGTATCGCATCATGTCTTTCCTGTTCGAGCATTTTTATCTGCGTTACATCTCTCGACATGCCGAATGTACCTACCACTTCGCCCTGGGCATTGATCAAAGGCATTTTGGTAGTAGATACCCAGCTCTCCTTGCCATCTTCCCTTAGTTCCTTTTCGAGGTAATCAATCTTCGGCGTTCTTGTTTTCTGAATTTCTTGTTCATCTTCCCAGGCCCGCTTCGCATGATCGGCATTTTGAAAATCAAAGTCAGATTTGCCAATCAGATCATCTGTCACACCGCTGAAACGGTCTGCCATAAATTTACTTACCCGTATCAGTTTGCTTTCTTTGTCTTTAAAATAAATGGAGTCAGGCATATTATCCATCAATGAATCGAGATAATACTTTTCCTTTTCAAGGTCTTCTTTCAATACAGCCAGTTCCTGCACGTTCCTGCTCAGTTCTTCTTTTTGCATCACTACTTGTGCCGTTCTTTCCTTTACCTGTTTTTCCAGGCGCATTTTTTGTTTGGTTACCGTTTGCATCCGCATCCGGTAAAAAGCAACAAAACAAGCAAGCACAAATGCAATAACACAGATCCTGAACCACCATGTCTGCCAGAAAGGAGGACGGATAGTAAGTTTCATACTGGTGATGCTCTTAGCCCAGCTTCCGTCATTATTCATTCCTTTTACCTTAAAAACATAGGTGCCGGGGTTCAGGTTGGTATAGGTAGCGGTATGCTGCGTGCCCACATCGTTCCATGTATTATCAAAACCTTCCAGCATATAGGCATACAGTTTCTTTTCAGGGCTTGTATAGTTTAAGGAAGCAAACTCAAATGATATAACCGAACTTTTGTAGGATAATGAAATGGCTTGTGTTTCCGAAATATCTTTTTTTAAAGGAGATTGATCCGTGTCGTCTATAGCAATGGGTACTTTCTTATTAAATATGAGGAAGTCAGTAAACACCAGCGCTGATTCAAAGGGATCATCTTTGATCTTATCCGGGAAAAACTGGTTAAACCCATTGTTACCCCCGAAATACATAGCACCTGACCTGCTTTTATAATAGGCATGTAGTTTAAACTCATCGCTTTGCAAACCATCCGCCGTGGTAAAATTCTTAAACTCTTTTGTACGCGGATTGAAACAAGTAATGCCTTTATAGGTACTGATCCAAAGATTTTTTTTATCGTCTTCAAGTATACCTGAAATAACATTACTGGGAAGACCGTCTGCCGTAGTATAGGTTGTAAACAGGTTGGTTTTCTTATTCAAAAAACTTAATCCCGTCACAGTACCTATCCACAAATTACCATCGGCATCTTCATGCATATTATTCACACTATTATTAGCGATACTATTCTTCTTATCATCATGAAGAAAATGAATAAATGTTCCTGTTTTTTTATCGAACCTGTTCAATCCACCGCCATCCGTACTTATCCATACATACCCTTCGCTATCCTGGAAAATGGAATGGATTTTACTATTGCCGATGCCCTTCATGTCTCCGGCATCCTGCTTGAAGTGAGTAAAGGAATTGTTGGCAGGATTAAATAACTCCAATCCGCCGCCAAAAGTACCAACCCAAATACTCTTTTCTTTATCCACAAAGATTGTCCATGCATTGTTGCTGCTGATGGTGGACGTATCGTCGGGGTTATTTTTGAAATGCCGGTAGGTATTCTTTTTCTTGTTAAATACGGTAATGCCATCTGCCCATGTACCGAACCACAGATTACCCTGGCTGTCTTCACAGATACTTAGTACATAATCTCCGCAGATACTGTTTTTATTTTTTGCATCGTGACGGTAACATGTGAACTTGCCTGTCTTTGCATCAAAGAGATTGACTCCTCCCCCATCTGTTCCGATCCATATATTTTTCTCAGAGTCTTCATAGATGCAGAGTACTTTATTATGACTAAGGCTGTTTTTCTGGGCCAGGTGTTTGTAATGAATAAAACGGCTTATATCCCGGCTTACCAAGTTAACACCAGCGTTAAAAGTGCCAATCCATAGATTATCCCTGTTGTCTTTGTAAATAGAGTAGATCGAATTGCTGCCAAGACTTGCATCATCAAATTCGTCACTGGTATGGGTCTGAAAAGATTTTGCCGCTGAATCAAGAATGCTCAATCCTCCATTCTCCGTACCAACCCATAAATTCTTTTTACTATCCTCGTTTATTGCATGCACAAAGTTGTTGGCTATGCTATTCGGGTTGTTATTATCATGCTGGTAATGATAAAATTCCCTGGTTTCCCTGTTGAGCAATTCAAGTCCGCCTCCGTTTGTGCCAATCCAAAAGCGGTGCTGGCTGTCCTCAAACATTGTATAGACATCATTGCTACTAACAGAGGTTTTATTTTTTGCGTCGTGCTGAAAGCGGGTAAATGTATTCTTATCCTTATTTAAAAGATTAAGGCCGCCATTGCCGGTAGCTATCCATATATCATGACGGCTATCTTCAAAGACGTTCCTGACAAATACATCACTAAGACTGGTAGTGCTTTTACCGGGTGTATAATGAATGAACTGGTTTTTAAGTGGATCCAGCATATCCAGGCCGGCATCTTCGGTTCCAATCCAGATATTACCACGGCTATCTTCCAATACACTATTCAAAAAATTGCTTGAGATACTGTTCTTTTCCCCGGCATCATGTTTATAGGTAATGAACCTGTTTGTCTCGCGATCAAATTTATTTAATCCCCCACCCCATGTCGCAATCCACAGGTCTCCATTTTTACTTTCCGATATCCCCTGTATATAATTGTTGCTGATACTGGTTTTGTCGCCTGCTATATTTTTATAAATGGTAAATTTATACCCGTCGTATTTGTTCAATCCATCACGGGTACCAAACCACATGAACCCATGACTATCCTGGAGAATACAAACCACGTTGCTTTGTGAAAGACCTTTTTCTGTTCCCAGTGATTCGAATTTAATATTCTGGTGCTGGGCCAGTGAAGCAAATCCTGTGATTTGCAAGAGTAAAAGAAAAAAGTAGCGGGTGATTTTCATAAGAAGGAATTTGGAGAAACGTTTCTATTTATCAAGGCATATGGTGCAGAGATAGTTTAAATTATTATCTACGATTTCATATTTTAAATCCAATAGTAGCCAAAGCGCCTTTCCCTTCACCTTCACTGGTCAGGCTAATCTCACCTTCATGGCTTTCAATAATGGTAAGACAATTATATAATCCCAGTCCCGAGCCTGAAGGTTTGGTAGTGAATCCGCGTTCAAATAAACGTTTGGCAACAGACTTGTCAAATCCGCAACCGGTATCTTTTACCTGAACTACCAATTGCCCTTTATACCTGAATGCATTGATTAAAATGGTTTTCTCAGTTGTGTTGACATCGAAAGCTTCGATGCTGTTTTTGAGTACATTCAATACCAACTGCATCAGGCGGGTACGATCACCTTTAACACCTGGCAGATCTGCCGCCACATTTAACGTTACAGCAATCGAACTCTTTTCAATAATCGCCATTACCATCGACAAACTATCGTTGATAATATGCCTGATATTGACAGCTTTTCTTTCCTGCCTGTTCTGTCCTTCTATATACTGCCGCTGGATACTTAAAATCTCCTGTATGTGTGAAATGATATTCTGTTGTTCTGATATAGATTTTTTTATTTCCTCTTCATTTGTCTTTTGCGTTTCAGTAATACCTGTAAGCATACTTACTACCGCTCCTGCCTTTGTTTCTCCAATAGCTGCACATAAAGCGGGTTGCTGCTCCTGGAAGAAACCGGCAAGGTTCTCTAGTTTCTCAGGATGATTACCATCCAGTGAACGGCGGATGCGGGTGATATAAGCGCCAAACCCAACTACCGCATTGCCGATATCGTGCATCACCTCAGAAGCGATCTCGAATTTTCCCTGTGCAACCGCTTTTTCCATATCAGCATTCAGTTGTTCCCTTTCAAGCGTTTTTATTTTCGTTATATCTTTCGACATACCAAAAGTACCTATCACTTCTCCACGCGTATTCATCATTGGTAATTTGGTGGTAGATATCCAATGTTCTGAACCATCTTCCCCAATCTCTTTCTCTATATAATCAATCCTGGGCTGCTGTGTTTTCATAATCTGCTGCTCATCTTCGAAGGCCTGGTTGGCATGTGCCTCATCCTGGAAATCGAAATCTGTTTTCCCAATCAGGTCATCTACCCTGCTATTGAACCGTTGTGCCATGAATTTGCTTACACGTATCAGCTTACTTTCCTTGTTTTTGAAATAGATCATATCCGGCATATTATCCATCAATGAATCAAGCAGGTATTTTTCATGTGCGAGGCTTTCCTGGAGATCTGCCATCTCTTTTGCTAATAAGGCTTCCTTCTGTAATCTACCTACTTCAAGGCTTTGTTTTATTTGTGTTTCATTGTGCTTTTTGAGTTGGTATGCCCACAATCCGCAGATGAAAAATATAATGGCAGCCAGTACAAAATGTATGATAAATGTTCTCAGTTCAAAGTAATCAAGCTGGGTAAAATAGACATTCTCCACACCCGAGTTCTGCAGGTAGCCAAAAGCAACGTGATGAATGATTACCACCGCCAGCATGGGGATCTGCAATTTCCAGTTTTGGTAAGTGATAAGAATAGCGCTCCCGATAAAGGCCCAGAAGTGCATCTCAAACAAACCATGCATCTGGTAAATGTATTGTGCCATAAATACACCCAGTATTACACTTAGCACATATTGATAAAGATCTGAATCGGGCAATATGGCTTTGGCAGAATAATAAGCTATTAAAGACAGACCCCCTACTCCTACAGCAATCAGCCATGTATCATAGAAAGAAGCGAAGATGAGCCCTACCAGGAAATAAACGGCAAGGAATAAATTAATCAGCTTATCTGATCTCTTTTTTACACCCTGTCTGAATACGAGTGTATCCTGCTCCATGTCCGGCGCAGTATTAAAAAATGAATTTTTCATGGTTTCGTACATTTTGGTAATTGACAACCGTATGCTTTGAGTGCATACTGGTCAAATACAGCGGGAGTATTGCTGTGCAAATAAGTATCAAGTGCTATCCTGGCATATTCCGTCTTTTTATCACTGCAATACCGGCTCCTGTTATAATTGCCCCTGTAATACAATTGCTGGTGGGGATCAAGGATAACTGCCTGCGGTGTGGAATATACCCCACATATTGCCGCCAGTGTCGTATCAAATAACACGGGTACTTCTATCCCGAATTTGTCCTGTATATCTTTTACGGTATATTTCTTATTGCTTTGCACTACGATTTCGAAACTCACATCTTTGCCGTACTCTTTTACCAGCGACTTGAAATGAGTCATATTGAATTTTGAACAGGGACAGGCTGGATTAAAGAAGTGCAGGAAAACTGGCCTGGTATCCGTAAACTTTGCCGATGCTGGCAAATCAATGATGGCGCCTGCACTAACAACTTTGTAATTGGCGGGAACGGGTGTAGGGAGATTATATACCCATTCATTGCGCCAGAATAATATACCTATGGCTACGAATAAGGCGGCAAGCCAAAGTATTACTATTCCTTTTTTCATATCATGGATGTTGTTTCCTTATTACTAATTATGGATATGAGGGTAAACTGATCGTGAATACGGCTCCCTTATCATTTCCTGCTTTTATCTCTCCGCCATGCGCTGTGATATACTGTTTAACGATAGCCAATCCAAGCCCGGTTCCGTTACTTTTTTGTATTGTAACAAATGGGTCGAAAAGTGTTTTCATGATTTCCGAAGGGATGCCAGGTCCATTGTCGTGGATGGTTATTAATACCTGTTTTGTCTCCGCGATCATTTTGGCAGATATATTGATCTGCGGATCTGGCGTTTTACTATCGAGCAACGCATCAATAGCATTGTTGACCAGGTTCATCACAGATCGCTTTAGTTTACTTTCATCACCAGCTACAGCCAGGTTGGGCGCTATTTCTGTATGAATAGTTACCTGCCCGCCACCGCTTCTTGCTTCTGCCAGCTTGATACCTTCGCTGATCGTTTTATCAATACCCACAGGTGATTTTTTAACCGGTGTCTCTTTGATAAAGTCAAGAAAGTCTTCAAATATTTCTGATGCCTGTACACCACATTCATCAATCATATCCAGCCACTCGTTCTCCGGATAATCAGCCCTCATCATATCTGTCAATACCTTGATATTTTTTATAGGAGAACGCAGGTCATGCATCATCATACTTACTGCCTTACCTACCGCCGACAATTTTTCCTTTTGCAACAGTTTCTCACGCAATTCTGCATTGCGGATAGCTTTGGCAGCGTTCAGTATAAATA
>Ga0075366_10000788_pt1 | contig 15172 bp, 8 predicted proteins | sample EndMethybrTD3031_FD_72351 | JGI IMG/M metagenome (GOLD analysis project Ga0075366, IMG submission 72351) | Populus endosphere microbial communities from Tennessee, USA - Endosphere MetaG P. TD hybrid TD303-1 | ecosystem: Host-associated > Plants > Roots > Endosphere | place: USA: Tennessee...
AATACAACAGTAGCTTTTAGGCCGCCCGCAATGGCATTCGTCACATTTTTTGGATGGTTTATCACATTTTGGTAATTGGGCAAAATAGCTTTTGTACCATTGCAGTAGTAAACACATACCTTAAATTAAATCACAAAAGCGATGTTTAAGCAAATAAATTTTAAGTTTAAAAGTGATGCCGCGCGCATAGAGTTTTGGATAGTAACCGGCTGTATTATAGCGGCGCTGATACTTTCGATAATTGATATTGTACGGCAAAACCAGGCAGTAGCCAATAACATGATCCAGGCTGGCCAGCAAGTGGTTACCCCAGCACTATTGAGCGCCACGCTGATGCCCATTCTGTTTAGTTACCTGGTAACATTTATCATTTATGTTTTGCTTTGCTTTTACCTGGCGCCGGCTTTTGAAGGCGATGGCGGTACGGCATTACACGGCTCGCTGCTAATATTTATTTTCATTGCACTCAGTTATTTAGTGGGTATTATCAGCATCTATTTCGCGGCATTGCTGGCGCTAAAAATTCTGTTCATTTACTTTAACCGTAACCGCCAAAACAGCGAAAGCGCTCTATATTATGAAGCTTCTCTGCTTACTGCATCGTGGATACTAATAACCATTGGGTTGCTTTATATATCCGCTCCAGTTATGCTGCATTTTTATATTTTGTATGATGTAGCCGCAGCAATGGTTTTATACCTGTATGCCGTACATGTGCTATTGCCAAACGAGAAATTAAAAAACAAGAATATCCTTTATTATTTCTTCCGCATGTTGCTGCTTGCATTACTATCGTCGCTTGCGGTGTATCTCCTGTGCTTATCCTTTAAAGGCGGAAGCGGATTAAGCAGGCCTGCCACCATATTTGTGCTGGTTATTGATATTGGCAACGAAGAAAACATCGCAATTTTGGCGCTGTTGAATTTTTTAACACAATTATTTATTATAACCCCACTGGCCCGCAATATTTATAAAAGGCGTAATGCTAAAAAAGACAAAGAAATTAAAACCCTTAAAACCGAGCTGGGCCAATCAGACGCCAACCTTAACTTTTTAAAATCACAAATTAACCCGCACTTTTTATTCAACGCGTTAAATACGCTTTATGGCACCGCCTTGCAGGAAAATGCCGGGCGTACCAGCGAAGGCATTCAAAAACTGGGCGATATGATGCGTTTTATGCTGGAAGAAAACGTGCGCGACAAAATCCTGCTATCGCGCGATATCGATTATCTTAAAAACTACATCCTGCTGCAAAAACTGCGTATATCTACGTCATCGGCCGTTATCATCGAAAGCCAGATTGAGGACTACCACGGCTCGTTAACTATAGCTCCCATGCTGCTGATCCCCTTTGTGGAGAATGCTTTTAAACATGGCATAAGCCTGCAAAACCCATCGCATATAAAGGTTACCCTGCAAACCGATGGCAACACGCTTTACTTTGATGTGCACAACAGCATCCACATTCGCCATGATAACGACCCCGAAAAAGGGCAAAGCGGTATCGGGCTCGACAACGTGAAACAAAGGCTCACACTGCTTTATCCCAACCGGCACGATCTGGTTATCCGCGAGAACGCAAAAGAGTTTTTTATCCATTTGACGGTACAACTGGTGTGATGCCAAGAGTACTTAGTCCAAAGTTTTTTTCTTTTTTGACTTAGAACTTTGGACTAAATAATATCCTTCAATTTATCACTGACACCACACAGTATATTATATCTGACCTATTAATTAATTTCACATATATTCTTTTATCAATAGAATCATTGACTTAGCTTTAAGCCTTATGCATTCTGCTTTTAGCTTCCATATAATAATTAAATTTAAAGAATGATAGCTATTGCCATTGATGATGAACCCATAGCGCTTGACGTGGTGAAATCGCATGCGGCCAAAGTGCCCTTTATTGAACTGAAGGAAACATTTACCAACGCATTTGACGCGCTTACCTATCTGCAAAAAAATAAAACAGACCTCATATTCCTTGATATTAAAATGCCCGACATCAGCGGAATAGATTTTTTAAATAGCATTGCCAACCCGCCGATGGTTGTTTTTACAACAGCTTACTCGGAACATGCTGTAAAAAGTTTTGAATTGGATGCCATTGATTACCTGCTGAAACCGTTCTCGCTGCCACGTTTTTTAAAAGCCTGCAATAAAGCTCACGAACTGTATGAGCTACGCAACAAACCCGGCAGCGCCGACGAGATAACTTCTGTATTTATAAAAGACGGTTATGAGCAAATTAAAGTTAGGCTTGATGAAATACTGTTTATTGAAGCCGCGGGCAACTACACCAAAATATACCTGCAGGGCGGCAGCTCATTAAGCACACGGATTACTATTACAGATATGTTGCTGATGCTTCCCGCTAAAAAATTTATCCGCACACACCGGGCCTTTATAGTTGCCCGCAATAAGATTAGCAGGTTTGACAGGGCACAGATCAATATCAATGAGCACAGCATACCCATTGGTGCTACTTATGACGTCTTCCGTTCTTTGTCTTTGTGAGTTGTACAATCCGCGGACTCTGAAGGGGAAATAAAACACTGTCATGCGTGAGTGGAAAATTTAGCGAAATTCTGAAAGGGGAATGACAAGCAGGCGAAAGACTTACGAAGTTTTAAAAACTTCGTAAGTCTGGGATTCCACAACATGTCATGGGTAGGTACAAAGGATCTGTTCGCGAACTTTTCTATCGGTCATGCAAAGCTGATAAGTCCTTCGTTCCTCGGGATGACAGGAAAATCGGATACATCATGGATAATTGTAAAACTTCGGGAACCCTGAAGAAGATTGACGGACATCGTATCGCGATCATTAAAAGTCTGCCTTAAATTTTCATGAATATTTTCTTACGGTACATCCAGTAAAGGATTAACCATTGTATCGCCAGCACAAGCGCTCCTTTTATTAGCGTACTGTAAGCATCGCCAAAAATCATATCGTATTTTTGGCCCAGGTGGATGTATAAACTCTCGCGGACAAAGGAGCCAAAACCATCGGCCAGTACATAGGCAGCTATGGAATTTGTGCCGATGACTACCAGCAGCAGTGGCCATTTTTTGTGTCCGGCTGCATCAATAACTCCGTAAAAGAAGGAAAGCAGCAAAAAGCAGCACCCGCTGCTAAATAATACCCACCCCGGTGTCCAGATGCGCTTTACAATGGGGGCAATACCGGTGAAGTGTAAAATGGCGGCAAACATGATAAGGCTTAAGCCAATAAGTATAAAACGCTTTACCTGTAAAAACGGGGCTATGCGTTTGCGCAGCTGATTACCTGCCAGCAAACCAATAAGCATGGTGCCAAGGGTTGGTATAAAGCTGAGCGTTGCATAACCGCCATCGTTGTGGGTAAAGTACGCTTCGCGGGGGAACAGGTTTAAAAACCAGTGGTCAAAAGCCCAGGCCGCGTTGGTATTTTTATTCCAGTGCGCGGCAAAGCCGGTAAAATTATGCTCCCAGTTTTTGGGCACGCCCGCGGCAGCATAATCAAACCCGGCGCCAGGCAGGGGATATGCCGCAAAAGCAGCCCAATAACCCACAAGAATTATGATAAGCGCAATAACTTGCGTGCGTTGCCTGCAAAAACCGAGTAAAAACAGGAACATGTACCCAATGCCTATTTGCGTCAGCGTATCTTCGAATGTAAAATACGTTTGCTTTGACCACATGGAACGCAAAAAGATGCCCAGGGCAATAAGTATAACCGACCGTAGTAAAGCATGCTTTAACAAAGCCGGGAATTTATCACCTTTGGCCATACGGCCGGCTATAGAAAAAGGCAATGCCAGGCCAACCAGGAAAGAAAACGATGGTTGGATCATATCATGCAGCGAACAGCCTGCCCAGGCCACATGGTCTTGGTTAAAGGCAAGTATGCGCCAAAAAGAGCTGCTGGGCAATTTTTGGGCAACGGTTTTGAACGAGAGCGCCTCGCCCATCATCAACAGCATCACAAAGCCGCGGTAAGCATCAACCGACGTTAGCCTGCTGCCACGGCCCGCGGTTACTTCTGTTGGTGATTGCTTGGTTGTCATCAGGTTTATTTATTTGTTATTTGCAATATCGACAATTGAATGCTTTTTACGTATCAGGCAAAAAAAATAAATGCCCCTGGCTTGCCCTGGCAGATTAGATCACAGGATAACATTTTACACATATATCCGATGCTAAAGATTAACCTTAAATTGTTGTTTGTTGAATCGGGCTGCTTAGAAGAAATATTTAAAACACTTCGTTAAGCCCCAAAAAGAAACCATTGGAGCCATAGCTGCCCCGGGCATAATCAAAACACATGTTTGATCGGGTATATTTATTAAACAGCAACCTTAGCCCAAAACCCGCACCCGGCTCCCAGTGCCTGAATAATTTGATATCCCGCTGATTATTGGCCGATTCGATGTTTACAAAAGTAACGCCGCTTAGTAATTTGTTTTTAGTAAGGGGGAAACGGTACTCCGCTTCGTTGTACACAAATGACGGCCCTTTAAACCTGCCGATTATAAATGCCCTGCCAATACGGCCGTAGGCATCGCTTGCTGTACCGGGCAATTCAAGGTACGGCAACGATCCGCTGAGCAGGTAGTTGGCCCAATGCCAAAAAGCCAGTACATTTTCGGGGTCGGTATCGCTCAGGCTCCAGTATTTCCTAAACTCGGCTTTCAGTTGCACGGCATTACGGTTACTACCCAGCCAGCCTTGGTTTGTACGTAAAATTATATCGGCATAAACACCTTTAAACGCCCGGTTGGGCTGGTCGCGGCTGTTGTATTGAAAGTTTAACAAGATACCGTTTGCATTGTATTTAAACGGGTAATAACCTTTGCGGATGCTGTACCTGTAGTTGTGTGTTTCTTCAACCGGGATGCTTTTGCGGTTATCGTCAATATTATTATAAAAGTTGAAGCTGAGGCCAGCTCCTACATAAATATGATCGGTTATTTTACGGTATATCCGTTCGTTTATTTTTAAATAGGTATACCTGATAGGAAACTCATTTGGGTTATCATCAAAATGCTGATCGCCCATATGGAAGGGGCCATCGCCAACACTGCGCTGCCCGGTGCCCAGGCCGTTATCTTTGGCTATGGTTTTGCCAACCTGTACCGTGCCCTGCAGGTTCCAGATGTTTTTTGAAGTGAAGGCATTATGTTTAAACTCAAGTGTTGAAAGGCCGTTTGTTGAAATATAAGCCCCGGCATTCATGACAGATAATATGGTATTGTGCCTATCGCCAAAGTATTTGCCGGCAGCCGATGTGGCCCCTATGGCGAAACCTACACTTGGATTGTAAGCGGCAGAAGGGAGCACCGCCCAAAAAAAGTTCTTTTCCTGCCGGCTGGTATCGGCAGTTACCGGTTTTTTACTGCTGAAAAATGAATTTAAAAGGCCATTGGCATCACTTTGGTTTTTTAGCGAATCTTCTAAACTCATCCTTGCTTGCGCGCGAATGACGGTTGTAGTTAAGATAAGAAAACATAGCGCGAGGGTAAACCTGCAAATGAGTGAAATCAATTTAGGGCATTAATTAGTTATGGCTAATATAAACTTATCATTTTGAAAGCATGCATATTAAGGTACAATTTTGTTTGTTATATGAGTACATAACCGGTTTACAACCTGGTTTAAAGCAACCTGAATTATGGGCACAAACAAATGGCCCAGCTGTAAGACTCCCGGGTAAACCGGATTATGTAGGTACCATTAATTTTCGCCCGCAACTCTACTTTGCTGTGGATCGGATTTTATAGTAATATTTATGTGTGAAAACCGGCAGCAGGGGCGTCTCCGTTTGCATTTAACTACCTAACAACAAAAAGCCGCCCCATAATTACTTATGAGACGGCTTCGCATTCAATAAAAACCAGGGGTTAGTTTTTATATAGTTTGATACTAAATACCTGGAAATAGTTGCCAGGGTTGCCATTTCCTACAACGTTTCCTAAAAATCCGATTGATACAACCTGGGGGCTGGTAAGTGTAAACGTAAAACTCCTTGTTTCTCTTGAACTTGGGCCTGTTGCGCCTACGTTAGCGCCGTTATACATGCCAACATATCCTAATGCTGTAGAAAGGTTAGCAAGTACCGGAAGACCACTTCCGCCTGCCGCCGCTATACAATAAACCGTTGAATTAGCTTGAACTTCTGAATATGCATCAAATGAAACAATATAATTCCCTGCAGGTAGCGCCGATGAGGTAGGCTGGTAAAGAATACCGTTTACAACAGGGGTATTGTTCCAGGTTTCCCAATTAATAACCCCGCCGGCATCGGAGCTGTAGCCCCCGTTAACGCCATTATCTTTATTTTTTGCTGCCGCATTTGTAATCCATGGCGCGGCAAGGGTACCCCACCTTCCATCAAAGGTAGCCCTTTGAAAAGGACTGCTTATGTTTGATAAATAAATGCTGGTTACCTCAGCTTTTACGCTGTGCGTTTGATAATCTACATAAAAAGTATCAATTGCCGTTTTATTTGGTTTAAAGGCTGTGCGATAACTGATAGAGCCACCTGCTTTAAACTTGGGCAGGGATGTAGTTAAACCTGTTGGCATCGAAACTATTACTGTATCATGTTGCTTACTGGCGACATCGGTATATTTAATCTGCATAGAAATTAAACCATCATCGGCATTAACATCGGCCCAGTTAATCAGGGCCGATCCATCATTTTGTAATTCGGCTTTGGCTATGCCTCGGTTGATGAGCGAACTTTGGTACAGGCTGCCATATACATTGCCGGCCAAAGTAACCGGTATAGATATATGACCCGCGTTATCATACGTACGGATCTCGAAAGTCATTACACCCTCGGGCAAACCCGGGATATATAGCCTTGCCGTATCAACGCCCGATGTACGGGTTACAGCTGTTTCTATAGAATCTTGTTTGCTGTTCCAAAACACGCGATATTTTACAATTTTAGGATCAGATGTAAAAAGGCCGGTTAAAAGCACCCGGTTTCTGCCCGAGAATACCTGTACCGAGTCGAGTTTGCCCGGATATATAATTGGCCCGTTCGGCTCGTATTTCTTTTTATAATCATCCATTTTAGTGCAGGCGCTTATGAAAAACGCGGTTAACACTAAAAGGAGGTATGATGTTATTTTATAATGTTTCATAATCAAAATTTAATTGAAAAAATGTTTGCAAACATTTACTACTTTCCAAATAGGGTAAATTCACTAATACTCATAAAGTACGACCCTGTCCAGTTGTGCAAGCTCCTGATCCTGATATACCGGTATGCGCTTATCCCTGCCGGAAAATCAAAGCCCCAGCCATCGTGTGCATATTTGTAATCGGCAGCTGTTTCTGTACCAGATGGAGACCCAGATGGCTTTACAATATTGCAGGTTAGTAATTTGGTCCATGAACCATCTAAGGCGCCGTTTGTATTCGGGGTGTTTGATCCCCATATTTCAAAGTCTCTTAGGTTACCCCTTACATAATATACGTTACCAATCTCCAGAAACGGGTTCATTAAAAAGCGGCTCAATATCCGTTGCTTACCTAAGTCAAACGTTACCATTTGCGGGCTGCCCGCGCTTTCAACGGTAAATAAACAATTGGGCCAGCCACCGGTAAAGTTGCCATCCCAAATTTTGGTAAGATCGGTGTATGAATACAGGTTGGTAGCGTCGCCGGGCAATACATAAGGCGACCAATCGGATTTTGGAAACTGCTCTTCGTAAAATGGTGTAAGGGTTAAAAACAAAGTATCCGATTTATTTAAAAACCTATCCCTTACAAAAAAGGCGTATTTTCTTTCAACGGCAGGCTGGCCTCTTTGAACCGCCTTAATCAAAACACTGTTACTGTAAATATTATCCATTCCTTTTGTTTGCACAAATAAATGGTTATTAGCTGTATCAACTAAAGGTACAATGGCCAGGTTATCTTTAGTGGGATTATCGCAGGTTATGTTAAAACCACCAAAAGTAGCCGCTACTTTAAGCGACCGGAAGGCAAGAATGTATGGCGGGGTTAACGGGGTAACCGTAACTGTAACCGGCGCTGATGCCTTTTCGCTGGAATTTACGGCATATAGCTTTACTACGTGTGCCAGCGTATCGCCAAAACCATCAACAGTTAAAGTGTTGGTATAATGGGATGCTATTACTTCGCGTGTTTTACCAGGCGAGGTTTCATAAACAGCTTTTACGTAAAAAAGGTCGGCATCGCCGGGCAGTGTGTATGTTAAATTGGCTTTTCCGTTTTGGTTTTGTACCTGTACGTTACTAACAACGCCAGGGGCGCTGTTATTGGTTATGGTAGCTTTATTGAGTGTTTCCTGCTTGCAGCCGGTTACTATTATTGCTAATAGGCCGATGTAGAAGGCCACCCGTAATTTCATCGTTTCCATTTTAATGTTTTTATTGTTAAACATATCGTTGTTATGCATTTACCAGTTGGGGTTTTGCACCAGGTTTTGATTAACCAGTAAATCGCTTTCCTGTATTGGCCATAAGTAATCACGCGGGATTACAAAATGCCTAGAATAGATGGATCTTTCGCGGTAATACAGCTCCGGCGAATTTTCACTTATCGACCATCCTGTTACGTTTCCGTTAAGCTCGATACCTGCGGTTTTCCAACGTAAAAGGTCCCAAAAGCGGTGCCCTTCAAAACAAAGCTCCAGGGCGCGCTCACGCTGAATGATTGACCGCATTCCGTCTTTGGTAGTGTATTTGGTGGGATTGATGCTAAAGTTTGACCATGAATCCTGCACGGTAGGCAAACCAGCCCTCGCTCTTATACGGTTTACATAGGTATATACATCGGCTACAGGCCCCTGTGCTTCGTTTAATGCTTCGGCATAAAGTAAATATAAATCAGAAAGGCGCATTTCGGGCCAAGGATAATTGATATAGGTAACAGTTGCCCATTCATAATGCCAGTTCAATGCTTTTTTCATATAAAAGCCGGCAATTGGTATTGGCGATGACTGACCTACTTCGGCACCACGTGCCTTCATCCACCATGTATTTTCGTCGGTTTTGGTTGGGCTGTTTGCCATATACCATACGCCACGGTCAAATCCCAGGTCGGCATAATAACGCGGTTCCCTGTCAAAATTAAGCCTCGCAGTGGTTTCGCCTTCTTTTATATTAAAACGCTCGTCGTGATTGCCAACCCGCAATTGCGCTATATTGCTAAAATCAAGCGTTTTATCTTCATTAATAGGCACCCCGTTTTTAGTATAAAACAATTTGGCCATTTTAATAGTAGGCCCCATCAAAGGACGGTTTGCCGATTTTGCGGCATCAGCATTGTTAAAATCATACTGGCCCGCGCACATCGATTGGAAGAATGAATTATAACCGATGTTATTATTTGCGGTTAAGCCCCATATCAGCTCATTGTTCCATTTTTCACTCATTGCGTTCCTGATGCTCATTTGCGTCATGGTTGCTTGGCTAAGCGGGCTGGTTGGCACGGGAAAAGTATACAGTTGTACGTTTTGAGCCTCGCAAAAATCAATTGCTGCCTTACAGGCATCAGCTGCCAGCTGCCATTTTTGAACGCTGTAGGTAGAGTTAAATAGCTGCTCGCCATCTTTATTCTTGAACGAATTGTAATCGGGGTTACCATTAAACAACGGGCTTGCAGCCGTAACCAGCAACTTTGCTTTCATGCTCAGTGCCGCTCCTTTGGTAACACGGCCTAACTCGCTGCCTTCATTCCTGATGCTTAGGGGCAGCTTTGCTGCGGCCAGGTCATATAAACCAGCTATATAATTCACCACTTCATCAACCGGGCGGCGTTTTACCCTTACCTCATCGATAGAAGCATCAATAGGCAAATTTTTATCTATAATGGGAATTGGCCCATACGCCCTAAACATTTGAAAATGATAAAAGGCTTTTAAAAACTGCGCTTCGGCAATCCAGCGTTCGCGAGTATCAATATCCAGATCACGCACCTTCGTCACATCGCTTACGTTCTCAATAAATACGTTGCAATCACGTATCGCCTTATAATTCGCTGCTGCGTCCCTGGTGCCGTTCATATAATTGGCAATAGGATCTGACGAGTTTTGGAAACCTCTTGGCAACTGCAATACGTTTGTTGGCCGGATGTGCCCTGCCGGGTCTTCTACCCACACTTCATCGCCGGCAGTAAGGCCTACATTATAGGTAGGGTCGGTTTCGGTAGGCAGGTAAGAGTAGCAGGTAAACAGATACTTTTCTGCCTCGGTTTTTGAAACGAAAGCATTGGCTATTGTTGATACGTTATCAGGAACCACATCCAGAAATGATTTTTTGCAAGATGATACCGGCAAAATCACTATAAAAGCCACCAATAACAAAGCGATGCGCCCATTGGGTGCGTGGCTTAGTACTGTATGCTTAATTTTTTGTATAAAATTACTTTTCATATAATTGATTTGAAAGCTTTTAAAATTCTACCCTTAAGCCTAAATTAAATACCTTTTGAATTGGATATCCCAAGCCTGAAGTCCCCATTTCGGGATCCCACAGTTTAAAGCCGGTCACGGTTAACAGGTTTAGGCCGTTTAAATAAATACGCGCGCTATTCAAATGAATACCTTTAAGTTGTTTTTTAGTGAAGTTGTAACCGATCTCCGCCGACTTGAGCCGAAGGAATGAACCATTCCGCAACCACCATGTTGATGTTGGAGATGTTGATGTTTGGCTATTGTTTGGCTGTATGGTACTACTTAAACGTGGCCAAAACGCATAAGGGTTACGGTTATCTTCTGACCAATGATCATTTGCTATTGAACTGAGCAAGCCGCTTTGATTACCAGTGTTAAGGCCAGTATTTGATTGGTACCCATTTACAAGGTAAAAAGGCGAAATATTTGCCGAATTGATAACAAACGACGACCGGGCTGATCCCTGGAAGAACGCACTGATATCAAAGTTTTTGTAACCAACAGAAAAACCAAAGCCGTATATGATTTCGGGAACCTGGGGATAGCCTATCGGCACCACGTCCGAATTGGAGATTTTGCCATCGCCATTCATATCCCGGTATTTAATATCTCCTGCTTTATAATCGCCAAAACTTTGTACCGGAGAGTTGGCTACGTCTACATCGTCAACAAATAAACGCTCGGCAACAAGGCCGTAAATCTGGCTTAATGGATTCCCTACCTTGCTCAGGTATTTTAAATTATCGCTATATACTGGCTCCTCGTTTTTTAGCAGTTTGTTTTTAGCGTAGGTGAGCGTACCGCGCGATTGAATCCAGAAAGAATTGGTAAAATTTTTCTTGTAATCCATAGCGATATCAACACCCTTACTTGATGTTTTGCCCGCGTTTGATGAGATATTGGCCTGTAAACCCATGGAAGTAGGAATAGTGCTCCTTACCATTAAAATATTATCGCGCTTATTTTGATAAGCGTCTACCACCAAAGTAAAGTTTTTAGCTATCGTTAAATCCATACCCAAATTGGTTTGCCTTGATTGCTCCCAGGTGATATTTTGATTCTCATACCGATTGGTAACCACACCCGGCCTGCTGTAAGTATAATTGGTACCAAACTGGCCAATACTGCCATTGTTTAAATTAACATCTGACAGGTAAAAGAACCTATCATTTGCCGATCCAATCTGGTCGTTACCCACCAAACCATAAGTGGCCCTGAATTTTAGGTTATCAATGATTGATAGCATCGGTTCAAAAAACTTTTCGTTTGATACTACCCAGCCCGCGCCCACAGATGGGAAAAAGCCAAAGCGGTGATTACTTGCAAAACGCTCAGAACCGTTGTAGCCAAAGTTGAATTCGAGCAGGTAACGGTTGTCATATCCATAAGTAAACCTGCCTGATACGCCCTGGTTGCGAGAGGGTAATGATAACTGTAACGTTGCGGCATTAGCGGTAAGATAATTGCGCATAGTACCTATTAACAAACCACTGATAGCATGCTTTTCGGCAAATGTGCGATTATAGTTTATAGCAGTTTCGATATAGGTAATAGCATTGTTTGTGCTTCCACCAGGGCTGTAAGTTAAATACTCCGTTGGAATATTGCCTATACTGCCGGCCTGTCCGCTATTAATTAATGTTAAACCGTTAAATTGCCCGTTGAGCACGTTTGATTGATAATAATAAGGGCTGTATTGCCGTGAAACCGCAAAGGATGAATAACGCGTTGTATATGCCATTACCCTTGCCGATAAGCCCTGGGTAAGAAAATCAAACTTCTGGTTTAAATTTAACTGCGCGGTTAGGGTGCTTGTGGTTGTGTTTTGGAAGCCCGACAGCGATTGCGCGTATGGGTTCATGTACAGGCCGCCACCCGGTATAATAGCATTACCAAAAAGCGGGTGGTTTGCATACGGCAATAAACTACTGGGGTAAATAGCCGGAAACGCCACCGGATTACTCCATAACGCATTTAAAAAAGTGTAACCGCCACCGCCTATTGGGCCGTGATAGCTATCAAACTGACCTTTTAAACTTACTACGGCTTCGGTAGTTTTGGTAAGGTTTATGGTGGTATTTGATAAAATGGAATACGATTGCAGCTTAATGTTATTGCTAAAACTGTTGAGGCTATTTTCGGCCAGGTTACCGTTATCAATATTATAGGTCATCGCCAGGTAGTACTTGGCTTTTTCTGACCCGCCATTGGCATTCATGTTGAACCTTTGATTACTGGTTTTGGTTTTTATCAACTGTTTTATCCAGTTATTGCTGGGATATAGCAATGGGTCATCACCATTGGCCGTATGGTCAATTTTATTTTGCGAGTAAGGAAGTGCGCCCAAGGGGTTACGGGTAAGCACCGCCTCGTTGGCAAGTGTCATGTAACTTATGTTATCGGCCAGGTCAATATTTTTGGTGTTGGATGATGTTGAATTCTCTGCACGCACATTAAACCTAAGCGGGCCAATGTCCCCCCGTTTGGTAGTTACCAGGATTACACCATTTGCACCACGGGCACCATATAATGATGAAGCTGTAGCGTCTTTTAATACCGAGAAACCGGCAATATCATCCGGCTGCAAACGGGCCAGATCAGTTGGTGTAGACTCTATACCATCAATCAAAATCAATGGGTCAACTTTACCCGCGCCAAAGGTACCAACACCACGTATAAAAAACTGGGCGTTATCGGCGCCCGGTTCACCGCTACGCTGGTAGGATATCATCCCTGGCACAACGCCGGCAAGCATAGTGGTTAGGTTACTTGAAGGGCCTTTAAGCTGTTTGGGGCTTATGGTGGTGATAGAGCTCACTAAACTTGCTTTTTTCTGAGTACCATAAGCAACAACGGCAACCTCCTCAAGGGCGGTTTTATCGGTACCAATGGTTACATCTAATACGTAAGTACCATTTGATGGCTGGTAGTTGTTTAAATCAAATTCCTGTGTTTTAGATCCTACAAATGAAAATGTGATGATGGTTTTATCGGTTCCCTTCAGATTAAGAGTGTACTTACCGCTAACATCTGACTGGGTACCAAACCCGGTACCTTTTATTTTGATACTTACCCCAGGCAGGGCAAGGCCTTTCTCGTCAACAACGGTTCCCTGTACAATTTTGGGCAATGGCGCCTGTGCCTGCTCTTTTTTTGGCGTTGCGGGGGCCGGCTTTTCGGCCGCGACTTTTTCAATGATGATAAGCTGATCGCGCAATACAAAACGCAGGTTTTTGCCTTTTAAAAGAAACGTAAAAACATCCTGCACACTGGCATTCTGAAAATCGACGGTTACCAGTTCCCGGTCGTTTAATAAATTGTTGCTGTAAAAAACTGTTAGCCCTGTTTGTTTTTTAACGGATTGAAACACATCGGCTAAGGTGATATTAGCCTTTTTGAGTGTTATCGGGCCCGGATTTTGCGTTTGTGCGTTACAAAACTGGGTACCCCATAAAAAAATAAAAACAGGCAGTAGCAGCCGCCGGTAAAATAAAATTTTCTCCATAGTTTATTGGTTTATAATTGGGTTTGTACTAAAGACCGCTTCTGAGAAAAATGGGTGAAAGAAAATTTAAAAAAAGATTTTTGCCAGGCGCCTGTAAGCAAAAAAAGTGATTTAACAGCCCTGTTAAACCTACAAAACCGCGCTTAACGGGAAGCCGGTTTTGTACAAATTAATGCGTGTTTGCAGGAATTTGCTTTAGGGTATACCTTATTTTATATGTAAAATATTGTCTTTAATAATAGCGTCCACGCCGGCAGAAGATTTTAGGTTTTGGATAAAAACCTGCACCGGTTTGTTTTTTTCAATAGCGCCGCTAAATGTGTTTTCGGCTCTGCCTGCATCGTCAAAAACAACCTTCAAATTAAACCAGCGCTGTAGTACCTCGCTTATATCGCGCAGTTTTTGGTTATGAAAGTAATACTGGCCATGCATCCAGGCCAATTCTGTGCCGGCATCAAATGGTTGCCTTAAAAAGCCGGTTACGGGGGTATAAACCGCCTGGTATCCGGGCTTAAGTAAAAGCTTTTCGTTGTGCCGGCCGCTTGTAGATACACTGCCTTCGACAAGGGACGTAGTTGTTATATTTGCGTTGTAACTATTTACATTAAACTCGGTGCCAAGTACCTGCACATTTGTTTGACCCGTATGAACAATAAAAGGGTGTGCCGCGTTTTTGGCTACTTTAAAAAATGCTTCGCCGGTTAAATAAACCTCCCTGTTGGTGCCTGTAAATGAAAAAGGAAAGCGCAGGCTGGAAGCCGAATTAAGCCAAACCTGTGTGCCATCTGATAAGGCTATCTGGTAGTCCAGCTCTGGCGGTACAATAAGGGTATTCCAATTTTGGGCCTTGTCATCGCCAAGCGTATAACTCAAGCCGCCGGCCCCTTTTTTTAGATTGGCAAAAGGGGTATTGATAACGCTTTTGCCAGTGTCGGATAAATTAATTTGTTGCCCGTTGGCCATACGCAGCTCTATCGCCGGCTTTTTTCTTTGTTTTACTGCAACTGCATCGGCAACCGGTTTTGCCTGCCAATAATAAACGGCCGAAAGCGTAATACACAGCAGGGCAGCAACCGACATCCATTTTATAAATCCCTTTTGCTTAGACTGAATTGCCTTTACCTGTTCAATTTGGGGTTCAATTTTATCCCAGGCCGTGTTTTCGTTTATGTTGTCGAAAAAGAATTTGGCTTTATCAGAGGTTAATTCATCCTGCATTTCGTTCCAAAGTTTTGCAACTTTGGGGTC
>Ga0075366_10000789_pt1 | contig 15163 bp, 11 predicted proteins | sample EndMethybrTD3031_FD_72351 | JGI IMG/M metagenome (GOLD analysis project Ga0075366, IMG submission 72351) | Populus endosphere microbial communities from Tennessee, USA - Endosphere MetaG P. TD hybrid TD303-1 | ecosystem: Host-associated > Plants > Roots > Endosphere | place: USA: Tennessee...
GCGCACAGGAGCCAGGCGGTGTAGCGCAGCGGGAAGTGTCGGTCGAGCCGGTTGAGCCAGGGGAACATGGGCGTCCTTCTCGCGCAGGTGCGGCATCGTAGCCGCCCGACGTGACGGCCCGTGACGCGGAAAGCCCGCAGGTTCCGCGTGGCGCGGGGAGCACGCGCCAGCGTGAAAAAGCCGCGCTTCGTGCGTCAGCGCACACACACACGGCGTTTCTGCGGCAATTCAGCACGCCCGCGGCCACGCCGTTTGACGGACCATGGCGCTCTTCGTGGAGGAGACAACCATGAGCAAGGCGAACCATCTCGCACGCCGGCATCTGCTGGCGCTGGCCGCTGCGGCGTCCCTCGGCCTCGCCGGTTGCGGCAGCGACATCCCCGACACCATCAAGATCGGTGTCGGCACGACGCTGTCGGGCCCGTCGGCCAACCGCGGTACCGACATCCTGAACGGCGTCAAGCTCGCGGTCGCGGAGCTGGACCGCCAGGGCTACAAGGTCGACGGCAAGGCGGTCAAGTTCGAGATCGTCCAGATCGACGACAAGGGCACGGCCGACGGCGCGAAGGCGGCCGCCCAGCAGCTCATCGACCAGGGCGTCGCGGTCGTGTTCGGCCACCTCGCGTCGGACGTCACGCTCGCCGCGGTGCCGGTCTACCAGGCCAAGGGCCTGCCGCTCGTGACCACCTCGAGCGCGAAGGAGATCACGACCCAGGGCGGTGGCAACGTGTTCCGCCTCGTCGCGAGCGACGCCGCGCAGGCGCGCGCGCTCGCCAACTACGGCAACAACGCGGCACCCGGCACCCGTGCCGCGGTGATCAACGAAGACTCGGTCTACGGCCGCGGCGTGCTCGACGATCTGGTCGCGGCCGCGTCGGGCGCCAAGCTCGACCTCGTCGTGCGCGACAAGGTCGACCCGAAGTCGCGCGACTTCGTCGCGATCGCGCAGAAGCTGAAGGCCGACAAGGTCTCGCTGCTGTTCGCGGTGTTGCGCGAGCCGCAGCTGCTCGCGCTCGCCGATGCGTTGAAGGCCGCCGGCCACACCGACCTGACGGTGGTGCTGAGCAACCCCGCCAAGACCGACAAGGTCGCGGCCGCCGACTTGCCGTTCAAGGCCACGTATGTGGTCTCGAGCGCGCTCGACGTGCGCGACTTCCCGCAGGGCACCAAGTTCCTCGCCGAGTTCCGCAAGGCCTACAACAGCGACCCGGTCTGGGCCGCGCATTACGCCTACGACGGCATGTTCACGGTGGCCGACGCGATCCGGCGCGCCAAATCGGTCAAGTCCGAGGATCTGATCAAGACGCTCAAGTCCATCGACCCGGTCACCTGGGTGACCCAGACGATGCGCTTCGGCCCCGACGGCGAGCAGACCAACGCGGCGATCGGCGTCTACCAGGCCACGCGCGGCGCCTGGGTGCTGAAGATGAGCTCGGCGGTCTGGTGAGCCGGCGGTCCTACTTGGCGTAGGGCTGTTTCGACGGCGCGTTCAGCACGCCGCGCAGGGCATCCTGCTGGCGGGTCAGATCGGCGTTGCGTTTTTCCGAGTAGATCTGCTGCTCGCGGGCCACCTGGTCGGCCTGCTTGACCGCACGCTCGAGGTCGGTCACGGTCTTGCGCGCCTCGTCGCGCTCGGCGCCGGCGCGGCGCGCCGTGTCGAGTGCCTGAGCGAGGGTCTGCTGCAGCGAACCGAGGCGGGCCTCGGCCTCGACGCGCTGTCGCTCGGACGCATTGCGTTCTTCTTCGAGGTTGGTCAGCTGGCGCAGCAAGGCCTCCTGCTGCTGCTGCAAATCATCGGCCTGGGCGCGCAGCACCTTGCCTTTGCCCAGGCTGCCGTACCAGCCCACCGTGGCGCCCACCGTCAGCACGAGAAACACCACGGCGGTGGCGACGGCGCCGCGGACTTTCAAGGTGCGCCTGCGGTCGGCCTCGCGCTGGTCTTCGGCGCGCCGCGCGATGCTCGCGTCGAGATAGGCGAGTTCGCTGGGCCCGAGGTCGGCGCGCCGCTCGGCCGCGACACGCTCGGCCTCGTCGAGTGGGGCGCCGCGCAGCACGGTCTCGCGGGCCTCGCTCCAGGCCTTGCTGCGCTGCTGCAGGCGGGCGCGGAAGGCGAGGAAGTCGCGCTCCTTCTCGAGCCAGACCTGCAACGGCGGCCAGTCGCGCGCGAGCGACTCGTGCGCCAAGTCGAGCACCGCCTGCCCGCCCGCGGCGCCGCACACCAGCAGCCGTGCCGCGATCAGCGCGGCGAGCACCGGCTCGGCCTGCGGTCGTCCGGACAGCAGCTCGCTGCGGGTCACACGTTGCGGCGTCGGCCGCGTGCCGGCCACGCCCGGCTGCACGAGCCGCAGCAGGATGTGCCGCATCTCGGCCCGCTCGCCCTCGTCGAAGCGGTCGTGGCAAGCCTGGGCCACATCGGTGACGACGCCGCGCAGGGTGCCGAAGTTGTCGTAGGCGGCGTTCGTCAGCCAGCCGTCGCGCTGCTGACGCCACAGCCGCAGCAGCGCCTCCTGCAGGAAGGGCAGCGCCCCGGGTTCGCTTTCGCCGAGGTTGATGAGGCGGTCGACCAAACCGGGCTCGAAGGCCAGGCCGCAGGAGTCGGCCGGGCGTTCGATCAGCGCGCGCAGCGCGAGGCCTTCGGGCGGTGCGAGCGCCGTGATCGCCATCGGCGCGGCGGGCGCGGCGCCGAAACACGCGGCAGCCTCGGCGAGCACGCTGGCGTCGGCGTCGCTGCGCAGGCAGACGAGCCCGCGCAGCGGCACCACTGCGGCGGTGGGCACGGCGGCGCCGCGGTCGGCACGCGGCAGCGGGATCGGCGATGCATCCGGGTCGACCGCGACGAACACGCCACGGTCGACCGGCCGGGCCGCGAGCGCCGCGCGTGCCTCGGCCAGGGTCGGCACGACCGCGATCGCCCAGTCGGGATGCGCGCTGCGCAGTGCCGGCAGCAGCCCCGCCTGCAGCAGCGAGGTCTTGCCGCAGCCTGAGTCGCCGACCAGCCGCACGCACGGCTGCGTCTCGATCGCGCCGACGAGCTCGCTCACCTCGGCGCTGCGGCCGAAAAAGAGGTCGGCATGGTGTTCGGAATACGGCGCGCTGCCGACCCAGGGACAACGCTCTTCACTTTCGACCGGCGCGGCCGGAGCCGCCTTGGCAGCCGACATCGGCACGCTGCGCTCGGCCAGCGCGGCCAACACGATGAGGCTGTCGAGGCCGTCGCGCAGGTCGAGCTGCGGCAGCGCGGCGAGCCCCGAAGCGACCATCGGCGCCGGGTCGAAGCCCGGCAGCAGCACGCTCACGATGCGCGGCGCGTTGCCCGTGCCCACCAGGCGGGCGGCCAGCGCGAGCAGCTCGCGCTGCGCCAGGCCGGGCGGCTCGGCGCCCAGGCACAGCGCGAGCGTGTCGCTTTGGGCGAGCAGCTCGGCGCTGCGCTGGCGCCAGTCCACGCCCGGCGCGTGCGCGGTCGCCTCGATCGCGACGCGCACGTGGTGGCGCTCGAGCAGCGCACGCAGTGGCCGCACCGCGTCGGCATCGCGCGGGGCATGGCACAGCAGGGTGTCGAAGCGGGCGAAGCGGCGCGTCTCGTCGTAGCGGGCCGGCGCCACGGTCGTCGGGTGCGGCTGCGGGCCAGTGGGTGCGCCGGCGGACGCCGCGGGCACGCCATGCCGCGCCGCCGCGGCGGCGGCCAGCCGCGCGAGCGCGCCGTCGGGGGGCGCATCGGCCGGCGCCAGCAGCACGATCGCGTCGGCAAGCTGCTCGAACACGCGCACGAGTTCGGCCTGCGTGCCGCGCTCGTGCGGATCGCGCGCGACCCGCTCCTCGAACGCGAAGTGCGGCGCGTAGGGCACCGTCAGGTCGCGATACGACAGCTGCGCGGCCGCCAGGCGCTTGGGCCACAGCGACGCGAAGCGGGCCTCGAAGCGCTCGTGGAAGTCGGCCAGCAGCCCGGCGTCGTGCTGCTCGACGCGCGCCGGCACCACCACGATCTCGACCGGCCGGCCGCGCCGCAGATCCTCGACCGGGCGGGTGCGGAAGTCCTCGAGCATGCTCCAGGTGCCGTCGACGTTCTGGTGGTTCGCGCCGCACATCATCACGATCGTGTCGGCGAGCTGGTAGCCGCAGATGCCGCCCATCTCGGTGACGCCGGTGCGGCTGTCGATCAACACGAGGTCGTAGCGCTGCGGCACGAGCTCGCGGCGCAGCCACTCGAAGAAGAGGTCGCCCTCCCAGTTGAAGTAGAAGTCCTGCCAGTCGAAGCTGCGCAGCGCGATCGCGTAGCGGCTGAGCTGCTCGCTCGTGAAGCGCTGGCCGGCCGGCATCAGGTCGAGCCGGCCGCCGCCGGGACGGCTCGGAAAGATCGGCGCGACGAAGCGTTCGACGGCACGAAAGCCCGTGCCGCCGCGCGCCACCGACATCGCCTCCTTGTAGGCGAGCAGCAGGTCGAGCAGGCCGGTCTGGCGCCGCACCGCGTCGCGGTGTTCGTCTTCCTGGGCGCGGAAGAAGAACTGCTCCAGGCCGGGTGCCTCGAGGTCGAAGTCGATCATCAGCACCCTCGCGCCGCTGCGCGAGAGCTGGTCGGCCACGTTCGCCAGCGCCATCGAGCGGCCGACGCCGCCCTTGTACGAGTAGAACGTGCAGATCACACCCGGCCCCCGCCCCCCCAGCCGTACTCGCGTTTGGGGGCGAAGGCCGATTCGCCGAGCTCGGCGGCGAGCGCGCTCAGCGAGCCGCGATCGGGCTGCGGCTCCTGCAGCCGCGCGAGCGTGGCCGGCAGGCTGACGTTGAGCCAGCGGCGCAGGCGCCGCTCGTCGCCGACGGCGAGCTCGCACTGCGGGTCATACTCGACGGCGTAGCGATCGAACGCCCCCGCGAGCCGCCGCCGCGCGGCGCTCTCGAGCATCGCCTCGACGCTGTCGCGACCGGGGTCGACCGGCGAGATCGTCACGATCGCGACCTGGTCGTTGTTGAAGAACGGCGAGTTCAGGAAGGCTTCGCGCAGGCCCGGATGGAACAGCGACAGCTCGTCGACCAGCACGACGCAGCCGGCGCGCGCGACCGCACGGTAGACCGGCCGCAGGCGCGGGTTGTCGGCCACCAGCGGGTCGAACGGGTACCACTGCAGGCGCACGTGGCGGCGGCGTTGCTGGATCGCGCCACGCCGGCCGACCGACTCGCCGATCTCTTCGGCGATCGCCCGCACGCTCGCGCCCTGCGGCTCGAACGGGCGCCAGCGATGGCGGCTGTCGCGGTAGCGCTCGCGCCAGGAGACGCCGGAGGTGCCGAGTGCCTGGGTGAGCGCGGTGAACTGCTCGCGCTCGGCGCCGGTGAGCTGGGCGAGCAGCTCCTCGCGGCTCTCGAGCGAGGCGAGGTCGGTGCCCGTCATCGCGACCACGCAGACCGGCACGCCGACGCTGCGGCAGCCGGGCGGCGGCTGGCGCGCGGCGAGCCAGAGGCGCGCGTCGTCGCGGCCCGCCGCGGTGGCGACATCGAAGCGCTGCTCGATCGGCCAGTGCGCCGGCACGTCGGCGGCGGCCACGCCGGCGAGCAGCATCGCCGCGCGTCCGGTGCGGGCGTGCAGCACATGCATCGCCTCGACGCTGCGGGCGTCGTCGGCCCGCAGCGCGGCCAGGCTCTGCGGCGTGATCAGCGTCGCGGCCGCGTGGCAGGCGATCAGGCTGTCTTCGCGCGTGGCGACGGCCTGCGCGTCGCTGGCGAAGAGTGCCTCGCGCGACAGGCGCACGCCGCGCTCGAGACCGGCGCCGAGCTCGAGAGCGAGCGCCTCGGCATGTTCGCCGTCGAGTGCATGGTGGGCGAGGTAGAGCGCGTGGGTCACCTCGCGCTGCAGGTGCGCCGCCGCGTTGACGGCCGCGGCGGCCGGTTGCGGGCGCAGCCGGCGCAGCTCGTTGCTGACCGCGTTCGACACCATGCCGGCGAGCGCGACCGGCTCGCCGAACTCGCTCGCCAGGCGCGACTGCAGCAGCTTCCTGCGCAGCGCCTCGATGCGCTGACCACGTTCGTTCTCGCCGCTCACGGTGTCGACGAACTGCAGCGGCCACGCGGCGTCGGCCTTGAGCACGAAGGCGAGCACCGGGATGCCCTTGTCCTGCGCCGCCTTCAGCTCGAGTTCGGTGATCGACAGCCCGAGCGGGTTCTCGGCCGCCGCCGGCACGAAGCCGTAGCGCCAGGCGAACAGGCCGACGTAGATGTCGCTGCGGGTCACGTCGCCCAGGCAGGCCGCGAGCGGGCGGTCGTCGCGCGCAACGTAGTCTTCCATCGCGATGACCTTGACGTCGGCGAGCTGGTTCAGCGCCTTGGTCACCGCATCGCGGTGCACCTTCAGGTCCTGGAAGCTCGACGACAGGTAGACGGTCACGAACTCGGCCATGCAAGGATTGTTTGCCTCGCCACCGGGAGCGTCAACGCCACACTGTCCTGCGCTCAGCAGGATTGACGAGGCCGCGCGGCGCTGATCTCGGCCGCGGCTCAGTCCAGCGTGCGCCGGTAGCGCGTCAGCGCGACGACGCCGGCGACCGCGAGGAAGGCCAGCATCGGCCACAGCTCGGGCAGCAGCTGCAGCGTGTCGTTGCCCTTGAGCAGGATGCCGCGCACGATGCGCAGGAAGTGTGTGAGCGGCAGCAGCTCGCCGAGCCCCTGCGCCCATTCCGGCATGCCGCGGAACGGGAACATGAAACCCGACAGCAGCATCGACGGCAGGAAGAAGAAGAACGTCATCTGCATCGCCTGCAGCTGGTTGCGCGCGAGCGTCGAGAACGTGAAGCCGACCGCGAGGTTGGCGACGATGAACACGCCGATCATCGCCATCAGCAGCGCGAAGCTGCCGACCATCGGCACCTCGAACAGGAGCCAGGCCGCGCCGAGGATCACGCCGAGCTGGATGTAGCCGATCACGACGTAGGGCAGGATCTTGCCGACCATCACCTCGCCCGGCCGCACCGGGGTCGCGAGCAGGTTCTCCATCGTGCCACGCTCGCGCTCGCGCGTCATCGCGAGCGAGGTCAGCATCACCATCGTCATCGTCAGGATCGTGCCGATCAGCCCCGGCACGATGTTGTAGCGCGACAGCCCCTCCGGGTTGTAGCGGCGGTGGACGCGCACCTCGTAAGGCGCGGCAGCCGGCTGCAGCGTGCGCAGCGGGCCGACCAGGTCGTGCTGCAGCGCCTGAACCGCGACCGCGTTCAGCGCGGCGATCGCGTTGCCCGACGCCGACGGGTCGGTCGCGTCGACCGAAACCAGCAGTGCCGGCCGCTCGCCGCGCACGACACGCTGCGAGAAGTCGTGCGGGATGATCACGAGGAACTGCGCGTCGCCGCGCTCGATCAGCGCCTCGCCGTCGGCTTCGCGCGTACCGCTGTGGACGATGCGGAAGTAGCCGGTGTTCTGCAGCGCCGCGACGATGCTGCGCGCCATCGGGCCGCTGTCGGTGGCGACCAGCGCGGTCGGCAGGCCCTTCGGGTCGGTGTTGATCGCGTAGCCGAACAGCAGCAGCTGCAGGACCGGCACGCCGACCGCCATCCCGAAGGTCAGGCGGTCGCGCAGCATCTGCTGGAACTCCTTGACGAAGACCGCAAGCATGCGAGCCGCACTGAACCAGCTCATGCCGCTTTCCTCTTCGCGGCGGGCGCGAAGTTGTCCTGCGCCTGGCCGATCAGGCTGATGAACACGTCTTCCAGGTTCGCGTCGGTACGCGCGAGGCGCAGCCCCGGCTCGGCCTTCAGGGCCGCAAGTGCCGCGTCGAGCTGGGCCGCGTCGCGACCGGCGACGTGCACCGCATTGCCGAACGCCGCGACGCTGAGCACGCCGGGCGCCGTCTTCAGCGGCTCGACGCGCCGGCTCGCATCGTCGCCTTCGACCGACCATACCGTGAGCCCGGCCCGCTCGATGATCTCGCGCTCGGTGCCGCGCGCGAGCACCCGACCGTAGGCGATGTAGACGAGCTCGTGGCAGCGCTCGGCCTCGTCCATGTAGTGGGTCGAGACCAGCACCGTGATGCCCTGGTCGGCGAGGCGGTGGATCTCGTCCCAGAAGTCGCGCCGCGCCTTCGGGTCGACGCCGGCGGTCGGCTCGTCGAGCAGCAGCAGGCGCGGCGTGTGGATCAGGCAGGCGGCGAGCGCGAGGCGCTGCTTCCAGCCGCCCGACAGCGACCCGGCGAGCTGCTGCTGGCGCGACACGAGGCCGAGGCGCTCGAGCGCGTCGTCGACCGCGTGGCGCCGCTCGGGCAGCTCGAACAGGCGCGCGATGAAGTCGAGGTTCTCGCGGATCGAGAGGTCTTCGTAGAGACCGAACTTCTGCGTCATGTAGCCGACCTGGCGCTTGATCGCGGCGGCCTCGCGCACGATGTCCAGGCCGAGGCAGGTGCCCGCGCCGGCGTCGGGCGTCAGCAGCCCGCACAACATGCGGATCGTGGTCGTCTTGCCGCTGCCGTTCGGGCCGAGGAAGCCGCAGATGCGGCCGGTCTTGACGCGCAATGCGACGTCGTCGACGACCGCGCGGCCGCCGTAGCGCTTCGTCAGCCCGTGGACATCGATGGCCCACGCGACATCGTTCATCGCGCCGCCTCCGCGCGCCGCACGTCGAGCGGCTGGCCCGGGCGCAGACGCGGTGCGTCCTTTGCGTCGGGCTGTGCCTCGACCAGGAAGACGAGCTTGCTGCGCTGCGCGTTCGAGTAGATCACCGGCGGCGTGTACTCGGCCTGCGTCGCGATGCGCGTGATGCGCGCCGCGATCGGCGTGCCGCAGCCGTCGCAGTGCAGCGTGACGGCCTGGCCCGGCTGAAGGGTCGCGATCTGCGCCTCGGGCACGAAGAAGCGTGCCTTGACCTGCGCCGGCGGCAGCAGCGCGAGCACCGGCTGGCCGGCGGGGACGTATTCGCCGGCACGGAAGAAGGTGTCGGCCACACGCGCGTCGGCCGGCGCGCTCTGGCGCTTCTGCTGCTCGCGCCACGCGCTCTGCCGCAGCGCCTGGCGCGCCGCCTCGGCCTGCGCGAGCGCGGCGCTACGGGCGTCCTCGCGCGCGGGCAGGCGGCCGACCCGCAGCGTCGCGCTCAGCTCGGCGACACGCGCGTCGGCCTGCGCGAGCGTCGCGCGGGCGTCGTCGAGCCGCGCCTGCGAGACGAAGCCCTGCGCGACGAGGTCGCGCTGGCGCGCGAGGTCGCTGCGTGCCAGCGCCGCCTGCGCACGCGCCTGGGCGAGCTGCTCGGCGGTGATCGCGAGCTCGTCGGGCCGGCGCCCTTTCGTGGTATCGGCTGCCTCGGCCTGGGCGGCGGCCAGGCGCGAGCGCGCCTCCTCGCTCGCGGCACGCTCGGCCTCGGGGTCGAGCGTGAACAGCGTCGCGCCGCGTGTGACCTCCTGGCCGGCCTGCACGTCGAGCGTCGCGAGCGTGCCGCCGAGCGGCGCGGCGACATAGACGTAGTCGCCCTCGGCGTAGCCCGACCACGCGGCGGGCTCGCTCGCGCCGCAGGCCGCCAGCAGCACGAGCAGCGCGATCGCGCTAGGCCGCGCGGCGCCTGAGCGCATGAGCCGTCTCCGGTGGCATCGCACGCAGCGCTCCGAGCGCAAGGTCGATGCGCGTGGCGATCGCATGGTCCGACAGCACCTGGCCCTTCGCGTGGCGCGCGACCGGCGCGGGCGCAACGCCCCAGGCGACGACCCGCGGCACGACCAGCAGCGGCGCGAGCACCGCGCCGAGCAGGAAGGTCGCGCGCAGCAGCGGCGGCATCGGCCGCAGCGTGCCGTCGCGCTCGGCGGCGTCGAGCAGGCCGACCAGCAGGCCGAAATGGCGCGGCGCGTTGGCCTGCACGAACTCGCGCGCGACACGTACACCGGCGCTCGCATCGGCCCAGATGCGGCCGACCACCGCGCCGTGGTCGCGCACGAAGGTCGCGATCAGCACCAGCACCTGGCGCAGCCGCTCGAGCGGCGTGCCGGCCTGCGCCGCGGCGCCGCTGAGCTGGCCGAACATCTCGTCGTAGAGCTCCTGCAGCAGACAGCGCAGGAAGTTGTCCTTGCTCTTGAAGTGGTAGTGGAACATGCCGACGTTGACGCCGGCGTGCTCGGCCACCGCGCGCACCGAGAGGCCGTTGCAGCCGAGCTCGGCGAACAGCGCGCGGCCGCTGCGCAGCAGCGTGCGGTCGATGTAGCGGGACGGGCGGGGCATGGCGCGGCGTGGTGGCCGCGGCCATTATTGGTCGCTCGACCAGTAACACGCAAGCCGCGTATCCCGCGGCGCCATGCGACGTCAGCGCGTCAGAACGTTTCCCAGTGGTCGTCGGTTCCGGTGGCCCGCGGCGCAGTTGCTGCGGCGGCCGCCACCGGGGGAGCGCTCGGCGCGGAGGTTGCGCCCGGGCGGCGTGCAAAGACAGGGCGCAGCACCGCCGCGGCAGCCGCCGGCTTCGCAGCCGACGGGGTGGCCGCGGCGGCGCGTGGCTTGTCGGCCCCCGCGGCACCGAGCCGGAACACCGCGACGGCCTCCTGCAACTGCAGCGCCTGTGTCTTCAGGCTCTCCGCCGCGGCCGCGCTCTCCTCGACGAGCGCGGCGTTCTGCTGGGTCGCCTGATCGAGCTGGCCGACCGCCTCGCCGATCTGCGCGACGCCGGCGTTCTGCTCGGCGCTCGCGGCACTGATCTCGCCCATGATGTCGGTCACGCGGCGGATCGACCGCACGATCTCGCCCATCGTCGTGCCGGCCTGGTTGACCAGCGTCGAGCCCTGCTCGATGCGTTCGACGCTCGTGTGGATCAGTGTCTTGATCTCCTTGGCGGCTTCCGCGCTGCGCTGCGCGAGGGTGCGCACTTCGCCGGCCACGACCGCGAAGCCGCGGCCGTGCTCGCCGGCACGTGCCGCCTCGACGGCGGCATTCAGCGCGAGGATGTTGGTCTGGAACGCGATGCCGTCGATCACGCCGATGATGTCGCCGATCTGCTTCGAGCTGGCGTCGATCTGCTGCATCGTCGCCACGACCTTCGTGACCACCTCGCCGCCTTGCGCGGCGATGTCCGACGCGCCGCGCGCGTGCTGGTTGGCCTGCTGTGCGTTGTCGGCGTTCTGGCGCACCGTCGCGGTGAGCTGCTCCATCGAGGCCGCGGTCTGCTCCAGCGCGCTCGCCTGCTCCTCGGTGCGGCTGGACAGCTCGAGGTTGCCCTGCGCGATCTGGGAGGACGCGGTCGCGACGCTGTCGGCGTTCTGGCGCACCGACGAGACGACCTGCCACAGGCTGTCGCGCATCGTCTTCAGCGCGGCCATCATGCTCGACGTGTCGCCCGGCCGCAGCGTGAGCTGCTCGCTCAGGTCGCCGCGCGCGATGCTCTGCGCCAGCGCCACCGCGGTGGCCGGCTCGGTGCCGAGCTGGCGCGTGATGCTGCGCACCAGCACGATGCCGAGCACGATGCCGGCCGCCAAACCGACGACGACCGACACGATGCCGAGGATGCGGATCGTCGAGGCCTGGGCCAGCGCGCCCTCGTACGCGTGATGGGCGGCCGCCACCTGATGCTGCTGCAGCGCGTCGAGGGTGCGCGAGGCTTCGGCATAGAGCGCCGGGATGGTCTCGCGGTTCAGCGTCCGTGCAGCGGCGATATCGTTGGCGCGCAGCGCCGCGAGCGCCGGCGCGAGCCCCTGGGAGACGAAGCGGCTGCGGCTGTCTCCGAAGGCCTTCGCGAGCTGCGCCTCCTCGTCCGACAGGGGGTTCGCCATGAAGGCGTTCCACATTTTCGTGATGTGCTCGCGGTTGGCTTCCACAGTGGCGACACTGCGCGCGAACTGATCGGCGTCCGGCTGCAGCAGCGCCTGGGCGATCGCCAGCTGGTTGGAGAGCTGGCGCTGCTCGATATCGCCGAGCTGTTCGAGCGGCAGGACGCTGTCCTCGTAGACCGTCCTGAGGCTGTGGTTGGACTGCTGGATGCCCCAGATGCCGATCGCGCCGACCGTCAGCAGCAGGATCGACATCAGCCCGATCAAGAGGCTCAGGCGTGTAGAGACCTTCAGTTCCGCCACGATTGTCTCCAGCAGATTTGTTGAAATTGATATTTATGATAGGCGCATATCCGCCGTATTTGTCATTCCTTTTGTGGAGGATTTGACGGAACCCGTGGCCGACGGGCGGCGTTCAGGCGCCCGCGGCGGGGCCTTGTGCAATCAGGTCGCCGAGCAGGGGCGGCAGGTCGGCGACCAGGCGCGACTTGTGGATCACCGGAACGCCCGTCAGCGCGTAGGCATAGGGCTCGCGCTGGGTCTCGTCGAGCGAGGTGACGACGACGAGCCGGCTGTTGCGGAACTGCGCATGCGAGCGCAGGCTCGTCAGCAGCGTCGCGCCGTCGATGCCGGGCAGCAGGATGTCGACGATCAGCACGTCGGGCTGCAGCTGGCCGGCCATCGCGAGCCCGGCAATGCCTTCGCCGGCCACGTGCAGCCGCAGGTCGGGGAACGTCTGTTCCAGCAGCAGGCGCACCATGTTCTGGTAGTAGACCGAGTCCTCGATCAGCAGCACGGTGGCGTTTTTCGTTGGGCCGGCGGCGCGGTCTTGTCCCGCCGGCCCGGCGCCCGACTCGGCCTGCCGCCGGGCCATCCACGCCCGCACCGAGCTGCGCAGGATGCGCCGGTGCCCGCCGGGTGTCTTCCAGGCTTCGAGCTCGCCGCGGTCGACCATCAGCTGCACCGAGCGGACCGCGAGACCGAGCAGGCGAGCGGCCTCCAGGGTTGTGCAGGTGTCGGAGGGTGGGGGATCGTTTGGCATTTGCGTCATTTTGGGGGAGGCAATGGCGCGTGTCAGTTCAGGACAAAACGATAAATATGATAAATCAACGGTATGTCGCCGCCGCATGGGTCGCTGGCTATACTCCGCACCCAGCGCTGATTTGTTCCGGCTTGCGAGCGCTCTATAAATTCGGCTAAAGACAGGACGCACACCCGGTGCTCCGCTTTGGCGGCGCCGGGTTTTTTCATGCCGTCCATGGGATCCGTCGGTCAGGTCACGCCGCAGGCGATGCAGTTCGCCGAACCGCTGCCGCTCAAGAGCGGTGCGCAGCTGCGCGACTACGCGCTCGTCTACGAGACCTACGGCACGCTGAACGCCGACAAGAGCAACGCGGTGCTCGTCTGCCACGCGCTGAACGCGTCGCACCACGTCGCCGGCACCTACGCGGGCGAAGCGAAGAGCGAAGGCTGGTGGGACAACCTGGTCGGCCCCGGCAAGCCGCTCGACACCGAGCGCTTCTTCGTGATCGGCGTGAACAACCCCGGCTCGTGCTTCGGCTCGACCGGGCCGATGAGCATCAACCCGGCGACAGGGCAGGCCTGGGGCGCGGACTTTCCGGTCGTGACGGTCGAGGACTGGGTCGACGCGCAGGCGCGCCTGATGGACCGGCTCGGCATCGTGCAGCTCGCCGCGGTGCTCGGCGGCAGCCTCGGCGGCATGCAGGCGCTGTCGTGGTCGCTGCGCTATCCGCAGCGGCTGCGCCAGTGCATCGCGGTCGCGACGGCGCCGAACCTGTCGGCGCAGAACATCGCGTTCAACGAGGTCGCGCGGCGGGCGATCGTCACCGACCCGGAGTTCCACGGCGGCCACTTCTACGCGCACGGCGTGCTGCCGCGGCGGGGCTTGCGCGTCGCACGCATGATCGGCCACATCACCTACCTGTCCGACGACGCGATGGAGCGCAAGTTCGGCCGCGGCATCCGCAACGGCGACTTCGGCTACTCGACGCAGGAGGTCGAGTTCGAGATCGAGAGCTATCTGCGCCACCAGGGCGACAAGTTCAGCGAGTACTTCGACGCCAACACCTACCTGCTGATCACGCGCGCGCTCGACTACTTCGACCCGGCGCGCGAACACGGCGGCGACCTCACGCGCGCGTTCGCCGCCGCGAGCTGCCGCTTCCAGGTGGTCAGCTTCACGACCGACTGGCGCTTCTCGCCTGCGCGCTCGCGCGAGATCGTCAAGGCGCTGCTCGACAACCGGCGCGACGTCAGCTACGCCGAGATCGCCGCGCCGCACGGCCACGACGCGTTCCTGCTCGACGACCCGCGCTATCACGGCGTGCTGAAGGCCTGCTTCGACCGGCTCGCGGTGGAGGTCGGCACATGAGCGACCGCCGCGACATCGAACTGATCGCCGAGATGGTGCCGCCCGGCGCACGGGTGCTCGACCTCGGCTGCGGCAGCGGCGAGCTGCTCGCGCACCTCGCTGCGCATCGGCGGTGCAGCGGCTACGGCGTCGAGATCGCCGACGAGAACGTGCTGGCCTGTACGCAGCGCGGCGTCAACGTGATCCAGCTCAACCTCGAGGAAGGGCTGGCGATGTTCGAGGACCAGAGCTTCGACGTCGTGCTGCAGCTCGACACGATGCAGCACCTGCGCAACACCGAGAAGATGCTGCGCGAGACCGCGCGTGTCGGCCGCGTCGGCATCGTCAGCTTCCCGAACTTCGCGCACTGGCCGAATCGCGTGCGTGTCGCGACCGGGCGCATGCCGGTGACCAAGGCGCTGCCCTACGAGTGGTACAACACGCCCAACATCCGCGTCGGCACCTACGCCGACTTCGAGGTGCTCGCGCGCAAGGACGGCCTGCGCATCCTCGACGCCTTCGGCATCCAGAACGGCGAGGCCGTGCGGCGCTGGCCGAACCTGATGGCGAGCGTCGCGGTGTTCAAGTTCGAGCGCGGCTGAGCAGGCTTCGCGCGTCGGCACTATGCTCCGGTCCCTCGAGAACCACCGGAGCCGCGTGATGAGATCCTTCCTTGGGCTGCAGCGACTGTTCGTCGCAACCTGCCTCGCACTGCTGACGGCTGCCGCGCAGGCCGGCGCGCCGCAGGTGAAGACACAAGCCCCGGGCTACTACCGGATGACGCTCGGCGACTTCGAGATCACCGCGCTGTCGGACGGCACGGTCGCCCTGCAGGTCGGCCAGCTGCTGACCAACACGACGCCGAAGAAGGTCCAGGCCGCGCTCGGCCGTGTGCACCTCGCCGACCCGGTCGAGACCTCGGTCAACGGCTACCTCGTCAACACCGGCACGAAGCTCGTGCTGGTCGATGCTGGCGCCGGCACGCTGTTCGGCCCGACGCTCGGCAAGCTCGTCGCCAATCTCAAGGCCGCGGGTTACCAGCCCGAGCAGGTCGACGAGATCTACATCACCCACATGCACCCGGACCACGT
>Ga0075366_10000790_pt1 | contig 15141 bp, 9 predicted proteins | sample EndMethybrTD3031_FD_72351 | JGI IMG/M metagenome (GOLD analysis project Ga0075366, IMG submission 72351) | Populus endosphere microbial communities from Tennessee, USA - Endosphere MetaG P. TD hybrid TD303-1 | ecosystem: Host-associated > Plants > Roots > Endosphere | place: USA: Tennessee...
GCGGCAGATAAGTTGCGACCTTGAGTTCCCTGGCGGAGACCTGTGCGGCCCCGAGCCCGAATGTGCCGAGCGCGCCGATGACCAGCGCCCCCGACACAGCCGCGCGCGCGGCGCGGCCGTGTGCCTTCCAAATCATCGTTGCTCCTCCCGTTCGGTTGTTAAGGACGCGTCGTGTCGCGCGTCTCTTGGTTTCTGGCTGTTGCCGTGCGTCGTACCTCGTACGTGGATTTCGTGTCGCTGTGCGGCCGTGCAGGCGGTCAGGCCACCCTGTTGGCTTCGTCGGCTTTCTTCTTGGCCCAGTAGTCGGCCTGGGCCTTGGTCGTCTTGAGCTTATCCATGTCCTCGTAACCCGGGGCCATCGAGGCGTCGGTGCCGGCCAGGACCTGATGGTGCTCGATGTTGAGCAGACGCAGCCAGCTCTGCTGACCGAGCGTCAGGCCGATCATGCAGCCGAGCTCGACCAGTTCCGCCTCGTTGAAGCTCTTGTGCAGACGATCCCAGAATGCATCGTCGGTCTGCAGATGCCAGGTGATCGCTTCGGCGTAGGCCAGCGCGGCCTTTTGCTTCTCGTTGTACTTGGTGGATTTCTCGAAGTTGAGGAGATCCAGCACATGATCTTCGATCAGCGCGCCGCTGGTCGTTGACTTCACCGAGCGCTGGTTGCCGCAATACTCGCACTGCACCGAGCGCGAGACGTAGAGCCGGCAAAGTTCTTTGATCGCATGATCGAGCACGCCGTTGCGGAAAATGTTGTTCCAGGACTCGGCAAAGAACCAGAAGCAGGCCGGCACGTGGGCCCGGATTGCAGAGCTTTCCGGGCGCGGAGTGCCTTCGCGCTGGCAACGCTCCATCTCGGCGCGCATCTTGGCGTCCATCTTTTCGAGCGGGACGTAGCTGATCCGTTGCTTGGCCATTGAATGCTCCTTGCCTTTCTGTTGTTGCGTTAGCGGCTGTGCCGTCGGAACTCGTTTTACTCTGCTGCCTGGATGTTGACCGCGCGGCGGCCGGTGTCCTGCGCCTTGGCGTAGTCAGCGGTCGCCTGATATTCGGTCTTGGTGGTGTTGGCCTCGATGCCGCAAACCTTGCGAGCGAACGCTGCGAAGGGCCCCGAGCCGGTGAATTCGGCCCGTTTCATCGTCAACGAAAGCAGGGTTTGCAGCGGCGTGCCGTTGAAGTTCTCGAACATGAACAGCCGCGCGCCCCAGTCAGTCAGATAGAGGTCGCGGATGACGCGCGCGATCTTGACGCGGTCATAGGCCTCGCCCGTGGCGCCCTTGTTGAGTTTTTCGAACCACGGCCGCATCGCCGGGTTCTGCCATTGCGCTTCGGTCGGGAACATGATGGCGCTACGGCCGCACAGGTCGATCAGTTCGTCCACCATGGAGCCTAGGTTTTGCAGGAAGTAGACGCGGCCCCAGTTGAAGAGCTGAATATCCGGTTTGAACAGGCCGCCGGGCGTGTAGAACCCTTGATCCTCGGAGGCCAGAACGTGCGCATAGGTGGTCTGCTGGAAGGCGATGATCTTGGCGAGGCGCGCCTGCACCGCTTCGATCTTGCTGGTGCCGAGATGCTCGCACATCAGGATGGCGAGCCCGGCAAGCAGCTCCGCGCGCACCGCCTGCCGCACCAACGCGTAGTAATGTCCCCAGTCAAACACGCGCTGCGGGTACAGCTTGGCGTGATCGGGATTGCCGATGTGGAAAACGTATTTCCACGGGATCAGCACGTTGTCGAACATCACGGTGGCGTCGAGCTCGTCGCCCTGGGAAGCGAGCGGATGCTCGACCGGGTCGGTTTCGACCAGGCTCTCGCGGCACACGATGGTGATGCCCTTCAAATTCGCCGGGCAGACGCCGTAGATGATCTGGTCGCCCTTGGCGCCAGGGCGGAAGAATACACCGAGATGCAGGAAATCGCCGAACGCGGACGCAGTGCCGATTGCCTTCACGCCATTGACGAGAATGCCTTCGTCGTTGGTTGAGACGATGCGCAGCGCCGGAGAATTGGCGTGAGCATTGGGATCGGAGCGGTCGGCCTGTGGGTCGACGAAATGCGGCGCGACGACAAGATCGTTGTCCATCGCGGATTGCCAGAAATTTCGGATGTTGTTCGCGAGCCCGCGGCCGTCGGCGCCGATCGCGGCCTTCTCCCACGGTTCCGGATCGTCGATGTAGGTCACCAGCATATAGTTTTGCGAGTCGGGGGTGCGCGGGCACGATGCTGCCACGAAGTGCTTCATGATGAATTCGAGATATTTGCGCTTGCGGACGAGTTGTTCCTTGGTGCGATGCTGGAACCAGGTCATCGAACGGCGCACGCCGTCCTCGTCGACGTATGTGAGAATGTCCTGCAAATCCTCGCGATGATGCAGGTCGAAAAATTCCGCGGTCCGCGCGGCATAATCGCGTGTCAAGGGATGGGTGGCGACGTTATCGATCTGCTCGTTGCCGACCCAAACGACGCGACCATCGTTAAGTGCGTCGAGATAGTGTTTGCCGGTGCGCAGCACCGTGCGCACGGCCTTGCGGGTATCGCAACTTGGAATGGTCGTGCTGGCGCTCATAGGACCCTCGTGGTTGCGTATTTTTGGCCGTGATAGACAAGAGGCTCGGTCGGTGCGCTCTGGCCGGTCGCCAGCACACGTGCGATCAGCACGCTGTGGGTGCCGACCTCGCGCGCTTCCATCAACTCGCAGTCGAACGCGATCAACGCGTCCTTGCAGTGTGGTGCTCCGGTGGCGAGTACCGACCAAAGGCCTGCGGCGAAACGCTCGGCCATCGGCACTTGGCCGACGCCTGCGAAAATCTGCGAAAGGTCCTGCCGGGTCGCCGGCAGGCAATTGATGCACAGCACGCCGTTGGCCTTGATCACATCGTGGGCGGCGCTCTTTCGGCTGACGCAGGCGACGACCGTCGCCGGCGTGTCGCTGACACCGCACACCGCCGAGCAGGTCAGCCCGGCGATGCCGGCCGGACCATTGGTGGCGATGATCGAGACTGCAGTGGTCAGGCTGGAAAGCGCCGCACGAAATTCGCTAGCCGGGACCGACGCCGGAGACGCGCTCCGGGATCTGGTCGCGGGCGGGGAAATGACGTCGTCTGAGGTCGGGCGGATCGTCATCACCGGCTAGCCTACGCCCGGCGGCAAACCTATACTATTCACCCATGGATATGATCGCCATTCCGTCTGGTTATCCAGGCGAGCTAGATCTGCACCATTTGCAGGTGTTTGAGGTGCTGTTGCGTGAGCGCAGCCTGACGCGGGCCGCGCGGGTGCTCAACGTCACCCAGCCGGCGCTCAGCAAAACATTGGCCCGGCTGCGCCGCTACTTTGACGATCCCTTGTTCGTGCGCGTGTCGCTCCGCATGGAGCCGACATCGAAGGCGCTGAGCCTTGCTGCGCCCGTTCGTGTCGTGCTCGACGGCATGCGGACGCTTCGCGCCGAGAACGTGCCGTTCGATCCAAAGACATCGAACCGCACCTTCACGTTTTGCGTGGTCGATGCCGGCGTGATCAAGCTTCTGCCCCCGCTGGTCAATCTGCTGCAGGAAGAGGCACCGCACGTTCGGCTCAGCGCGGTGCAGTTCGACGCGGAGCATCTCGACTCCTGGCTGGAAGCGGGCACGATCGATTTCGCCATGGGGTCGTTTTCGCATTTGACCAAGGGCATCCGAAGGCAGCCGCTATGGATCGAGCGCTATGTCAGCGTGGTGCGGAAGGACCATCCCCGGCTGAGCTCCGAGCCATCGCTCAAGGCGTTCGCCGCGGAGAAGCACGTCCTGGTCTCGACCTTCGGCACCGGCCACGCCCACCAGCTCGCTGAACGCGCGGTCGAAGCTGCTATTCCGGCAGAGAACATCATTTGCCGTGTGCCGATCTTCCTCGCCGCATCGATCATTGCCAAGCGCAGTGACGCGGTGGCGACGCTGCCGCTGTCGATCGCGACTGTGCTGGCGGAGGATCTCGACCTCGCAGTGATCACGCCGCCGATCAAGCTGCCGAAGATCGAGATTTCGCAATACTGGCATGATCGCTTCCATCGCGAACCAGGCAATCAATGGATACGCTTGATTTTTGCGCGGCTGTTTCGAGTGCGACCCTCATCACCGCGCAGCAGCAAAAATTGAGGCACGTCGGTTTTCAAGCTCGAGGCGCGACGTTGTACACGAGCGAATTTTGCCGCGCTCAGACCTCGAAATATCGTATCGAAGTCGCACCATTCTCAGGCGCTCGGAGAGGCGAAGCGCTCGGAGAGGCGAAGGGACCTCCCGGAATCTCGTTCAAACAATTGATATTAAAGGGTAATTTATCAATTTAACATTGACGATAGTTGGTGCGCTGAAGGTCTCGCCGAGGACGAACAGATTGCTGGCGCGCATGTCGTTGCCGATGGCGCGGTCCAGGGCCGCTTCTAACCGGCCGCGACCGCCAGCTTCGGCATCTCCGGCAAATTCTTCGCTTGCGCCGCCTCTTCGGCCTCGTATTCGGCCAGCACCTCGCCCCAATCCGCCAAGGTTGGCGGCAACGCCCGGATGTAAGTCTCGCCGAGGACAAGGCAGCGCAGGAAGCTCGTGACAAGACCGGCACCTGAGGGAAGCAAGTCAATCAGCGCTCGCCAGAATTGGCGGCGACAATCGCGTTTCACGCCGTAGCGCCAGAAGACGTGGACGAAACTGCGCAAGTCGGCGGGGGTTGCCCGTGCCTGTTGGCGTTGCGCCTTGGCCAGGTCACGATGCTGCCGCCAGGAGCGGTCGAGCAGAGTTTCGGCGCGGTAGGTATGGCGCACGAACGCAATTCCTTCGCGCAGGATCTCGGTTTGCGGCCGCAGCGTAATGAAATTGAGCGGCGTATAACCGGTCGGCCTCAGCTTTAAGCCGGTGCGCAGCCGATTCTCCCGCTTAAGCCGTTCCCACATCTCCGCCCGAGGCAGCGCGGCGAGAAAGTAGAGATCCGGGATCGCGATCGGAGCAGTCTCGACCATGCGCAGCAAGCGCTCACCCGCACCGGGAGTCTCGCCGTCGAAACCCAGCACCAGCCCCGCGATCACCTCAATGCCGGCCTCGGCCATTCGCCGGCAGGCTTGTTCCGTTGGCAGTGCCATGTTCTGGCGCTTGCGGGCAGTCTCGAGTGCATCATGATCGACCGACTCGATGCCGACGAACATCCGCGTGACGCCCGCATCGACCATTTGCGCCATCAGCTTGTGGTCGAGTGCAATATTGATGCTGCATTCGCTGATCAATGTGAACGGAAAACGGTTGCGCTTCATCCATGTCGCAAGCTCCGGCAGCAACATACGCACCTGCTTGCGATCGCCGATGAAATTGTCGTCGGCGATGAATACGGCGCCGCGCCAGCCGCTGTCGCGCAGTGCATCGAGCTCGGCGATAAACTGTTCCGGCCGCTTTGCGCGCAGGCTCGGCCCGCCGATTCCTTTGGCAATGATGTCGCAGAACTCGCATTTGAACGGACAGCCGCGTGAATATTGCAGCGTCGCCATCGCGTAGCGCGACATATCGACAAGATCGAAGCGCGGGACCGGAACGTTGTGGATGTCGGCGCTGCCTGTCGGTCGAATGATGCCGCCAGTTATCCCTTGTTCGATCTGCTCGAACACGATCGGCAGCCCGAGCTCGGCTTCATCGACGACGACGAAGTCGGCCCCCGCGGCCTTGACCATATCAGGCACCATGCTGGCCCAGCCGCCGCCAACGACAGTCAGCTTGCCCCGCCGCTTGGCTTCGGCGATCAGCTGCATTTGTGCTTCGCCCTGGTCGTTGTACCCGGAGATCATCACGATCTCGGCAAATTCCCAGTCGTCTTCGGTGATCTCGTCGAGGGCCTGATCGATCAGCCGCACCGGCCAGTCGGCGGGCAAAAGTGCGGCAACCGTAATCAGCCCAAGCGGTGGGTTGGACGACTTGCACCCCATGATCCGCACGGTCTCGTCGATGGACTTGACGGACACCGCGAGCGAGGCCGCGGACTGGCGGGGGTTAATGAGAAGGGCGCGGCGTGCGGGGGGCAATCGTCCGTCTCCGTATCGGTGCCCGTGGCAGGGTGTCGGCACGACCAAATCAAATGATATAATGCTCGTCCACGCCGGTCAAACCGGCGGTTGCGCCAATGGCTTTGTGCCAGTTGTCTGAACGCGCCCGCGCCGCTCGATCTCCAGCATCACGGTCGATTTGACGTGAGGCTCGTCTTCCAAAAGCGAGAGAAACGAGCTTCGATGCAGTGACAGAAATTGGCAGTCTGTCAACGTTCGCACCGTCGCCGACCGGGGAACGTCCCTGACAAGCGCCATCTCACCGAAATACTCACCATCGCGCAATGTGGCGATGCGCCGTGACTTCTGGCCGGGCTGATTCTGCAGGATTTCAACCGTTCCCCGCACGATAATGTAGAAGCGCTCGCCAGGATCTCCTTCTTGAAAAACGACGCGATTTTCGGTTAGCCGCTCGGGCAGGAACGATTCTGCCAGCTTGCCAAGAGTCACATCACTGCAGCTGGCGAAGAACGAAAATTGGCGCAGACCGTTCGGAGTGATGCCAAAGGTGTCCGCCTTCTCGTCCCATTCCAGGCCCTGCAGCCGCGCGTGTAACTCTCTATAGAGACCATCCCCGGCGAGAAGTTGCGTATGAGTTCCGCTTTGGACCAGCTTGCCCTTGTCGAAGACGAGGATCTGGTCGAAGTGATCGAGTTCGATCACGCGGTGCGTGACCTCCAAGACGGTGCTTCTTCCGCGCAGTGCGGCAATCGAGCGATTGACGAGTCCTTGCGATTTGGAATCGAGCGCCGACGTGGCTTCGTCCAACAGTAGAACTCGGGCGTCGCGCGCGAACGCTCGAGCTATGGCGACCCTTTGGCGCTGGCCGCCTGACAGATTGCCGCCACCATCGCCGACCTGGGTATCGTACGCTTGCGGCATGTCGCAAATTGCATCGTGAATCGCAGCGGCGCGGGCTGCGGCCTCCATCCGTTCATCGCTGATGCCCGTGCAAGCAATTTCGATGTTCTGACGAATCGTGCCGCGAAACAGCGAAGGCGTTTGCGGAACTGACGTGATGACCGATCGCAAGGAAGCCTCGGAAAGTGTCGATAGCGTTTGCCCGTCGAGAAGGATGCGGCCTGCGGTGGGCTGTCGGATTCTCATGAGGAGTGAGAGCACCGTCGATTTTCCGCTGCCGGATGGACCGACAAGCGCAACCGCGCTGTTCGCGGGCACCGTGAAGCTCACATCATCGAGGATCTGCTTTCCATTCGGATAAGAGAACGAGACGTGCTCGAAACGGATATCCTGTTGAAGGCCATCGATTTGTTTGGCATCCGCCGGATCGACAACAAAGTCCGGCAGAGAAAGCAACTGGTCAATGCGCGCGAGCGATTCGGCGCCTCGGACCACGATCGGAGATATCGCGGCGATCCGGCTCACTGCGTCGCTGATGTTGATGAGAAGCCCTACAAACGCGAGCAGGAGTCCGCCAGTGATGGATCCATTGAGGGCCAGCCAACCGCCAAATCCGACGATAATGACTTGGGTTATTCCCGCCGCGGTCTGTGCCGCTGTTCCGGCGGCTCCGGCGAGGAAATGGTACATCGTGGCCATCTTGCCAAGATGTTCGATAATCGAGGCGAAACGTGCTGAAAGCCTTTGTTGCGCGTGAAAGATGACCAGCGGCGAATGGCCCGCCGCTGCGTCCTGTGTCAATTCCAATACTTGCGCATTGATGGCGCCGGCATTCTTTGCCTGAACGTTGGCCCGTTGCTGGAAGGGTCGCGACGCCATCATCGTGAATGGCACCGCAGCCAATACCACCAGAGCCAGCCGCCACTCGATCCAAAATAGCGCGGCAATGGCTGTGAAAATAATCAGAAAATCGAGGATCGTGCTGGCGACGCCGCGCACCAGCGCAGTGATGAAATTGTCGATGTGTCCGCCCATGACGTCGACGAAATTGCTCGGGGGAATCTGCTCGTGATGATCTGGCGAAATGGCAAGCAGCTTGTCGAACAACTGCTGTCGCATCCGGTTGCCAATGGTGCTGCCGAGTCGCGACATGAGGCGCTGTTGAATGAACGCGGATGCCGCAAATGTCGCAAGCAGCAGCACGAAGAGCGCAAGCGCCCCGTAGAGCGCCTCGCCATTTCGATCTCGAATGCCGTCGTCAAAAATGAGCGGGTAGCAGAAGGCCGCGCCGACCTTATAAGCAAGCTGCAGAAGAATTGTGATCGACAAAATTCCGAGAGAAAGCGGATACGCTTTCATGAGCACGATAGCGCGTAGAATGAATGTGTTCATCTTGATACGCTACGCCTTGTCTCGGTCGCCGGCGGCAAGCATTTGCACAGCATGTTCGAGGTTGCGGTGCCATTGGCGAGGGAAGCACCGCCCGCGATCATGGTGCGCCGGGCGGCACTCGCGCGGTGCGGCGCGCGAGGGTGCCTGCGGCTGCTTTCACCAGCTCGCAGGTCACATCGATCGACGGAATTGCATCGAGCCCCATGCCAAGCAGCGTGCGGTGCGTGTGCCGGCTGTTCATTATCGGAAATTCGTTCCTCAGGTAACGGGCGATGATAGAATCGCCGGTATTGTTTTTTCGAAACAGCGCCGCGTAGGGCTTTAACGGGAACAGGTCATCGGCGTGCATATGCCGTTCAACGCGATCGAGCCAATCATCGATCGGCTCTAGCATGACCTCCATCTCGGAATCGCCGATCAGGCCCGCGATCTCCCAGATCGCGAGCATTCGTTCGGCGCCGAGATGATAGATCGCATCGCTCTGCTCCCTCCGTTGCGCAAGGGTCGCGATCGCCCGCCCAACGAAATCGACGGGAACCAGATTCAAGCCCAACGCGCTATCGGGCACCCGGCCCATTTGGAGACAGGCGGACATGAAGCCGCGGATGAATCCGTCGGCGCGTCCTTGCGTGGCGTCGATCGGGTCGAGCAGCCACGGGGCCCGGCAAATCGAGACCTCGAATCCGCGCGTCCGAGCGCGCGACATCATCTCATCTGCCGCCCATTTGGATTGGGCATAGCCGTTCGCCAGCGATTGCGGACTGACCAGCGGTTCGGTTTCGCCGAGCGAACGACCGCGCTTTTCCGGCACCTCAAGCACGCTTATACTGGAAACATGGAGCAGGCGCTTTGCGATGCCCGCCGAGGCGAAGTCCAAAACACGCCCAGTCGCCTCGACATTCACCGCTCGCAGATCGCGGTAGGGACTGAGAAAATTGATGTCGGCCGCGCAGTGGATGACAGTGCCGACGGTGTCGGCCAGACGCTGGTAAATCGCATCATCCAGTCCGAAGCGGGGCTGCGGCAGGTCGGCCACGATCGTTGTGATTTGCCTATCCAGGGCGGACGCGTCGCCATCCATGTGTCCGAGTATGCTGGTCAGTCGATCGCCCGTGCCTCGCACCAGGCAATACACTTTGCCGCGGGCACCGTTCAGCAAATGCCGGACCACATGCGCGCCCAGCATGCCGGTCGCGCCGGTAATGATGAAATCGTCACTCGGCACACGAACGGTGGAAGGATAAACCGCGTCGAAAAGGCGCGCGTCGCCCGCAACATCGTCTGAGCTTGGCGACCTCGCGTTCGCATCAACGTGAACAAGCGACCTCAGGTCGCGCGCGCCAAGAAAGTCCTCCGGACTCCGTGTGATCCCGAATTGAGCCTCGAGTATCGTGTAGAGTTCGATGAGCTTGAGTGAATCGAGGGGATAGGCCGATATCGGAAGCGTGAGGTCGATCTCGGCAGTAGGGCGGCCGACAAGACGTCCGATCACTTCGCGCCAGCGGTCGTAGACAGCGTCGATCTCGTTGGACGCGAGAACCGTATCGACACCAACTCCGGACGCGCTTTTCTCGACGTTAGCGCCGATCGTCTGCCCGTTTCGTCGCCACAGGATGGAGTTCACCATACCTGTTTGGTAGATGGTGCGACATTCGCTGCGGCGGATTTTGCCGGTCGAGGTGCGGGGCAGGCGGCCCGGAGCAATCATAATTACCTCCACGCCGGCAATGCCCAAATTGTCAAATAACACCTGCTGTATGGACCGCACCAGATCGGTTGGATCGAATGTCTTGCCGCCGTTGCGAGGCGCCTCCTGCATGACGACGAGTTTGGCAGCAGGCCCATCATCCGCTGCAAAGGCGGCGGCGCGCCACTTGGGGAGGTCCGGATTGGCAGAAGCGGTCAGTTCCTCGATGTCCTGTGGATAGAAATTGACGCCATTTACGATGATAAGGTCATCTCCGCGACCGATCACAAACAGCAGATCTTTGTCATAAAAGCCGAGATCGCCGGTGCGCAGATAGCCGCGTTCGTCGCGGCCAACAATCGGGTTGCGAAACACTTGATCGTTTGTGGACTCGCGACCCCAGTATCCACGCGTAATGCATGGTCCGGTCAGCGCGATTGTGCCGACCATGCCGTCGGGCAATTCCGTGCCTGCATCGAAATCGACAATGATGATGCCGTCATCCTGGCGGGAGTGCCGCCTTCCGCAGGCCACCAAAACGCGATCGGTGTCGGGATTTTCATTTGCGACATTCGACCGCACGATTCCCTTTGCAAGATCGTCCATGGCGAAACGCGCCGAGATCTCGGCAACAGACCCTTGAACGCCATCGACAAAAAGCGTCGCTTCGGCAAGCCCATAACACGGCAGGAACACATTTGGAGAAAAGCCGAATGGTTCCGCCGCGGCCGCAAATCGCGACAGAGTTGCAGCATGAACCGTTTCGGCGCCAACAAATGCCACACGCAGACATGAAAGATCAATCTTTGGCCGATCGGGCGAGCGCGATTCCACCAGAAGCCGCTGCGCGCAAAGATCATAAGCGAAATTTGGCGCACCGACGATCTCGGCACGGTAACGCGAAATGGCTTCGAGCCACGATAGCGGTCGCCGAAGAAAATCCGCAGGCGCCATAAGCGTCACTTCAAGGCCGCCGGACAGTGGGGCAAGAATTCCTCCAACAAGTCCCATGTCATGATAATGCGGAAGCCAACTCACGACCGCGCTTGCCGTCGCAGCTCCCGATCGCTCCATCAAAATTTGCGTGTTGGTCAACAGGTTTTCGTGGCTGATCATGACGCCTTTCGGCGCTCCTGTCGTGCCGGACGTATACTGGAGCAAGGCGAGTTCGGTTCGCCGAGCGGCTCCGATATCGCGATCGTTTTCCGGGTATGGAGTGTCAATCTCGAAGACGGGCCGCTCGAATTGATAAGCCCCGAAGGCATCGCGGGCATTGGCCTGGGTGAGGACGATGCTGGGATCGCAATCGGAAACGATCGCGAGAAGTCGGGCTTGGTTCTCGCGCGGCGAAGGCAAGCGGACGGGCACGGCGACGATCCCGACCCGCTGGCAGGCGAGAAAGGCGACAATAAACTCCGGCCCGGTCTTGAATAGCAGCAGAGCTCGGTCGCCGCATTGGGTTCGATACTGAAGTTCGCGCGCCAGCGCCCCGATCATGTGATCGAGTTCACGGTACGATACTTCGACTTTCGTGGCATCGGCGCGCAACAGTCGGACGGCAATCGCGTCCGGCGAATGAGTGACCCAACGCGTCAAACCATCCGCGATCGTCGAATAGCCGGTAAAGTCGGCGATCAGATTGGTCCCGTGCATGGTATCAGAACGCTGCTTTCTTCCGGCTCGGACACTTGTGGTGATGAAATCCTATATTGGTCGTTCGATCTGGACGTTGTCACGGGCCTTCGGTCCGGCCAGCCAATCGTTCAGGGCGAATCCAGACAATAGCTTGCCGGGATTCATGATGTTGTTGGGGTCGACGCTCGATTTGATTGCATCGATGGCCGTGCCTTTGCCGACCACGCTTTCGGCGTATAGCCACGGCAGGTGTTCGTACCCAACGGCGTGATGATGCGAAAGGGTCGCGCCCGCGGACGAGATGCAATCCAGCACCGTTCGCTTCACTGAAAGATAGTGTGCGAGCTCGGCCTCCATGTCGCACGTTCCGTCTTTGGCGTGCGTGCCGCGAAATGCGTAGCTGAAATAGAGCATCGCGCCGGCGTGGTAAGTGTGACTGATATGGCATCCAAACCAATAGGGACGCTCGCCCGCATGCAGCGCGTCATGGAGTATCTTGGAGACTTGGTGGTAGAGAGGTTTCAACCGCGACCAGGTCGTGGCGGTCTCATTGACGTCGCAAATCACGTCGTAATCCATGAGAAAATCACGGACGAACGGAAAGTCGAACTTGCCCTCAGCAAACGATGTTCCGGGTGAGGTGCCCAAATTGATGGCGCGCATCGAACCAAAGATTTTCTCGCAGGGCCGACGCTGCCGCCTGACATCGGCTGCGTTGTCGCCTTCATATCCGCAAATCAACAGACTCATCGCTGCGGGATCAAAGCCGCGCGCCTTGATGTAGGCCTTCATCAAGCTCGATGCGATGCTGTTAATCCCGCCGGCCCGGCGCCGAAATGCGGCGGAGAGTTGTGTCCGGTTGGCGTCATTGAGGCGCGACAACATTGGGATATGGCCGCTGCCGCGGCAGGCGCGAATTGCATCGATGCCATGTTCGAAAGTTGGGAAAAGATAGCCATGAAATTCCCGACGGCGCCGGATCTCACGCACGCATATCGTGATCTCGGTTATGATCCCGAGAGTGCCTTCACTGCCGATACACATTCGATTGGCGTCGGGTCCGCTGGAGGCGCGCGGTACGTCCAGGGTCCTGATGAAGCCAGTCGGGGTCGCGACACGCAACGACAGAACCATATCCTCGATGTTGCCGTAGCCATCGCTGAACATTCCGGCCGACCGCGATGCGACCCAACCGCCGAGGGTCGAATGAGGGAACGAATCCGGCACATGGCCGAGCGTCAGTCCATGCTGAGCCAATGCTTGCTCGAGGTCAGGCCCGAGAATTCCGGACTGGACGCGGGCTGTCCTGGAAAGCAGGTCCACGTCCAGCACACGGTTCATGCTTCGCATGTTGACGGTACAAACCATGCGCGGATCGGGCCGGTGGATTTCGAGACAACCGGCAACATTGGTGCCACCGCCGAACGGAATGATCACGACGCCATGTCGGTTGGCGGCTTCGAGAAGTTGGCAGACTTCTTCCTCGCTTTGCGGATAGACGACGCAATCGGGCACAAAGTCGACTCGGCCATGGCGAACACGCCAGAGATCGCGCGTGCTCTTTCCATAGCTATGAAGCAGCCGGTCAAAGTCCTCGATCGACCACCGGGAGTGAGGAAAGATTTCCGTGACGCGAGCCATAAAGGCTGCGTTTTCACGGCGGGGCATCAAAACTATGGATTCGAGCGGCACCGGCGCCGTTCGATGTTGATCGGCGGAAATTGCCAGATGCTTCTGCGCAAATGGCCAAAGATAGGGGCGCCCCGCCGGATCAAAACGATCCAACTCGCCCCCCCAGCCGTACCACTTCATCGTCCCGGGGACCGTATTGGTCCGACTGCCGGGTTGGGTCTGAAACACTCGCCCTCACGATAACTCTCGCCGATCAGGCGCAACAACCGCTGCAAAATCGACAACAAGCTATCATGACCTATGTACTGGTTCAACGACGCAGAGCCCGCGCGACAGCCCGGTAAGTGGCTGCGTACGTTGCGGTTTGCCTTCGCGAGGCACGTCGGCAATTGTTTCAGGTATGGGTTTCTGTTGTATTCTCTCGGTGTTGCTCTGTGGCCGTCGTCCGGGCTCGAGAGAGGGCGCGAAGACCTGAACGACACTCGATGTGCGGTTGAATTTTTCGATGCGTTGTTCGGCTGAGGGGATGTTGCCTGTGACGCAATCCGTCATCGATAAACGGCCTCAGTCGGTCACAGAGACCACGTGGTCGATAGGCGAGGATAACGACGGCCTGGCGAACGCTTCTCCCGTAGCATTCGCCCGCAACGACGCGATTGCGCTTGCGATTTTTGTCGCGGACTTTGCGCTGTACTTTTTCCTGATTTTTTTGGCTCTGGCGCCATTCGGCCTGTGGGTCAACATCGCCGGTTCGATAGCGGCTGGGTTCATCATCGGTGCGATTTTTACGCTCGGTCATGACGCCTGTCATCAAGCCCTGACCCGGCATCCGCGTTTGAACGTCTGGCTTGGCCGGATTGCATTCATTCCCAGTGCTCACGCGGTGAGTCTGTGGATACTGGGGCACAATCAAATTCATCACGGATTCACGAACCTGAAGGGGCGGGACTACGTCTGGGAGCCCATGTCACCCGCGGAGTATGCCTCTGCGTCTGCAGGGCGCCGGTGGTTCTATCGGCTCTGCCGCGGTCCGTTCGGCGGCCTGCCTTACTACCTTGTCGAGATGTGGTGGAAGAAGAATTTCATTCCGATCGCGCCGGAGGCGCGCCGACGCTGGCGCAATCACGTTCTCGACAGCGGGTTCTTGGTCACTGGCCAGATTCTCATGGTGCTTGCAGTCGTCGCGGCGGGGCGCTGGCTCGATCCGACACGATCGATTGGGCTGATCATATTGCTCGGATGGCTCGTGCCATTTCTTGTCTGGAATTGGCTCATGGGCGTCATCATCTACGTGCACCATACGCATCCGGCGATCCCCTGGTTCAACGATCAGGCGAAATGGAAGGCCGCGCAGGTCAAACTGTTTTGCACCGTTCACGTGCGGCTGCCGCAGCCCCTCCATGTCCTGTCGAACAACATCATGGAGCACAATGCTCATCATATTGATCCCAGTGTTCCATTTTATCATCTTGCGACTATGCAAGAGCAGTTGCGTCGTCTCACGGAGGGGATTGTCTATCTCAAGCTCGGAATCAGCTCGTACTTCGCGATTGTAAAGGAGTGCCAGCTATTCGATTTTGAACGTGGGTGTTGGACGCGATTTGACGGGGCCGTGTCCGCGACTGACGGATCAGGCACAGTCGTCAATTTGCGCGCCGGCGAATAGCGTTCCGGCAATGGCGGGCCGTCATCCTTTTCGCTCGATTTTGATCACAGGCGCGTCCAGCGGACTTGGGCGAGCGCTTGCACTTGAGCTGGCCGCGCCGGGCGTTCGGATGGTGCTGGGTGGGCGCGATGGTATGAGGCTCGCAGAAACCGCACGGGCGGCCGCGGCCGCCCGTGCGGTTTCTGCGAGCCTCATACCATCGCGCCCACCCAGCACCAT
>Ga0075366_10000791_pt1 | contig 15136 bp, 11 predicted proteins | sample EndMethybrTD3031_FD_72351 | JGI IMG/M metagenome (GOLD analysis project Ga0075366, IMG submission 72351) | Populus endosphere microbial communities from Tennessee, USA - Endosphere MetaG P. TD hybrid TD303-1 | ecosystem: Host-associated > Plants > Roots > Endosphere | place: USA: Tennessee...
ACCCACGTCAGGCCGATCTGCTGGCACTGCAGCGCAAGCTCGAACTCGTCCAGCGACAATCTCAGCTTGCTGCGGCGCAAAACAGCCTCTCGGAGACGCGGCCGATCTCGCTCGACTTCCGGGATGCGAATCTGCGTACGGTGCTCGACGTGTTGTCGCGCAATAGCGGCATCAACTTCATCCTGGACAAGGACATTCGCCCCGACGCCCGCGTCACGGTGTTCCTACGCTCGGCCAAGGTCGAAGATGCGATCGACCTGATCACTAGTACGAATCAGCTCGCAAAGAAGGTGATCGACAGCCGGACAATCCTGATCTATCCCAACACACCCGAGAAGCGGATCGAACACCAGGAGCAGGTGGTCAAGGTGTTCTACTTGGCCAGCGGCGACGCGAAGGGAGCGGCGGCATTCCTGAAGTCGATGCTGAAGCTGCGCGAGCCCTACGTTGACGAGCGGACCAACATGCTCGCGCTGCGCGATTCGCAAGAGAACGTGCAGCTCGCGGAGCGTCTGATCGCGCTGTACGACACGGCCGAGCCGGAGGTGCTGCTCGAAGTCGAGGTGATCGAGATTTTCACCTCGCGATTGACCGATCTTGGCGTCAAGCTGCCCGACAACTTCTCGCTGACGGTTCTACCGCCCGCAGGACAGGATGAACTGACCCTAGGTAACGTGCGCGGCCTTACACGCGATCGCATCGGCCTTTCGATTGGCAGTGTCACCGTGAATCTCAAGCGCGAAACCGGCGACTTCAACACGTTGGCCAACCCGCGCATCCGGGTCAAGAACAAGGAGAAGGCCAGGATTCTCGTCGGTGACAAGATTCCTGTGGTCTCTGCGACAACTGGGCAGACAGGATTCGTCGCCGACAGCATCAGTTATCTCGACGTGGGACTGAAGCTTGACGTGGAGCCAACGGTCTATGTCGACGACGAAGTCGCGATCAAGATCGGGCTCGAGGTCAGTTCATTGGGAGCCCCGGTCAAGACTGCATCGGGCTCGCTCGCCTACCAGATCGGCACTCGGAACGCGACGACGCTGCTGCGTCTGCGCGATGGCGAAACCCAGTTGCTTGCCGGGTTGATCAGTTCGCAAGATCGAAGTGACGCGAGCCGCGTTCCGGGCCTCGGTGATCTGCCGGTGATGGGGCGCTTGTTCTCGAGCACGCGCGACGACAATCAGCGCACCGAACTCGTTCTGTCGATCACGCCACGCATCCTGCGCAACCAACGCCGACCGGACGTGACCGAATCGGAGATGTGGGTCGGGACCGATGCCGCGCCGCGCCTGCGGCCCATCGGTGGTCTGAGGATGGTCTTCGATGATGGGGCGCCACGGCCTACATCACCGGCATCGTTGTCCGAAGCGCCGCAACCGGGATCACGTGCCGTTGGTGCAAATGCGGCTGTGCCCGTGAACCCGCCGCCACAAAGCGCCTCTGGCCCAACGTTCGCGTCCTGGTCGGGCCCTGCGCAGGTCAAGACGGGTGAGACATTCACTGTTGCCCTCGAAATGCAGATTGGTCAACCGCTGCGCGGCCTTCCAGCGCAGTTGGCCTACAGCAAAGAGCTGCTTCAATTGATATCGGTCGAGGAGGGGGACCTGTTCAAGCAGGGTGGCGTGCCAACGAGTTTCACACAGTCGATTGACTCGCAAGCAGGAAAGGCCACTGCGGCGGTCTTGCGCTCACAGGCTAGCGGGGCGAGTGGTCGTGGGAAGATCGCAGTCCTTACGTTCAAGGCGAGGGCCGCTGGTGTTGCCGAAGTGAGCGTGGTCGGCATGGATCCGATCGGCCCTGCAGGTTCGCTGCCGCCCATGACGGCGTTGCCATCGCTGTCAATCCAGGTTCAGTAGGACCGACTGCATGAGGCGCAAATCACAATCGCCGGCCGTTCCGGGCTACACGCTGATCGAGTTGATGGTCGTGATGGCGGTGCTCGGTATTTTGTCGATGGCGGTCTTTCCGCTCGCCGAGGTGACCGTGCAGCGAGACCGCGAACGCGAACTCAAGCGCAGCCTGTGGGAGATCCGCGATGCGATCGATGCCTACAAGCGTGCTGTCGACGCAGGGACGGTCGCCGCGACTGCAGGCAGTCCAGGCTACCCAGCGTCGCTCGAAGTGTTGGTCACGGGCGTACCGAATCCCAAGGCCTCGGGCCAGCTGCAGTATTTCCTGCGCCGCGTTCCGCGCGACCCGTTTGCCGACGAAGGTGTCCCGCCCGCCAAGACCTGGGGTTTGCGCAGTTTCGACTCACCGGCCGATCGGCCGCGCGCTGGCGCTGACGTGTACGACGTCTATTCGCAAAGCGACAAGGTCGGGCTCAACGGCGTCGCCTTGCGCGAATGGTGATGTTGGTGTGGACCTGTCGCGCTCGCCAACATCTGCGCGCTTGCAAGTGGCGCGGGTTCACTTTGATCGAACTGCTTGTGGTGATGGCCGCTTTGGGTCTGCTGCTTGCGATCGCCGCACCACGATATGCTGAGCATGTGGACCGTGCGCGTGAGACCGTGCTCAAGCAGAACCTCGCGAACCTGCGTGAGGCGATCGACAAGTTCTACGCAGACCGCGCGCGATATCCCGCGGACCTCGGTGAACTGGTACAGCAGCGCTATCTCCGTCAAGCACCGCTCGATCCGATCACGGATCGCAGCGATTCGTGGGTGGCCGTGCCACCCAAGGGCCAGACCTCAGGGGCATTGGCTGACGTACGCAGCGGAGCGCCCGGAAGCGCTCGCGATGGGAGCGCGTATGCGACCTGGTAGCTTGCACTGTTGTTTGCTTGCACCGCGCGAGCGCAGACAGCAGGGCTTCACCTTCGTCTGGGTGCTGATGGCGTTGGCACTCTTCTCGCTCGGGTTGGCCGTGATCGGGCCGCGCTGGTCCGACGACGCGCGCCGCGACAAGGAACGCGAGTTGCTGCGAATCGGCGCGATGTACGCTAAGGCCATCGAGGCGTATCGACTGGCGTCACCCGGGTCGATCAAGCGTTACCCGGCCAAGCTTGAGAATCTGCTATCAGACGATCGCATGGTCAGCACGACACGCCATCTGCGCAAACTGTATGTCGACCCGCTCGACCCGGCCAAGCCGTGGGGGGTCGTACTCGCTGCCGACGGTACCGTGCGCGGTGTCTTCAGCCAGGGTGACGGCACGCCGTTGAATACCGAGCCCATCGATCTCGGCGTGCTCGTGTTGCCGGCCGCGCAGCGCTATTCAGACTGGAAGTTCATTCCCAAGGCGCCCCAATGACATCAAGGACAGGTCCCACCCAAGCTCGGCCCGCTGCGGGCTTCACGCTGCTCGAACTGCTGGTCGTCATCCTGATCATCGGCCTGCTGACGGGCATCGTGGCGCCGCGGTTCCTGGGGCAGATCGGACGATCGGAGACAACTGCGGCCCGAGCGCAGCTCGACGCGTTCGACAAGGCGCTGCAGGCTTATCGCGTAGACACCGGGCGTTTCCCGTCCACGTCGCAGGGCCTGCGAGCGCTTGTTGTCCAGCCTGCCGACGAAGCGCGCTGGCGCGGCCCCTACATGCAAAGCGACATTCCCGTCGACCCGTGGGGCAGCGCGTATCAGTACCGGAACCCGGGTTCGAGCGGCCGCGACTACGACCTGCTGAGCTACGGCCGCGACCGTGCGCCGGGTGGAAGCGGCGACGACGTCGACATCGTCCGCTGATCGCTGCTCGAAATATCCTGCCATGCCGCACTTCAACGTCCGCTACTTCGACCCCGCGCGAGCATCAGTGACCGAGGAACGCGCCGAAGGGGATTCGGAGGCGGCCTTGCGCGCGCAGTGGACAACCGCGGGGCGAGTGGTGCTCGGGCTCAGCGTGGTGCCGAAGAAAAGCGGAGGAGTCACGCGTCGTGGCGCACGGTTTGACGTCGCCTGGTGGTGCCGCGAACTAGGCACTCTGCTGAGGGCCGGCATGACGGTGGTCGAGGCGCTGGAGACTCTCGACGCGCAGTCAAGAGGAACGGCGCGAGAACAAGTCCATGCAGGCCTGCTGCGCTCGCTCAGAGAAGGTCAATCGCTGTCGCGAGCGATGCAGTCATCGGGCGCCTTTCCAGCGGTGCTCGTCGCGAGCGTTACGGCGAGTGAGCGGACGAGCACGCTAGGCAGTGCGCTCGAAGACTACCTGCGCTACGACGAGATGCTCGAGCGGCTCAAGCGCCAAGTGGTGAGTGCAGCCATCTATCCAGCACTGGTCGTGTCGCTCGGCATGCTGATCTCGCTGTTCCTGCTCCTGTACGTGATCCCGCGCTTCTCGCGCATGTACGTGGACTTTCACGGGGCGGTGAGCTTGCCGACGCAGGTCTTGATGCTCGTGAGTCGGACGCTGCACGACAGATTACCGCTGGTGGTGGGTGCCCTTGTCGCCGTTGCCGTCCTTGCCGTTTGGTGCTGGCGGCAAGGCTACGTCATGGCCGCCGCCGTGCGCATCGTCGAGAGCACGCAACCGCTGCGCGTGCAGTGGGAACACTTTCGCCTGGCCAAGCTGTATCAGTCGCTAGCGCTGATGTTCCGCGGCGGCTACACGCTTGATGAGGCGCTCCTGGTCTCCGAAGGCATGGGCCTCGGAGAAGGCACCGCGCGCGGTATCGCCCGGGCCCGCAGAGAACTTGCGCGCGGCCGCTCCGTCGCGGCCGCGTTCGGCGAAGCCGGCTTGACGGACATGGTGTCGGAGCGGCTGCTGGCGGTCGGCGAGCGCAGCGGCGGGTTCGATGCGGTCCTCCAGACCATCGCCGACCGGCATGCGGCGGCGTTCACGACCTTTGTCGAGCGCGCCACGCGCATCGTCGAGCCGATCTTGCTGCTGATCGTTGCGCTCGTGGTTGGCGGCATCGTCCTGATGATGTACATGCCGATCTTCGATATCGCGAACGGTGTGCGTTGATTCGACCAGCCATGACGACTTCCAACGAAACCTCTTTGCGCCAGGCCATCCAATCGGCGCGCCAGCAGCACCGTGCAGGCGCAGGGTCGGTCCTCGACGTGCTGATGCGCTCGGCGGGTCTCGATGTCACCGCGCTGGCTTCCCGCCTCGACAGCGAGGCGGGCGTGCTCGTGCTGCAACATACGGACTCAGCGCGAGTCGACTTCTCGAAGATCGACTTGGCCACGTCGCGCACGTGGCGCTGCGCCGTGATTCCCCGCGAGGGAGCGAGCCCGGTGCTCGCTGCCGAAGACCCGTGGGATGACCTTCTCGTGCAGCGTGCAAGTCGACGTCTAGGCATGCAGGCGACGCCTGCAGCGGTCACCCGCAAGACGCTTGAACAACTGCTTGGCGAAGTGCCGGCGCCAATGGTTGGCACAGTAAAGAACGACGTGCTCGCTCAAGCCGACGGGCCAATCGTCGCGTTCGTGGATTCCGCCATCCGCGCCGCATTTCGTGGAGGAGCCAGCGACATCCACTTCGAGTGCGACCGTGGCGGCGTGACCGTGAAGCATCGACTGGACGGGGTGATGACGCGCTTTGCTAGGCTGGACGGAACGCAGCCCGCGCAGGAAGTGATCTCGCGCATCAAGGTGCTGGCGCAACTCGACATCACCGAACGTCGCCTGCCACAGGACGGGCGATTCCGATTCGCACGCGATGGCGAGAGCATTGACCTGCGTGTCTCGATCATGCCCAGCGTATTCGGTGAAGACGCGGTGCTGCGTCTCCTGGACAAGGCCCAACTGCGCAGCCGTGATGCGACCATCTCGCTCGATCTGTTGGGTTTCGAGGAGCACAACGCGCAACTGATCCGCGAGCTTGCCGGCGAGCCGAGCGGCATGCTGCTCGTGACCGGGCCCACCGGCAGCGGCAAGACAACGACGCTGTACGCCGTGCTGTCGGAGATCAATACGGGGGTCGAGAAGATCATCACGATCGAAGACCCGGTCGAGTACGAACTTCCAGGCGTGCTTCAGATCCCCGTCAACGAGCGCAAGGGGCTCACGTTCGCGAAGGGGCTGCGGTCGATCCTGCGGCACGACCCGGATCGCATCCTCGTGGGTGAGATACGAGACGCCGAGACCGCCGAGATCGCGGTGCAGTCGTCGCTGACAGGCCACCTGGTGTTCACGACGGTACATGCGAACAGCATGACCGACGTGATGGGCCGGTTCCGGCACTTCGGGCTCGACATGTTCGGCTTCATGTCGTCGTTGAACGGTGTCGTGGTTCAGCGCCTGGTGCGCCAGCTGTGTCCGCATTGCGCGGGGCGGCGCGATCCGACCGCGCGCGAACGCAGCTGGCTCGACGGGGCAGGGCAGCCGCAGGTGCGCGCCGTTGCGCACGCGGTCGGGTGCAGTTACTGCGGTGGTACCGGCTATCGCGGGCGATTTGTCGTTGCCGAAGTGCACGTGGTCGACGACGTGCTTCGTGACCGCGTGACCGAAGGTGCGCCGGTGTCAGCGCTGCGGCGCCATGGCGTGGAGCAGGGTATCGAGACGCTTGCCGTGCAGGCTGCGCGCCACGTGGCCCAGGGCAGGACAACCTTGGAGGAGGTGAAGCGTGTCGTGGGCTGGCTCTGAGGTCGCGCAGGTTTATCTCGGGCGGCAGACGGCGGGTGTCGTCGATCCGTTGGCGACAGCGTCCGCCGGCACCGTCTGGATGGCTGGCGACTCGGTGGAGGATTGCTGGCGTCGCGCGATCGAATCGCTCGTACCGAAGAAGTGGCGCAAGCGCAGGATCGATCTCGTTCTCTCGGGCGCGCTGGCTCGCCCGTTCATGATGGCCCCAGTGGCGGGCTTGCGAAGCTGGCGAGAGGCCGAGCAAGTCGCGGCCAGCCTCGCGCCCGATGCCACCGGGCTGATGGGCCCCTGCGAGGTCTGGCTTGGCGATTGGTCGCCTAATCGACCGAGCCTCGTCGTCGCCATCGACATCGGCGTTCGGCAGCTGATCGAAGCGACGGCACGCGAGCTCGGCGTCAGGCTCGCCGGGCTTCGGCCCTGGTGGGCGACGGCGTTGCGGCAAGCATCGCAACAGACGCCAGCGACACGCCTACTCGCCGCGGAAGACACCGATGCGCTGACCGTCCTGACCGGCGAGAACGAAGGATTCGGCAGTGCGACGACCTACGCGCCGTGCCCGCACCCGGATCAGATCGGTGCGCTGTTTGCACGCCTCGGGTTGGCATCGGGAGTCGAGCCAGACCGCGCCGTTCGCGCGACCCTGCTGACCAGCGAGACGGTGGAGGCCGCGGCGCCGTTCGCCGCGCACTGGGGCCTTGCGGCATGAAGGCGCTCGACGTCGATCTGCGCACCCCTTCCCGGCCTCCACGCTGGGCGTGGGCCGTGGTCGCTGCGCTCGGTGCGCTCGCCATTGCGTTGACGGCTGCTGCGGCGTGGCAAGCCCGCAAGCTTGACGTTCTGAAAGCCGAGCTCGATGCCCTGATGCGAGAGGCGGCGAAGCCGGTTGCCGTCGAACGCCCCGTGGCTCGCAAGATGCCGTACGACGCGAGCGCACGCGAGATGCTGGCATTGGCCACGTCGGAATGGCCCGCGATGCTGACGGCGCTCGAATCGGTGGAGATGGTCGGCGCGACGCCGATCGCAATCGAGATCGCGCCCGTCGAGAGATGGCTGCGCGTCGATGTGGAGTTCACGGACTACGCCGTGCTGCTCCAGTACATCGATGCGCTCAACGCCGGCGAGCTAAAATCGAAGTGGGCTTTGACGCAAGCTCAATCGAGCGGACGCTCAAGCTCGGTGACCTCGGTCGGCGCGACCTCAACAGCCTCTATTCGTGCGGCTTGGTAACCCGTCCATCGAGCGACCCCTGATTGACAGCTGAATGGCTGCTTCCGGGCAGCGATTTCAAGCCTTTGAACGTCGGCTCAGGGTCGTGTGCCGACGCTGGTCGCTGGCGGTCGTACTCACGCTGACTGGCACCAAGGAGTCGTTGGGGCCGACGACCGGCGGTAGCTCGAATGGCGTCGCCGACGACCGCTTCTCTACAGCTCGAATTTACAGGACCGACCCGAAGCAGTCACTCGAAGCTCGGCTACTCCTGGCCGGCAGCGGCCTTCTGCGAACAGTTAAGACCGACCGAAGCGGCCAAGGTGTGCTTAGGTTCTGTGCTGCGCTCGACCGCGAAATCGACGTCCCTCTTGCCCTCTGCAAGTGGGCGATCGCGGGTGAGGCGGCGTCTGTTTTCCGACAGAGCCTATATTCCTATCAATCTGAGAATGGGGAGGCGGAGAATGCAAAGGCAGCCACCATCGTTTGTGTTGCGTCGCAAGGCAGCAGAAGAGGCGCGCCGCGCGGGGGAGGAAAGGAGCCGCGTGCGGGAGGAAGAGGAGCTGCAGAAACTCGTCGACACACCAATCGGAAGTTGGGCTAAGGGGCTGGAGCTGGACCTGCGCCTTCGCGAGTTCGAAATCAATCAGCTCACGCAGCGCAACAACTTCTTCATGATTTTCCAAGGCGTTCTAGTCGCCGGTCTGGTTCAGTCACAAGGCACCGCGGCCCCTATCCTGACCGTCGGCATGGCATTGCTTGGCATCGCCACTTCGCTTTCCCAGGTTTGCATGGCCGGTGGTGCGAAATATTGGCAGAGCCGGTGGGAGGCATCGACGCGTAGCTCGGAGCTGCAGATCGTGCTTCAACTGCTGAAGCGCGACAAACTTGCTATCCGCACGTTCACGCTAGACACGCGGGCTTTGGCGGAGCACGAGCTCAAACAAATCGATGAGTGGAACAAGGAACAGCAGCAAGACGACTACAAGTTAGCTGACCTCAGCGAGTACATCGACCAGATCGTCGCATCCGACGTTACGGGTCAACGCAAATCCACCTGGAGGGTGTTGGATTTGTGGGTGCGCCGCTGGGCCATTCTGCCCAAGTGGTCGGTCAGCCGCATTCCCATTTGGTGCGGGGCGTTCCTGTTCGCGTTTTGGCTTGGAATTGCGTTGCAGTGCGTTCACGTCCCATCACTTGACGGCGTCTGGCCAAAGAGTCTTCCGATCGAGCTGGTGCCGCTCAAACCAGACACTCCTGCAGCGACGACAAACGAGTCACACTGAAAGGAATCGTCTGTCGGCGCCCGCCAACGTCCGCACGGCAATGTTGGCATCGTGCGTTGAAATGAACAGTCTCCGGTCCGACTTCGCTCACTCCTTTCTGAGCGGGACGATCACGTGGTTGATGTACTCGTTCCCCAGGCTCTTCACGGGCTCATTAAGAATGTAGACGTCCTTGTCGGTCCCGAGCTCCTTTTTTGCAGCATCACCAACGCCTCGCCACTTGAGGGCGTATAGGGGAGCAGTCGAGAGTGAAGTAGCGTACGGGCTCCGAGGCCAAGCAATGAATCCGACGTTTGACCTTCACGCCGGGCGTTTCTGGGCTCGAGCTATCTGAGGGTATGCTGCTTGCTACATCACGTTAAGCCCTAGAGAACTTCGTACTGGTGCATCAGTGGCGATAGCGAAGGTTCAACACTACGTTCCGCAGTTCTTGCTCAGGAACTTTGGCAACGGCAAGAAGGCTCAGGTTTGGGTTTACGACAAGTCATCCGCGCGTGCATTTCCGTCAAACACGAAGAACGTCGCCAGCGAGAGCCGCTTCTACGATTTCGAGTTCCAAGATCAAACGATTTCGCTTGAGCCATGGCTTGCCCAGTTGGAAGCCAACGCTCAGTCCGTGGTTCGATTCATTCTTGAAACGGACTCGGTGGCCACACTGGCTGATGAGCAGAGGCAAATCCTCGCTGCCTTCTTGGCGGTCCAATTGACCAGAACCAAAACGTTCCGCGAGGAATGGGATGCCTTTCCGCGGATGCTGCGAGAGCACTTCCAGCGCAACGGTGATCAAATTGCACCGGGGTCCCAGGCCGAGGACTTGATCCAAGACATTCCGGCGAACGAACTCAAGGAACAGACCGCCAGAGTCATCTACAAAGCGCCCAAGACCTATGCACCGCAGTTCCTCAACAAAGATTGGGTACTCGCAGCGACAACGCGCAAAACTCCGTTCTTGCTTAGCGACAACCCGCTTACGCGCCAGAACATGATCGATCGGCCCAACAGAGGAAATCTTGGGTTGGCGCTCCCTGGCATCGAGCTCTACTTTCCCCTCTCTCCTACTCGTGCTTTGGCCATGTGGTGCCCGACCCTCACAGAGACCGTTCACCGTGGAGCTCTGGCTCTCATGAAGCATACGGTCTCCACGGCGGCGGTGCCCGATCCACATGGTGTCGTCGGTATGAGTGACGCTTTACTCAGTGGTGCTCCCGTCCAGTACTCGCCAGCACACGTTGAAAACTTCAACTCGCTCCAGGTCATCTGGAGTGAGCGGTACATTTTCTCAACCATCAATGACTTTCAGCTTGCGGTGGCCATGCTTACCGAGCACCCAGACCTGAAAAAGGGCCCGAGATCAACTACAGCGTAGAACGCTGCCGTACCCCTCGCTCGAGCGAGGACCTCCCACCGAACGCGGACGACCTCTCTCGATGTCTTACCGCTGAAGTTCGGCATCAGACACCCCGAGCCATGGACCCAGAGTATTTTGTAGAGCGTTCAGCGACGTTCAAGAATGCCGATGGAAGTACCAGCGTTCGTACGCTCTCAGAGTGGCGTCATCTTGATGCCTACGTGCTCCTCGGTGAACCCGGTGCCGGAAAATCGACCGCATTCGAACAAGAGGCTAAAGTGATCGGTCCAGGAGCACGGTATGTCACCGCGCGAAGCCTCTTGACACTCGGGCCGCCGAACGGCTGGACCAATGAGATCTTGTTCATCGACGCGCTCGACGAGCGTCGCGGCGATTCGTCTGCCTTTCTGAGTTCGTTGGACGAGCTTCTCGCGAAATTGAAGCAGCTAGGGCGACCCCGTTTTCGACTGTCATGCCGCGAGGCCGATTGGTACGTGAACGGAGCGACCGAGCTAGCGGAGGTAGCCCCTTCGGGCCAGGTGGCCGCACTTTGGCTCGACCCGCTAACCACCGACAACATCGAGTCACTCCTCATTCATTGGTCGCCGCATCGCGTTGCTGATCCGCAGACATTCCTGGAGCGAGCCCAGCAGCACGGAATGACGCCACTGCTAGGCAACCCTCTCTTGCTTGGCATGCTCGTGGATGCAGTGAGCGGAAGCAATTGGCCCGACAGCCGGCGGGCGACTTATGAACTTGCATGCAACAAGATGGCAGTCGAGCACAACATCGTTCGGCGCCGCAGCGCGGCGTTGACCCCTGTACTCGCGCAAGACAGCCTAGCGGTAGCTGGTCAGCTCTGCGCGCTCCTCCTGTTGTCAGACGCTCACGCCTTCACGATGGACCCCCTCGACAATGAGAGGGGTGTCATCCAGTTTGCGGCACTGCCGACGGAACTTTTAGGGAGCGAGAGGGTAACGTCGGAATGCGTGAGTTCGAAACTGTTCATTGCGGACGGGGACCGCCGCGTACCAAGACATCGCACGGTCGCCGAATTCTTGGCGGCGAAGGCACTGGCCCAAAGGATCGATCGAGCCCTTCCCGTGCAGCGGGTGTTGGCGATGATGTCGGGCCGGGACGGTCGCATTGCGGAGCCACTGCGAGGCTTGTACGCGTGGCTCGCTGTTCACTGCGAACGCGAGCGGTCTTACCTCGTCGAACGGGATCCACTTGGGCTGGTCATGTACGGCGATGTGCGTCACTTCTCTGTGCCTGAAAAGCGGGGCGTTCTGGAGGCCCTATATCGCGAAGGGGAGCGGTTCCGCTGGTTTCGAAACGAGAACTGGGATGCTCATCCCTTTGGTACGCTCGGGACGCGCGATATGGAACAGACGTTTCGCGAACTGCTTTCCTCGACCGCTCGTGAACCGGCGCATCAAGCACTGCTGGAATGCGTGGCCGATGCTATCGAACAGGGCGAGCGCGACTTGCAGTTGCCAAAAGAACTTGAGCGCGTCGTTCGTGACTCGACCTATTGGCCGCAGATACGCACCTCTGCTCTCGATGCGTGGCTCGTAAAAGACAGCTATGACATCGATGCTGCAAGGCGCTTGTTGGAGGACGTCCGTGTGGGGTCGGTTGCCGACGAGGATGACCAACTGGCTGGAACGCTGTTGACCGCGCTGTACCCAGTTCAAATGTCAACGACGGAGATCCTTCGGCACCAGAGACCCCGACGGCAGGAATTCCACGTTGGCCGATTCCACATGTTCTGGGCCATCGACTTCCTGAGAGTCATGCCAAGCGGGGACCTCCCAGCGGCTGCGGATGTGCTTGCTGCGCGTGTCGCTGCGGAAAGCCGCCACCACAGCGATGAAGAGGCTCCGACTCGAGTACGTGATGAGACACGAGATCTCGCTCTAGAAGTTGTTGCCGCTGCCTTGCGTACCGACGCGGTTGGCCCGAGCCCCGAGCGCCTGTATGCGTGGCTCGGCGTGGGCGTCAACGAGTACGGTACGTTCGAGGCAAGCGGGGAGGAGGCGCAGGCCATCGCCACCTGGCTTTCTAGCCACGCGGAGCAGCGTTTCCAAGCGTTCTCGTTTGGGCTCTCCCAAGTTATTCCCGATGCGCGAGACGGGCGACGCTACTTCTGGGTCGCAGAAGAGCGAATGTTTCGCTCCGAGCGACCCCAGGCCTGGTTTCGATGGCTGCTTGAGCTCGCCGCCACCACCGGCGATTCCGAAGTGGCGCAGTATTGCCTCAAGGAAGCCGGGCGAAACGCAGTTGGCGAGCTGACGAATCCGTCCATAGCGGTCGAGGAGGTCGAGGAATGGGTCCGTCTGCACCTCGCTCGCTGGCCGCTCGCCGAGCAGTGGAAGACAGAGGTATTCGCTTGGCCTCTCGACGCCTATCAAGGCATCGAGTATTCGCGCCGGCAGAAGCAGCGATCGAAGGCAGCCGCCGAGCGCATTGCGCGCCAGCAGCAGTTCGCGCCGCACCTCGCTGCCATCTCGGCTGGCTCGGCAAACCCTCACTTATTGGATCAGGTGTCAAACGCCTACGCGAAGCGCTATACGAACATTCGAGGCGAAACGCCCGTGGAGCGGGTTCAGGAGCTTCTCGTCGTTGGCCCCGAACAAGCGAATCACGCAATCCAAGGAGTCAAGGCGGCGCTTGGAAGATCAGATCTGCCAAGCCCTGATCAAGTCGCTTCGACGTTAGCTGAAGGCAAGATCCTCTTTCTTAACTCGGTCTGCCTGCTTGCAGCCAGGCTCATTCATGACGAACAGCCGGAGGCATGGCGCTCCTGGTCCGCGTCGCTAGTCGACACCATGATCGCGTTCTGTCTCACCGGCGTTGAGAGCGAATCGCCTTCCTGGTATCTGGCCCTGGCAACGGAACGTCCCAAGGTCCTGGCGCCGGTCCTGATGCGTTTTGCCCGCCCGGACTTGTCCAGAGAAGTCGATCCGCAACTTAGACAGCTCTACGCGCTCCGCGAGGCCGGGGCGCCAGCGGAACTGGCGCGGCTGGTGGTCCCCGAACTTTGGCAGATGATCCCGTCCCGCCCCAGCGCCGGGCAACTGCGCTTCGTCGAAAACGTCATTCTCCCCGCGTCCGCGGAGCATCTCGATCAGAACCGCTGGCGCAGCTTGATCGAGAGGAAGCTAGCGGAGCCAAACATCAGCAACGAACTTGCGGTCGCGCTGCATGTGGCGGTATTGCAGTTCGATGTCGAGGCCCACTGCCAAGCGCTGCTGAACCTATGTGAACTCAAACCTGAGCTTACGAGTGTTCTCGCAGATGCGCTCGCGAACCGACGGCGCGACGAGATTGCATCCCTAGCGAATGCGCCTGAGCATGCCGGGCGCCTTGTTGAGCTCCTTGCGTCTGGGTCAACTTTCGAACGGCCGGTCGGAGCTGTGGTCCTCGCGTCCTCGCATCGCCAGCGCGATGCCGCCCAGGCCCTGATACGTGCCATCGCTGGCGAGACAAGTGTCGGGGCTGGATCGGAACTTCGGCGCCTGCGGGAGTTGCCGGCACTGAGCGATTGGGCGGTCTACCTCGACAGCCTCCTGTACGACCACGAACGCGTTGCCAACAGGGCATCGTTTGTGGCCGCCTCCCCCGCGTTGGTCGCCCAGGTGCTGCTCAATGGCGCGCCGGCAAGTGCGCGCGATATGGCGGAGCTCGTTAGCGATCACATGAAGCAACTTGCGAAGAAATTCCAGTTCGATGAATCGAACTGGATCGAGACCTTCTATCGACCCGCAGCAGTTTCCAAGAGCGGCAAATCCAGCTCTGGCAAGGTGATTCAAGCGACCAAACCAAAGATTGAGAATGATTGTCGCGACCTTATCCACGGGTTCTTGCGAGACCGGCTCCTGCCATTGAGCGTACAGATCGAGAAGGAGGGGTACGCGGCGGCGGACAAGCGCGCCGATCTTCAGGCATCGACCATCGCAGAGGGGCGAAGGATCATTGTGCCGATTGAGGTGAAGAAGGACGATCACCCTGAGGTCTGGATCGCGTGGCGCGATCAGTTGGCGAAACGGTATTCGTCGAACCCCGCGGCTGAAGGAATGGGCTTCTACCTCGTGCTCTGGTTTGGGCACAACTCAATCCGGGCTCCTAGCGGTGTCAAGCCAATGTCGGCGGAGCACATGGCCAAGTTGCTCAACGCTCTCATCCCTGACGATAGACGTGCGCACATAGTCGGCCTTGTTGTAGATCTTTCGAGGAATCTGCGGTAGTTCGCCCCATCGCCAAACTGATCGACTACACCGACGCCTGCCAGCAGGCCTGGGGTGAGGAGCTTGGCGCGCGAAGGACGGCTTTGGGTCGAAGTGGTCGCTCGATCGATTGCCGCCGACAGACCGCTTTCAGTCTTGAGAAGTCATTCGCTCGCCTCGATCAAGTAACGGAGCAACCCAACTGCGGTGGGCCGAACAGCTCGCCGCTTCAACGCAATGCCCTTGTGCGCAAGGCGACGCGGCATCGAACATCCGCGAGATGGATTCATCTCGCCAGCATGACCTGCTCGAAGACGTAGAACGCGATGGATTCAGGGGCGACGCTCATCTTGAACGCTCCTTCCTTCACGCGACGACGAGTGCCTTGCTCATGGGCTCCGCCGGCACGGTTGGAGCCATCCCCTGCCGCGGCGGTACTCCCTCTCAGCACATCCTCGAAGACATAGTGACAATCCACGACCAGAAGCTCTGTTGTTCCCCGACCTCGGCGAAGCAGAGAGGATTGGCGCAGCTTCGGCC
>Ga0075366_10000792_pt1 | contig 15136 bp, 17 predicted proteins | sample EndMethybrTD3031_FD_72351 | JGI IMG/M metagenome (GOLD analysis project Ga0075366, IMG submission 72351) | Populus endosphere microbial communities from Tennessee, USA - Endosphere MetaG P. TD hybrid TD303-1 | ecosystem: Host-associated > Plants > Roots > Endosphere | place: USA: Tennessee...
GTCCGTGTGCGATCCGCTGGCGTTCGTCGAGATGGTCGACGATCGCGTTGCTGTCGACCAGCAGCTCGCCGTCATCCAGCATCAGCGCGGGAATGCGGCCCAGTGGATTGAAGTCGCGCACCTTGGCGCGATCGTCGAAGCCGGAGAGCGGTTGTTGTTCGTAGGCCATGCCGTAGGCATTGAGCACGATCGCGACGCGGCGCGTGTACGGCGAGCGGTTGGGGCCGATCAGGATCATCCGCCGGCCTTCATCCGCCGAGGAAGTCCTTCGTCCACTTGGTGTAGTCGGCCTCGCGCGTGACCCGCTTCATCAGCGCGGCATCGGCGATGCCGGTGAGCTTCGACGGCGGTGTGCCTTCGCGTAGCGCCTTCAGCGTGTCATGCACGGCCTTCACCGCCGCGGCGAAGGGCTGATGCCCCTGCAGGGCGATGCGCACTCGCCGGCTCGCGAGATAGGCGCGATCCGAAAGCTCCGGCGTGCCGCCGCCCAGGATCAGCGGCAACTTGGTCGCGGCCGAGATCGCGTCGAGCTCGACCCGCGTCTTAACGCCGACGAAGAACAGCGCATCGACACCAACAGCCTCGTAGGCGCGGCCGCGTGCGATCGCATCGTCGATGTCGCTGATCGCGGGCGCACTGGTGCGACCGGCAATGCAGAGCAACGGATCCTGCCGACCGGCGAGTGCTGCCTTCATCTTGCCGACGCCCTCCTCGACCGAGAGCATGCGCGGCTTGGTCGTGCCGAACGGCGTCGGCAGGTCGGTGTCCTCGATGCTCATGCCCGCGACGCCGGCGCTCTCGCATTCCTCGACCGTGCGCTTGACGTTCAGCGCGTTGCCATAGCCGTGATCAGCATCGACCATAAGCGGCAGGTTGCCCGCACGGTTGATGCGATAGCACTGGGCCGCGAACTCCGTCAGCGTCAGCACGATCAGGTCCGGTGCGCCGAGCACGGTGAGCGACGCGGTGGAACCCGCAAACATGCCGGTCTCGAAACCGAGATCCTCGGCGATGCGTGCCGAGATGGGATCGTAGACGGAGCCCGGATGAACGCACTGGTCGCCCGCGAGGATGGCGCGGAAGCGCTTGCGGCGGTCGGTCCAGTTCATCTCTGCTCTCCCTCGGCAGCTCAGAAGCTGCAATTTCGACAGGTAAACGGCCCATTCGCAGCCGCATCCCTGCAATGCGCCGCTTCTAGCACCCGCCACGGAACAGGGCGATTCCGCAGCCGCACACCTCTCCTTGAGCGGGGGCTGAGACTGTTGTTTCATCGCTTCCCAGTCCGCGACACGGCGCCATCAGAGCAGCCGGCCGGGCATCATCGATCCCGGGAGAAGGACGCTTTGGACACGCTGACGCCGACTGCCGCCGAGCTTGCCGGAGACCCGGCCGTGGTCTCGCGCGCCGAGGCTCTGCGTCCGGCCGTCGAAGCGGCGTCGAACGAGGTCGAGAGCGGCCGACGCATCCCGCCGGCCCTGCTCGACAAGCTGCACGAGGCGCGGCTGTTCCGCTTGCTGCTGCCGCGGACCAACGGTGGCATTGAGACCGATCCGGTCACCTTCTTCCATGTCATCGAGACAATCAGCCGGGGCGATGCCTCGACCGCCTGGTGCCTGAGCCAGGCCGGCGGCTGCGCCATGACGGCAGCCTATCTCGAACCTGACGCGGCGAACGACGTGTTCGGCAGGGATCCGCGCGCGGTGCTGGCCTGGGGGCCGGGACCGGCGCGCGCTGTCGCCTGCGAGGGCGGCTACAAGGTCACCGGCAAGTGGGCGTTCGCCTCGGGCGGCCGCCATGCCACCTGGATTGGCTGCCACGCACCTGTGTTCAATGCAGACGGCTCGCCGCTCACGACCGGCAGCGGCCGCAAGGTCGAGCGCACCCTGCTGGTGCCGTCGAGCCAGGTGAAGTGGACCGACATCTGGCACGTTGTCGGCCTGCGCGGCACGGCGTCGGACCAGTTCGAACTCACCGATCACTTCGTGCCGGCGGCCTTTTCCTTCTCGCGCGACTATTCGCGCCCGGCCTTCGAGCGCCGCGAGAACGGCCCGCTGTACCGCATGTCGGCGATGACCTGTTACGAGGTAGGCTTCGCCGGCGTGGCGCTCGGCATCGCGCGTGGCGCGCTCGACACGTTCATCGAGACCGCCAAGACCAAGGTCCCGCGCGGCGCCAAGAGCGCGATCCGCGACAGCGCTGTGGTGCAGACCAACCTTGCGCAGGCCGAGGTTGCCATCCGCTCGGCGCGCGCCTTCCTCGTGCAGGAGCTGGCGTCGATCTGGAAGGAGATCTGCGCCGGCGGGGAGCTTACCGTCGCCCATCGCATCACCCTGCGCATGGCTTCGACCAACGCCATCCACCGATCCCGCGAGGCGGTCGACTTCGCCTACAACGCCGCCGGCGCCACCGCGATCTTCCAGAACCATCCGCTGGAGCGCCGCTTCCGCGATATCCATACCGTCACCCAGCAGCTGCAGGGTCGTCTCTCTCACTTCGAGACGGTCGGCGCCTGGATGATGGACGTCGAAACCGATCTCAGTTGGATCTGACCTTCTCAGAGTAAGGAGACCACGATGCCGTTGGGCGTATTGCAGCATTATACGATCGAGCCGTCGGACCTCGAGCGGACCAAGACTTTCTATTGCGACGTGCTGGGACTGGAGAACGGCGACCGCCCACCGCTGGGCTTCCCCGGCTACTGGCTCTATTCCGGCGGCGTGCCGACCGTGCACCTGCTGGGCGACCGCGTGCCGCGCGAAGGAATCGTGGTACGCGGCACGACGAAGAAGTTCGACGACACCGGCCGCTTCGATCACATCGCCTTCGCCGCCACCGATTTCGAGGGCGTCTGTGCCCGCCTCGATTCCAGGAAGGTGAAGTATCGCCAGCAGGTCATCCCGCGCACCGGCGGCCGCCAGGTGTTCCTTTACGATCCCGACGGTGTCGGCGTCGAACTGAACTTCCCGCCACCGGCAGAAGACAAGAAGGCCGCGTGATCACCTCACTCGAGATCACCGGCGGCGGCCCGTTGGCCGACGGCGCATCGTTCGGCGACGTCGGACCCTATGAAAAGGTGATCGGCGTCGCCTATGGCGAGGTCGATCCCAAATCGGCTGCGAACAAGGGTATCGCGCTGATCGACAAGGCGCCGCTCAATGCCAACGGCCGGGTCGAGTACGTTACGGATTTCTACATCCTGCGGCCCAAGGATCCAGCCAAGGGCAATGGCCATATCCTCTACGAAGTGAACAATCGCGGCCGCAAGATGCTGTTCGGCAACATCGCCGATGGACCGCAGGGCATCAACGATCCGCAGAAGCTCGCCGATCTCGGCAACGGCTTTCCGCTGCGCCAGGGCTACACCATCGTCTGGTCGGGCTGGGATCCCGACGCACCGCGCGCCAATCTCGGCCTCGGTCTCACCGCCCCTGTCGCTACCGACAACGGTCAACCGATCGTGCAAACCGTGCGCGACGAGTTCGTCTCGGGCACGCGTGCCGGCCTGCTCGAAGCCTTCAAGCTCTCCTACGAGATCGCACCGGGCACGCACGCCCGGATGACCGTCCGAGGTCGACCGAACGATCCGCCGCAGCGCGCGATGTTCACCCAGTTCGATGCCCGGACGCTGAAACTCTCGAACGACGCCAAGCCAACGCCGGGCTATCTCTACGAGGTCGTCTACGAGGGAACCAAGCCCAAGGTGCAGGGGCTGGGCTTCGCCGCGACGCGAGACTTCGTGAGCTTCCTGCGCCACGACAGTCGAGGTCTCGCCGCGACCGGCGGGCCGATCAAGCATGCGCTCGCCATCGGCTTCAGCCAGGCCGGACGCTATCTGCGCCACCACCTCTCCGAGGGCTTCAACCGCGACGAGGAAGGCCGCCGCGTGTTCGACGGCATCCACAGCCACATCGCCGGCGTCGGCCGCCTGTTCTTCAACGTCCCGTTCGGCCAACCGGCCCGCACCAACACCCAACACGAGGACAGCCGCGCGCCGGAAGCCTGGTTCCCGTTCAGCACGGCCAGCCAGGAAGATCCTCACACCGGCAACAAGGGCAGCCTGCTCCGTGGCGACGACAGCGATCCCAAGCTGATCGAGACCAACACTTCGACCGAGTATTGGCAGAAGGGTGCGTCGCTGCTCACCACCGATCCGCTCGGCACCACGGACGTGACGCTGCCCGCCAACAGCCGTGTCTACATGATCGCGGGCACCCAGCATGGCGGGCGCGCCGGCGCCACGACCGATCCAGGTCCCAACCGCAATCCGCGCAACCCGCACAATCCGATGCCGGCGGTACGCGCCCTCCTGACGGCGCTCGATGCCTGGGTGTCCAAGGGAACCGAGCCACCGCCCTCGCGCGTGCCGACACTCGCCGACGGCACGCTGGTCGAGCCGGACATGACCGGCTTCCCTTCCATCGCGGACGCCGCAGTAGTGCGCATCACCAACAAAGTGAGCGCGGGCGACAAGACCTATCGCACCCTGGTCAGCAAGGTCGATGCCGACGGCAACGAAGTCGCGGGCATCCGCCTGCCCGACATCGCCGTGCCGCTCGCCACTTACACGGGCTGGAACGAATACAAGCCGCCCTACCCGAAGGGCGAGCTGGCCGACCGCGACGGCTCCTACCTCGTGTTCCCGGCGGCCAAGATCGCCGAGCGCTACAAGGGCCATGGCGACTACCTCGCCAAGGTCGAAGCCGTCGTGGCGCAACTGCTGAAGGATCGGCTGATCCTGCAGGAAGACGCCGATCGTTTTCTCGAGAAGGCGCGCGGCGAGACCCGCGTGGCAGCATAAATGGCCAAACTCGACCGCAATGGCGTGAAGATTCACTACGAGGTCCACGGAAGCGGACCGACCCTGCTGCTGAGCCACGGCTACAGCTCGACATCGCGCATGTGGGACGGCCAGGTGGCGGCCTTCAAGGACCGCTACCAGGTGATCGTGTGGGACTTCCGCGGCCACGGCGAGAGCGACTACCCGACCGACGGAAGCCAGTATTCCGAGGCACTGACGGTCAGCGACATGAAGGCGCTGCTCGACCATGTCGGGGCGAAGAAGGCGATTGTCGCCGGCCTGTCGCTGGGCGGCTACATGTCGCTCGCCTTCCACGCGACACACCCCGAGATGTGCCGCGCGCTGATGCTGTTCGACACCGGTCCGGGCTTCAAGAAGGACGAGGCGCGCGCCAAGTGGAATGAGACGGCGAACGCGCGCGCCGCGAAGTTCGATGCCGAGGGCCTCAAGGCGCTCAATCAGAGCGATGAGGTCAAGCTGACGCGCCATCGCGACGCCACCGGCCTCGCCGGTTCGGCGCGCGGCATGCTGGCCCAGCAGAACGACCGCGTGATCCAGTCGCTCGAAAGCATCAAGGTGCCGACGCTGGTGCTGGTCGGCGCCAACGACACCAACTTCCTTGCCGCCACCGACTACATGGCGGCCAAGATCAAGGGATCGACCAAGGCGGTGATCCCAAACGCGGGCCATGCGGCCAACCTGCATCAGCCCGCTCTGTTCAATCAGGCAGTCGAGGCGTTCCTCGCCAAGCTGCCGGCGTAGGAGGACATCATGGCCAAGAAGAGAATCGCAGTCGTCGGCGTGGGCGCGCTGGGCGGATATGTCGGCGGATGGCTCGCCCATACCGGCGAAGACGTCACCCTGATCGACTTCTGGCCGGAGAACATCGAGACCATCCGCAGCAAGGGTCTCTCGCTCGACGGCGTCACGCCGGAGGAGAAGATCACGGTCAAGAATGCCAAGACCATGCACCTCACCGAGATGGAGGCGCTGTCGCGGCAGAAGCCGATCGACATCGCCTTCGTGTCGATGAAGTCCTACGACACCGAATGGGCGACGGCACTGATCAAGCAGTACCTGTCGCCGGACGGCTACGTGGTGTCGCTGCAGAACTGCCTCAACGAGGAGCGCATCGCCAATGTCGTTGGCTGGGGCAAGACGGTCGGCATGGTGGCGTCGCTGATCTCGGTCGACATGTACGAGCCCGCCACCATCCGCCGCACCGTCGCCAAGGGCGGCGACAAGCATACGGTCTTCCGCGTCGGCGAGGTACATGGCCGCATCACCAAGCGCGTGGAAGAACTGCGCGACATGGTGGGCCGCATCGACTCGGCCAAGACCACGACCAACCTCTGGGGCGAGCGCTGGTCCAAGCTCTGCCAGAACGGCATGAAGAACGGCGTCTCCGCCGCGACCGGCCTCACCGGCGCCGACTGCGACCGCAACGACGCGATCCGCCGCTTCTCGATCAAGCTGGGTGGCGAGGCGGTCCGCGTCGGCCAGGCGCTGGGCTATCACATCGAGAAGATCGGCAAGATGGAGCCCGAGACGCTGGCCAAGGCGAGCGAAGGCGACAAGACCGCTCTCGACGAGATCGAGACGATCCTGCGGCCGGGCTCGAACACCAATCCGAACCCGCGCGCCGACATTCAGCGGCCGTCGATGGCGCAGGACATCCGCAAGGGACGGCGCACAGAGATCGAGTTCATGAACGGCTACGTCGCCGAGCGCGGCACCTACATCGGCGTGCCCGCCCCGACCCACGCCAAGCTGACCGAGATCGTGAAGAAGGTCGAACGCAAGGAAGTGCCGGCGAGCCCGTCACTTTTGGGCGGCTGAGTTCAGCCTTCTTCCCCATTCACATGGAGAAGTGCCCGCGCTTCGCGCGGGCGATGGGGTCATGAGCACGAGTTCCGTCGCCCATGACCCCCTCCGACGGCGTATGACGCCGCCACCTCCCCATTTGAATGGGGAGGAGGACTTCCCTAGTCTGGCCTCGATGACCTCCAAGATTTCGATCAAGCGGCTGGGCTTCTTCACGCGCCTGCTCGACGAGACCAGCGCCGCCGAGCGCTACCGGCTGGCGATCGCGCAGATCCAGCAGGCCGAGCGCTGCGGCTACCAGTCGGCGTGGATCGCCCAACATCATTTCCATGAGGCCGAGGGCGGCCTGCCAGCACCGTTCGTGTTCCTGGCGCAGGCGGCCGCACGCACCGAGCGCATCCGGCTCGGCACCGGCATTGTGACCTTGCCGCTGGAGATGGGTATCCGCGTCGCCGAGGATGCCGCCGTCCTCGACCTGATGTGCGACCACCGCCTCGAAGTGGGCGTCGGGCCGGGCGGCAATCTCACCGCTTTCACGGCTTTCGGTCTCGACAGCAACGCCCGCCACAAACTGATGAGCGACAATCTCGAGACCATGCGCATGGCCTGGAGCGGCAGTGTGCTCGAGGGCGGTGACCGGCTCTATCCGGCAGCGCCGGGCCTCGCCGACCGCATCTGGCAGGCGACCTTTTCGGTCGAGGGCGCGCGCCGCGCCGGCCTGGCGGGCGACGGCCTGATGCTGTCACGCACCCAGCCGCGTCCCGCCGACAAGCCGAACGCGACCCTGGCCGACATCCAGGACCCGATGATCGACGCGTATCTCGAAGCGCTGCCGAAAGGCCGTGCGCCGCGCATCCTCGCCTCGCGGACGGTGTTTGTTGCCGACGACCGCGCCGAGGCGATGCGGCTCGCCGAGATCGGCGCCAAGCGCCAGCGCGCGCGGCTCGCCGCCACGGGAGACCTCACCTCGGGCAACCTGGTGGGCGACCTGATTGCGCGCTTCGACATTCATATGGGCACGCCAGACGAAGTCGCGGCCACGCTGCTGGCCGACGACACGCTGAAGCGCGCCACCGACATGACGATCCAGAGCCATTCGATCGATCCGCCGCATCCCCATATTCTGCGTTCGATCGAATTGATGGCCGAGAAAGTGGCGCCGGCACTGGGCTGGTCGCCTGACAACAGCGCGACCAACCGGAGAGTCGCAGGAAGCCGCGGCGCATGACAGACGTGATCAACGAGCTCGCAGGCATCGCCGCGGGATCTCCGCTCGACAAGGCGCGCGACAACCGCGCCGAAGCGAAGAAGCACGCGCAGACGAGCTACGATTCGCTCTTCAGCGCGAAGGATTTCGGCGCCTTCCCCGCACAAGAGCGCTGGGCGGTCGCGGCCTTCGTCGCAGCCCTGCATGGCCGGCCCGAAACGGTCGACTACTACGCCGTCAAGCTCAAGGACGCCGGCGGCTCGCCCGAACTCCAGGTCGCCCTCCAGAGCGAAGCCGTGACCGCGCATGCGCACGGCCCCTACGGCCACTATCCGTCCGGGCCGCTCAGCCGCGAGAACAGCGAGGGCCTGAAGTACGCGGTCACGATCAGCGCGCGCCATGCGCTCGGGCGGCGACTCACGGCTGCCTTCGAGCACGTACACATGCTGGTCTACCACCCGCGCGATGCCCGGCCGGACACGCTGAAAGCGATGCTCGATGCCGGCTGGTCGACGACCGACGTCGTGACCCTGTCGCAGCTCGTCTCGTTCCTCGCCTTCCAGATCCGCGTCGTCGCGGGCCTCATTGCCATGCAGGGAAACACCAAATGAGCGAAAAGACCCTGAGCCCTGCCGGCCACACCGAACCGGTCGTCTTCACCCGCGACATGCTCGACTGGCTGCCCTGGCTCGAGCCCGTCGCCGAGATCGCTCTGACGGCGCGCCAGAAGGAAAGCCTGATCGATGCCGCGCGCTCGAAGTCGGACTATTTCCGCCTGCTGGCGCGCGATCCCGACATCCTCGAGGCGCGCACCCGCACCGACAAGGACATCTTCTACAACCCGACAGCAGGGGCGCCGCGCGCCGACCGCGAGCTCGCCGCCGCCGCGACCTCGCGGTTGAACGGCTGTATCTACTGCGCCTCGGTCCATGCCCGTCACGCCGCCGTCTACGGCAAGCGCGAGGCCGACGTCGACCGGCTGCTCGACCAGGGCATCAGCGCCGATCTCGGCGACGAGCGCTGGAATGCGGTGGTCGCGGCCTCGGCGGCGCTGACCGCGATCCCGATCGATTTCGGCCCCGAGAATGTCGAGCGGCTGCGAAAGGCGGGCTACGACGAACTCGCCATCCTCGACATCATCAATGCCGCCTCGTTCTTCAACTGGGCCAATCGCCTGATGCTGTCGCTAGGCGAGCCGGCGGTGCAGAAGTAGCGGTCGACAGCACGCCGGGAGGGTCGGGCCGTTTCAGGCCCACTTTTCCGCGTGATTTTCAAGAGATGAAGATGTGCCGTGAAACGGCTATGAACGATCCATGGCGCTGCGTTGGACGTTCGATCATGCCAACAAAATTGTCGAGATCGTTCTCGAAGGTGAGACGAAAGACGTAGAAACCGTCACGCGCTTTCTCGACCTGGTCGAGGCGGAAGGCGCCGTACCCTATGGCAAGCTGATCGACGCCACCAAGGCGCTCGCCAAGATCGACAACAACCTCATGGCTGCCATTGCCCGACGCATCGCAATGTTCGTGGATCCCGGACCGCTTGCGATCCTCCTGCCGCAGGGTGGCCCTCTCGAAGGCCATGCCAAGCTTTTCATGATGGCGGTGGATGTCGACAGCCGTGCCCGGGTCTTCCGCACCGACGCGGAAGCCCGAGAGTGGCTCCTGTCGCGCATGCAGGCCAAGCAGGATTCCGCGGCGTCCTAGAGGCCGCTCTTTTCGACATCGGGAGATCAGCGCCATGAAAATCGACTTCACGGGCAAGAAGGCCATTGTCTGCGGCGGCAGCCGCGGGATCGGCCGGGCAATCGCCCTGGGCTTCGCCGCGGCGGGCGGCGACGTCTCGATCTGCGCCCGCGATGGCAAGGCGCTGGAAGAGACACGGGGCGAGATCGCCAAACACGGCCACAAGGCGCATGCGATGAGTGCCGACCTCTCGAAGGGTGACGCCGTGCGCAACTACGTCAAGGCGGCCGCGGCAGCGCTGGGCGGCGTCGATTTCCTGGTCAACAACGCTTCGGGCTTCGGCGCGTCAGACGACGACAAGGGTTGGGGCGTCAACTTCACCGTCGACATGATGGCGATCGTGCATGCCTCGCAGGAGGCGCTGCCCGCGCTCAAGCAGTCGAAAGGCAGCGTGATCAACATCTCCTCGATCGCGGCCCACCATCCGTCGGCGCGTCAGCCGCCCTACGGCGCCATGAAGGCCGCCGTGATCCACTACACCACGACGCAGGCGGCGATGTATGCCAAGGACCGGGTGCGCGTGAACTGCATCGCGCCCGGATCGGTCGATTTCCCCGGCGGCATCTGGGACCGGCGCAAGACCGAAGATGCGGCGCTCTACAACGGCACCTTGAAGTCGATCCCATTCGGCCGCATGGGCACGCCGGAGGAGATCGCCAACGTGGCACTGTTCCTCGCCTCGCCGCTCGCCTCCTGGGTGACAGGCCAGACGATCGCCGTTGCGGGCGGTCAGGGGCTTTAGAGTCGCAGGATCAGAGAGTCGCTCGGCGGAAGTCGGTTCGAGCGACGGCCAGATGCTGCAGCGCCTCGTCGATCGTGTCGACCAGGATCGGCGGCCGCCAGCCCTGCGCCTGCTGGTAGGCAATGTAGAGCCGCACCAGCAGCTTGAGGTCGTCCTGCGGCACCACGTAGATGCGTTCGAAATCCTTGAAGGTCTGCGGTAACTGCCCGCGCGCGGCGACGAAGTCGGTGAGCAGGTTATTCACCTGCACACGCGTCATGTCGTAGATGACGTGAAATCCGACATCCGAGCTGCGGCTGCGCGCCAGCCGGTCGAGCTCGGCGAAATCCGCCGGCGAGACCTCGCCCTGAAAGCTCACGAGCGAGATGCTCCGGGCCTCGCATATTTCGATATCGAACATCGCCGCCCTGAATAGCATTCCAGCCGCGGCCCGTCAGCGAGCGGCGAAGCCCTTGCCTGAAAGAAGGCCGGAAAGCGGCGCAAACGGCAGAGTCGCACCCGTCCCTTCGGGGAACTCTTCGCCTCGCCGGGAGTTAGTTGTTCTCATCAATTCTGAAGGGAGACAGCCATGACCGAGACTCCGCGCAAACAGGAGCTCGACGAAGTGAAGGAAAAGGTGCGCGGCGCCCGCGATGCTGCCCTGTCCGACACGGCCGGCGCCCGCGAGAAGGCGGACCTCAAGCTGCTCGAGGCGGAAGCCGCGGGCAAGAAGCTGCGCGCGGCCGACGAGGAAAAGGGCCGCACCACGAGCAAGGCGCATGGCGTCGAGGGCAAGCTCGACAAGGCGCTGAAGGACAGCTTCCCCGCCAGCGATCCGGTCTCCTTCGTCCAGGCTGCACCGATCAAGCAGGAGGACCGGGCGCTCAGCACCGTGCCGACGAATCCTCCTGACGAAAGCAAGTCTGCAAAGAAGAACGAGCGCTGAGCTGTCGATTGTCGTCCAGGGCGCGGCGGAAGATACTGCCGCGCCCTGAAACGACGACGACGGCATGCAGAAATTCATCCATATCACCGACACGCACTTCGTACCCCCCGGCAACCTGCTCTACGGGCTCAACCCGCTCGACCGCCTGGCGCTCTGCATCGGCGACGTGAACAAGCACCATCCGGATGCAAGCTTCGCCATCCTGACCGGCGACCTCGCACACAAGGGCCAACCGGAAGCCTACGACGCGCTGAAGCGCGAACTCGACAAGCTTGAGATGCCCTACCACCTTCTGGTCGGCAATCACGACGACCGCGCCAATTTCCGCGCGACCTTTCCGCAAGCCAAATTCGATGCCAACGGCTTCGTGCAATACACCTTCGACATGGGCGAAGGCGTGCTGGGCGTCTGTCTGGACACCAACGAGCCAGGCAAGCCCTACGGCACGTTCTGCACCACGCGGGCTGCGTGGCTGAAGGAGACGCTCGATCGCGCCGGCGACCAGCCGGTGATTCTGTTCATGCACCACCCGCCCTTCAAGGTGCGGCTCCGGCGGATGGACGACATCTCGCTGCTAGAGACCGGCAATTTCGTCGACGCGGTGGCCGGCCGGCGCAACATCCGTCACCTCTTCTTCGGCCATCTCCACCGCCCGGTGGCCGGGAGCTGGCGCGGCATACCGATCTCGACATTGCGCGCCACCAGCCACCAGGTCGCGCTCGACTTCGTCATCGATGGCCGTATTCCCGGCAGCCACGAGCCGCCGGCCTATGGCGTTGTCCTGCTCGAAGCCGACCAGATGATCGTGCACATGCACGACTACCTCGATCGGACGAATACCTTCCTGCTCTGAAACTCAGCCGTATCTCTGCCGGAGCAGGAGCGCCGCCTCGGCCTCAGCCTTGAGCTTGAGGTAGACCTCGTCGGTGTCGACCTTGGCCGCCGAACCCGGCGCGAAGCCGCAATCGGGATTGAGCGTGATGCGCGACTTGTCGATACGGGCGAGTGCGCGCTCGACCCGCTGGGCGATCATCGGTGCGGTCTGCGGCTCGCCCGGCGTGACATCGACCACGCCCAGCCCCAGCTCGAAATCCTCGCGCAGCCGCGCCAGGCTTTCGAGATCGTCGGCGCCGGCGGCCGTGAACTCCATCGTGAGGTGCTTCACCTTCAGCCGATTGAGCTGCGGCAGGATCGGCCCATAGGTGCCGGCGTGATGCTTCTCGCCACGCACGCGTGCGCCGGCACGGCGGCAGAGATGAACGGCGAACTTGATCTTGTCGAAGCCCTTCACCGTCTCGTTGATCATCTCGACGGCGAAGTCAGCGGCACGGTCGGGATCGTCGTAGCTGCGGCGCACGTCGGGATCGACGAACAGGCAGAGGTGCGGATCGTCGATCTGCACGATCTCGACGCCCATGTCCTGCAGCAACGCGATCTCGGCGCGCAGCGGCGCCACACAGTCGCGGACGAAATCGTCGCGATTGGGATAGGCCTTCTTCGAACGTTCCTTGTCCCACAGCCGCTCGCCCAGCAGCGCCGGCGCCGGCAGCGTGATCTTGGTGGCGACGCGGGCGATTTCCTTCACGAACTTCGCTTCAGCGGCGATGAAGCCCGGCGGCTTGGCTGTGAGCTTCTCCGTCACCACCGTCCACGGCCGACCGTCGGCCGGGTTGATCTCGAGCGTGAAGCCGTGTGCCAGCTCGGCAATGACGCCGATGTAGGACCGGCGACGCCATTCGCCATCGTTCACGACATCGAGGCCGGCGCGCTCCTGCATGGCGACGACGAAGCGGATGGCCGAATCCATCGTGTGCTTGTCGGACTCGTTCCACTCCGGCTTCTCGATCAGTTCGCGCACGACCAGGGGACGGGGGATCGAGCCTACGATCGACGCAGGAAACAGCGGCAGCTTTTTCATTTCGGACTCACGGCTTCCACAAGGTCTGAGCGAGATTCATGTCTTCCTGGGTGTCGATCTCGCGATACTTGCCCGGCGTGTCGGCGTGGCCGAACGAACTGCCCTGCTCGATCATGTCCTGGAACATGTGGATCAGATAAGCCTTCTGGAAGATCGCCGCCTCGCGGTACGGCTTGTCCCAGAACTCGGCCTTGCGGCGCTGGTAGAAATCGCGGAACACGCGCGCGCCTTTGGCGCCGAATTTGGCGACACCGATGAACTCACCCGTCGCGTCGTCGTAGGGAATGGTGCGATAGACGCGCTCGACCCGGTTGCCGCGCGTGATCACCTTCTCCGCATCGTGCGGCGGATGCTGGGTGCGTGGCTTGTAGTGCTCGCGCCAGTCGGTATCGACACCCAGTGCCAGCTCGTCCTTCGACTCCACCAGCCCACGCACCACGTCCTTGGTGAACAGGATGTCGGAGTAACTGGTGACGAACGGCCGGTCCATCAGGTCCTCGGCGCACATCAGCGACACCAGGATGTTGTTGTTCGCCCAGTCTTTGTTCTCGCGGAAGATGAACTCGGGGTAGTCGCGCTTCACCGACTCGATACGGTAACCGCCGATGAAGACGATCTCGCTGCAGCCACCGCCCTTCAGTGCCTCTACGGTCCAGTCGAGGATCCGCTTGCCCTGGATCTCGGCGAAGCATTTCGGAGCATCTTCCGTGGTCGGCATGAGCCGGGAGCCGCGGCCGGCCCCGATGATGATGGCACGCACTTACTTGGCTTTCGGTTCGGCGAATTGAGGGAGATCGTCGGCCACCGGCGCGTGTCGATCGGCGCCGATGATCATTTCGCGCAGCTTCTTGGACAGGAAGTCGATGGCATAGACGGTGAGCACCACCAGAATGATGATCAGGCAGGCTTCCTGCAGTTCATAGGCGCGCAGACGGTCCGCCAGCAGGAAGCCGATGCCGCCGGCGCCGACAATGCCCAGGATGGCGGCCGAGCGGGTGTTGTGCTCGAACATGTAAAGAGTGTTGGAGATCATCATCGGCATGACCTGCGGCAGCACCCCGTAGCGGATGACTTGAAGGCGGCCGCCACCCGCCGCGCGGATGCCATCCATCTGCTTGCGGTCGAGATTCTCGATCGCTTCGGAATACAGCTTGATAAAGGTGCCGACCTCGACGATGGCGATGGCCATGATGCCAGCCATGGGGCCGAGGCCGATGGCGCGCACGAAGATCAGTGCCCAGATCAGGTAGTCGAAGGCGCGCAGCAGGTCGGCAAAGCGCCGCGTGCCGAACTGCACCGGCCGCACCGGCATCATGTTCTTGGAGGCCAGGAAGGAAAGTGGAAAGGCCACGACGGCGCCCAGCACGGTGCCGAGGAAGGCCATGGCAAGCGTCTCGCCCATGACCTGGACGAAGAGGCCGAGCTGGTCGAAACCCGTGGGCGGGAAAAGCTGGCTGACGACGACCGAGCCGAACTTCAGCACGCCGTCGACGAAGACCCAGGTGAAAAAGCCGAAACGATAGAGGCAATAGATCGTGAGCGCCGTCGCCGCCCCCCAGATCAGGCGATGCTTCCATACCGTCGCCGGCTCCTCGGCGAAGGCGCGCGGCAGGCGGGTCCGCAGGCGCTCGATCTCGGCGGTGCTCAGACTGACCGACGCGTTCTTCGGGGCGATGCTCATTGGTTGAGCTGCTCCTTGCCTATGATGAGATGGCGATAACGCTCGCTCAACATGTCGATGCCCATGATCGTGGCGACGACGATCAGCAGGATCGCGCCGGCATCGGCGAAGTAGAGCAGCTGGATCGAGGTGAAGAGGTCGTGGCCGATGCCGCCGGCGCCGACGAAGCCCACGATGGTGGCGGACCGCACATTCAGCTCGATGCGCCAGAAGGTGTACGACATGTAGTTGGGCAACGCCTGCGGCAGCACGCCGTAGCGCATTTCCTGCAGCCAGTTGCCGCCCGAAGAGCGGAT
>Ga0075366_10000793_pt1 | contig 15127 bp, 11 predicted proteins | sample EndMethybrTD3031_FD_72351 | JGI IMG/M metagenome (GOLD analysis project Ga0075366, IMG submission 72351) | Populus endosphere microbial communities from Tennessee, USA - Endosphere MetaG P. TD hybrid TD303-1 | ecosystem: Host-associated > Plants > Roots > Endosphere | place: USA: Tennessee...
GGTGCAAACCAGCCTTCAAAACACAAAGCCAGGTGGCTGGCATCTTATAAAATAAGCGGCATTGCCGCGGTTGTATTCCTGCTGGTGCAACTCTCGGTTATCTGGCTAAGGCCCGAAAAGGTATTGCTATCTGACACATACGCGCTGGCTATGCCGCCCCATGTGCCGGACACATCCAAACACGTAAGCACCGCGCTTGATTCGTTAAGAAACATTGCAGGGACTTCGCCGGCCGATTCATTAAACTCGTTTGCGCCCGATGCTAATGGCAATTATGAGTTTAAGCCCTTTAAAACACCCACATTTACAATACCCGACGGCCCTGTGCCGGTAGAATTTGAACTGGGCTCGCAGGTTGACAACAACTGGCTATCGGCAACGGTCGAACTGGTAAGCGAAAAGGATAACCAAACCTGGAGTATCTCAAAAGATATTGAATACTATCATGGTTATGAGGATGGCGAAAGCTGGTCGGAAGGGTCATATACCCAAACGGTGCTGTTATCAGAAATTCCTGTCGGCAAATACCACATCAATATTTACCCTTATGCGGGCACAAAGGATGTTTCGTCGCTATCTGTTAAGGTTACCGAAAGTGTTACCCTATGGCGCAATGTATTGGTTACGCTGCTGCTGCTTTGCCTTTATCCGTTATACTGCTGGTACCGGATGCGCAAATTTGAAACAAACCGCTGGATGAACAGTGATTTTTCACCCTATCAAAAAGATGACGAATGATGAAAACAGGAACCATGAAATCAAACGCGATATATATAGCCATTGTGGCCGCCATTGTAGGCTATTACTCATACGCGGCTTTTGATGGCTTAGCTTTTTGGGAAAGTAACGATGTGCAGCGCAACGCAGGTTACAACGGGCCGGTAGCACACTCGGGTTACGGGGTTAGGTTTTATCATAAATAACAGTCATGAATAAAAAACTTCCCGTTCTTTTACTCGTATCGGTTTTTATTATTGCTACCTGCGGCCTTATTTATGAGCTGATAGCCGGTACGCTGGCCAGCTACCTGCTGGGCGATTCGGTTACCCAGTTTTCTACCATTATCGGCGTTTACCTGTTTTCGATGGGGCTTGGCTCATGGGTATCCAAATACTTTGATAAAAACCTGCTGGCCTGGTTTATCCGTATCGAAATACTGGTTGGCCTGGTGGGAGGCACAAGCTCATCAATCCTGTTTTTGGTATTTGAGAATGTAAGCTCGTTCCGCATTATTTTATATGGGCTGATATCCCTTACCGGTATCCTTGTCGGGCTGGAAATTCCGCTCCTGATGCGTATTTTGCAAAACAGGTTCGAGTTTAAGGACCTGGTATCAAAGGTGTTCACTTTTGATTATATCGGTGCATTAATAGCCTCGCTGGTGTTCCCGCTGTTACTTATCCCTTACCTGGGGCTGGTGCGCACGGCCTACCTGTTTGGCATGCTGAATGTGCTGGTGGCCTTAATTACCTGTATCAATTTCAGGCACGAAATTAAGGGGGCTAAGTATTTGCAAAGCGCATCCATCATCAGTATGCTGGCCTTGCTGGTTGGTTTTGTATATGCCAATACCATCACCAGTTTCTCCGAAAGTTTAACGTATAGCGATACCATCATTTTTTCGAAAAGTACGCCGTACCAGCGTATCATCATCACCAAAAAGGGCCGCGACCTGCGCTTGTTTTTAAACGGCAACCTGCAATTTAGCTCGGTTGATGAATACCGCTACCACGAGGCATTGATTCACCCGGTGTTACAGGCCCTGCCCGATGCTAAAAATATTTTGGTAATGGGTGGAGGTGATGGCCTTGCCGTGCGCGAAATTTTAAAGTATCCGCAGATTGAAACCGTTACTTTGGTTGATTTGGATAAGGAAATGACCAAACTGTTTCGCACCAATGATATGCTGCTGAAGCTGAACCGCCGCTCGTTATTATCGCCCAAGGTAACGGTGATGAATGCCGATGCCTTTTCATGGGCAAGGGCGCAGCATAAAACCTATGATGCCATTATTATTGATTTTCCCGATCCGTCCAATTACTCGGTTGGTAAATTATATACCAATACTTTTTATGCCATTGTAAAGCATTTGCTTAACCCCGATGGCATTATGGTAATACAGTCCACATCGCCTTATGTAGCGCCAAAATCATACTGGACGGTGGAAAAAACATTGCAATCTGTAGGGTTGCACACCGTGCCTTACCACAACTATGTGCCCTCGTTTGGCGAATGGGGCTACATTATGGCCATGAATAAACCGGTGTATAAAGTTCCCGACCATTATTTGCAGGGGCTGCGCTTTATGTCAAAAGCCTGTTTGGAGCAGATGTTATATTTTCCGGCAGATATGGCCAGGGTGCCTGCACAGGTTAACAAGCTGAATAACCAGATACTGGTAAAATACTTTGAGGATGAGTGGTCGACCGTTTTATAACCGCAGCAGCGGGATGAAGCCGACCAGTCGCCGCGCGTTTATTTTGCAGGCGGGTTTGGTTACCGGGGCCATATTGCTTAATGGCTGCATCCGCAAGCTAAGCGGTAGCAAACCGGAGTATGCCCATATAAAAGGCAAATTATCAGGCCCTAACGCCAAAGCCGGCCATGCCCTTCGCGATAAACTGCCGATGCCGGTGCCAACCACACAGCAAAACGTTAAAACCCTCATCATCGGCGGCGGTATATCGGGCTTATCGGCCGCGCGGTGGTTGTTAAAGCAGGGCGAAACAGATTTTCAATTACTGGAACTGGAAGATCATGTTGGCGGCAATGCTTACTTTGGATCAAATGAAGTATCGGCCTATCCTTTGGGCGCGCATTACATCCCTATTGTAAATAATGAGGACAGGCTACTGGTTGATTTTTTGCAGGAGCATGATGTAATTACCCATTTTGACCAAAAAGGGCTGCCATTTTACAACGAGTTTTACCTGTGTTTTGACCCCGAAGAACGGCTGCTGATAAACGGACATTGGCAGGAAGGTATAGTGCCCGATTTTGGCGTTGCCGACAGCGACAGGAAACAGATCATTCGTTTTTTTGCCCTGGTTACCCAACTTAAAAATGCACGGGGCAATGACGGTAAATATGCCTTTGATATCCCGCTGGATAACAGCTCGGCAGATGATACTTACCGCAAGCTAGACAAGATTACGTTTAAAGAATATCTGAAAGACAACGGTTTCAATTCGGCTTATCTGCTCTGGTATTTGAACTATTGCTGTAAGGACGATTATGGCGCATTGGCCCAAAACGTAAGCGCCTGGGCTGGGTTGCACTATTTTTCGGCCCGTAAAGGCACCGCCTCCAACGCCGATCCCAACGCCGTAATTACCTGGCCAGAGGGTAACGGCTGGCTCATGAAACGCCTGCGCGAAACTGTAAAAAACCATATTAAAACAAGGCACCTGGCTTATGATGTTCAGATAGCGGCAGGCGGCAAAGTAGCGGTAAAGGTGCTCGACCTGAAACAAAATACATCCGCTGTTATTTATGCAGATAAGGTGATCATGGCGTCGCCCCAGTATGTAAACCAAAAATTACTAAAAAATATCGCCCGGCCGGGATTTGATGCGGGTAAGCTGCACTATTCGCCCTGGCTTATTGCCAATATTACGGTTAATAAATTACCAACGGCGGCAAAGGGGATGGTATTGTGCTGGGATAATGTGGCCTATAACACGGCATCAGTAGGATACGTAAACGCCAACCAGCAGGACCTGAAAGTGGTAGAAACCCAAAAGGTACTTACCTACTATTTGCCCCTTTGCCACCAGGAACCCCGCCTGGCCCGGCTGGCGGCCTACACCCGCACTTACGAACAATGGATGGATATTGTATTGCCCGAAATGGAGCAGATGCATCCCGGCATAACGCCCGATATTGAGCAGGTAGAACTGTGGCTGTGGGGGCATGGCATGATCAGCCCGTCGGTAAATTATATCTGGGGCGATAACCGGCAGCAGGGCCGGTTGCCGATAAATAACCAGATCTTTTTTGCCCATACCGACCTGAGCGGGGCCTCAATTTTTGAAGAGGCTTTTCACCAGGGCATCAGGGCAGCCCAACAGGTTATAGACGATGGACATGCAAGGGCTTAACATCAAACAACCATGGATAAAAAGCCGCCTTGTGGATGGCATTTTTATCCTATCGCCGCCGTTTATTGCCTTGTTCATTGTGGCGCTTTTCCCGGCGCAGTTTAAAAACTCGGTCCTGATGCCGGTACAATATTGGGTGGTGCTTATCGTGATGATAGATGTAGCCCATGTGTACAGCACCCTTTACCGTACTTATTTTAACCCGATATCATTTAAACAGCAACGGCATTTATTAGTGGCCATCCCTTTGTTTTGCTACATAGGCGGTGTGGTGCTGTACATAGGCGGTGGCATTTACTTTTGGCGGACATTGGCATACCTTGCGGTATTCCATTTCATCAGGCAGCAGTACGGTTTTATGCGCATCTACTCGCGTCAGGAAAAACAGGGCTGGGTTTTTAGGTATATAGATAACGCGGCCATTTACATCGCTACCATTTACCCCTTATTGTACTGGCATTTTACCGACTACAAAAAAAACTTCAACTGGTTTGTTGATGGCGATTTTGCGCTGTTCCGGTTTGATGGTATCCTGGTGTTTTGCAAGGTGGCTTACCTGCTTATCATTTTGCTGTATTTTGTTAAAGAAATTTGGTTTTTTAACACCACAAAACAGTTTAATATTGCTAAAAATGTATTGGTTTTTGGCACTTTTTTGTCGTGGTATTTCGGCATCATTTACTACAACGGCGATATGGCTTTTACCACACTCAACGTGGTTTCGCACGGCATTCCCTACATGGCTTTGGTATGGATTTACGAGCAAAAGAAATTTACCGGCAGCGTTAAGCCCAAAACAACATTCCTTAAAATTACCTTCAGCCGGTATGGTGTGTTATCCTTTGTAGGCCTGCTCATCCTGTTTGCTTATTTTGAAGAAGGCCTGTGGGATGGCCTGGTATGGAAGGAACACGCCTCGGTCTTCAAACCCTTTGCCGTGCTGCCAACTTTGAATAACGATCTGTTGCTGGCGTTAGTTATCCCATTATTGGCGTTGCCCCAATCCACCCATTACGTGCTCGACGGCTTTATCTGGAAGATGAAAAAGCAAGATGCCGGCGAGAGGGCTGTACTTTAAAATTACCCTGATTTTAGAATCAGAGCGTTTGGTTAATTAATCAGAGAAAACGCTTTTAAAAGTTGATGCCGAAGGAAGCTAGCTCCTAAGGAGCAAAAAGGTTGAACTATTCGTTTTCTACAAACAGGTAGCCTCTACGAGGCAGCTTAAAAGTGTATTATCTTGTAAAGGTCAACCGTTTGTAGCTGAAAAAATTTAAAAGCGATTTTCCTGGCCAATTAATAATCCAAACACTTAAGTTGTTTTATTTCAGTAGCTTAAGTGTTCGGAAAAAAACGCGAACGCATCCACACATAAAACCGAACGCCTGAAACTTATCCCTTCGGTATAAACTTCTTCAATGACATGATGTATCCCGCGTGCAAGCCCTCGTGAAAAGGCAAAAACGCCACCGCTGTATCTATCGAATCTATCTCGACGCCGTAGCGGGTGGTCCAGATAGGGTAGTTGACAAAGACGCCGTTATCCAGGTCGGTTTCCAATTGTTCTATGGTAGATACGAGCAGCTCTTTGACGGTGGCGATATCTTCTTCGCCTACAAAATCAACTGGTTTGGTATCGGGGCGGTAGGGGGTGTAAAATTTTTCGTCGGTAACAATGGGCAAACCCGCGCGGGTATAGCAAATGCCCTGTTGGGCCGATATCATGTGTGCTAAATTCCAGATGATGTTGTTGTTGAAGCCTTGTGGTACCAGGTTTAATTGGTCGGCAGTAAGGTCTTTAATACTATTAAGCACCATAAGGCGGGGTTTCAATATAATTTCTATCGATTTATGCATGTGAGTTGTTTTTAGTTGGTTTACAGCGCGGCTAAAGTATAAAGATTTGGTGTATTATTTTGTCAAATTACTTAACCGTGATGCTGTTGTTTTAGGTGTTTAGGCTTTTATTATACCTTTGCGGCTTCTGCTACGTTAGCGTTATGCTGCCGGTTTATAAGGTAAAAACATATGATTAAAAAAATATACTTACTCGCCATTTTCACTATAGCAACCACTGTAGCCGCCCTGGCCCAGGAACAAACTATTGATATTCATTTTAATGCCCTTGGCTTTTTGGATAACCGCGAATACAAGGCTTTCATCCCGCGGTCGCGCACCTATAGCGGCATGCGTACCGAGCTTGATTTAGGCTGGAATATTGATAGCTTAAACCATTTTGTTTTTGGGGCCAACGGCATTCACGAGTTTGGTGCCAAACCCTACTTTTTAAAAGTGAACCCGGTGGCTTACTACAGTTTTACCGGTAAAAGCTGGCTGTTTTATGCAGGCGCCTTCCCCCGCGAAGGATTGCTTGACGATTACCCGCGAGCCATTTTAAACGATACCCTGCGCTATTACCGCCCTAATATTGAAGGGCTCCTGGCCCGTGTGCACAACGAACATTTTACAGAAACCGGCTGGATTGATTGGGTAAGCCGCCAAACCCAAACCGATAGGGAGCAGTTTTTGTTCGGGTTTTCGGGTAAGTACAAGCCATCGGTTAAGGGGCCTTTTTATGTATCGCACTATTTTATGCTGGAGCATGATGCCGGAGCCGAAATTACCTATCCCGACGATAATATAAGGGATAATGGGGCAGGACAGATCAGGCTTGGTTTAGATTTTAGTCATAAAACTTTCTTAGATTCGCTATCAATTGAAGCCGGTGGCATGATGTCGTTAGAGCGGGTACGGGGCATAGACGGATTTCATAAACCGGCAGGATTTGTGGCAAACCTTTATTTTAGTTACCATAAGTTTGCCTTATTTGATGAGTTTTACAAGGGCCAGGGACATGAAATCATGTATGGTGATTCGTGGTTTGAAAAGAAAACGTATAACCGCATGGATATCATCTGGACACCATTTTTATACAACCGGGTTAAAGGGCAATTTATTTTAAGCCTGCACCAAACGCCCGGTTTCAAAATGAGTAACCAGGAGGCCTTCAGGATTACAGTTGATCTGGGTCGGAAAACGCTGATCAGGATAAAGGATTAGTGAGTGGTTGATTGGGTTGATTAGGTGAGTGGTTGATTGGGTTGATTAGGTGAGTGGTTGATTGGGTTGATTTTTTTATATAAATATACATCTATGCAGTTGAAGAGAAAGTTAGCAGTTTTTGTTGTGTTATTGTTTATTGTACCTGCGCGGTTATTTGCACAGGATAACCAGTTTTCGGGTTGGGCGGCAGTGTTCCACTCGCAGAAATTATCAGAACATTGGGGCTATTCATTTGACGGACAGTTTCGTTCGCATGATGAACTGAGCTACCTGAAGCATATTTTGCTGCGCCCATCGGCCAATTATTATTTCGCCAAAAACAAGGTTGGCGCCTTGGGTTATGCCTACATAGCCACCTATGGCCGTACAACAACAGGCGATCATACCTTTCGGCCGGAAAGCCGCATTTGGCAGCAGTATACTTACACGCATAAACTGAGTAAAAATATTAACCTGGCGCACCGTTTCCGTTTGGAGCAGCGCTTTTTGGGTAATACAGCCGCCACCAAAAACGATCATTACTTTGCACAACGGCTTAGATATTTTGCCAGGGCGGTTGTTCCTTTGAAAAAGGATTCGGCTGTGTTTGCACAAGGGCCGTTTGTAGCCTTACAAAACGAGGTTTTTGTAAACATCCAAAACAAAAACAAAGTAAACAAACACTTTTTTGACCAGAACCGTGCTTATGTTGCTGTCGGTTACCGCATTAATAAAATGATTGATGTAGAAACCGGCTACCTTAACCAATACATAAAACAAGCCGAAGCCTACACCATTAACCATGTAGCGCAGCTGGCATTTTATACCAGGTTTTAGGCCTTACCCCGGCCCTCTCTAAAGGAACTAATTTGCGTACACAGTTTTTAATGAGAAAAATTGTCATACGAACGAGCAAGCGTAGGGAAAAGCGGGGTGCGAGGAGAAATCCTGTACGCCTTGCATCGCAAAAAGCATATCGGATTGCAGGATGTATAAGATTTCTCCTCACCCCTGCGCATAACCCATCCCCGTTCGTTCGTATGACAACTTCTTTTTTAATAGTGACTTGTGTACACACAGTAACAGCCACTTCCGCTGCCGCAATGCGCCAATCTTGTGGCAGCGAAAGGGTGAGTCGCGACCGGCGTTCAGGTAATCATCTTACAAAATCAAAACTCACAATACTTATCTACCCATGCCCTGATGAGCGTTACCCTGTCCTTGATAAACCTGGGCCCGAAAAACAGGTTCGACCAATCGTCAAAATGCTCATGCTGAAACCCGAGGTAAAAAATCCAGAAGCCAACGCCAAGGTAAGGAATAGCTTTTAGCTCATCATTGCTAACCTCCCTTATTTCCCGGTATGCCGCTATAAAAACAGCGAACATCCGTCGGGCTTCGTCATCCTTTAACTTGCCTGTATACACATGCATAAAGAAATGAACGAAGAACGACATCAGGTCATTAGCCAGGAAACCTTTGCCTGCAAAGTCGAAATCAAAAAACGTTAAATTACCAGCATCGTCAAAGTGGAAGTTCTTGGGCAAAAAATCGTACTGGCAATAGCCGTAGCTAAAATTAGCGGCATCCAACGAACTTAGCTTTTGAGCAACCTTGCCCGCCAGGTCTTTTATATAAGCATACTCGCCAGGCAGGTCATTAAAAGCGGGTTCAATACTTTTTATGGGATTGACAAGCGTAGTTTCAATACTATACTCCCTACGGGGATAACTAAGTTGGGCCACCGAGGTAATGTTGTGAACCTTAGCCATCTCGTGGCCAATGGTTTTTAATTGCTCGTCGTTTAAATCCATAACCGGGGCACCTTTGGCATAGGAAAACAGGATACCGTAGCGGGTACCTTCAGGTGCGTCAAATTGCTGCAGTTGGCTGCCGTCGATAGCTGTTATTGGATAAGCTACGCTTGCGCCGCCGGTTTTCAATAAATTGAGTAATTCAATTTCAGCTTGTATTTCACCGTGCGAGCGGTGTTGCTCGCGGTAAACTTTTAATACATATTTGGCTTCTGTTGCTTCGATGATATAAGTATCGCTTACCCCGCGCAATAAAAACCTGCAATTAATTAGCGGCATGCCATAGGCAGCCTCGATATAATTTTTTAAAGCAATAGCAGATAACGTGGAGTATTGTACCGGAAAATGTGCCATAGCAAAAGTGGATATAAGAACAAAAATCACCTATTAATTATTGAGTTTTCATATTATCTTTAGATAATATTTCAGGATACGGCGCTTGGATTAACTCAAAATACTTTTTATCATAAGGCAAACTCACAGTGTCTCTTCTTTTAGTTTTATGTGAACATATAATTGTATGTACACAGTTTGCACACTTCTTGGGCTTGATATTTTCTAAATTGATGTTTTCAAATTTCCTTATGTTAAACTCACTTACTTTGTTGAATGTATTGTCTAGAAAATTTTTAATACTGTGATTTCGTTCAATTTTCAGAACATGACATTCTTCAATTGAAGAAGCATTGTTATAAAAACTGTAAGTCCAATAGACCAAGTATCCATATTCAATTTTGTATTGACTTAAATAGTAAATATATGCGGCTAGTTGGATTTTGTGATTATTTGAGAAAAGAATTTCTTTACTACTAATCGGCTTAAATTTTTCTTCGACAACATACAATTGGTCTTTTGTATTTTTTAAAATATAATCGGGCTGCCCTATAAATCCATTTTCATCATTTATAAAATAATTATTTACACTTCCGTTATGTCCAGAAAATATAAGTTTAGATGAGTTTATTTCGTCAAAAAACAATTGGTTTTCGTCGTTAATATACCTTTTACTATACCCTTCTTTTTTATCCTGATTATTATGGTTATTTATTAGTCGATGCTCTTCATGAAAATCTACACCTTTTTCTGCTAAAATATTAATAGGAATCGTGAATGATTTACTGATTGAGTAACCAACTGGACAGTAAGTGTAATTTGCTAAATCCGTAGCTGAGATATATTTACTACTTGACTTTATTTCATTGAAAGCTAACTTTCTTTTGTAGGAATATTCTAAATAAAGGAGGTCTACTATGCCGAAACTTTCCGGCACCCAAAATTCGTCTTGTAAAATATAATATCGGCTTTTGGGGTCATTTTCTGATAAATCATTTTTTTTAATAGCTCCCAGTTTTTTATAGATATTGGCAATTCTTCCTAAATAATCTAAATAGATAACCGAATGATCATCCATGACAAATCCAAGTCTTGCTAACAAATACCCCATAAATGCAGCTTGTTTTTCTGTCATAATAATAGATTCTATTCCAAGATAATTATTATTTTATTATAACAACGGTTTATTAATTTCGAAAAACTCGATAACTCTTTTAAGTGACGCCTAAAGGTTAATATTGAACACGAAGATGGCCATGTGAAACTTAACAGAAGGGCTGCAATGATACGAAAATGAATAAAATCGAGACTAAGTTTTATCCTATTTTAGCTAACATTGGCTATTTATTAGCTGCTTCATGTAACAGTGTTGTATTAAATTATTTGTTAGCAATTATGTTGCTAAATTAGGCTGATAATTTGACTGACTGCACCATCATTATTAAATTTTATTCATTGTAAGATGAAACTATTTTCCTTGTCGGTATTCCTGATAACAACACAAGTTTCCTTTGCCCAAATCAAAGTAACGAAGCTGGATAAGAAAGCTATTCCGGCTACAATTAAATACACGGGTCACATCATCAACGCCGTTAAATATACCGACAGCGAAGGGCAGCATTTGGTGATCACAACAGAAACCGGCATCGCCGCAACTAAAAACAGTGATTCGGGCGATGGCCGTGATGCCGCGTTGTATGCATACAGTTATACCATTGGCAGCAATAACCAATTTAAACTAAGCTGGCAAACCTATGATTTTATAAAAGATTGCCCGGTTGACCTGGAAGCCCAATACGTGCCCAACAGTTTTGCTGTTACGGACCTGAATAAAGACGGCAAGGCCGAAACATGGCTGATGTATACCACAGTATGCCATGGCGATGTTAGTCCATCAGATATGAAGATCATCATGCACGAGGGAATTAAAAAATACGCTGTAAGGGGAACAAAAAAAGTAAAGGTATCTGACAAGGACTTTGAGGGCGGTAAATATACTTTCGATGAAGCCTTTAAAACGGGCCCGGAAGCATTTAAGCAGTATGCTGTGGATTTATGGAAGAAGAATTTAATGCAGGTTTGGTGATAATATAAGTTTAAAATTGGGGATTGACAAAAGCGGGGGATTGTGCGATTCCTTACTTGGGGAAGGGGTTAAATAAGGCGGTCAAGCGCAAAAGGTTAGTCGCGCGTATAAACCCCTCCCTGCCTTTGCGCTCATTGCCATCCGCGCCCCTCCCAAGGGAGGGAATTAAAAAAACGTCCAATGTTTCGGATGATAAATGCTTGAAAATCATAGTTTAATGACAGAACATTACAACAACACATGAACATAAAACAACTATATTACACTGGCCTGCTCCTGTTAACTACAACAGCGTTTTCGTTACCGGCCCATGCCCAACTCTTGCAGGCAAAAGAAGCTTTTACCCATGCCGATAGCCTGCGCGGTAACTTAACACCGCCGCGTATATGCTATGATATTAACTACTACCACCTGGATGTTAAATTTGATATTGCCCACAAAGCCATCAGCGGCAGTAACCTGTTTAAATTTACCGCCACACAGGATTTCACACAGCTGCAATTCGATTTGTTCGCTAATCTGAGTGTAGATAAAGTAGTTTATAAAGGCAAAATATTACCCTTTAAGCGCGATGCCAATGCCGTATTTGTTACTTTTCCGAAAACGATTGCCAAAGGCAGTAAAGACCAGTTTACCGTTTATTATTCGGGCAAGCCAACCATTGCTGTAAGAGCCCCATGGGATGGCGGCGTAGTTTACAAACAGGATTCGCTTAAAAAACCATGGGTAGCTACCGCCTGCGAGGGTGTGGGGGCCAGTATCTGGTGGCCTAATAAAGATCATTTGAGCGATGAGGTTGATAGCATGCTCATCAGCATCAGTGTACCTAAAGGTTTAAAAGATGTATCTAACGGCCGCCTGCGCAAGGTTACGCCGTTAAAAAACGGTTATACCAAATTCGATTGGTTTGTGGCCAACCCGATAAACAACTATGATGTGGTAGCCAATATTGGCGATTACGTACATTTTGGCGATACCTACATGGGCGAAAAAGGCAAACTCACTATGGATTACTGGGTGCTGCCCGCCAGCCTTGAAAAAGCAAAGCAGCACTTCGGTGTCAATGCAAGGCCCATGCTTAAAGCCTTTGAGCACTGGTTTGGCCCCTACCCTTTTTACGAAGATGGCTACAAACTGGTAGAAACACCGCACCTGGGTATGGAACACCAGAGCGCCACAGCCTACGGCAACCATTTTTTAAACGGCTACCTGGGGTATGATATGTCGGGAACAGGCTGGGGAGACAAATGGGATTATATTATTGTTCATGAAAGCGGCCACGAATGGTTTGGTAACAACATCACCGGGAAAGACCTGGGCGATATGTGGATTCATGAAAGTTTTACCTGCTACTCCGAATCGTTGTTTATTGAAGATAACTGGGGCAAAAAAGCCGGGCAGGAGTATAATTACGGTTTACGCGATGGCATCAATAACGACAGCCCCGTGGTTGGCCCCTATGATGTAAACAAAGAAGGCTCGGGCGATATGTACCCCAAAGGCGCCGTAGTGCTCAATATGGTACGCACCATTATTAACGACGATGAAAAATGGCGCGCTATCCTGCGCGGCCTCAACAAAACTTTTTACCACCAAACCGTTACTTACGACCAGGTGGTTAACTACATTACCGAGCAATCGGGCAAAAACCTATTACCGGTATTTGACCAATACCTGCACTATAAGGACCTGCCCATCCTGGAGTTTGCTTCCGTTAGGGGCAAATTCAGCGCAAGATGGATAGCCAACGCAAAGGATTTTACCATGCCAGTGTTAGTACGCGCAAAAGGCGGCGAGTATAAATTTATAACGCCTACAACACGTTTTACACCGGTTGATATCGACGGGGTAAATAAAGATAATATTGAGGTGGATAAATTGAATTTTTATGTGGGGGTGTTGGTGGATTGAGAACCCCCGCCCAAACCCTCTCCTTCAGGGGAGGGCTTAAAAAAGAGTTTTAAAAGTCTATCAGCAAACATTTAGAGATACTACCAAAACCCTCCCGGATGGGGAGGCTAAAAAAAAACAAAAATTAAAAAAAAGTCTCCCCCTTCAGGGGGAGATTTAGAGGGGGCTAAATATGCAAAATAAGAACATGATTAAATACGCACTGGGCCTTTTACTGGCTGGTGCAAGCTTTTTGCCGGCTAAGGCACAATTGGGTACTGTTAAGGAAACTTTTACCCGGGCCGATACATTGCGCGGATCGTTAACTACGCCGCTGCGTACCTGTTACGATATCAACTACTATCACCTGGATGTGAAGTTTGATGTCGATAAAAAATTCATCAGCGGTAACGTGCTGTTTAAGTTTACCGCCGTAAGTGATTTTGACAAGCTGCAATTTGACCTTTGGGATAACCTGAAAATTGAAAAGGTAGTTTATAAAGGCCAGGAATTAAAATATACCCGCGAGTTTAACGCGGTGTTTTTAACCTTCCCCAAAAACATCAGCAAGGGCAGCAAGGACGAGTTTACGGTTTATTACTCCGGCAACCCAACTATTGCCAAACGCGCGCCATGGGATGGCGGTGTGGAGTATAATACCGACTCGTTAGGCCATGCATGGGTATCAACAGCCTGCCAGGGCATGGGGGCCAGCGTATGGTGGCCAACTAAAGATCAGCAGGAGGATGAGGTTGATAGCGCCCTCATCAGTATCAGCGTACCCAAAGGCTTAAAAGATGTATCAAACGGCAGGTTACGCAAAGTTACCGACCTGAAAGATGGTTACACCCGCTTTGATTGGTTTGTGGCCAACCCTATCAACAATTATGACATTGAAGCCAATATTGGCGATTATACCCATTACGAGGGCATATACAACGGCGAAAAAGGTAAACTAACCATGGATTTTTGGCCCCTGAGCTACAACCTGGATAAAGCCAAAGCACAATGGGGACTTGATGCGCCACGCATGCTTAAAGCCTTTGAACATTGGTTTGGCCCCTACCCTTTTTACGAGGACGGCTATAAACTGGTAGAAAGCCATCACCTGGGTATGGAGCATCAAAGCGGAACCGCTTACGGCAATCACTATAAAAATGGCTACCTGGGCCGAGACTTATCGGGCACTGGCTGGGGCTTAAAATGGGATTTCATCGTCATACACGAAAGCGGGCACGAGTGGTTTGGTAACAACATTACCTCCAAAGACCTGGCCGATATGTGGATCCACGAAAGCTTTACCAATTACTCTGAGTCGTTATTTGTAGAAACCTTTTACGGAAAACAGGCCGGGCAGGAATATGTGCACGGCACCCGCATGGCCATTGCAAACGACAGGCCCATTGTTGGCGCTTATGGCGTAAACAAAGAAGGCTCGGGCGATATGTATTACAAAGGTGGTAATATGCTGAACATGATCCGTACTATTATTAACGATGATGAAAAATGGCGCAATATCCTGCGTGGCCTCAATAAAACTTTTTACCACCAAACCGTTACCTACGACCAGGTGGTAGATTACATTAGCACACAAGCTGGCATCAACCTGGCGCCGGTATTTGACCAGTACCTGCACTACAAAACCATCCCCATCCTCGAGATCATGTTCCGTGAAGGTAAAAGCTATGCCCGCTGGACCAGCACCGATGCCAAAGATTTTGCCATGCCGGTTAAAGTGCGCGTTAAAGGCGGCGATTACAAATTCATCACCCCAACCAAACAATTCAAACCTGTTGAATTAGAAGGCGCCACCAAGGATAACATTGAAGTTGACACATTTAATTATTATATTGGGGTGTTGG
>Ga0075366_10000794_pt1 | contig 15126 bp, 9 predicted proteins | sample EndMethybrTD3031_FD_72351 | JGI IMG/M metagenome (GOLD analysis project Ga0075366, IMG submission 72351) | Populus endosphere microbial communities from Tennessee, USA - Endosphere MetaG P. TD hybrid TD303-1 | ecosystem: Host-associated > Plants > Roots > Endosphere | place: USA: Tennessee...
CCATTGAACGAGACCACCCACCAGGTCTCGCCGGCGATGACACGGGTCGTCCAGGTGTAGCTCGCCGTGGTGGGCACCTGGCGGTCGAGAAACAGGCGGCTCGAGTAGCCGTTATCGTGGCTGGGGTAGAGCAACGCGCGCACGACCTGCTTGTGGCCCGCCTTGCCCACGCCTAGCTCCGGGATGTAGGCGAAGTGCACGCCGCCATCGGAGCCGGCGTGGGCGGCCGGGTACAGGATCTGCAGCTTGTGCAGTTGTTCGGCCGCGCTGGTCATGACGACTGGCCGCAGGGGGCGTGGGAGAAGAACTTCTGGCCGTTGTGCACGCGGATCTGCTCTCCGGGCGTGAGCTCGACGAACTCGACGCCGCGCACGATGTCCAGCACGTAGCCTGCCTCGACCTTGAAGATCTCCTTGAGCTGTTCGGTGGTGTAGACACCGCGCGGGATTGACTTCTCGTGCTCGTTGTAGATGACCGTCACATCCTTGGACAGGTGGCGCACCTTGAAGTGCTCCACGCCGGCGCCCGCCAGGTTCACGCGCTCGCCGCTGGAGATAACCCGCTCGCCGCCGCCAGGCAGTTCCTGGATCACTTCGACCTCGCCGCGCACGCGCGAGAGCATGACGAGCACCTTCTCGTCGATCACCGGGCGCGGCCAATCCATCTGGCCGCCGTCCAGGACGAAGCGCTGCATGCTGTCGCTGGTCATGACCCACAGGCGCTGGTTCTCGGCGAGCGCCAGGTCGATCGCTTCATCCAGCCGGATCTCCGCGGTTTCGCCCGACGCGACCTGCTTGACGATAGCGTTGGCCTCGACGTCGTGGATGTCGAGGGCCTGCATCAGCTGACGGCCGGTGATGGCTTGGTCGTGGAGGCGGACGTCGCGTTCGTCCGCGTATTCGTTGTAGATCTTGATCGCGAAGACGCGACCGACCTGAGTTTGGGTTTGCATTTGATTGCCTTTCTTGGGGAGCCATCACCTGCGGGATTGCAGGCTTTCTGGCCCCCTTACTCAGTCAATCGCAGCCCAGTGCCAGACCGGAAAGGCCAGTCAGAGTTTTTCTTGTACCCACGCCCCTCCGGGCAGGTCGCCGCAGAGGAAAAAGCTCGGGCAACGCGGGCAGCTACGCGCCTCGGGCTTGGCGGGGAACTGCCCGGCCTGCATCGCCTGAAGGAAGGCCTGCAGCTTCTCGCGCCTGGACTCCAGCTTGCGCGATGAGATTTCCATCGGCTGGATGGTTTCGCTGGTCAGGTAGGTCACCTCGACCTGCGCATGAGGCCCGTAGGCCTGGACGGCAGCGAGTTGGAGAACCGTGTACTCGATGTCATCGAAGGCGTTCGAGCGCTGCTTGCCCGTCTTGACGCGCCGCACCGTGACGCGGCCACCGGCTCCGTGAGCGACGCCATCCGGGCTGACAAGGATCTCGCCTTCCGCCCACCCCAACGAGATCGGAGGCGCCGGCACGGCCGCGCCACGGCTGCGGCTCTCGATGAGGAAGTCGACGAGCCGCTTGCCGATGCGGCGGTAGTCTTCAGCGTATCCATGCTCTGTCGCGCCCTTGGAGTGCCATGCCTCCTCGAAGCGCGCTGCCAGCTGGTCGACCGTGGGACTTGTCGTCTCGTGCTCCCGCTTCAACCACTCGAACACTTCGTTCACGACGTTGTGCATCTTCATGAATGCGGTCTCGGTTCGCCGACCGCCGAGCCTCAGCACGTGCGTGTACAAGAAGCGGCGCGGGCAACGCTCGAAGAGATTGACCTGGATGTCGGTCCATTGCGGACGCCCTTGCCATGTGATGGCGAGCGGCACGCCCGTCGCGTCGAGCCGGCTTGCAACGGCACCGGAACCGGACGAAAAAGGAGTTGGTCGATGGGGGCAACGAACTTGGAGGGGCTGCGCGCACGTCCATCGGCCTGACTGGCGTAGGCATATAGCTGCAGCCTGTCGCGCGCTCGCGAAAGCGCCACGAAGAATAGGCACTCTTCTTCCTCGTCGTGGCCGGCCTTCACCGCCTCGATGCCGGTCAGTCCCTCCGAACCATGGATCAGACTATCCGGCGGAAGACAGCGCGGCGGCACGTTGTTGCGCGGCAGGCCCGACGTCACCATGCCAGGCAAATGAACGACGTCGAACTCCAGCCCTTTGCTTCCGTGGATGGTCATTAGGCGCACTGCGTCGATGTTCTCGGCGCTGCGCGGCAGCTGGCTCAGTCCACGATCCTCTGACAGCAGTACGAGGCGCCGGATGCGATCAAGCAGCCGCAGCACGGGTACGCCCTGCCCTCTTGGCTGCCGGCGACAGAAGTTCAGAAACTGCCAGATCGCCAGACTTTGCATGCGGCTTCGCGCATCGCCAGTCTGATAGAGCGTCTTCGCGAGCCCGAGACCATCGATCGTCCATCCCGTCAGCAAAGACCAGGGATTCGTCGATGCACTCACGCCTGCAAAGAGCGTGGAGAGCCGAGCAAGTGCTTCTCGACTGCCGTCTGCCAGGCCGTCTACCTCGGCGTGCATCGCCGACCAAGCCATCGAAGCCGGATTCGCCGTGCGCAGGTGTTCAATGACCCGCATGACATCCTGCAGGGGCATTTGGTGCCGAGCCATGGTTGCCACGCGCACAATCGAGGCCGCCCGCGGGTCGGTCACCAGCGAGAGCAAGGCCAGCAGATCCTTGATTTCCGGTCTCTCAAACAAGCTGCCCAGATGCAGCGCGGGAATGCCCCTGGCCTCAAGACCTTCGGCAATGGCGTTCAGGCGCGCGTTGGACGCGCACAGGACGGCCTGGCCACCGTAGGCAATGCCCTGCTCGTGCAGGGCGGTGATCGACGCGGCAAGCGCTGATATCTCGTCGTCAGCTGACTCGGCAACGCGAAGCTCTACCCGTTTCGCCGCCGGTCGCGACGTTCGCACGGTGCAGGCGTTCTGCTTCCCGGCGAGCGGCCTCGGTGGCGTCCATCGCTCAGTCCGACAACGCCTTCAGCGTCGCCTGCTGTTCCGGCGTGAGCTGTGAAGTCGCGACCGCCTGGTCGAATGTGATCTGTTCGCCCACACTCGGCTTCACACTTGACCGAAAGGCCTGTCCGGAAACCATGCCCGGTGGACCCTGCAGGTATGCGCCCACAGCTTGAACGGTGGCACCCAGCTCCGATGCAAGCTTCTCGACGAATCTGGCAGGAATGGTGGCAGCACGGATGGCCCGATCGCGCACGCGCATCAGGAAGAGATTGCTGACGTCCAGGCTGCGCGCGAGCGACTTGAAGCTGCTGGTATTGAGCTTGGCGAAAGGATTCGCGACCTCCGCGTCGGGCTGCTGGACAGCCCGCTCGAACCGCTGCCAGGCTTTGTCCACCGCGCTGTTCGGCACTTCGGTCGCCGAAACATCGGCCACCGGAAGCTCATGAAGCAGATCGATCGAGCAATCGATCAGCGCGGTCGCATGCTGCGGGTACTCCGTGATGTAGCGTTCAAGCGTTTCCCGGCCATGGCTGGGCTCCATGGAGAACGCCATCAGCACGGATTCCTCGTCCACAGCGAAAGGCTTCGGCGTACTCATGCGTCCTCCTGCAGAACAGACTTGAGGGTCTTGTATGCACGGTCGCGACGATTGCGCACGGTTCTCTCATCGCACTGGAGCATCTTGGCGATAGTCATGATGTTCGGGTCCTTCGAGTCGATCTGGAAGCCTTGCCGCAGCAAGCCCACGACCCGTCTCTGATCGTCTGGTAATGCATCAATCGCAGCGTCCAGCTCCAACCGGAAAGCTGGGTCGTCAATTTTTTGCGGGTCCCCTCCCAGGAAGTCGGCCGCCGCTTCCTCGACCTCCCGAGAAATGTCCTGACCCTCTTCTCCGTCCGTGGACAGCGGCTCGGTTAGTACCGACGAGGGACCGATCTGCCTCAGCGCGGACTTCCGGAATCGGGCGAACGCCAAGTCGAACCGCACCTCGAAGAAGTCCAGCATGGCGAAACGGCCGTTGCAGTCCTTGGCGATTCGCTCGGCGAATCGCCCCATGATCTCTTCTCGAATGCCTTGCGCCTCGGCCATGCGGCCGTCCGAGACCGTTGCGAACAGGGACTGACCGACCCGCTTCATGAGCAGTCCGAATATCTGCTTGAACTCGTCCTTTGCGCCCGTCGCGTGGGCGAGGCGCAGGAAATACGTCAGCGCTTCCGACGGCACATAGCCGCTGCTCTTCCTCGACCCACTGGCGAAGGCCTGCAGGCGTGCCGCGGCATTAAGCGACTCCAGCCTTGCCAGGCAGTCCTCGATCTCGGGCGGCCGCGTGAACGGAGCCCCGTGTTTGTCTTTGCTCTTCAGCGGTTCCGGCATCGCTCTCCTCCTTCCCGTCTGTCCGTCCTTTGCTTGCTCTACTCCGCCCGCCGTCACCGAATGCGGATCGGCAGAGACACCTGCGGCTGGATCGGCACGAGGGTCTTTGCATAGGCACGCAGGATGTCGTTGTAGAGATCGGCGTGCTTCGGCGCTTCGACGGAAATGATCAACGCGTAGCGGATTTTCTCGGCGCCGACGGCGCGGCCGCCCGCTTCGCGTGCGTTGTAGTGAATGTCGAAGACGGGGTTGTCCAGGCTGCTGCCCCGCATACGCTTGCTGCCGTGCAGGACGGTCTCCCACTTGCCGAGGTCGGAACGGCGCTCCTCTTCCGTCGCGTACTTCTTCATGTCGAAGAAGCCTTTGGTCTGGGCGTTCGCCTTGCCCTCTTCGATCTTCTTGTCGCTCGGCCTGAAAACGACCTCGAGGCCAGCCCTCGTGTACGCCGCGGCGTCTTGAGGATCGGTGGGTGAGGCGTAGCAGAACGTGGCCTTCAGCTGGATGTTGCCCGTCAGTCCGCCGGTCGGCAGCGGCAGCGTGGCACGCAGATACTTGCCCGGTTTGAGTTCGCCTTGGTAGACCACGCGCGCGGTGCCGGGGGGACAGGTGATCACGTCCATCAGGTCCTCGGGCACCTTGCCCCAGCCCACTTCCAGCTTGTCATGGGTCGAAGCATCGGCGGCGTGCACCAGCAGCGCCTTGATGGCGAGCGGCGTGAGGTCGGCACCCAGAATCGCCCGGACACCCACAGCGTTGCGCAGCAGGTACGGTGACGCGTAGCTCGTGCCCAGCTGAGGCGCCAAGGCGGCCTTGCGCCCTGGCGAAAGGACATGGAAGTACCCGACGGCATCGCCACCGAAGGCCATCAGATCGGGCTTGACCACACCAGGGCTGCGCCCTGGGCCGACCGCGCTGTACGGCGCCCGGGACCAATTCGCATCGGTCGCGTCCGCCGCGCCGACGGCCAGCGCGTTGACGCAGTCCGAAGGAACCTGGACGCGCGCGTTGCCAACCGCCCGGTCCATTTCGCCGTTGTTGCCGACGGCGACGGTCATCAGCGTGTCGCCATCGCTCAGCAAGTCATCGATCACCGAAGTCCAGGCATGCACGTCCGTGTCTTCGATGGGAAGGTCCGGTCCCAGGCTCAAGTTGATGAACTGGTACTGGCGCGACAGCAAGACTTCTTCGACGAATCCCAATGTCCGGTACAGCTCCAGCGGATCTTCAGTCTCGGCATCCTTATCCAGAACCCGGAGGTGGTCGACATAGGCAAACGGCCTCCCGGCCAAGGTGTTCGGCTGGATCGGTCCGAAGAGAAAAGCGGAAGTGACGCCCAGACCGTGCTCCGGGCCGTTGGGGTCATCGTCGGCATCTTCGTCGAGCAAGCGATACGAACGCAGCCAGGGACCGATCGGGTGATGCTTGGGCAGGCCCCCGTCGAGGATCGCGACCTTCGGCTCCGAGGACAGCGGTTGCTCGCTGGGCAACGTGCAGCCGACCAGCACGCCGGCCGTGCGCTGGACCGGCCGCAGGCCGCGCAGCTTGGGCATGGGGCGCACCACCCGCACGAACACGAACTCCGCCAGCCGCTCGATGCCGTCGTGTGCGCCTTCGACCGGCACGAACCAGAGATTGCCCGCAGTGAAACCCAGATCGGCATGGACCTTGACTTCGACGCTCTTGGCGTACTTCGCGAAGGCGCGCTGCACGAACAGGCGATCCTCATCGGGCAGCAAGTGGAGTCCGACCTCGAAGAACCGATCCTTTTTCTTGCCGAGGGAGACGATGCGCTCTTCCGGCGCAAACGCGGCGAAGCGCTCGATGTGCGCAAGGTCGAGCGCCTCGTCCGAGTCCGCACCTACGTCGCGCGTCCAGGTCTTCAAGTGGCGGAACGCCTGGCGTTTGCCGGCGACGAACAACTCCGTCGTGGTGCACTCTCGCGGATCACCCTTCTTCGTCCAGCCGTCCGGCGTGAGCTTCACGGTCCGGCTGCCGACCGACTCCAGGCCCACTGTCCGCAGCATCGCCACGGGGAAGAACGAGCGGGCGATATAGCTCGGGTTCATCGTCAGGCGCGCGACGCCGAAGTCGCCGGGACACGCGGTGTCCGGCAACGTATCCAACTCCGCAGCAGCGTCCTGGAACTGAGGGCGCAGTCGTTGAACGGCCTGCTGGAAGGTATAGACCTCCGCTTTGCCTGGCTTGCGCTTAGGGCCCTTGATCTCGTGCGTGAGGAGTTCCCCTCTCCCGATCAGGAAGTTCGTCTGGCTCATGGCTCAGCCCTCTTCTTTGCTGCTCGCTTCGTAGGCGCCGCCTCTCCGGTGTACTTCCTGATCGTGTCGCGGCTGACGCCCGTGATGTCCGAAATGGCGTGTTGGGACAGTCGTGTTTGCTTGGCCAGCAGGATCGCCATGTCGATGCGCCCTTGGTGGTCCAGGCTCAACGCGCGCGACCTGATGAACTCCTCGATTAGCTCGGCATCCGACGCCGTGCCGAGCGCCACAGCGCGCCTGAAGCGCTGGATGTCGCGCTCGATGTCGCTGAAGGACTCCCCGCTGAAAGCAAACGCAAGAATGTCCAGCCATCTGCCGAACAGCGCGAAGTCGGGTCCCAGGAAGCGCTTGACCGCAGTCTTGACGGCCGGCAGCTCGGGAAGCTTGAACTCGACGACGAGGTCGAATCGTCGCCAGAGGGCCGGATCGATCAGCTCCGGATGGTTCGTCGCAGCCAAGAGCAGTCCGGTTGGCGGCCACTCGTCCACTTCCTGCAGGATCACCGTCACGAGGCGCTTCAACTCCCCAACGTCGGCATCGTCGCTGCGTCGCTTGGCGATCGCATCGATCTCGTCCAGCAGCAAGACGCAGGGTGTGCGCTTGGCGAAGTCGAGGGCGGCGCGCAGGTTGTTGCCACTGCGCCCCAGCAGGCTGCTCATGACCGCCGTGAGGTCGAGCACGTAGAGCTCGACCCCAAGCTGCGAGGCCAGCCAACGCGCGGTCAAGGTTTTCCCGACACCAGGTTGGCCAACAAAGATGGCGGAGCGTGTAGGCACCAGACCCATTGAGGTCAGCCGATCAGCCTGGCGACGTTCCTGGATCAGTTGACCGAGGCTTTCCTCCAGTGCAGCGGACAGCAAGGGAGGTTCGCGATCCGGTGCATCCTTGAAGACCCTAAGCAACGACAGCCGCGACTCGTCGTCCACGGGAAGGGGCTGCCTTGCAGAGTCGGGGCCCTGGACAGCTTTCCGCAATGGCGCCGTGGACCGAGCGTTCTTGGTGCGCAGAAACAAGGATAGTTGTTCGGCCAGCTCCGGCGCCTCAGATCGGTATTTGCGAACGAGGCGCGCTACGAACAGACGCACGTCTTCCGTTTGCTCCGCGAGGGCCAATCTGCCAAGCTGGGCTAAATCTGAATGTAGATCAATCACTTAGTCCGTTTCTTCCGTAAGTCATTGATTTATAATAGAGACGATCATCGATCATCGTGGGCTACACTGTAGCTCATGTTGAGTAGAGGCGTCTAGCCGAGGTGAGGCGCCACCCTCACGAAAGTAGGCGGTAAGGACCCCGACGTAGCGGCAGCAGGTGGTGGTTCTGTAGGTCGCGCGCATGAAAGAGCCCACAGGGATCCTGCCTGTCGACCGAGGGGTCGGCCGGCGCCCTGCCGCAGCCTCGGATCGCCCGCTGCTCCTCGCCCGAGTGTCATCTGCTGAGCAAGATCGGCAGCAGGAGCCGAACCGGTAGGCGGTGAACTGAATGTTCGCTTGCGGTTAGATCCGGGGGCTCGACATCGCAAATGTCGAGCAGCTGCGTTCAGTCTGAAGTCCTAGATCGCTCGTTTGCGGCGTGCCCGCCCACTGAATGGCAGGCTTCTTGAGTACAAGGACAGTCCGCGTGGCAACATTCACAGACCGCCGCTTGCGGCGCGTTGGACCTCCACAATGCCATCCGCGGCGTACTCCGAGTTCAACCAGAACCTGATCGACGTGCATCGGTTGGCCCTACTTCACCGGCGGGAAAGTGGTACAGGACGTGGACGACGGGGGCTTGGACACCTCACTCGAGGCGGGCTGCTTCTTCTGTGTGCGGCATGGGAGCGCTACGCCGAGACTGTTCTCGCGGAAGGCGCACATCTCGTTGCCGCGCGACTGCCTGACATCAATGCCTTGCCCGCGGTTGCTCGCCAGAAGGTAGTCAACCACGCGAACAACAACGCGACCGCCTGGACGGCTGCTCAACTGGCGACGCCGATATGGAGGCAGATCTACGCAGACGCGATAGGGGTCCGCATAGCCAAGCTCAATACGCCGAAACACTACAAGCTCAAGCCTCTATTTGAAGACTTCCTAGCCATAGCGGACATTGGCGCTGCGTGGAGCACTGGCACAGTACCGATCGATGACTTTGTAGGGTTGCGTGGCGAGGTCGCACATCGCGGCGGCCAAGGCCCGTACATCCGATTTGGGCGGCTGGAAGGACTCGAGGTGGACGTGAAGCGCTACGTTAGAGAGACAGACAACTACCTCTCAGACCACCTTCGTACTCTTGTGAACCCCCAGCATCGTCCTTGGAACCGTATTCCTTAGCCGCGGGGAGGGGCCGAGCCTCGCTCACTGCCAGGCGCGACTGACTCCTCTCGCCAATGGCGGTCCCTCGAGAGCGGAACACGAAGGACTGCAATCAGTCTCCCGCCGCCAATCATCGGCGGGGACGTGCCGATATCGCAGGCGGCTGCGATCCGCGCCTGGAGTTGACATTACTCGCTGCTGCTGGCCGAATCGTCTTGCATCAGGCGCGATGGCCAACCGCGACCGCTGCCGGTGGTGTTGAGCGGTGAGGAGGTCTCGCGACTTATCGCCGCGGCGCCGAACGCCAAGTACCAAGCCGCACTGTCGGTCGCCTATGGCGCTGGGTTGCGCGCCGCCGAAGTCGTTGCGCTGAAGGTCACCGACGTCGACGGCGAGCGCATGACGCTGCGCGTGGAGCGAGGCAAGGGCAGCAAGGACCGCTACGCCATGCTGTCTCCCGTCTTGCTAGAACGACTGCGTGCATGGTGGCGTGTGGGCCATGCGCAGGGCAAGATGTTGCCCGGCGGCTGGCTGTTCCCGGGGCACGACGTGTGGATCCGGAGGCGCGCATGGCATGCCGATCCTCGAGGCCTACAAGGCCGAGACCGCGATCGTCAACAAGCGCTCAATGGCCGCCGGCTACGCCGGGTCTGGACAACGAACCGCTCTACATGGAAAAGACGATGATGGTGTTCGGCGTGCGAAAGGTCGTCGACGAATTGACGAAAGTCATCGAGTAGGGCCTCAACCGCCTGCGAGTAGCGCGGATCGCAACTGCGGCCCGTGCTCGCCGGTCCCCGGATCATTGCTCAAGCGCGCGCGTTCTTGGCTAGCATGTCGGCGCGCGACCTGCGCACCGCACCGCAACCTGCATTCAGGACATGCCGAAGTCGCTCAATCTGGATTGGAACGCCATTCGTGCGTTGAACGGCTCGAAGCAGAACGGCTTTGAGGAGCTGTGTGTTCTGCTCGCGCGTTCTCGATGTCCGCCCGCCTCCCGGTTCGAGCGCAAAGGCACGCCGGACTCTGGCGTCGAAGCCTACATCGTAAATCCCGATGAGACGGAGTGGGCCTGGCAGGCCAAGTTCTTCAACTCGATGGGCGATTCGCAGTGGTCGCAACTCGACGAATCGGTCGCTGCTGCGCTGGCGGGTCACCCGCGCATGAACCGATACACGATCTGCGTCCCGAAGGACCTGCCCGACGCTCGGAAGGACGGCCAAAAATCCGCGCGCGAACGCTGGAACGACCGCGTGGCGAAGTGGAGCGAACTGGCCGAACAACAGGGCATGGCGGTGGAGTTCGTCTGGGAGGGCAGCTCCGAGCTCCTCGCCAAGCTTGCCGCCCCTGCCCATCGCAGCCTAGTCGACCTCTTCTTCGGCGAGAGCTACCTCGACGCGACCTGGTTCGAAGCTCGCATGCGGGAGACCCTCCAGGCTGCGGGCCCACGCTACACACCCGAATTGAACGTGGCGCTGCCCCTGGCGGAACAGTTCGATGCGTTCGGCCGGACCGCGGCGTTCTTTCGGCGCGTCCAGGCGGCGGCGATCAGCATCAACGAGCGTGTCCGCAGCCGGGTCTTCAGCGTCTCGCGTGCACCGGACCCCGCGCTCTCGGCGTTGATCGATTCGGCGCAAGCGGCTTGTGGCGACGCACTGAGCGCCTTCAGGTCGTTGCAAGAGGATCCGCCCGTGGCGTCCCCATTGGCCGCGCTGAGCGCGTCGCTCAAAGTGGCGATTGGTCGTGTCGACGCGCTGCACTCCGAACTCGAGAATCGGGCCGCGGCCGCCAAGGCGGCCAGCACGTCCCCGACACCGACCGCCACAATCGACTCGTCGGCCGATGCGTCGCTGCACGGCCTGCGCCGCCTGAACTCGCACCTCGAGGATGCGCGCTGGCTCGTGGACCAGCACCGCAACATCGTCGAGCGCAGGCTGCTTATCTTGACGGGCGATGCGGGGACCGGCAAGACGCACCTGGTTTGCGATCTGGCGCAGCGACGGCTCGCCGCCGGACTTCCGACCGTCGTCCTGATGGGTCAGCGCTTCCTCGATGCGAGCGACCCTTGGGCGCAGGCCTTACATCAACTCGATCTGAACGGATGGACGGCACAGGAATTCGTCGGCGCGCTGGAGGTGCTGGCCCAAACTGCCGGTCGTCGGTGCCTGTTGATCGTCGACGCCCTCAACGAGGGCAACGGCACGCGGCTGTGGCCGCCCCACCTGGCGGCGTTTCTCGCGCGCGTCGCAGACTCACCCTGGATCGCCACCGCGATCACAGTGCGTAGCAGCTACGCCGCCGGACTGATCCCGTCTTCCGTCTCGGCCCGAGCGGTTCAGCTCCAGCATCACGGATTCGACGGCATCGAATTCGACGCAACCCGGACGTTCTTTGCGCACTACGGTATCGATCTGCCGTCCACCCCGCTGCTCGCCCAGGAGTTTCGCAACCCGCTGTATCTAAAGACTCTTTGCAAGGGATTGCAGGCCGCCGGGAACACGAGGCTGCCGCGTGGATTTCATGGGGTGGTGAGTGCATTCGAGCTCCACCTGTCCGGCGTCAACATCAAACTCTCGACAGACCTCGATTTCGATCGCCGTACGGATCTGGTCGGCAAGGCGCTGATCGGTGTGGCGCATCGACTGGTCGCCACGAAGCGCTCGTGGCTCGCGCTCACAGAAGCGCAAGCCATCGTGGACGCGCTTCTTCCGGGGCGGACTTACTCGCGCTCGCTGATGGCGGCGCTCCTGAACGACGGCCTACTGCTCGAAGAGCTTGGTTGGGACGACACCTCGAACAGTTCGGTCCCGGTCGTCATCATTGCCTACGAGCGGCTGTCGGACTACCTGTGCGTGAGGGCAGTCCTGGACGGCGTCCTGAACGCAACCGATCCCCGGCCGACGTTCGCATCGGGGGGCCTGCTGGATCGGCAAACGCTCGAACAGGTCTGGTGGAGTCCCGGCTTCCACGAGGCCTTGCATATCCTGGTCGCCGAGCGGACGGGCCAGGAGTTGCTCGCGCTGGCGCCAGACCTCTCAACGCTCCACCAGACGACCGACGCGTTTCTCAGAAGCCTCGTCTGGCGCAAGCCCGAAGCGGTGACGGCGGCTTCCAGGCAGTTCCTGCTCGACCTGAAGATGTCGGAGCCGACGAAGGTCATCGACACCTTGGTGACGGTGGCGACGATTCCGGGGCATCCGATGAACGCCCACTTCTCGGACTCGCTCCTTCGCGAGACCTCCATGGGAGAGCGCGACGCGTGGTGGTCGATCGGGCTACACGAACTCTGGGGACAGCAAGGTGCCGTCGACCGTCTGATCCATTGGGCTGACACCATCTGGCCCCACCATGCGCTCGATCCCGAGCCGGCGGAGCTCATCGCGACCGCGATCGCCTGGTTGCTGACGACCTCGGACCGATTCCTCCGCGACCGCGCCACCAAGGCGCTCGTCCGGATCCTCACGTGGCGCGCGGACCTCGCGGCGAAACTGGTCGTGGGGTTCGCGAACATCGACGATGCCTACGTCGCCGAGCGGGTAGTCGCCGCCGTCTACGGCGCCACCATGCGCAGCGTCGACGCGGCGGGCGTAACCGCGGTGGCCGACGTGGTTCGGGCGCAGGTCTTCGCGGGCGGCCGCCCCCGACCCCATATCCTGCTGCGAGAGTACGCACGCGGGATCATCGTGCGGGCCCGCCATCTGCGCGGCGAAGCGGTCGGCCTTCGCGACGAGGACATCGACCCGCCCTACGCGAGCCAGTGGCCCGGGATCCCGTCGCAAGCAGAAGTCGACACGCTGTTTCCGACCCGCTACAGCGACGCCGCCGAGTCGATCCCCTGGGGACAATACCGAATCCGCAACTCGGTGATGAGCGACGACTTCGGCCGATACGTAATCGGCACGAATTCCTGGACGACGAGCTTCCTGTCGCTGCAGCTGGACGAGCCCGTGTGGACCTCGCTCGAGGATCGCATCGAGCAGGTTGTCCCCGGTCTATCCGGCAAGACGCTGGACGCATGGAAGCTCTTCGACCATTTCCATGGTCGAGTCAACTCCGCGAGATGGAGCACTGGATTGCCGTTCGTGGTGCGCGGAGACAAAGCCAAACACAAGCCGAAAAGAAACGCCGCGCTCGAGAACGCCATGGCGCTGCGGTCTGAGGCGCGCCAAGTCCTTCTTGAGTTGGCGGAGCCCGCAGAGCGTGCGGCACTGACCCGGATCGTCGACGAGATGATGGACGAGGGCCGTAGGAGAACGGCGCCGAAGTTCGATCTCGCGCTGATCCAGCGCTATGTGGTGGCGCGCACGCTCGAGCTCGGCTGGACGGCCGAGAGGTTCGACGCGTTCGATACTCATCTGACCTCCGACGGTCGCGGTGAGCACAAGGCCGAACGCATCGGCAAGAAGTATCAATGGATCGCCTACCGCGAAATGCTGGCGTTCATGGCGGATCGCCACCAGCACCTTTACCGGCACGCCGGGCACGACGTCGCCGGGCCGTATCGAGGCAGCTGGCAGGACAACTTCCGTGACATCGACCCGTCCGAGGTCAGTCGGCCGATCGCGCAAGTCGAGGACGCGCCGAGCGACGTCACCGTGTTCTGGCGCACGACCGCCGTCGCCGACTGGAATCCCACGCTGGCAGCGCGCGACTGGGTGAGCGAGACCCGGGATGTGCCGGAGCCTGGCTCGCTGCTCTTCTCTCGCGACAGGCACTCCGACAGCGAGTGGGTAGCGCTGTACCTGGACGTGAAGTCGGCGATGCCGCGTCTAGCCTATCAAGACTCGTTTCACGACGGTCGCCGCGAAGTCTGGCTGAACGCCGAGGCGGCAGTGGTCATGCAGACCGATGCGGCAAGGCTGGCCGCGAACGAATTCGCACGCGACCTTGGGAGAAGCATGGTCGACTCGGCGAACCACGAGATCTTCCTCGGTGAGATCGCATGGTCGGAGGCGGCCGAGCACTTCCGCGATCCCTATCACGGCCAAGGTGGGTGGGCGACCGAGCTGAATGACAAGGGGCTCGCTGCAGTGCCTGCGTCGACCGGATACCAGCGCGAGCGCGGATCGATCGATTGCTCCATCGGGGAGGAATCCGTCAGGATGAGGGCACCGAGCGAGGAGTTGCTTTTCCTCCTAGGTGCCCGGTGGAGCGGGGTCTCCGCCACGTACGTGGATGCGTCCGGCGTGGTGGTCTGCTTCGACCCCAGCGTTAACGTGCGCAGCCCCTCGACCTTGCTGGTGCGGCGAAGCGCCCTGGTCGAAGGCTTGCGACGCCATGACCTCGCGATCTGCTGGTTCGTTCGTGGCGAGAAGGTCGATGCGCAGGGCGCGCCCGACTATGAGGTCAATGCACGTCGATCATTTCAGGGCACGTTCGCGTGGGACGGCGGAAACGTGATCAGCGGCTCGTATTGTTTCGACACGCCCGAATGACGCGAACCGCGCGTGGTCCCGCGCCCGCTCTCTGGCCTCTCGCGACACGAAACTCTGGATCGAGGAGACCCGCGAGGCCATGGCTCACGTCGACGACTTGGGCAACGAGATTCTCCAGCAGCGCTGGGCGAAAGCCAAAATCGGAAAGGGACGGCGTGCGCCGGTGGGGACTGTCCTGGAGATCAAGGGAGGCTGGCTCGACGCTTGCGATTGCCAATGCTTCGACGAGTACGAGGCCGACCGGAGTCTGGAAATTCACGAGACCGACTGGACGTGGGCATTGGTGCGCGACCGTCGGCGCGACTAGCACGAGGCCGCTCGTGCGACATGTCGAAAGAAGACGGGCCGAAAACGCCAGGTGAGGAAGCTCGGGCAGCCACTTCGACTGAAGGACTGCTATGGCGACCAGCTGACCTTCAGCAGGGCGCCGTTGAAGGTCTGCAATCAGTCTGCTAACGACTAATCGCTCGCGACGCCGCTGAACCCACGCGGGCAAGGCGTCGCCATCGGACCGTCCGTTCAACGCCTCGACAGCGGCCACTTCAGCGTACTGCATTTATGGGCGATCAGGATCGCAAGCAGCGACGCGGGACGCGTGTCGCTCAAACTGCGACAGACCGGGTGCGTGGATCGCACCAGTTAGGGCCCGCCGCGCTAGACGACGACGCGTCGAGCCCGGAGCATCAAGCCGCGCGCTTGCGCTTCGCCGGCGCCTTACGGCCGTCCGAGTCAATATCACTCAGCTTCACGCCGAGGTAGCTCTCGAGAGCGAAACGAACGACATCGGATCGCGACGGA
>Ga0075366_10000795_pt1 | contig 15124 bp, 20 predicted proteins | sample EndMethybrTD3031_FD_72351 | JGI IMG/M metagenome (GOLD analysis project Ga0075366, IMG submission 72351) | Populus endosphere microbial communities from Tennessee, USA - Endosphere MetaG P. TD hybrid TD303-1 | ecosystem: Host-associated > Plants > Roots > Endosphere | place: USA: Tennessee...
CTGTTCCTGCTCGTGTCGATGCTCGGTCGACACTGAGGCGGCCGCCGCGCGGCGGCCGGCAGCGGACTCATTGGCCGGCGGCGACCGACCCGGTGTGCGCATCCAGGAACTTGACCATGCGGTCGTAGAAGTCGACGCGGTTGGCGGGGCGATACCAGCCGTGGCCTTCGTCGGTGTACTCGATCCAGGTCACCGACGCGCCGCGCGACTCGAGCGCGCGCCTGAGCTTGATCGCATGGTCGATCGGCACGCGGTGGTCCACGCCCCCGTGGGCCAGCAGCAGCGGCCGCGTGAGGCGCGCGGCCTGCACGATCGGCGAGGTCAGCTTGAACTGCTCGGCATCCTTGTCCTGGTCGCCCACCAGGGCCGGCATGCCGTACTTCTTGTATTGCATCGGGAAATCGCTCCAGGTGATGTCGAACATCAGGTTGATGTCGGTCACCGCGGCCCACGCGACGCCGCACTGGTAGAGATCGCCATAGCGCACGAGGCCCATCAACGTCGCATACCCGCCGTAGCTGGCGCCGGCGATGCAGGTGCGCTTCGGGTCGGCCAGGCCCTGGGCGCTCGCCCAGCGCGTCGCGTCGGCGACGTCGTCCTGCATCTTCAGGCCCCACTGCCGGAAGCCCGCCTCGAACAACTGGCCGCCATACCCGGTGCTGCCGCGGAACTCGGGGCGCACGACGAGGTAGCCGTGCGCCGCCAGGAACTGCGATTCCGGCTCCCACGCCCAGTCCCAGCCGCGCACCCAGGGGCCGCCGTGTACGAGCACCACGGCGGGAAACGGGCCCTTGCCGCGCGGCCTGGTGACCCACACGGGGATCTCGAGGCCGTCGCGCGCCTTGATCCGGTAGAAATCCGTCATGGCCATCTGCCTGGCCTGGATGTCGGGCCGGGCGCTCCCGATGGGCGTCAGCTTGCCGTCGGCGCGATCGAACAGGAAGTACAGCGGCGGCTGCCGATCGGAACTGGAGGTGACCAGCACCCGCTGCGCGCAGCCGCATTCGGCGACGTCGATGCGGTTCACGAGCCCGGGCAGCAGGGCGTCGACCTTGTCCTGCAACGCCTTGAGCTCCGGGTCGAACCAGACGGTCGAGTCGGCATCGGTGCGGATGTGCGCACCGACCACCTTGTGCGTCCGCTGGTTCTCGATCAGCTCCGGATCGATGTCGAAGCCCGGGGCGTTGAGCAGCGGCTGCGCGTCCGTCCTGCCGGTGTCCAGGTTGAGCCGGTAGAACCCGCGCGATCGGGCCGCGTCGCTGCCGGCCTGCGTCGCATAGGCCTGGCCGTCGACGGCGATCGAATGCACGTAGAGGTCGCTGCCGCCGATGGCGTAGGTGTCCAGGTGCGCGCGCTCGACCCACGTGCCGTCCGGCTGGCGCACCGTCAGGAAGCGCTGGGCGTCCCGCTCGCCCATGGCCGCCCGGATGTGGCCCTGCCCGTCGACGAGCCAGTCCTGGATGCCCAGCGGGATCTGGCCGGTCAGGATGGGCGTGCTCTGGCCCTTGCGGGTGTCGTAGAGCTCGGGATAGGAGTCGCTCCACTCGCTGTACTTGCGCTTCCAGTACGAGACGACCACGTTCCCGGAGCCGTCGTCCAGCCGGCGCTCGACGCGTCCCATGCCGGCGCGCGGCCGTGCGAAGGTGGAGGCGACGACCCGGCCGTTGAGCAGCATGGCGTTGCTCCCGTCCTTGTCGATGGCGAAGCGGCCGCCGCTGTCGCGATCCCAGTAGGCAGCCTGCTCGTCCGTGACACTGAACATCAGCCGCTTGTCGTCCAGCCACTGGACGGCGACGATGTCCGCATTGCCGAAGGTGGAGATCGCCTTCAGCCTGGTCAGGTCGGCGGTGTCGGCGATCACCAGCTGGCGGCGGCCCGCCGCGTTGTTGGCCAGCAGGGCCAGGCTGGTGCCGTCAGGCGACAGCGCCGGCTGCAGGAAATGTTCCGGCGCGAAGAATGCCGAGGTCGGAGGGGCGGCGGTGGCCGGTGCGGACGCGTCCGCGGCTCGCGCGCCGTCGTGGACGACGGCGCTGATTGCCACGGCCATGGCCGCGGCCAAGGCTGTGTGCCTGGTCTTGTTCATGCTCTTTCCTCCCATGTCGTCCCGGCAAGTCTAAAAGCGGCGCTGCCGCCGCCGCATCGGGGCGTCCACCCGGGCGGGAGGCAGGAAGCCCCGGCGCAGCAAGGTGTTTGACAAGTCCTCGCCCGCCGTTGCATAATGGCCGACTTCGCCGAAGAGGCGTGAGCAACGTATGCCGCTTCCAGTCAACACTGGTGGCGCCTGGAGTGACCAGGAGGCTGCGCTGCTTGTCTCGGAGGAATTTCAGCCCAACCGGGGTGTTTCCGAAGCCGCAGGCCCTGCCTGCAGTGGAAGAGGCGTCACGACGGGCCCAATACTGACCGCTCTCGGGTGTTGCCGTCTGCGGGAGCAAGTTGGGGATAAATCATGATTCAAATGCAGTCGCGACTCGACGTCGCGGACAACACCGGTGCGAAGTCCGTCCAGTGCATCAAGGTGATCGGCGGCTCGAAGCGCCGTTACGCCGGCATTGGCGACGTGATCAAGGTCAGCATCAAGGAAGCCGCGCCGCGTGGTCGTGTGAAGAAGGGCGAGGTCTACAACGCCGTCGTCGTGCGCACCGCCAAGGGCGTGCGTCGCCAGGACGGCTCGCTGATCAAGTTCGACGGCAATGCCGCCGTCCTGCTCAACGCCAAGCTGGAGCCGATCGGCACCCGCATCTTCGGCCCCGTGACGCGCGAACTGCGCTCCGAGCGCTTCATGAAGATCGTGTCGCTCGCCCCGGAAGTGCTCTAAGCGCGCCCCGCAGTACAAGGAAACGCCATGAACAAGATCCGCAAGGGCGACCAGGTCATCGTGACGACCGGTCGTGACAAGGGCAAGCGCGGCACCGTCGCCGAGCGCGTCAGCGAACAGCTGCTGCTCGTCGAGGGCATCAACGTCGCCAAGAAGCACGTGAAGCCGAACCCGCTGAAGGGCACCACCGGTGGTGTCATCGACAAGACGATGCCCATTCAGCAGTCCAACGTCGCGCTATTCAACCCGGCGACCGGCAAGGCCGATCGCGTGGGCTTCAAGATTCTGGCCGACGGCAAGAAGGTTCGCGTCTTCAAGTCCAGCGGCGAAGAAGTCAAGGCATAAGAGGTCCGACATGGCTCGTCTCCAAACCATTTACCGCGAAAAGATCGTTCCGGACCTGACGGCCAAGTTTGGCTACAAGTCCGTGATGGAAGTGCCGCGTCTGACCAAGATCACGCTCAACATGGGTGTGTCCGAAGCCGTCGCCGACAAGAAGGTCATGGATCACGCCGTGGGCGACCTGACCAAGATCGCCGGCCAGAAGCCCGTGGTCACCAAGTCGAAGAAGGCCATCGCCGGCTTCAAGATCCGTGACGGCGTGCCCATCGGCTGCATGGTCACGCTGCGTGGCATCCAGATGTACGAATTCCTGGATCGCTTCGTCACGATCGCGCTGCCGCGCGTGCGCGACTTCCGTGGTATCTCCGGTCGTTCCTTCGACGGCCGCGGCAACTACAACATCGGCGTGAAAGAGCAGATCATCTTCCCGGAAATCGAGTACGACAAGATCGACGCGATCCGTGGCATGAACATCTCGATCACCACGACGGCCAAGAACGACGACGAGTGCAAGGCACTGCTGGCGGCGTTCAAGTTCCCGTTCAAGAACTGAGGCGCCCCCAATGGCAAAGCTTTCCCTCATCCAGCGCGAACTGAAGCGTGAAGCGACGGTGGCCAAGTACGCGAAGAAGCGTGCCGAGCTGCTCGAGATCATCAACGACGCCAAGCGCAGCGACGAAGAGCGCTACATCGCGCGCCTCGAGTTCCAGAAGCTCCCGCGCAATGCTGCGCCGGTGCGTCTGCGCAACCGTTGCAACCTCACCGGCCGCCCCCGCGGCACGTTCCGCAAGTTCGGTCTGGCCCGTTCCAAGATCCGTGAGCTCGCCTTCAAGGGCGACATCCCGGGCGTGATCAAGGCCAGCTGGTAATCAGGCGAATCAGGAGAAAACAGCATGAGCATGAGTGATCCTATCGCCGACATGCTGACCCGCATCCGCAACGCGCAGAGCGTTGAGAAGCCGGTCGTCAGCATGCCCTCGTCGAAGCTCAAGGTGGCAATCGCCCAAGTCCTGAAGGACGAAGGCTACATCGACTCCTTCGCCGTCAAGAGCGAAGGCGTCAAGGCCGAACTCGAGATCTCGTTGAAGTACTACGCAGGTCGTCCCGTCATCGAGCGCATCGAGCGCGTGAGCCGTCCCGGCCTGCGCATCTACCGCGGCCGCGACGCGATCCCGTCCGTCATGAACGGCCTGGGCGTGGCGATCGTCACCACCCCCAAGGGCGTGATGACCGACCGCAAGGCGCGCGCCAACGGCGTCGGCGGCGAAGTTCTCTGCTACGTCGCCTAAGGAGATATCGCAATGTCCCGCGTAGGTAAGATGCCGATCACCGTCCCGCAAGGCGTGGACGTGTCGGTCACGGCAGATCAAATCACCGTCAAGGGTGCCAACGGCACCCTGACCCGCCCGGTCAACGCGCTGGTCGAAGTCCGCAAGGAAGGCTCCACCCTGTCGTTCGCTCCGGCCAACGACGGCATGGACGCCAACGCCATGAGCGGCACGATGCGCGCGCTGGTCGCCAACATGGTCAACGGCGTCAGCAAGGGCTTCGAGAAGAAGCTGACCCTGGTTGGCGTGGGCTTCCGTGCCCAGGCCGCCGGCGCCAAGCTGAACCTGTCGATCGGTTTCTCGCACCCCGTCGTCAAGGACATGCCGGCCGGCATCACGGTCACGTGCCCGACGCAGACGGAAATCGTGATCAAGGGCTCCGACCGCCAGGTCGTCGGCCAGATCGCGGCCGAAGTGCGGGCCATCCGTCCTCCCGAGCCCTACAAGGGCAAGGGCATCCGCTACGCCGATGAGCGCGTGGTGCTGAAAGAGACGAAGAAGAAGTAAGGAGCGCCATCATGCTGAACAAGAAGGAACAACGGCTTCGCCGCTCGCGCCAGACGCGGGCCCGCATCGCCAAGCAGGATATCGCGCGCCTGACGATCTTCCGCTCGAACCTGCACATCTACGCCAGCGTCATCTCCGTGGACGGCGCCAGCGTCGTCGCCTCGGCCTCGACGGCCGAGAAGGAATTGCGCTCGCAGCTGAAGAACGGTGGCAACGCCGCTGCTGCAGCCGCCGTGGGCAAGCGCATCGCCGAGAAGGCGAAGGCCGCTGGCATCGAGAAGGTGGCGTTCGACCGTGCGGGCTTCGCCTACCACGGCCGTGTCAAGGCACTGGCGGAAGCGGCTCGCGAAGCCGGCCTCCAGTTCTGACCGTCTAGAAGGAATCTGAAATGGCAAAGTTCCAACCTCGCGTTCAGGACGAAGGTCGTGACGACGGTCTGAAGGAAAAGATGATCGCGGTCAACCGCGTCACCAAGGTCGTGAAGGGCGGTCGTATCCTCGGCTTCGCTGCACTGACCGTGGTCGGCGACGGCGACGGCCGGATCGGCATGGGCAAGGGCAAGGCGCGCGAAGTGCCGGTCGCCGTGACGAAGGCCATGGACGCGGCGCGCCGCAACATGGTCAAGGTCAGCCTGAAGAACGGCTCGATCCACCACAACGTGCGCGGCCATCACGGCGCGGCCAAGGTGCTGATGGCGCCGGCCCCCGCCGGTACCGGCATCATCGCCGGCGGCCCGATGCGCGCCGTGTTCGAAGTGATGGGCATCACCGACATCGTCGCCAAGAGCCTGGGCTCGAGCAATCCGTACAACATGGTGCGTGCCACGCTCGATGCGCTGAACAACGCCACCACCCCGGCCGACATCGCCGCCAAGCGCGGCAAGTCCGTCGAGGACATCCTCGGCTGATCGCCGGGGACAGGAGAACTCACATGGCTGACAAGAAGACCGTCACTGTCAAGCTGGTGCGCAGCATCATCGGCACCAAGCACGAGCATCGCGCCACCGTGCGTGGCCTGGGGCTGCGTCGCCTGAACAGCGTGTCCACGCTGGAAGACACGCCTGCCGTGCGCGGCATGATCAACAAGGTCGACTACCTCGTCCAGGTGCTCTGAGCACCGACCGGTACACGATCAAGGGGCATCACATGCAACTCAACACCCTCAAGCCGTCCGAAGGCTCCAAGAAGAACCGCCGTCGCGTTGGTCGCGGCATCGGTTCGGGCCTGGGCAAGACCGGCGGCCGCGGCCACAACGGCCAGAAGTCCCGTGCGGGCGGCTACCACAAGGTGGGCTTCGAAGGCGGCCAGATGCCGCTGCAGCGTCGCCTGCCCAAGCGCGGCTTCAAGTCGGCGCAGCTGAAGTTCAACGGCGAAGTCACGCTGTCGGACCTGCAGTCCCTGGCCATCGACGAGATCGATCTCCAGGCGCTGAAGCAAGCCGGCCTGGTCGGCGAGCTGATCCGCCACGTCAAGGTCATCAAGTCGGGCGAGCTGAGCCGCAAGGTCACGCTCAAGGGCGTGGCGGCGACGGCTGGCGCCAAGGCGGCGATCGAAGCCGCCGGCGGCTCGCTGGCGGCCTGAACGCGCAACCTCTCCAACGCTTCCACACGTGGCAACCTCCCAGAATCAACTCGCCAAGTCGGGCAAGTTCGGCGATCTGTATCGCCGAGTGATGTTCCTGCTCCTGGCGCTGGTGGTCTATCGCATCGGCGGGCACGTGCCCGTCCCGGGTGTCAACCCGGACGCGCTTGCGCAGCTGATGAAGAGCCAGCAGGGCGGCATCCTGGGCATGTTCAACATGTTCTCGGGTGGCGCGCTGTCGCGTGCGTCCGTGTTCGCGCTGGGCATCACGCCGTACATCTCGTCGTCCATCATCATGCAGATCATGGGCTACGTGGTGCCGAGCCTCGAAGCGTTGAAGAAGGAAGGCGAGTCGGGTCGTCGCAAGATCACCCAGTACACGCGCTACGGCACGCTCGGCCTCGCGGCGGTGCAGTCGTACTTCATCACCGTGGGCCTGCAGCACCAGCCGGGCCTGGTGCTGGATCCGGGCATCGGCTTCCTGTTCGGCGCCGTCGTCAGCCTGACGGCCGGCACGATGTTCCTGATGTGGCTCGGCGAGCAGATCACCGAGCGCGGCCTGGGCAACGGCATCTCGATCCTGATCTTCGGTGGCATCGCCGCCGGCCTGCCGCGCGCCATCGCCGGCCTGGTCGAGCTGGTGGACGTCGGCACGATGCATCCGATCGTGGCGCTGTTCATCCTGGTGATCGTCGCCGCGGTGACGTTCGGGGTGGTGTTCGTCGAGCGCGGCCAGCGCAAGATCCTGGTGAACTACGCCAAGCGCCAGGTCGGCAACAAGGTCTACGGCGGACAGTCGTCGCACCTGCCGCTGAAGCTGAACATGTCGGGCGTGATCCCGCCGATCTTCGCGTCGTCGATCATCCTGCTGCCGGCCACCATCGTGAACTCGATGGCGACGGGCGACAGCCTTCGGTGGCTGAAGAACATCTCGGCGGCGCTGTCGCCGGGCCAGCCGGTGTACGTGATGATGTACGCCGCGATGATCGTGTTCTTCTGCTTCTTCTACACCGGCCTCGTGTTCAACAGCCACGAGACGGCGGACAACCTGAAGAAGAGCGGCGCGTTCATCCCGGGCATCCGTCCGGGCCAGCAGACCGCCAGGCACATCGACAAGATTCTGGCCAGGCTCACGCTGGCAGGCGCCATCTACATCACGCTGGTGTGCCTGCTGCCCGAGTTCCTGGTGTTGAAGTACAACGTGCCGTTCTATTTCGGTGGAACGTCGCTGCTGATCATCGTCGTCGTCACGATGGATTTCTGGGCACAGGTCCAGAGCTACGTGATGAGCCAGCAATACGAATCGTTGCTGACCAAGGCGAAGTTCAAGGGTTGAAGTTGAATTCGAGGCGGACGTGACCACCTGGTCGGGTCGCCGGAGAAGTTGGGTTTCGCGCTCGCCTCGGTCGACGAGCGAAGCGAGTGTTTGAAGAGAGTCAAGGAGCAGACCATGAAAGTCTCGGCATCTGTCAAAGTAATGTGTCGCAATTGCAAGGTGATCCGCCGCAAGGGCGTCGTCCGCGTGATTTGCACCGACCCGCGCCACAAGCAGCGCCAGGGTTGAGTCTGCGGACCATAGAAGCATCACAAGGACACGCAAATGGCACGTATTGCAGGCATCAACATCCCGCCGCACAAGCACACCGAAATCGGTCTGACGGCGATCTACGGCATCGGCCGTACCACCGCGCAGCAGATCTGTGACCGTGCAGGCATCGCGTACTCGAAGAAGGTCAAGGACCTGAACGACAGCGACCTGGAAAAGATCCGTGACGAGATCGCCAAGATGACGATCGAAGGCGACCTGCGTCGCGAGATGTCCATCAACATCAAGCGTCTGATGGATCTCGGCTGCTACCGTGGCATGCGTCACCGTCGCGGCCTGCCGGTTCGCGGTCAGCGCACCCGCACCAACGCCCGTACCCGCAAGGGTCCGAAGAAGGGTGCTGCGGCGCTGAAGAAGTGAGCCGCTGAGCTCGCCTGACGGAAGATTAGGAACATCATGGCAAAAGCACCGAACAACTCCGCTGCACAACGCGTCCGCAAGAAGGTTCGCAAGAACGTCGCGGACGGCGTGGCTCACGTGCACGCTTCGTTCAACAACACGATCATCACGATCACCGACCGCCAGGGCGGCGCGCTGTCGTGGGCCTCGTCGGGTGGCCAGGGCTTCAAGGGTTCGCGCAAGTCGACCCCGTTCGCTGCCCAGGTCGCTGCCGAGATGGCCGGTCGTGCTGCCCAGGAACAGGGCATCAAGAACCTCGACGTCAAGATCAAGGGCCCGGGCCCGGGTCGCGAGTCGTCGGTTCGCGCGCTGGCTTCGCTGGGCATCCGCATCACGTCGATCTCCGACGTGACGCCCGTCCCGCACAACGGCTGCCGCCCGCAAAAGCGCCGCCGCATCTGATTCGAGTGCCCGGCCGGATCCGTCCGGCCAGGTTCGAATAACAGCACTTGACGCCCAGGCGTCTTCAGTGCTGCTACAATTTCGGGTTTCCCTGCAGCCGGCAATGGTCAAGTGACCGTTGCCGGCTTGCATGTCTAGTGCGTCCGGCTTATTTGCCGGCAGTTTCCGGGCAGCAACCCAAGACCACCGTCTGAGCGCCATAACAACATTCGCCAGACTCGCGCATCGCAGCTCGCGGCCTCGTGCCGCTTGACGCAGGCGTCAGAAAACCATTCCTCAAGGAAAACAACGTGGCACGTTATCTCGGCCCCAAGGGCAAACTTTCCCGCCGTGAAGGCACCGACCTGTTCCTGAAGAGCGCCCGCCGCCCGATCGGTGACAAGGTCAAGTTCGACTCCAAGCCCGGCCAGCACGGCCGCACCTCGGGCTCCCGCACCTCGGACTACGGTCTGCAGCTGCGCGAGAAGCAGAAGGTCAAGCGCATGTACGGCGTGCTGGAAAAGCAATTCCGCCGCTACTTCGCCGAAGCCGAGCGCCGCAAGGGCAACACCGGCGCCAACCTGCTGACGCTGCTGGAATCGCGCCTGGACAACGTCGTCTACCGCATGGGCTTCGGCTCGACGCGCGCCGAAGCGCGCCAGCTGGTCTCGCACAAGCAGATCACGGTCAACGGCGAAGTCGTCAACATCCCGTCGTTCCTGGTCAAGGTGGGCGATGTCGTCGCCGTGCGCGAGAAGGCCAAGAAGCAGCTGCGCATCATCGACGCCGTGAAGCTGGCCGAGTCGATCGGCATGCCGGCGTGGGTCTCGGTGGACGCCACCAAGCTGGAAGGCACGTTCAAGAAGACCCCGGATCGCGATGAATTCGGCGCCGAGATCAACGAATCGATGATCGTCGAACTGTATTCGCGCTGATCCTGAATCAGCGGCCGTCCGGCGCTTGCCGTACGGTCGCCGTCTCGTTGCGAGGCGCCGGGCCTCGCTGCGGATGCAAAGGCTTCCCGGCGTGGTCCATCAGCCTTATCGGTGTAACGAGCCGAGGGTATTGAGAGGAACAGGACATACATGCAAACCAATCTGCTGAAACCCAAAGCCATCAACGTCGAACCGCTGGGCGGTCATCGCGCCAAGGTCACCCTCGAGCCGTTCGAACGCGGCTATGGGCATACCCTGGGTAACGCGCTGCGCCGGGTGCTGTTGTCGTCGATGGTGGGTTACGCGCCGACCGAAGTCACGATCGCAGGCGTCCTGCACGAGTACTCGACGGTCGATGGCGTGCAGGAAGACGTCGTCCACGTGATGCTGAATCTGAAGGGCGTCGTGTTCCGCCTGCACAACCGTGACGAAGTCACGCTGGTGCTGCGCAAGGAAGGCGAAGGCCCGGTCACGGCCGGCGACATCCAGACGCCGCACGACGTCGAGATCGTGAACCCCGAGCACGTCGTGGCCCACCTGGCCCAGGGCGGCAAGCTCGACATGCAGATCAAGGTCGAGAAGGGCCGCGGCTACGTGCCGGGCAACATGCGCCGCTTCGGCGACGAGACGACCAAGGCCATCGGCCGCATCGTCCTCGACGCCTCGTTCGCGCCGGTCAAGCGCGTCAGCTACGCGGTCGAGAACGCCCGCGTCGAGCAGCGCACCGACCTCGACAAGCTGGTGATGGAGATCGAGACCAACGGCGCCATCTCGCCCGAGGAAGCGATCCGCTCGTCGGCCAAGATCCTGGTCGAGCAGCTTGCCGTGTTCGCGCAGCTGGAAGGCTCGGACATCGCCGCGTTCGACCAGCCGGCCCCGCGCACGGCCCAGTTCGACCCGATCCTGCTGCGTCCGGTGGACGAGCTCGAGCTCACGGTGCGTTCGGCCAACTGCCTGAAGGCCGAGAACATCTACTACATCGGCGACCTGATCCAGCGTACCGAGACCGAACTGCTCAAGACCCCGAACCTGGGTCGCAAGTCGCTCAACGAAATCAAGGAAGTCCTCGCTTCGCGCGGCCTCACGCTGGGCGCGCGTCTCGAGAACTGGCCCCCGCAAGGTCTGGACAAGCGTTAACTCGCGCGTTCGACCATTCCCGCTGCCGGGCCCGTCGAAAGACGGGCGCCGTGTGCAAACCCCCGGTACCTGATCCGGCCGGGGTTCAATAAAGAGACCAAAGGAAATCACCATGCGCCATCGTCACGGCCTTCGCAAGCTCAACCGCACTTCGTCGCACCGCCAAGCCATGTTCAAGAACATGGCCGTCTCGCTGTTGCGCCACGAAGCCATCAAGACCACGCTGCCCAAGGCCAAGGAACTGCGCCGCGTCGTCGAGCCCCTGATCACGCTGGCCAAGGAGCCGACGCTGGCGAACCGCCGCCTGGCCTTCGACCGCCTGCGCGACCGCGAGATCGTCACGAAGCTGTTCGACGTGCTGGGCCCGCTGTTCAAGGCGCGTCCGGGCGGCTACACCCGCATCCTGAAGATGGGCTTCCGCAACGGCGACAACGCGCCGATGGCGTTCGTCGAGCTGGTCGAGCGCTCGCACTCCGAAGAAGCCGTCACCGACGCGGAAGCCTGAGCGGCTCCCGCCCTCGACGAGAAGGCCGGCTCCCGCCGGCCTTTTTCATTGGCGCGTCGCGCGCGCAGGCCGGCGCAGGCGCCCGGCCCCGGCGGCGGCCAGCAGCCCTGCCAGCGTCATCGCTGCGGTGCCGGGCTCGGGCGCCTCGCTGACGGGATCGCCCGAGCTTGCGTACGCCGACACGTAGCCGCTGAACAGGCCCGTGATGGCGGCGTCGGTGTCGTTGGCGTAGACCAGCGTCACGAAGGCCGTCTCGGTGTCGCTGTAGGCGCCGAACAGTCCCGAGGCGTAGGCGTTGAAGTCGACGTAGGCGCGCTGCGGCCCCAGGCCGGTGTCGTCGCCGATGGACATCAGCAGGCCGCTCTCGGCGAACTCGTCCGCGCTGGCACCGCTGGCCGATGCGGTGGCGGTGACCGTGGCGGTGATCGTCATGAGCGTGCCCGGCGCGAGCGTGAACGTGGCGGCGCCGACGTCGTTGACCAGGCCGACCGTGCCCTCGCCGAACGAGATGGGCACCAGGCTGCTGGCATACGCGGTCGCGCTGGCCAGCGCCCCGCGGCCATAGATGTCGCCCCACAGGCCGGCCGAGCCGCCGGCGAACGGGTCGGGCGTGGTGCACGCGGATGTGTCGCCGAACGCCTGCCCGCTGGCGGCGGTGACGTGCTGGTCGGATCCGGGGTTGCCCGAAGAGCTGCTGCTCTCCGCCGTGCTGCCGCCCGCGCCGGCGAAGCTCACCGCCGGCTGGCTGCCGGGCGTGATCGCGCTCACGGCGACGTGGAAATCGCTGACGCTGATGCCCGACGAGGTACTCGCCCAGGCCGATGGCGCGAATGCGCCCGCTGCCATGGCCGCGCAAGCCGCGACCCCATGCCACTTCATGTCTCCTCCAGACTGTCCTTGTCGAACAGCTGCCGAGTCGTCTGCCCCGAAATGGGGCAATCCGGGGGCCCCCCGGCACGCGGCCGCGGACAAGCGACAATCCATTTTTCCACGGGGAACGAGCCGGCCTGCACCCGCTCTGTAACTACATGATCCGACTGCCATCGATGCGCGCCGCCTGGGCGCTGCTCGCCGTCCTGCTGACCTTCGTCATGACCGGCCCCGCGCGCGCCGCAGGCGAGTTCCTCGATCCCGACCAGGCGTTTGTGCTCTCGGTCCGCGTGCTGGACGCCAGGAAGCTCGAGCTGGACTACAAGGCGGTCCCCGGCTACTACCTGTACCGCGAGCGCTTCAAGTTCGCCTCCCCCGACGCCCGGCTGGGCGAGCCGCAGATCCCGCCCGGCAAGAAGCATTACGACACGGCTCTGGAGCAGAACGTCGAGACGTACCACGGCGGCGTCACCGTGATCCTGCCGATCGAGTCGGCCGGCAAGTCGTTCACGCTCAACGCCACCCACCAGGGCTGCGCCGACAAGGGCCTGTGCTACCCGCCGCAGCCGCGCAAGCTGGCCGTGACGATGAAGGCCTTCGGCGCCGATGCCGACTCCGTGAAAGTGGTGGCCGAGGCCGACGATGCGGCGCCAGCCGGCGTCAGCCCGCCGATGACCGGCCAGGCGGCGGGCGGCATGAGCGTCGCGCCGGGGGCGCTGCCCGACCCGCTGCGCAGCGTCACGATGGCACCCGGCGTGGCCTCGGCGGCGCAGGTGGACCGCGCGCCGCAGGGCGGCACGCCGACGATCCTGGCCCCGGCCCCGCAGGACGCGGCTTCGTCGAGCGATGCGTCGGCGTCGGCGTCGGCCGGCCGGCGAGGCCAATCGGTCGAGGACAGCTTCGCTGCCGCGCTGAAGAACGGCACGGCGGTGCTCGTGCTGTTGCTGGCCATCCCGATCGGCCTGGGCCTGTCGATGACGCCGTGCGTGCTGCCGATGCTGCCCATCCTGTCGTCCATCATCGTGGGCCAGGGCCCGGGCGTGACGCGACGGCGCGGCCTGCTGCTGGCGTGCACGTATTCGCTGGGCATGGCGCTGGTCTACACGGCGCTGGGCATCGCGGCGGCCCTGATCGGCGAGGGCCTTGCCGCCTATCTGCAGAATCCCGTCGTCCTCATCTCGTTCGGCGTGCTGCTGCTGCTGCTGTCGCTGTCGATGTTCGGCGTCTACGAGCTGCAGCTGCCCAGCTTCCTGCGCCACCGTCTCGAGACCGTCAACGCCGGCCTGACCGGCGGCCAGCTCGGCGGGGTGTTCGCCATGGGCGTGCTCTCCGCGCTGATCGTCAGCCCGTGCGTCACCGGCCCGCTCAGCGGCCTGCTGCTGTTCATCGCCAGCACCCACAACGTGGCGCTGGGCGGCGCCACGCTGCTGCTCATCGCGATCGGCATGAGCGCACCGCTGCTCGTGGCGGGCGCGTCGGCCGGCGAGCTGCTGCCGCGCGCCGGCGCCTGGATGGAGCGCGTCAAGCAGGTGTTCGGGCTGATGCTGGTGGGCGTGGCGTTCTACATCATGGGGCCCGTGTTGCCGCACTATGTCGAATTCGGCGTGTTCGGCGTGCTGCTGGTCATGGCGGCGACCACCATCGGCGCGTTCGACCCGCTCTCGTCGGCCACGCCCATCGCGTTCCGTCTCGCCAAGGGCCTTGCGCTCGCGCTGGCCGTGTTCGGCGCCGCGCTGCTGTTCCACGTGCTGGGCGAGCTGATGCCGGGCGCGACGCCGGCAGGCGCGACCGCGGCCGAGACTGGCAGCTTCCAGCGCGTCACGAGCGTCGCCGAGCTCGACAAGCGCCTGCAGGCGGCCGGCCGTCCGGTGATGCTGGACTTCTACGCCGACTGGTGCGTGTCATGCAAGGAGATGGAGTCGCGCACGTTCGCCGATCCCGCCATCCGTGCACGCCTGGACAAGGCGCTGCTGCTGCGCGCCGACGTCACCGCCAATTCGCCGGACGACCGTGCCCTGCTCAAGCGCTTCAACCTGTTCGGGCCGCCCGGCATCATCCTGTTCGACGCACAGGGCCACGAGGTCGAGGCTGCGCGCGTCGTCGGCTTCCAGGATGCGGAGCGCTTCGGCGCCAGCCTGGCGAGCGCCGGCCTGTGAAGCTCGCGCAGATCCTGTTCTCGCAGGGCTTCGGCACCCGCCGCGCCTGCGAAGGCCTGGTGGACGGCGGCTACGTCGCCATCGACGGCGTGCTGCACGACGACCCATTCGAGGACCTCGCGCCCGAAGGCCTCGTCCTCAACGTCGAGGGCAAGGACTGGCCGGTGCACCTGAAGGCGCTGGTGGCGCTGAACAAGCCCGCCGGCTACGAGTGTTCCAAGAAGCCGAAGCACCATCCGAGCGTCTACAGCCTGCTGCCCGCGCCCCTGCTGCGGCGCGACGTGCAGGCCGTGGGCCGCCTGGACGAGGACACGACCGGCCTGCTGCTGTTCACCGACGACGGGCAGCTGCTGCATCGCTGGACCTCGCCCAGGCACCACGTGCCCAAGGTCTACGACGCGTCCTGCAAGCACCCGGTGACGCCCGACCAGGTCGCGCGGCTGCTGGCCGGCGTGGTGCTGCTGGACGACCCCGAGCCGGTGCGCGCGCTCGCCGCCGAGCCGTGGGACGGTGCCGCCGACGGCCTGCACGGCATCCGGCTGACGCTGGCCGAGGGCAAGTAC
>Ga0075366_10000796_pt1 | contig 15096 bp, 15 predicted proteins | sample EndMethybrTD3031_FD_72351 | JGI IMG/M metagenome (GOLD analysis project Ga0075366, IMG submission 72351) | Populus endosphere microbial communities from Tennessee, USA - Endosphere MetaG P. TD hybrid TD303-1 | ecosystem: Host-associated > Plants > Roots > Endosphere | place: USA: Tennessee...
ACAGATTGCTCAAAAGCGCAAAAACGGGAGCACTGAAGACAAACGCTGGACACATCGTTATCACCGGCAATTGGGGTTGATGGTTTCATTCCTGATGTTGCTATTCTTTACCAGCGCTGGTTTTCATATCCTGGTAAAGCTGTATAATATTAACCCGGTTGAAAAGCAATACTCCCAGCTAATAAAACGAGCGGATTTGAAAGCTGATAACCTGCATTTGCCAATTGCGGATAGCCTGATCGAGAAACAAGCGATAGTAAAATTATTGGATGATACTTATTACCAGGTGACGGATATTAAGAAAAACATCCATTACTTTGCTGCTACCAATGGTAATGAATTAATGGGCGGTGATGAAATTTACGCTACTTATTTAGCTAATTTTTATCGTCGGCTAAGCGACATAACTAAAGAGGCACCGGCAGTAACACAGGTTAAGCAGTTCACTAACGAATATGGGTTCATCAATAAACGACTACCCGTTCAGCAGGTAAGTTATCCCGGCAACGATAACTGGTATATAGAAACCACTACGGGGAAACTGGCCACGCACGTGGCCGGTATCGACCGTGCTGAAGGTTTATCGTTCATCTTTCTGCACAAGTTTTTTTGGATGACCTGGGCGGGGAAAGATATTCGTGATGTGGTGAGTATGCTGTCAGCATTAAGTATTTTAGTGGTAGCATTATTGGGCTTTATAGCCTTTATTAAAAACAAGTAAGTATGAAAAATTATCTAATAAAAGGGCTGTTTGCCTTAACTATTTTATTGGCCGGCTGCAGTAATCAACCCGATCAGAAAAAAAATGTGCCCGCTGATGGAAAAAACCATAAAATTGCAAAACAATATACCTGCACCATGCACCCGGATGTGTTAAAAGACAAACCCGGCGTGTGCCCAAAATGCGGTATGGATTTGGTTGAAAAAGAGAAATAAACTAACAGCAACATGAAAATAAAAATATTGATAACCGCTTTACTGACAGCCTGTATTTTTAGTGCTTGTAAAGATGAAAAGGCCGAAGAAAAGTCGCAATTGAACGAGGTAATAAAAGTGCATGATAATGCGATGGGAAACAGCGAAACAGCCGTTAAAAACAAAGCCGTGCTGGATAGTTTAATTAAAACAACTACCGATACCGGGAAGGTTAATACAATGAGAATGCTAAGTAGTAATTTAGCATCAGCCGATTCAACTATGGAAGCCTGGATGCACCAGTTTAATGCAGATTACACGGGCAAATCGCATACAGAAGTAGTGGACTATCTGCATAACCAGCGCCTGCAGGTGCAGCATGTTGATTCTTTGCTGACTGTAGCTATCTCCGCGTCACAAAAATACTTATCTCCGACAAAATGAAAGTGAGAATCCTAATTTTGGCTGGTTTGGCCATAGCTATATCTGCCTGTAAATCAAATACAAATAACGCCTTACCTATATTAGGCAATCGTACACCGGTTACTAAAACAGTAAATGGCAAAGCGGTTACCGATACGGTTTATCAAACCATACCCGATTTTAAAGACATCAATCAGTATGGCGACAGCATCAGCAGCAAAAACCTGAATGGTAAAATATATGTGGCCGATTTCTTTTTTACCAGCTGCCCTTCTATTTGCCCGGGAATGCACCGCAACATGCTGAATGTATATAACCAGTTTAAAAATGCAACTGATTTTAAGATTGTATCGTACAGTATCGACCCCAAGTATGATAGTGTTGCCGTATTGAAAAAGTATGCCGATAAATTGGGCATCAGCGGGCAAACCTGGTGGTTTTTGCAAGGCAAAAAAGAAGCTACCTATAAACTGGCCGAAAGTTATCTAACACATGTTGCCGAATATGACGCCGCTCCCGGCGGACACATTCACGATGGGTATTTTATATTGGTAGATAAACAAAAGCATATCCGCGGCGCTTATGATGGCACACAACCCGACCAGGTTACCAAACTTATTGCTGATGTTAAAATCCTGCAAGCCGAACCCGACCAAAGCATAGCACAATGAAAGCATTGATAGTTATCGGTTTATTTTTAATGGGCATAACCGCCATGATATCCTGCCAAAGCGAACAGCAAATGGATTTTAACCGCTATTATTCGGCCGGCGCAACGGTTTATCAAACCCATTGCCAAAATTGCCATGGCGATAAAGGCCAGGGCTTAGCCGCGTTAATGCCGCCATTAACCGATACCCTGTTCCTTAAAGCTTATAAAAATGAGCTGGTATGTATTCTGCAAAACGGGTTAAAAAAAGGTATCGTTATCCACGGTAAAACCTTTGACGGGCAAATGCCCCCTGCTAAGCTATCCTTAATGGAAATGGCGCAGGTACTTACCTACGTTACCAACTCATTTGGCAACAAACAGGGTTTGGTAAACCATGATGACGTGGCAAAGGATCTGAAAGGATGTAAATAAGTTAGAAGTACCAAGTCTTAAGTTCAAAGTACTACTCATAACTTAAGACTGCAGACTTAAGACTTAATCCCTATCTTTGTACAAAGCAAATCGTTCTATCGCTACTCACTCTTAGTGAGTGGAGGAAAGTCCGGGCAACACAGAGCATCCTGCTTCCTAACGGGAAGGCGCCGTCAGCCGGCGACAGCAAGTGCCACAGAAAATATACCGCCTTGTTAGCAAGGTAAGGGTGAAAACGTGAGGTAAGGGCTCACGGCTTTTCCGGGCGACCGGGATTGCGGTAAACCTCAGGAGTTGAAAGACCAAATAGGTGTTGGATGCGGGGCTGCTCGTCTCCTTCCGTCAGCTGACGGATGCCAGCATGGGTAGGTCGTTTAAGCTGTGCAGCAATGTACAGACCAGATTAATGATAGAAGCTTCTGCAAAGAAGAACAGAACCCGGCTTACAGCTTTGCTGCTGATATTTGCCCCCTTCGTTTACGGAGGGGGCTATTTATTTGCACTAATGATGCGTTAAGTATACATTAGCAATAAACTATACAAATGATATCAAAGGGCGAATTGTTGGAAGTTAATTTCGACAAAGGAAATGCGGACTTAAAACAGTATCCATTTTCTTTGCCATTCTTCCGTAATTTCGATGGGTTTAAGATTCACCCTAAGGTAACCTACTTCATTGGCGAAAATGGTACAGGCAAATCAACATTATTAGAGGCCATTGCAGTAGCATCAGGCTTTAATCCTGAAGGAGGTTCTATCAATTTTAATTTTAATACAAGGCCATCACATTCAGACTTGCATAAATACCTGCACACTTCACGGGGTACAAACCGGCGTAAGGATGGCTTTTTTCTGCGCAGCGAAAGCTATTTTAATGTAGCCAGCGAAATTGAACACCTTGACGAGGAACCAGGAGCAGGGCCTAAAATAATTGACGCTTATGGTGGTGTGTCTTTACATGAACAATCGCATGGCGAATCTTTTTGGGCACTTTTGATGAACAGGTTCCATGGAAACGGTTTTTACATTTTAGATGAACCGGAGGCCGCCTTATCTCCGACCCGTCAAATAGCCATGCTTTTGCGCATGCACCAATTAATAGCAAACAATTCGCAATTTATCATTGCTACACATTCGCCCATCCTAATCGCATACCCCGATTCATTGGTATATGAGTTTAATAATAACGATGTGCAAGTGCGGCATTATGAACAGACTGAATTATTCCAAACATATCATGGGTTTTTAAACAATCCTCAATACACCGTTAATGAATTATTTAAAGATAGCATCAAATAAATATTAGGGCCAAGAGCAAAAACTTTTATCACATCAAAACAACTACATTAAAAAAGTGTTTAGTTTCCTATACAAAATCACCTATATTTAACCCTGATAATATATACCCAAAACACAGCATGGCTAAAGTTTTAATTATTGACGACGAGCGGGCAATCCGCAACACCTTACGCGAAATATTAGAGTACGAAGATTATACTGTAGAAGATGTAGACAACGGCATTGATGGCCTGGTGCTGATCCGCGATAACGATTATGACCTGGTGCTTTGCGACATTAAAATGAACCGGATGGACGGCATGGAAGTGCTGACCGAAGGTTTGGCTATTAAACCAGATCTGCCTTTTATTATGATATCGGGGCACGGCACGGTTGAAACCGCTGTTGAAGCCAGCAAAAAAGGCGCGTTCGATTTTATCAGCAAACCGCCCGACCTGAACCGCCTGCTTATTACCGTCCGCAACGCGTTAGACAGGGGGAGCCTGGTTACCGAAACCAAAGTATTAAAGCGCAAGGTTTCTAAAACCCGCGATATACTGGGCGATTCACAGCCTATAAATAAAATTAAAGAGACTATTGACCGTGTGGCCCCTACCGATGCCCGCGTGCTGATAACCGGTGCTAATGGTGCCGGTAAAGAACTGGTAGCCCGTTGGCTGCACGAAAAATCGAACCGATCAAACGCGCCTTTAATTGAGGTGAACTGCGCGGCCATTCCGTCTGAATTAATTGAAAGCGAATTGTTTGGACACGAAAAAGGTTCGTTTACATCGGCCGTTAAACAGCGTATCGGAAAGTTTGAATCGGCCAGTGGTGGCACTTTATTCCTTGATGAGATTGGCGATATGAGCCTATCCGCGCAAGCGAAGGTATTGCGCGCCTTGCAGGAAAATAAAATAACCCGGGTAGGCGGTGAAAAAGAGATTGATGTTGATGTACGTGTAATTGCCGCGACTAATAAAGACCTGCTGAAAGAAATTGAAGCCGGAAACTTCCGTATGGACTTATATCACCGCTTAAGCGTGATCTTGATACATGTACCGCCGCTTAACGAGCGTAGGGATGATATCCCTATGCTTACGCAGAACTTTTTAGAGGAGATTTGCACCGACTACGGCATGCCCGTAAAAAAGATATCGGAAGCGGGTATGGAAGCGTTAAAAGCCCTGCCATGGACCGGAAACATCCGCGAGTTGCGTAACATGATCGAGCGTCTTGTTATTTTGAGCGACAAGGTAATTACCGATAACGATGTGCGTGTATTCGCCAATCCATCGGCACCGGCAACTGCAACAGCCGGCGGGAACGCGTCACCGCAAACTGATTACGACCAGTTTAAAAACTTCCAGGAATACAAGGATTTCGCCGAACGCGAATACATCAAATTTAAACTGGAAAAGAATAATTGGAATGTATCTAAAACAGCCGATGATATTGATATCCAGCGCAGTCACTTGTATAGCAAAATTGAGAAGTTCGGATTGAAGAGAGGGGAATAATGATTAAGTGGTGATTTAACCACAAAGATAGCAAAGGGAAAAGCCACAGCGTTTACAAAGACGCTGTGGCTTTTTTAATGATATTAATAAGTAAAATTCTCTGTGTTCTTTGTGCAAATCTTTGTGTCCTCTGTGGTTAAATTGCCACTATACCAAAATCCTTATAAAACGAAAACGGGAGCCGCATCTTTCGAATTGATCTCCCGTTTCCTAACCCTATTCGCAACCGTAGTCGCTAATTGGGCATCAAGTTTTGTGTAGTTTTGCCTGGTGTACTCCTATCATCGTCTTCCGCACACTTCCGAAATTCGTCCGCTCTACTTCTGCCTGCTTTTGCAAGTGGCCTGATGTCGCGCTTCTGTTATCTTCGTTATGCCAACTCCGATATTATGTAGCACCTGTTACCTGTTCCCGCTTCTTACCGTGGTCGCCTGCGATCAGCGTAATGCCTGTTTTTTAACTATCCCTTCTGTTGATAAAGCCTCGCGGCTTTTTATGTTTCTGGGTAATTCAATAACCATTGTGCGATCTTTAGCTCTTCCGAAGATTTGCCCGATTCGCGCTTTGAATTATTGTAAGGCTGTCAAAGTACGTCGTTCTTGATGTTATCTAAGGTAGTAGCTTAACCTATCCGTGTCAAGTAAAATCGTATCGTTTTTATAAACAGGTTATCAACCTAAAAAGCGAGGTTATTAACATTTACAAAGACTATACTTTCACTGTATATCAACACATTAAATACTCCATTTGTAGGGTTATTAACATTGTAGTTTTAAACAAACAATAGCTTTACACCGATAAATTATCATTATAAAAAAACTTATAAATAGAGTATCGGCATATATACTGGTTTATTTATGATATACAATAAGCACATTTTAATATCCTAAAGTAAAAAAGGAACAAAGCATTTTCTCCTTACCGGGATTGCTTTGTTCCTTATAATGCGTATTAAAGGTAGATAGTATATCCTGAAATCCTTTAATCTGTTAAATCAAGGTTCAGACCTACTGCACCGGCAACTTGTAGGCTTGCCTGGCCAGTAATTTCCACTCTCCTTTTTGCTTTTGGAATACCAGCATAATACCCAATACGGTGCTGCCGGGTTTGCCCCCATCATTAGTTTGGGCCGATAGTTTATGACGCACAATAGCAGTCTTACCTACTACCTTTATGGTTTGGTCAGTTAAGTCAATTGTCACAAAGTCGGATGCACCGCTTGCAATGGCTTCTACAAATTCTTTTTTGTCCTGTATCTTCCCGCTGGAGTGGCCGTAGCTTAAATCTTCGGCAGCCAGTTTGGTTAAATTGGCACGATCGCCATCAACCATCGCTTTGCGCATAAATTCAACCGAGGCGGCTACGTCTTTTTCATCTTTGGTTTGCGCAAAGGCGCTCGCAGTAAACAATAAGCAGGCAAATATTAATATAGGTAACTTTTTCATGGGTGTTGGTTTATAAATATTGGTTACTAAAGTAGTTTGACTATAGCAGATATGCAAGAGTTTAGTGCGCTAATCTTAAGCGGCTACTTATTTGTAACTTTTTAACTACCATTTTTTATCTGAACAGCATTATTAGCATATTGTAATTCCAAACTAAAAACAAAACAACATGCGTAAAATTTTACTGCTAAGTGCTTTATCAATTTTGGTTTTGAGCGCTACGGCTCAAAAAAAACCTTTAGACCATTCTGTTTACGACGGCTGGCAAAGTGTAGCCAACCAGCTGATCAGCGAGAATGGCAAATGGATACTATATGTGGTTAAACCACAGGTTGGCGATGCCGACCTGGTAATTACCGACCCGAAAAAGGGCTATAACCTGCAAATACAGCGTGCCGATACCGCGCGTTTAACGTCCGACTCTAAATACGCCGTGTTTCTGATCCGTCCTTTCTATGCGGCGGTAAGGCAGGCCCGTATTAAAAAGAAAACTCCGGCCGAAATGCCTAAAGACACGCTGGGACTAATTACCCTGGGTAATTCAGCTATTACCAAAGTCCCGGATGTACGGTCGTTTAAAGTAGCTGAAAAAGCTTCGATTATTGCGTACCTGGCGTCTGCCAAAACCGATACCTTACGCAGGCCGGCTGCCGGCGATACCTCGCGACGGGCTGTGCGCAATACCATTGCCCCGCCAACGCGTGTAGGCGAAGACCTGACATTTAAAAACCTGGTCACCGGTAAACAGCGCACCTTTAAATTTGTAACCGAATATCAGTTAAGCAAGAATGGCAAACTACTGGCCTTTGCAGCAACCGTTCCGGCGCGTGGTGCACCTAAAGGCGCAAAATCGGGTATGTATGTTTACGATGTAGAAAAAGACAGCCTGAAAGCCGTAAGTACCGGTCGGGGCAATTATCGTAATCCTGTTTTTGATGACGCGGGCACGCAATTGGCTTTCACCGCCGAAAAGAACCCCGAGAAAGCGCAGGTGAAGCCTTTTAAATTATATTACTATAATACTAAAGCAGATAGCGCCAGTGTAATTGCAGCGCCCGGATCAGCTGGCATGCCCGATAAATGGGCGGTTTCAGGTGATGGGCGTTTATCGTTCAGCAGGAATGGCAGCAGTTTATTTTTTGGCACTGCGCCTATCCCAAAACCACTGGACACTACGTTGGTTGATTTTGAAACCGCAAAGCTGGATATCTGGAATTATAAAGATGAATACCTGCAGCCCGAACAGTTAAAAAACCTTCAGCGCGATTTGCGCCGTAGTTACCTGGCAGTGATCAGGCCAAACGAAGCCGATAAAAAGCTGGTTCAATTAGCTGATAAATACATCGAACAGATCACCCTGGCCGAAAATAGCGATGCCCGTTACGTTTTAGGTACTACTGATACCGGTTCGCGCGTGCAGGCCCAGTGGAATGGCGGCGGTAATAACGAAGCTTACCTGATAGATACCAAAACGGGTGAACGCAAAAAGATAATTAACCGCACCAAAGCCCGTTACAGCATGTCGCCCGCGGGCAATTTTGTGCTTTGGTTCGATGCTAAAGATCAGCACTATTATAGTTATTCCATTATCACCGGAAAAAAGACAGATTTAAGCGCTAACATTCCTACCAAATTAGGTCAGGAAGATAACGACGTCCCTGATGATCCGGGAGCATATGGTATTTCGGGATGGACGAACGGCGATAAAACCGTATTACTGTATGACCGCTTTGATATTTGGCAGGTATACGCCGCTACCGGTGCTGCCACCAACTTCACCAATGGTATGGGTCGGGCGAATAAATTGATCTTTCGTTATCCTTTCTTAGAACGCGGCGCACGCGGTGGTGGTCGTGGAGGTGCAGGCAGTAGCAGTTCGCTGGAAGAATTAAAATATATCAGCGAAAAGCAACCTTTATGGCTGCTTACTCAAAACGACGAGACCAAGCAATGGGGATATTACAAAAAGCAATTAGGCAGTGCCAAAGCCGCTGAAAAAGTAATTATGGGCGATTATAATATCAGTCCGCTGCAAAAGGCTAAGGGAGCCGATATGTTTATTTACACTAAGCAGAGCTATACCCATTCGCCGGATCTTTACGCATCTGCCGACTTAAAAACGGAAACGCAACTAAGCGCTATTAATCCGCAGCAAGCTAATTATAACTGGGGCACCGCCGAATTGGTGCACTGGACAACGCCGAAGGGCTATAAATCAACAGGCATATTATTTAAACCTGAGAACTTTGACCCTAACAAAAAGTACCCGATGATCTGCTACTTCTACGAGAAAGTATCGGAAACTTTATATAATTACCAGGCTCCTGCCCCTACGCCATCGCGTTTACCTATCTCTTTCTTTGTAAGCAATGGCTATTTGGTGTTTACCCCCGATATTAGTTATGAGATCGGTCACCCGGGGCAATCGGCTGTGGAGTTTGTGAATTCGGGTGTTGAAATGCTGAAGAAGAACCCCTGGGTTGATGGCGCACATATTGGTATACAAGGCCAAAGCTGGGGCGGTTACCAGGTAGCTTATTTAATTACGGCTACCAATATGTATGCCGCGGCCTGGGCCGGGGCGCCCGTTGCCAACATGACATCGGCTTATGGCGGTATCCGTTGGGAAAGCGGCGTGAACAGGCAGTTTCAGTACGAGAAGACACAAAGCCGTATAGGCGCTACCCTTTGGGATAAACCTGAGTTATATATCGAGAATTCGCCATTATTCCGCTTGCCCAAGGTACAAACCCCGGTAATGATTATGAGTAACGATGCCGACGGCGCTGTGCCATGGTACCAGGGTATTGAAATGTTTACTGCCTTGCGCCGGTTAAACAAACCGGTATGGCTACTGCAATATAACGATGAGGCCCACAACCTTGTGCAACGCAAAAACCGCAAGGATATCAGCATCCGCGAACAGCAGTTTTTTGACCACTTTTTGAAAGGTGCACCAATGCCGGTGTGGATGGATAAAGGTGTGCCGGCTGTTGATAAAGGCAAAGACTGGGGATTGGAGTTAGAGAAATAATGGCAAAAACATGGTTAACATAATTTAAGGTTATTTTTATATAACTATCTAATAATAAGTAATTTAACATTTTTTTATGGTTAACATGTGTTAACCATAAAAAAATGTTTTCAGGCCTCGCAGGATTTCCCAAAGTATCTCGATCGGCGGAAAGTGGGTTGCATCGCACTTATGGCTTTAGCCGTATACTTTTACCTCTTTGATTGAATTAACTTGATTGTGAAATTTAATTCTGTATCGATGCCTTTTAGTAGGTCATCAATTTTAGGAGTTATAGGATAATCTGGTTCAACACCCCTGCCTTTTGTAAAAGCAACGGCATTTGTTGTCTTGATTGTTGGTATGGCAATCCTTATTTTAGAATTAGGTAAAACTAACCTGGCCGATTGATGCGAAGTATTCCCCTCCATTGTTCCACCACTTTCTTCTCCAATAAATATAGCCCTTCCATTGCCTTTAAGTATGCTGGCGACTACAGCTGCCATAGAACCGGATGCACCATTGATGAGCACATATAGTTTCCCTTTGTAATGATTGATATTCAGTTGTTGTTCACCCAGCAATGGCAGATAGGATTTTTTCAATCTGTACAAACCGGTATTGGTTGAAGAGACCAACGAATCTGCAAAAAACAGATCTTTACCGTTTTCCATATTATCAGCAACAGGTGCATATCCTGTAAATTTCACTTCGGCCGATTCAAAATGCTTGTACGGCTTTGTCAAAAGATAAGTCAGCAGTTTTTCGCCCGTTCCATCGCCGCCTTCGTTATTTCTTAAATCCAAAATTAAATTCTCTGTATGCTTTGCATTTAACGCTGTAAAAACGCTATCGTATAACGCATAAAAGTCTTGCTTAAAGCGTGTTCTGTGCCATTTCAGAAAAGACGATATCCGTAAATAAGCAATGTTTTTTGTAAGATATTTAAATGCTAACGGTGCCTCTAACTTTGTTCTGCTATAGAAAAACTTTTTGTACGATTTATAATCAAGGCCAGCAACCGTTGCTGTTTTCTTTTTTGAACTGTCAGCAACGTCTATAAACTCTATGCGATAAGCATTTGTACCTGCTATAAAAATTGGATAATTCAAATCAAAAAGATTTTCCTCTTCAGTCATACTATAATCTTCCAAATGACGGGTATTAAAGGTTTGAATGTACCCGTCGGACGGGATAGTGGGCAATAAAGTATTTAGAATTTCTTCAACAGATCTTCCGTTAATAGAAAGAATTTCCGATCCGACAGGGATAGCGCTATTGGATTCTGCCGTTGTGAGCACATAAAACCTTCGGTCAATGATTTTTAAAGAAAAAGGGAAATAATGATGCGTGTTTTCTAATGACCGGTAATAATCTTTCGATGGCGTGGGGATCAGGTGCTCCTCGTTTGCTTTGGCACAAGTAGTGGCTATGAGTTTGTAAAATTCAGTTTCTGACTCAGGCTTATTTAATGATTTGAAATTATCATCTAAATATTTGCTCATAATTAAACTGTCAGTAAATCTGTAAAGACTTGGATAGGTAGTTTCTAAAGCTTTTCTGAATATGGAGTAATCCTCCTGTAACTGTCTAGAGCTGTAGTTTAAAGGTTCGTTTTGACAATTGGCGCAAAAAGCTTTAGCGATCAGCAGGAACGTCAGCATTATTTTTTTTATTGAATTCAGCATATGGTAAGTATTATCTCTTTTTATAGAAATGTTATGGCACTGAAAACTCGGTTCAGAGGAATTGGTTACAGAAATTTTGAAAAGCGCGTGCACTAAAAGAGGAATCGTACAGGGGATTGTCAATAACCTTAGACGATGAGACATTTTCACCAGACCTGGAGAGACATATAAAACAAAAAAGCCCCTCACCGTGAGGCAAGGAGCTTCCATTAGCTTAGCGCATTAGCAACCTTTTTTCTTGCATTCTGCTGAGCCTTTAATGCAATGATCTTTTTTCAAAGTCTTTGCAGTTGTGGCTTTTGCTTTCGCCTTTTTAACAGGCGTTTTATCTGCTGCCATTACAGTTGATGCAGCGATCATGATCGCCAATATGCTTAATGTTATCTTTTTCATTTGTCTTTAAATTGAATTGTTAAATAATAAACGGATACGTTGGTTCAGGTTGTTCGGATACTATCTAACAAGCTTTCGGTGGTTTCCAGTCTGCCTTGTGGTAAGCGGATAACTTACCGATCTTATAGAGGGAAACTGTCTCCAGGTTAAACGGCGAATAGCCGGGATGCAAGATTAACGGTTGTTCGGTCAGGAAACCGCAAATACTGCAAGTAAGTAGCGTGGCGCAGCCTGGTTTGGTACAACCCTCTTCACTCTTTGACTTTTTGTCGTGGCAAACCTTTTTACCAGCCACGCGCTTGCAGCACGTTTTACTAACCGCTGAACGTACAGGTTTTACCATCCCCGAAAATGCGGAAACGAAAACCATGCAGCACAATAATAAAACGGCGGTAAACTTCATTGATCCAAATATAACTACTTTCTTGGCATATATATTATAATGCAGGCGCCAATAACCGCTACCAGTGCGCCGATCACATCCCATTTGTCTGGCTGGAAGTTATCTACTTTCCAGGCCCATATAAGGGCCATGATAATAAAAATACCGCCATAGGCCGCGTACACACGCCCGAAATCTGCTGTTTGCCAGGTAGCTACAACACCGTATAAAACCAATACGATGCCGCCGATAATGCCCCACCAAATGGGTTTATCGTTCTTTAGCCATTGCCACATTAAATAGCCACCGCCGATCTCGAACAAGCCGGCGAGGATAAAGAGTAAAAATGATTTGATAAATGCCATAGCTATAATCCGATCTCGTCGTGTATAAATGTTTTGATGCCATCGGCACCGGAAATATCCATCAGGATATATTGATCCCTTGACACAAACATATTAAAATTGAAGAAGTCGCAGCATTCTCTTTCTGTCTTTATAAAATTGGCCAGCAAGTCAATGGTAGCATCAGTGTTTTTGAACTTGTAAGAGAAGCCGTTGCTTAATTCTACTTTCTCGACGATGATGCTTTTTAACTGCGCGATCACTGTAGCTTTCCTTTTTTGTAGTTCAGGTGAACTGAGTTTACAGGCAAAAGCCTTTTTATCTTCTTTCATTGCTGCTATCGTTTTTTGATTCTTTTCGCATTGTTCGGCACTCACTTGTTTAGTGCTGTCCTTTGCTCGTGGTTGCTGCTTTACTGACTTTTCGGGCGATGGCGAACAAGCCGAGAACAGTACCAGACAGCACACTATTAATTGCTTCATATCTTTTATCTTTGGTGTAAAGATAAACAGTGGAGTATAGTCCACTGTCAAGGAATATCTTCAAAAAGATATGTTAATAGGTGAATTAGCTTCAAAATCAGGATTATCGAGGGATACCATCCGCTTTTATGAAAAGCAGGGTCTGATTAGCGTTAGCCGCAAAGAGCGCCGCGATAATAACTACAAGGAATATTCTGACGAAATGCTGGAAACGCTGCTCACCATTAAGCGTGTAAAAAGCTTTGGCTTTACTTTAAACGAAGCCGCCGACCTAATCGGTATGATCGCTGCTAAAGAGGCCACTTGCGATAACGTAAGTGAAATAATCGATGCTAAAGTGGAATTGTTGGATGCCAAAATACTTGACCTTTTGGCTTTACGCAATCAATTGGTGAATGGAGTAAAGAAATGTAAAGCTTGCTGTACGCCTGAAACACCGGAAGATAATTGCCCAATACTGGTATCAGACACCTTTTTGACCGTATAAATGTCTCACCGGCTTTGGTGAAACTGTCTTATCGTCTAAGGTTATTGACAGGGATTGTTTTAATATTATACATTACCGAAGGATTATTTTATGAACGTCGTCATATCCGGCAACTAATTAATACGGTGTTTATTGTATCTTCACTAAGGCTCTTTATCGACACATTAACCCTGTTCATCGGTACATTAGTAAAAAAAGTGATATAATAGGCCGACATTCATACTACATAATTAAGCCAGACAAAACCCAACGATGAAACTTAAAAAAAATATTGCCACCAGCGAAAATGGTTTCATTTTTAATCCCTCTACCGGCGATTCGTTCTCAAGTAACGGCATAGCGGCCGAAATTTTGGGCCTGATGAAAGCAGGGAAAACATCGCTGGAAATTAAACAACATATCCTGGTTAATTATGAGGTGGATGAGGCACAACTGGAGCGCGACTGGGAAGATTGGACGCTGCAGTTAAAAGATGCTAACCTGTTAGATCAATAGGCCACCATGACTAAAAATACAGCTAATAAACCTATTGTAATAGGCGTCACCGCGTTAAATGCTATTGATAGCCCGGGCCCCGGCGTAGCCGTTATACGTGCTTTGCGCGATGGCTTGAACCGGGACATCCGCATTATAGGTTTATCGTACGAATCGCTTGAACCCGGCGTTTACCTGCATAACCTGGTTGATAAAACTTACCAGATCCCCTATCCTTCTGCCGGTGCCGAAGCTTTAGTTGACAGATTGCAATACATACATGGCAAGGAAGACCTGGATATCATAATCCCAAATTTTGATGCCGAGTTATACAACTTTATTAAAGTAAGCGCGCAATTACGCATTATGGGCATCCGCACGTTTTTGCCAACGCACGAACAGCTGGAAGCCCGCGATAAAATAAACCTGGCCAAATTCGGCAAAAAACATCACATGCATGTGCCCGAAGACCGGGTGATACATAAAGCCGATGAACTTAAAAAAGTAGCCGAAGAACTGGATTACCCGCTGGTGGTAAAAGGTAAATTTTATGAGGCTTATGTTTGCCAGAATTTAGAACTGGCACAAAAAGCTTTTTACCAGCTTAGTGCCAAATGGGGACAGCCCATCATTGTACAAAAATTCATAAAAGGCACTGAAATAAATATAGCCGCTTTAGGCGATGGCGAAGGCAATTGCATTAGCATTGTCCCTATGCGTAAACTGTATATTACTGATAAGGGCAAGGCCTGGGCGGGCATTACGATTGAGGATGCCGACTTGCTTGAACTGGCCCGGCAATTTACCAAAGCTACGAACTGGCGCGGCGGTTTTGAACTGGAAATTATGCGTGACAATAGCGGTAAGCTTTATATAATGGAAGTAAACCCGCGTTTCCCGGCCTGGATCTATTTAACTGCCGGGGCAGGGCAAAACCAACCTGCCGCCTTAGTGAAGATGATTATGGGCGAAACTGTTGAGCCATTTGAAAACTACCAGGTAGGCAAAATGTTTATCCGTTATGCCTGGGACCATATAACCGATGTTGGCGAGTTTCAGCAACTATCCGCGTTTGGCGAGTTATAAGAACCAATACCCCCTAATCATGATAAACGAAAAATGAAAAAATTAAAGTACGAACGCCCTCTCCTTAAAAAGATGAATGCCG
>Ga0075366_10000797_pt1 | contig 15090 bp, 14 predicted proteins | sample EndMethybrTD3031_FD_72351 | JGI IMG/M metagenome (GOLD analysis project Ga0075366, IMG submission 72351) | Populus endosphere microbial communities from Tennessee, USA - Endosphere MetaG P. TD hybrid TD303-1 | ecosystem: Host-associated > Plants > Roots > Endosphere | place: USA: Tennessee...
ACCCTGGATTACTCGCGGACGCGGGGGCAGCTCACTCACACTCGCCTCCAGTCACACCGTCTGACGTACCGTGGTGGACCGTCCGGATCCGTGTCACCCCTGGTGACGGTCAGCCACGTCGGGGGCGTCCCGCCCGCGCCCCGCGCGGACCGTGACATCCCCTCCGCCCTGGAATGCGACAAATGGCCCCGATGTGGGACACAACGCCTGTCCGGACGTCCTCGAACCGGCTCGAACGGGTCGTGCCCGGGGTACTTGCTCGGGGTACGTGACCCGAGCACATGACCCGAGCAGCGGGATCAGGGAGTGGGGCGGCGGTCGGCCATCTGCTTGGCCACCCGCTCCAGTGCCCGGGACACCGTGACCCGGGCGGCGTTCGGGGTCGGGCACGCCAGCGCCTCGGCGATCCGCTCGTAGCTGGCGCCGTCGTCGAGGCGCATGACGATGGCGCGGCGGTCGCGTTCCGAGACGAGCGCCAGCGCCTGCCGGAACCGGCGCATCTGGTCCCTGGCGAGGGTTTCGTCCAACGGCGAGATGCCGGAATCCGGATGGTCGTCATCGAGCGGGGCCGGCGTGTTGCCTCGCGCCGCCCGCCGCCGCTCGTCGATCACCCGGTTGTGCACGCTCCGCCGCAGGTAGGCGAGGAACGCTCCCGGGAACCGCAGCTCGATCCGATCCAGTCGGCGCAGGATGTTCAGGGTCGCGTCCTGCAGCATGTCGTCGGTGTCGGTGGTGCCGCGCGAGGTCTTCGGCAGGCGGCCCCGCGCGAACCGCCGCAGCGGTCCCTCGTAGCGCGCGTACAGCTGGTGCCAGGCCCACTGGTCGCCGAGCCGGGCGCGGGCCAGCAGGTCGAGGGTCGATGTGGCGGGCGTCTGCTCATCGCCGCCGTCGTCGGGCGTCATGAAGGGGGCTCATGCCAGCGGCGGCTGGTCGAAAATGGTTGCCGATTAGGACGATTCTATACCAGCGCCCTCTGCGACACTACCGTAAGCAGACATGGTAGGGTAGGCGTACAAACTGCCATGGCACAAGAGCGCACACTCCAGCCGCCCGAGGCTGGACGCGGAACCACGCGGCGATCCTTCCTCACGACGGCCGCCTCCGGCCTGGGCGCGTCGATGGTGGTGGCCGGGTTTCCGTCCATCGTCCCCGCCTCCGTGCTCGGGGCGGCGTCCCCGAGCAATCGGATCAACGTCGGGGCGATCGGAACGGGCCGCATCTCGCGCGGCCACGACCTGCCCGGCCTCTGGCGCTACGACACCGCCCGGATCATGGCGGCGTGCGACCTGGACAAGGCCCGCGTCGAGGACGCCAAGACGTTGATCGACGGGCAGTACGCCAAACAGACCGGCAAGCCGTACGACGGCGTCAGGACGTACACCGACTACCGGGAGCTCCTGGCCAACAAGGACGTCGACGCGGTCGTCATCAGCACGCCCGACCACCAGCACGCCATCGTCGCCATCGCCGCGATCCGCGCCGGCAAGGACGTCTACCTCCAGAAGCCGGCCTCGCTGACCGTCAGCGAGGGCCGGGCGCTGGCCGACGCCGTGCACCACTCGGGGCGCATCTTCCAGATCGGCAGCCAGCAGCGCTCGTCGGTCCAGTTCCGCTACGCCGCCGAGCTCGTCCGTAACGGCCGTATCGGCGAGTTGAAGACGGTCGAGGTGGGTCTCCCCGGTGACCCTCCGGGGGGCGACGCGACCCCGACCCCGCCGCCCGCGACGTTCAACTTCGACGCGTGGCTCGGCTCGACCCCGGTCGTGCCCTACGCCGTCGACCGCGTGCACCCGCAGCAGGGCTACGGACGTCCGGGCTGGCTCCGCTGCGAGCAGTTCGGCGCCGGGATGATCACCGGTTGGGGCGCGCACCACATCGACAGCGCCCACTGGGGCATGGACACCGAGTACACGGGGCCCGTCGAAGTGTGGGGCACGGCGGAGTTCCCGACCCAGGGCCTCTGGGACGTGCACGGGAAGTTCCGGACCGAAGCGATCTACGCCAACGGCGTGCACATGATCGTCAGCGGCGACTTCCCGAACGGGATCAAGTTCATCGGCACCAAGGGCTGGATCTTCGTCTCGCGCGGCAACGAGCAGGTGACCACCAGCGATCCCGTCGCCAAGCTGAAGGACGCGCAGGCGTTGGCGGCGAGCGATCCCGCGATCATCACCTCGGTGATCGGTCCCGACGAAATCCACCTGCCCGAGAGCAAGGAGCACCACGGCAACTGGCTGGAGTGCATCCGCACGCGCCAGCAGCCGATCGCGCCGGCCGAAGTCGCGCATCGCGCCTGCTCGGCGTGCCTGCTGCATCACATCGCGATGCGGGCCAAGCGCAAGCTGTTCTGGGATCCGGTCAAGGAGCGCTTCAAGAACGACGACGACGCCAACGCGCTCCTGTCGCGGCCGCAGCGCTTCCCGTACGTCCTGACCTAGAGCCTCGCGCATGGGCCCGACGCCGAACCAGCGCGTCGCCGCCCTGCTCGCGGCGCACGTGCCCGCCGATGCGAAGGAGGCCGGCGACCTCCAGGTCGTCGCCCGCATGCTGGCGGACGCGTCCGACATCATGAGCCCGGCCCACGCGCCGGGCCACGTCACCGGCTCGGCGCTCGTCGTCGACGCGAGCTCCGGACGCTTCCTGCTGCATCGTCACCGGACGCTCGGCCGCTGGCTCCAGGTCGGCGGCCACGCCGATCCCGGCGAGGGCGACCCGGCGATCACGGCGCTGCGCGAGGCGCGCGAGGAGACGGGCCTCGCCGACCTCCGCTTCCTCGTCGACGCGCCGATCGACATCGACGTCCACGAGATTCCCGCGCGCGCCGATCGGCGTGCGCACCTGCACCTCGATTTCCGCTACGCGCTCGTGACCGGGGATCCCCGCCCCGGCGTGCTCGCGGCCGGCGAGTCGCCGGAGTTCGCCTGGCTGACCCTCGCGGATCTGGCGCCGCGCGGCATCGACGTCTCGCCCTCGCTGCTGCGGCTGATCGTCAAGGCGCTGGACGCCTTCGCGGCCACGCGCTGAGAGGCCCGCATCAGGCCGGCGTGGTCGGCGGGGTCCGGACCAGGCGGTAGACGTGCTGGAACACCGACCAGGTCGCGGCCAGCATCCAGATCACGAGCACGACCTTGCCGATGCGGTTGATGGCGTCGACCGCGCCGAGCATCTGCGTCGTCGCCTCGGCGTGCGGTGCGAGCTCGACGATCGCGTCCGCGCGCAGCAGGATGCCGGCGATGGCGAGCCCGAGGACGTCGGCGCCGATGCGGCTGATGGTGGTGCCGCGCGGCCAGTCGGGCCGGAGCAGCGTGGCCCACAACAGGACGATCGACGCGAGCCAGAGCGCCGCCATCGGCAGGTAGACCTGCTGCCACACCGGCGCGAGGGCGAGGAAGGCCGCGGCGGGGCCGAAGACCAGGAACGGCGCCTGCGGAATCGCCAACCACCAGCCGAGGCAGATGGTGCTGCCCACGATCTCGGCCAGGATCGTCCACCGTCGCGGCGGCCCCGCCGGCGCCGGGCGCGCCTCCGGCAAGCCGCGCACGTCGAAGCCGGCCGTCTGGAGGAGGCGGGGCAGGTTCAGGTCGATGAGGGCGAAGATCAGCGTGACCCAGCCGAACACGATGATCGCGATGGTGAAAGGAAAGGCGGCGAGCGGACCGAGCGCGCGTCCCGGTGTCGCGCCGCCCACCAGGAGCCCGATGGCGATCGCCAGGTTGACCAGGACCGAGCCGCCGAGCGCGATCTTCAGCGTCTGCCAGTAGACCGGAAACAGGGCCGGCCCGATCACGTGCCGCTGCGGCGCATAGCGCGTGGCCAGCACCAGCGGATGTCCGAACTGCTGCAGCAGCGCTTCCTCCTCGTCGGTCGTGAGCGGGCGGCCGAGCTCGGCCTCGCGGTCGGCGATCTGCGTTCGGATGTCTTCGCCGAGCTCTTGCACGATGTCGTCGCGGCGCGCGGCCGGCAGGACGAAGCGGACGGTCTGCAGGTAACGGTCGATGAGGCTCATGGTCACTCGTCCTCGAGAATCCGCGTGATGGCGTCGTTCAGGCCGCGCCACTCGGCCACCAGCTGGCGCACCACGCGGCGCCCGGCGGGCGACAGCGTGTAGAACCGCTTCTGGCGCTTGTCCTCCTCGCGCCATTCGCTCGACAGGAGCCCCTGGCTCTCGAGCCGTCGCAGCAGCGGGTAGAGCGTCCCTTCGTCGACGGCCAGGTCGCGCTCGGCCAGCGCTTTGCGCAGCGTGTAGCCGTAGTGCTCCTTGCGGAGCTGCGCCAGCACCGCCAGCACGAGACCGCCTCGGCGGAGCTCGAGCCGGAGGTTCTCGAGCAGGGCGTCTTCGACGGCGGCGGATTCGCTGGGCTTCACGGCTCGGCTCGTCGTGTGTGCCACATAGTGTGTATCACACAGTATGTGATGCCCAGTAGGACGTCAAGAGTCGAGGGAAAGTTCGGCCGACATCGTCCCGGGCTGGTTGGATGGTGGGGGGAGCACCATCCCGGGGAAGACGCCGCGGTCAGCGGGGGATGAAGACGCGGGCGGAGAGCGCCTTCTGGCGGAGGATCTCACCCAGGTCGTGCTCGGCGGCGGGGTAGCCCGGCCAGCCGCGTGCCTTGGCTTCGGCGAGGGCGGCGCGCACGAAGAACTCGGCGGCATCGAGCTCGCGCTCGAGGAGCAGCACGCTGCCGAGGCCGTTGAGGCTCTCCGGATCCGTGGGATCGAGGCCGACGGTTTCGAAGAAGCGCCACTCGGCGGACCGCAGCCCCGCGTCCTCGGTCGGCCCGCGACCGGCCTGGATCGCGTCCCAGTGCGCGAGCAGGAAGGCGTTCTTCCGGTGGTAGCCGTCGAGCTTCACGACCATCGGATCGAGCGGCCAGCGCTGCACCGCCTTCGCCGTCTCGCGATCGAGTCGTGCCTGCACCTCGGCCGCGGCGTCCAGCCGGCCCGCCACGAGCTCGGCGGTCATCACGTGCTGCCCGCGCGCCAGGGTGTCGACGACGCGCGTGAGCTCGTCCGAGGCGCCGCGCATCGCCGACCCGATGCGGTTGCGCGCGCTCGGCGCCGCCCGCACGGCGCGCGGGATCCGATCGAGGCTGCCGGGGGCGAGCACCGGCGGCAAGCGCAGGAACACGTTGCCGCCGAGGCACTGCGGCAGCGGCGTGTCGTCGATCATGCACGGCACGATGAAGCGATCGAGATGGAACGCGGTGAGCCACTCGGCCTGCACCCAGCGCGATTGGGCGGCTTGCGCGGACCACAGCAGGACCAGCACGCGCGATCGGCCGATCGAGGCCTGCAGCTCGTCGCGCAGCAGCGTGCCGATCTGCAGGTCGGTGTCGTCGAGCCAGGCGGTCAGCTGATCGTCGCTGAGCGCGGCCTCGATGGCGGCGGCGGTGGCGCGGTTGGCGGACGCGTGTGAAATGAACGCGTCGAACATCTTCGGGACGACGCGGACGGTCGAGGGACGCATGACGGGCTCCGTCAAGGTAAACGCCGCCCGCGAGCCGACAGAACACGCCGTCAGGCGTCGCGCGTCATCTCGATCATCGTGGCGCGGAAGCCGAGCCGCTGGAACAGCCGCTGCGCGGCGGTGTTCTTCGCCGCTGTACCGAGCATGACGTTGGCGACGTTCTTCGAACGGACCCACGCCGCCGCGGCTTCCATCAGCGCGCTCGCGGCGCCGGCGTGCCGCGCGTCCGGATCGACGACGACGTCGTGGACGAACCCGGCCGTGTCGCGCAGCTCCTTCCACGAGAACGGCTCGATGCCGGCGTAGACGTAGCCGATCACCGCGCCCCCACGCTCCGCGACGAGGACGAGGGCGTCGTCGGCGCCGAGCTGGCTGCCGAGGAACTGGGCGTAGCCGGCCTCGATGTTCGCCGCCGGCGCGACGAAGCGCGTGGGATCGAACTCGTGGTGCAGCCGGACGAGGAGCGCGCCGAGCCGGCCGAGCACCGGCAGGTCGCGGCGCGTGGCCGGGCGAACGAGGATCTGCGCGTCGGGCATGACGGCCTAGTGTGTCCCGGGAGGCCGGCGATGCACCAACGCGAGCCCGCGGGGTGTCGCCGGCGCGGCGGATGGGCTTACCATGCGTCGCGTGGCCATCGCCCGCCTCCTCGTCCTCGCGGCCGCGATCTGGCTCGCCGGCGCGCCGGCGGCGGCGCCTCCCGATCGGCTGGCGTCGCTGCCGCGCGTCTGGCTCTGGGCCTGGGAGCGGCCCGAGGATCTGCGCTTCGCGCCGCGGCTCGGCCTCGGCGTCGCGGCGCTCGATCGCACCGTCACGCTGCGCGGCGCCGACGTCCTCGTTGCGCCGCGCCGGCAGCGCGTCCTGCTCGCGCCGGAGACCCCGGTCATCGCGGTCGTCCGCGTCGAGGCCGATGCGCGCGCCGCGGGCCTCGTGGATCCAGGGCGCGCCGCCGACGCGATCGCCGGAGCGGCGACGCGCCCCGGCATCCGCGCGCTCCAGATCGACTTCGACGCCACGCGGTCCCAGCGCGAGCTGTATCGCGTCCTCGTCCAGGAGGTGCGGCGCCGGTTGCCGGACGGCCTGCCGCTGTCGCTGACGGCGCTCGCCTCCTGGTGCGCCGGCGATCGCTGGCTCGACGAGCTGCCGATCGACGAAGCGGTCCCGATGCTGTTCGAGATGGGGCCCGACAGGGGACTGATCGCCGCGCGCGTGCGGCAGGACACTCCGTTCAGCGACGGCCGCTGCGGGACCGCGATCGGCGTGTCGACGCGCGAGCCGCTCGGCCGCGTACCGCGCGTGACGCGGGCCTATGTATTCGGCTACGCGCCGTGGACGTTCGAGACGGCGGCGGCCGCCGTCCGCCAGGTGAACCGATGACAGGCGGAGACTCGCGATGAGGAGCATCCGGATCGCGGTGATGGGCGTGGTCGCGAGCGGCGTGCTGCTGTCGCCGCGCAGCCCGGCGCAGGTGCAGGGGGCGGAAGCGTGCGGGCCGTACGCGCTCAACTACCAGTTCATGCGGGTCACGTCGCCGGACGATCCCGGCGCCTACCTCGCCGGGCGGATCGGCATCGTCACGCCGACGTTCCGGTTGCCCTGGCTGGTCGGTGCGTGGCGGCATCTTGCCGGGCACCCGCTGACCGCCGAGGAGCGCTCGGCGATCTGGGCGCCCGACGCTCCGGCGGGCACGCCGTACCCGCAAGGCACGGTCTTCGGCCCGCAGCGCTGGCTCCGGGTCAGCCGCGAGGTGCTGAAGGAGCCCGAGCAGTACCGATACATCGACCAGTCGGCGGAGACGCCGGCGGGGGCCTACTACGAGAACTGTCCGTCGAGCGCGTTCGAGTTCGCTGCGGCCACGCTGCAGGCGCGCGTCGGGTCGCTCGGCGCCGGCGACGCGACGATCAAGCCGTGGATCGAGGCGCAGGAGCTGGTGTGGGCGAACTGTGCCCACAAGAAGGGAGAAGCCGCAAAGGTGCCCGCGCCGCTGTCCGCCGCGGCGACGCCGCTGGCGAAAGCCGATCGCGCGTATCAGATCGCCGCGGCGGCCTTCTATGCGGGCGACTGGGCGCAGGCCGTGCAGGGGTTCCGCGCGATCGCCGCGGATCGCTCGTCGCCCTGGCGACCTTACGGCGAGTACCTCGCCGCACGCGCGCTGCTGCGCAAGGGGATGATCGGCGGTGCCGACGGCGCGATCGACGCCGCGGCCCTCGGTGACGCGGTCGCCGCCTTCGACACGGTGGCGGCCGACGGATCGTCGCCCCTCAAAGCCTCCGCGGCCGGGCTGAAGCGGTTCGCCGAGTTGCGGCGGCGGCCGGACGCGATGCGCGCGGAGGTCCTCGCCCGCCTGACCACGCCGTCGCCGGCCGTGGGGTTCGACGACACGATCGCGGAGTATCGCTATCTGTTCCTGCGCGACGTGCCGGATCCGGCCAACGCGGGCCGCACGGCCGATCCGCTGACCGACTGGATCGACACGCTGCGCTCGACGGCGCCCGGGGCGTTGCCCCACGCGGTCGCGCGCTGGCGCGAGAAGCAGGAACTGCCCTGGCTGGTCGCGGCGATGCTGATGCTGACGCCGACGCACGCCGACGAAGCCGCGCTGGTCGCGGCCGCGAAGGCCGTGCCTGCCACGTCGCCCGCGTATGCGACGCTGGCGTTCCATCGCGCCCGGCTCCTCGTGCTCGAAGGGCAGCTCGACGCGGCGCGCGGTGTGTCCGGCGAGATGCGCAAGGCTTCCGCGTCCTGGCCGCCCAGCGCCGTGAACCAGCTCCGCGCCCTCGAACTGCGGCTCGCGACGACGGCCGAGGCGTTCTTTGCCGCAGCGGCACAACTGCCGGTCGGGTTCGACGCGGACGAAGGCGAGGATGTGGCGACGCTGACGCCGACCGAGCCGATCGGGCTGAGCACCGACGCGCTCGACATCGTCAACGAGCGGCTGCCGCTGTCGCGGCTGGTCGATGCCGCCGCTGTCCCCGGGTGGCCGGCGGTGCTGCGGCGCAATGCGCTCGACGCCGCATTCTCGCGCGCCTTGCTCCTCGATGATGCCGCGGCGCTGCGCCGCGTCGACCGGGACGTGCGCGCGACCTGGCCCGAGCTTGCGCCGGATCTCGACGCCCTGGCCAAGGCGACCGCGGCGGACGAGCGACGTTTCGTCATCGCGCGGCTCTTCCTGCGGTATCCCGGGTTGCGGCCGTTCATGACCGGCGGCCAGCGCCGCGTCGAGCTCGACTGGTCCAAGCAGCCGCCGCCGGCGACCTACACGCCGCTCGGCGATTTCGACGAGCTCCGTGACAACTGGTGGTGCGGCCTCACGCCGTCGCCGTCGCAGCCGGGCGGAGTCACGACCTACGCCGGTTACCAACCCGGCATCTATGGACGCAGCGGCGCGCGACTCGATCCGACGACGGCCTCGCTCTACGCCGACGCGTCAGCCGTGCCGTGGCCGGCGTGGCTGACCGCCGACGAAAGGGCCAGCGTCGAGCGCGAGTGGAAGGCGCTCGCCATCATCGAGGCCGCGCCCGACTTCCTCGGCCACGAGGTGTTGGCGTGGGCGGCCGCGCATCCGACCGACGCGCGGCTCGCCGAGGCGCTCCACCGCGTCGTCCGCGCGACGCGCTCCGGCTGCACGGGGGAGAAGACGGGCGACGTCTCGAAAGAGGCGTTCACCGTCCTCCACAAGCGGTTCCCCGCCAGCGAGTGGGCGAAGAAGACGCCCTACTGGTTCCGCTGATCGCGCGCGGACGCGGCGGATGCCGCAGCGTCCGCTCAGACCGCCGGGTCCTTCTGGCGCGTCTTGACGATGCCGCCCATCAGGCCGATGCCGATGATGACGAGCGCGCCGGCGATGATCCAGACGTTGCTGATGCCGACGCGCGACGCCGCGTAGGCGAGGCCGGCAACGACGAACAGCGTGCCGATGAGATAGACGATGAAGTTGGTCATGATCGCAAGACTCTCCAGCGTCAGAGCTGGAGCAAGTCCCGGGCCAGCGGGTCCCATGCGATCAGCCCGGCCGTAGCGGCTGATCTCGGCTCCGCCGTGCCCAACTTGGGCGCTCGACGGTTACTCGCACCGGTCGCCCGGGCACCACGACTCGAGCGCCATCGCGACGATGGCGTGGTAGGCGATCGGTGAGACATTGGCACTGCCGCGCTTGTCGATGTCCACCTTGTGGCTGATGACCATGTCGGCCGCCGGGATGACCGTGACGTACTGCCCGCCCGCGCCCCACGCCGTGTAGGCGCCCGCCAACGGTCCGCTGGTCGCGCCGCCCGGGCCGAGCGGCTCCTCCCAGACCCACCACATGACGCCGTAGCCCCAGCGATCGAACTGGGCGCGGTTGCTCAAGGACGGTGGGTTCACGCGGTCGAACGGCGTGACCAGGGTCGTGATGTAGCGGCACCACGCCGCGGGGACGACCTGCCGATCGCCCCAGCGTCCGCCCCGGAGCATCAGCAGGCCGATCCGCGCCAGGTCACGGGTCGAGAGATTCATCACGTATTCGGGGTGCACCGAACCCGGGCTGGGGACCTTCTGCTGCCGCGCCCGATTGAAGTCCTGCATCCCGAGTGGAACCGCGAGGTCGTGTTCCAGCGCGTCGTAGATCGATTGGCCGGTGAGCTTCTCGAACGCGGTGCCGGCGGCGTTGAAGTCCCAGTTGTTGTAGTCGTGATACGTACCGGGGCCCTTGGATCCACGCTTGGGCGTCTGCAGATCGAGGTCGTCGTTGCCGGACGTCAGGTAGATCCCGGAGCGCGCCGTGATCAGGTGCTCCAGCGTGGCGTGCGTCTCGATCGGCAGGAACGGCTCCTTCTCCTGCAGCCCGAGCTCGACGACCGTCTTGCGCAGGTCGACGGTGCCGTTGGCGACGTAGGAGCCGTAGAGCATCGCCAGGATGCTCTTGCGCATCGACGCGATCTTGCTGACCAGCGCGACGTCGCCGTAGTCGAAGATCTGCTGGCCGTGGACGACGATGGTCATCGCGGCCGTGTCGCCGGTCTTCAGCCAGGCGCGCAGCACCTCGAGGCGCGGGCTGTAGTAGCCGACGGTCTCCGGCTTGACGGCCGTCCACGTCGCGCCGGGGATCGCGTCACGCGGCGGCACGGCGGGCGGAGCCTGAAAGGCGGACCCCGACGCGCCGAGCGCGACGGCGGCGGCCAGAGCGAGACACAGCGTCCGGACGTGCGGCATGCCCGCACGATATCCGACTGGCCGTCCGGAATCATCCCGGGATGGCGGACGTCTCAACCATCCTGGGGGGGGTGAGGATTGCCGGCGGTCAGGCCGCGTCGGACATCGCCGCTGGCGGCCGCAGCGCGTGCTCGAGGACGCCGCCGTCGAGGCACGCGTCGACGCAGGCCTCGTCGAAGTGCGATCCGCGTTCGCTGGCGAAGATGGCGCGGACCTGTTCGCCCGGCGTCCGCGACTTGTACGGGCGTTCCGAGGTCAGCGCGTCCAGGACGTCGGCGACCGCGAGGATGCGCGCGGTCGGCGAGAGCCGGTCGCCGGTGAGGCCGCGGCTGTAGCCCTGGCCGTCGATCCACTCGTGGTGGTTGGCGGCGTCGTCGGCGAAGTCGTGGAAGATCGGCACCCGCTGCAGCAGCGAGAGCGTGTAGGTCGTGTGGAGCTGGATGGTCCGCCGCTCGTCGGCATCGAGCCGGCCCGGCTTGTCGAGGATCAGGTTCGGCACCGACAGCTTGCCGATGTCGTGGAGCAGGCCGGCGCGGTGCAGGCGCACCGGATTCACCACGGTGCCGAGGCGCTCGTTGATCGCGGCGGCATACGCGGCGACGCGCCGCGAGTGGTCGAAGGTGAACGGCGACTTGGCGTCGATGATCAGCGCGAAGGCGCCGGCGACGCGGTCGAGCAGCCGGTCGTCGACCGGCATCTCGAGGCTGGCGGGCACGAGCGTCAGGAGGTCGCGCTCGAGCCGCGCGTCCTCGAGGCCGGCCCAGAAGCGTGGATCGCGGGCCAGCTCGCAGAACAGATCGACCAGTGCCGGATCGAACCAGCGCCCGCGGCGCTCGCGCGCGACCGCGACGGCGCGATCGACCCCGGCGTCGGCCCAGAAGATCTCCATCACCTGCGCGAGGCCGATGATGCGGGCCAGGAGCGGCGTCGTGTCGCGCTTGAGGCCGTAGGGGTAGCCGCCGCCGTCCCAGTGCTCGTCCATCGCCCGGATGGCCTCGGCCACGCTGTCCGGAAGGCCGATGGCGCGGGCGATGCTGGCGCCACGCTCGCAGCGCACCGTGAAGACCTGGGTGTTGTCGCCCTGGGCGTGACGGACCGCGAAATGCCCGAACCTGCGGAGGCGGGCGACGAGGGAGCCGCCGCGCTCGATCCACTGCAGCGCGTAGCGGACCTGCTCGGGCAGCCTGCGCCAGTCACGCATCCAGACCGCACGCTTGACCTCGTGATCGCAGCCGCCGAACAGGTCGCACACGAGCGCGGCGTTGGCGGAGCAGCCAGCGTCCTTCAGGAGCAGCGCGTAGAGGAGCTCGGTCTGGACGGCCGGCGAGAGCTGCAGTGCCCGGCCGAGACGCAGGCCGATCAGCGCCGTCCGGGTCGCGTGGCCGCGCGGATGGCCTTCCGTCAGGTCGAGCGCGTGCGAGAGCCCCTCGAGGACCGTCGAGATGCGCAGCGCCGGGCGGCGGCTGTTGGTGACCGAAATCGTCGAGGCCCGCATGAAACCGCGGCTCGACAAGCAAGCGGCGCGCCCATGGCAGCCGTGTGCCGTCGTGGTGCGATCCCGTGCGTTTTCGTGAGGGCGAAACCGTCGGGTTCCCGGCCGCGTGTCGTTCTGACGTGCCGGCTTGGCGGTTAGTTGGCCGGCCGTGGCTCTGCGGAGGGTACGCCGCCAGCCGCGACCGTGGCGCCGCGCTTGGCCGCCGGCGTGCGGCGCCAGGGGATCAGCCGCCTCATCTCGGGCGCGAATTCGCGGAAGACGTTGGCGCCCGCCTGCGCGACCACCGTCAGCGCCGCGAGCTTGGCGGCGTCCTTGCCCGGGCCGTCGTCGCGCGGATACCAGGCGCGCGCGATTACGGCGCCGCCGGCCGCGCCGGCCACGAGCGGCACGTTCGGGACGGCGCGTCCGCGGCTGTCGCGCGTGTAGAAGGTGCGGGTGAGCGCGTAGCCGGCCCGGCGCAGCGGGTTCTTGCAGCCGCAGCGCGACTGGTCACCGCGGGGATCCAGGCCGAGCGCCGCGGCGGTCGCATGCTGCACGCCCGACTGCGCGAGCGCGAGGCCGGCCCGGGCCGCCATCCGCTTGCCGAATCCGCCCGGTCCGCCGCCCCAGGCCGCGGGCGAGTCATTCTGTTGATCCAGCCCAGCGCTCCAGGCCAGGCGAGGCGCGAGGGTCGGCGAGAGCACCGTGTCGTCGAGGAAGAGCCGGAGGCGTCCGTGGTCGCCGACCACCGTCACCTCTTCCTGCCGGTGGGGCGCCGGCGCCTCGGGAGACGGAATCTCCTGCGCGAACACCGGCGCCCCGACCAGCAGGGCCCCCAAGCACAACCACGAGGTGTGTAACCCCTTACCCACACCGGCATCTTGAGCAAGCGCCGTGCCGGCGGCCGCCCTGCGAGCGGTAGAATCGCGGCGATGCACACCCATCGTTACGTCGAGCGGCTCGTGGATCTGCTGGATCCGGCGCTCAACCGGTTGCACGACATCGACCTCGGGGAGGCGCGTCGTCGGGTGGCGTCGGGGGATCCCGCGGCGGTGCGGGCCATCGACGGATCCTTCGCGATCGTGGCCAAGGACGGCATCACCATCCGCATGGCGCGGTCCCTGGACCGGCCGATGCGCTACTTCCTGGCCAAGCGGCAGGAAGGGCCGGCGCTCTTCGTCGCGGATCGGATCGACGCGCTGCACGCCGCCCTCCAGGCCGAGGGTCTCGCCGATCAGTTCCATCCGAGCTACACCCGGATGATCCCGGCGCACCACCTGGTCGAGATTCAGCTCGTGGGCTGCCCGGACCCGGATCCGACCTACACGCGTTTCTTCACCCCGGTCCGCGAAAGTCTACCCACCGACCTGGACGACATCGGCCGGCGCTACATCGGCGCCGCGTCGCTCGAGATCCACAAGTGGCTGCGCCACGTCGAGCGGACGACCCCCGGCGCGCCGATCGGCGTCTGCTTCTCGGGCGGCGTCGACAGCGGATCCGTGTTCCTCCTCGTCTACCACGCCCTGCTGCAACTCGGGCTCTCGCCGTCTCGCCTGAAGGCGTTCGTCCTCGATGCCGGCGGCCCCGACGTCCTCCAGGCGCGTGCCTTTCTCCAGGCGGTCGGGCTCGAGCTGTTCCTGGAGGCAATCCCCGGCGATCCCGCGGGGCTCGATCCCGCCGAGACGCTGGCGGTGATCGAGGACTACAAGCCGCTCGACGTCGAGTGCGCCACGGTCGGCCTGCAGCTGTGCAAGGGAATTCGCTCTCGTTACCCGGAGTGGCGGCACCTCGCGGACGGCGACGGCGGCGACGAGAACCTCAAGGACTATCCGATCGAGGAGAACCCCGAGCTCACGATCCGCAGCGTCGTCGACAACCTGATGCTCTATCAGGAGGGCTGGGGCGTCGGCCGCATCAAGCACTCCCTGACCTACAGCGGCGGCCTGTCGCGCAGCTACGTCCGCACCTACGCGCCGGCGCGGCGCCACGGCTTCGACGGCTTCAGCCCGTTCGCGCAGCCCGGCGTGCTCGAGGTCGCCGAGGGCATCCCGTTCGCGGCGCTGACGAACTACGACGTGCCCACGCTCTACGGGCTCAAGGGCGAGATCGTGCGCCGCGGCGTCGCGGCGATCACCGGCCTGGCGATGCCCGCATTCCCGAAGCGGCGCTTCCAGCACGGCGCGATCGCGGCCGACGCGCTACGCGCCTCGCTCGGCCCGCGCGCCGGCGAAGCCGCGTACCGGCGCGGCTTCCTCGGCCTCTACGGCGTGTGACCGCGATCGCCGCGTATCCCGCCGGCCGCGCGGCGCGCGATCGCTTCGTCCTCGAGCGGCGCGGCCCGCGTCCCGTCCACGATCCCTGGGCGCCGCCGCGCGTCGTCGTCGATCCCGAGCCGGACGGACACGGCGGACGCGTCGACGTGGCCACCGTCTTCCTGACCGGCCGCGAGTGCCCGTGGCACTGCGCGATGTGCGATCTCTGGCAGCACACCATCGCCGAGGACACCCCGGCCGGCGCGATTGCGTGGCAGGTCGAGACGGCGGTCGGCACGCTCGACACGACCGTCCGCGCGATCAAGCTGTACAACGCCGGCAGCTACTTCGACCCGCGAGCGGTGCCGCCGGCGGACGACGTCCGCGTCGCGCGCAACGTCGGCGCCGCCAGGTGCGATCGCGTGGTCGTCGAATCGCATCCCGCGCTGATCGGCGACCGGTGCTGGGCGTTCCGGGATCGCGTGGCCGCGCTCGACGTGGCGATCGGCCTCGAGACCGTGCATCCTGCCGCGCTCGCGGCGATCAACAAGGGCATCACCGCCGACGGCGTGCACGCGGCCGGCGAGGCGCTGCGCGCCCACGACGTCGGCCTCCGCGTGTTCCTGCTCGTCCACCCGCCGTTCGTGCCGCGGCACGAACGGCGGGTGGACGAGCAGGAACACGCGGAGGCCGACGTCGTGGGCGCGCAG
>Ga0075366_10000798_pt1 | contig 15087 bp, 13 predicted proteins | sample EndMethybrTD3031_FD_72351 | JGI IMG/M metagenome (GOLD analysis project Ga0075366, IMG submission 72351) | Populus endosphere microbial communities from Tennessee, USA - Endosphere MetaG P. TD hybrid TD303-1 | ecosystem: Host-associated > Plants > Roots > Endosphere | place: USA: Tennessee...
CGCAGCGCCTTGGCGTCGGCCTCGGGCCTGCGCCAATAGCCCTCGAAGGATTCGTCGCCTTGGAGCAGCGCGATGATCTCGCCTTCCTCGCCAGGCTTCGCGATCTCGTCAGGCGACGCCGCGCCGAGCTTCACGACCCGGATCATCTGATTGATGCCGGCGCGGCCGGCGGAGCCGGGCTTGTTCGGCGCGTTCTGGTCGATGGTGAAGGTGTAGATTTCCGAAGAACCATAGTGATTGACGAACAGCTCCGGCTTGAACGCTGCCGCGAGCTCCTTCAACAGCCCGTCAGTCATTGACGCGCCGGCAAAGCCGATCTTGCGCACCGACGAGACATCGGTCTGCTTGAAGCGCTCGTGATGCACGAGGTCATGATAGAGCGTCGGCACCAGATAGAGATTGGTGATCTTTTCCTTTTCGATCAGCTCCAGCGCCCGGATGACGTCGAAGCGCGGCATGCATACGAACGCGCCGCCGATCAGCGACATTGCCAAGAGCGAGCGCACTCCCATGGTGTGATAGAGCGGCATCACGCCCAGAGTCCGCTCGCCCGATCGGTAGAGGTTCTGCGCCACCTGGGCCAGCGCTGCGGCCCGCTCGGCGCGTTGGCGGCGCGGCACGCCTTTGGGTTTGGCGGTGGTGCCGGACGTATAGAGCATCACCGACCATGCCTGGGCGTCGGCGCGAGGCAGCACGGCGCTTCCGCTGGAAGCCAGGAGGGTCTCGAAGGTGTCGTTCGCCGCAAGCCCCACCGCAATACGCGGAATGGCGCCGGCAGTGGATGACGCTTTCACCGCTTCCGCCGAAACCGCCTCATAGACCAGCGCCCTGGCGTCGGCATTGGTGAGACAATAATCCAGCTCGTCTGCGGTGCAGCGCCAGTTCAGCGGCGTGATGACGATGCCGGCGAACTGGCAGGCCCAATGGATCGTCGCCGCCTGCCAGTTGTTCTGCAGCACCGTGACCAGATGGTCGCCGGACTTGAGCTTCAGCGCGTCGAAGCCCGCGACCAGCGCCGAAATCCGGCGATACCACTCGGCATAAGTGAAACGCACACTGCCGTCGGCGATGGCGAGCGCGTTCGGGTCGCGCGCGACGCTGCCAAGGAAACTGGTGCCGAGATCAAGCATCGCAATGCGGGCCAGAATCTTTCGTGTTCAGGACTTTTCGTATTCCGAAAGCTCAAGTGTTCTTGAGCGCCAAGTATTAGTGCCAAGTATTCTTGTGCGCCAAGGGATGATACACCTCCATCCCATGTCCAAGCACGATATGCCACCCCCGCAGGCGCAGCGAAGCAACGCGCCCGAACCGGTCCGCAGCTTGCGGGACTGGCTTGATCATCTCGCGGCGCGCGACCGGCTTGCTGTGCTCAAATCCAATATCGGGCTGAAGTTCGAAATTGCGGCCTATGCCAAGCGGCTCGACGGGCTGCGCGCCACAGTGTTCCCGCGGCCGGACGGCCATCCGATCCCGGTGGTGTCGGGCCTCGTGTCGGATCGCGGCTGGATGGCCGAGGCGATGGGCGTCGAACCGTCCGAGATGCTGACCCGCTTTCAGGACGCGGCCGAGAACCCGGTGCCGTGGCAGGAGGTTTCATCCGCGCCGGCGCAGGAGGTGGTGCATCGTCAGGGAAAGGGTCAGCTCGATCTCGCGAAAATCCTGCCGCTGCCGACCCACAATGAGCATGATGGCGGGCCCTATATCGCGGCCGGCATCATGATCGTCCGCAATCCGAAGACCGGAAAGCAGAACGTCTCGATTCACCGCTGTCAGCTCACCGGCCCGAACCGGCTCGGCGTCCTGGTGCTGCCGCGGCATACGTTTGTGTTTCAACGGATGGCCGAGGAGGCCGGGCAGCCGCTCGACGCCGCCCTTGTCGTCGGCGTCGATCCGCTGACGCTCTTGGCGTCGCAGGCCATCGTGCCGCTCGATCACGATGAGCTGGAGATTGCGGGCGCGCTGCAGCAGCGGCCGCTGCCGGTGGTGAAGTGCATGACGAGCGAGATCCGCGTTCCGGCCGAGGCCGAGATCGTCATCGAAGGCCGCTTCCTGCCCAATGTGCGCGAGCCGGAAGGGCCGTTTGGTGAGTTCCCGCAATATTACGGCGAGCGCGCATTGCGCGAGGTGATGGAGATCGTCGCCGTCACCCACCGCAAGGATGCGATCTTCCACACCATCGTTGGTGGCGGATTAGAGCACCAACTGCTCGGCGCGATCCCGAAGGAAGCGACGCTGCTTACGCACCTGCGGCGGAATTTCCCCAACGTGCTCGACGTGCATCTGTCGCCGGGCGGCGTCATGCGCTTTCACCTCTACGTCCAGATCAGGAAGACCCAGGAGGGCCAGGGCAAGAACGTGATCCTCGGCGCCTTCGCGGGCTATTTCGACTTGAAGCACGTCATCGTCGTCGACGAGGACGTCGACATCCACAATCCGACTGAGGTCGAATGGGCGGTGGCGACACGCTTCCAGGCCGACCGCGATCTTGTCATCGTGCCGGAAAGCCAGGGCTCCAAGCTCGACCCTTCCAATCGCGACGGCGTCGGCGCCAAGATGGGTCTCGACGCGACCAAGCCGTTCAAGGCGCCCGAGATGACCTTCAAGCGCATCCATGTGCCGGGCGAGGAGGCCATCGACGTCGCCGAGGTCCTCAAGCAAAGTGGGAGCGCCAACTGGCGGACCGCCCTGAAATCCTGATCGGTCAGCGGGTTGCTCGAAATTGGGCGCTGCCTATTTTTCGGGCAGTGTAGCTGGCGAATGCCTCTAGAACCTGTCTTTACCCGGCCCATGGATTGGCGCGAGGCTTGCACCATCAACATCGGAACACCTGTCGTGCTTAAGACTTAAAGGCTGGCGGGGGGAGAATGCCGGTGGGACTAGCGTTCGATGAGATGAAGGGGACCGACGGGCAGGTCCGCGCTCCTTATTCAGAACTGGCAGGCTGGCTCGGCGACGTGCCGCCCGACGTTTTGGACTACCGCCGCCGCGAGGCCGAACTGCTGTTCCGCCGCATCGGCATCACCTTCGCGGTCTATGGCGAAGCGGATTCCACCGAGCGCCTGATCCCCTTCGACGTCATTCCGCGCATCCTCGGCGCCCAGGAATGGGACCTGTTGCGCCGCGGTCTCGAGCAGCGCGTCCGGGCGATCAATGAATATCTCCGCGACATCTACGGCCGCCGCGAGGTGCTGCGTGCTGGTGTCGTGCCCGAAGACCTGGTGTTCCAGAACCCGGTGTTCCGGCCGGAGATGAACGGCCAGAAGGTGCCGCACGACATCTACGTCCATATCGCCGGCATCGATATCGTCCGGGTCGATCCCGAGACCTTCTACGTGCTCGAAGACAATGCCCGCACGCCCTCCGGCGTCTCCTACATGCTGGAGAACCGCGAGATCATGATGCGGCTGTTTCCGGAGCTGTTCTCGCGCCATCGCGTGGCGCCAGTGGAGAACTATCCGGATGAATTGCTCGCCACGCTGAAGTCGGTCGCGCCGGACGCGGCGTCGGGCGATCCGAGCGTCGTGCTGTTGACGCCCGGCGTCTACAACTCGGCCTATTACGAGCACTCGTTCCTGGCCGACAAGCTCGGCATCGAGCTGGTCGAGGGCCGCGATCTCTTCGTCAAAAGCGGCCTGGTCTACATGCGCACCACGCAGGGGCCGAAGCGCGTCGACGTCATCTACCGCCGCGTCGACGACGACTTCCTCGATCCGCTGTCGTTCCGCTCGGACTCGTCGCTCGGCGTCGCGGGCCTGATGTCGGCCTATCAGGCCGGCAACGTCACGCTCGCCAACGCGGTCGGCACCGGCATCGCCGACGACAAGGCGATCTACAGCTACATGCCGGATATCCTGAAGTTTTATCTCGGCGAAGAACCGATCCTGAAGAACGTTCCGACCTGGCGTTGCCGCGAGCCCGACCATCTGGCCTACGTGCTCGAGCATCTCGATGAGCTGGTGGTCAAAGAGGTCCACGGCTCGGGCGGCTACGGCATGCTGATTGGGCCCACCGCCGACAAGGCGCAGATCGCAAGCTTCCGCAGCAAGCTGAAGGTCAATCCCAAGGGCTTCATCGCGCAGCCGACGCTGGCGCTGTCGACATGCCCGACCTGCGTCGACGCCGGCATCGCGCCGCGCCATGTCGATCTGCGTCCCTTCGTGCTCACCGGCCGCGACAAGATCCGTATCGTGCCGGGCGGACTCACCCGCGTTGCCCTGAAGGCCGGTTCGCTGGTGGTGAATTCGAGCCAGGGCGGCGGCACCAAAGACACATGGGTTCTGGACAAATGAATCGGGTGCTGGGTCACTGATCGATGCTCTCTCGCACCGCCGACAATCTCTATTGGCTCGCGCGTTACGTCGAACGCGCCGAATACCTTGCTCGCATTCTCGAGGCAACCCAGCGGTTGACCGCGATGCCCCTCGCTTACGTGGGCGAAACCAACGAATGGGAATCGGCGCTCGCCACCGCCGGATGCTCCAGCGCCTTCTTTGCAGCCCACGAGGAGGCCAACGAGGAGACCGTCACTGACTTCCTGGCGTTCTCGACGTCGAATCCGTCGTCGATCCGCAACTGCTTCGAGGTCGCGCGTGCCAATGCGCGCTCGGTGCGCACCGCGCTGACGATGGAAATGTGGGACGCCATCAACACCACATGGCTGGAGCTCAAGCGCTTCGGCAACCGGCCGACCTCGCGCGACGAGTTCGCGCGGTTCTTAAGCTGGGTGCAGGAATCCTCTCTGCGCTTTGACGGCTCGGCCTACCGCACCATGCTGCGCAACGATGCCTATTGGTTCTCAAGGCTCGGCGTCTACACCGAGCGCGCCGACAACACCGCGCGCATCCTCGACGTGAAGTACCATCTGCTGCTGCCGGCCGATGAGCACATCGGCGGCCCGCTCGACTACTACCAGTGGGCCGGCATCCTGCGTTCGGTCTCGGCGCTGACCGCCTATCACTGGGTCTATCGCGAGAGCCTCAAGCCCTGGCTGATCGCCGATCTCTTGATCCTCAACGATCAGATGCCGCGCTCGCTGGCGAGCTGTTACGAAAACCTGGTGCAGAATCTCGACCGCATCGCCGGCGTCTATGGCCGCCAGGGGCCGGCGCAACGTCACGCCCGCGGAGTCCGGACCAGACTTCAGAACAGCAAGATGGACGAAATCTTCCAGCACGGGCTGCACGAGTTCATCACGTCGTTCATCAACGACAACAACAAGCTCGGTTCGGCCATCAGCCAGCAGTATCTGGCCTGAGCCACAAGCCGCCGCGCGGCTTTACATAACTTTACATTGCCGACAAACGCCGGAAATCGGCCGCCTCCATGTTGGCTCCAGTGGCAACGCCGCTGATGGTCCAACCCCAGGAGACACACGATGTCCGAAAACTCAAACACGCCGCTGTCCGGCGCCATTGTTCCGCCCAACCGCAGCCGCCGTACCGGCTGGGTTGTGGCCGCCATTATCGCGGCCGGGCTGACCGGCGCGGCCGTGACCACCGCGTTCAGCCAGGGGCCGGGTTTCGGCTTCGGACCGGGCCGTTGGCACGTTCACTTTGGGCCGCTCGATCCGGCGCAGATCGAGGACCGCGCTGACCGCATGGTCCGCCATGTCGCCATCGAGATCGACGCGACGAGCGATCAGCAGGACAAGCTTCGGGCCTTGGTCAAAGGCGCGGTGAAAGACCTCGTACCGATGCGCGACAAGGCCCATGCCGCACGTATGAGGGCGCGGGAGCTGTTGACACAGCAGACCATCGACCGCGCCGAGATCGAGCGGTTCCGCACCGAGCAGGTCGCGCTGGCCGATGCCTTCAGCAAGCGCGTCACGCAGGCGATCGGCGACGCCGCCGAAATCCTCACCCCTGAGCAGCGGCGCAAGCTCGCCGACCGCCTGCCGCCGCCCGGCCCGGGGCCGCGCTGGAATCGGTGGTAAGCTTCCTCCGTGACCGAACGGATCCTGCTGATCGAGGATGACCCGCGTCTCGCCGAGATGGTGAAAAACTATCTCGGCGAGGCCGGATTCGCCGTGACGGTTTCGTCGCACGGTATCGCCGGGATCGCGCTCGAAGCCCGTGAGTCGTTCGACGCGCTGGTGCTCGATCTGATGCTGCCCGATATCGACGGCCTCGAAGTCTGCCGGCGCATCCGCGCCCGCTCGCAGACGCCGATCCTGATGCTCACCGCCCGCGGCGACGCCATGGACCGCGTGGTCGGCCTTGAGATCGGCGCGGACGACTATCTGCCCAAGCCCTTCGAGCCGCGCGAAATGCTGGCGCGGCTGCGCGCCATCCTGCGGCGGCGCGGCCGCGAGCAGCGCAGCGACGTGCTGAGTTTCGGCCGGTTGGAGATCGATATCGGCGCCAGGACTGCGCGGCTTGACGGCGCCGAATGCGCGCTGACGTCGTATCAGTTCACGCTGCTGCTGGTCTTAGCGGAGCATGCCGGCCGTGTGATGTCGCGCGAGGCGATCATGGAGGCGATGAAGAACGCCAAGCTTGAATCCTTCGATCGTTCGATCGACGTGCATATCTCGCGCATTCGCTCCGCGGTCGAGGACGACGCCAAGAAGCCGCGCCGCATCATCACGGTGCGCGGCAGCGGTTATGTGTTCGCCAAGATTCAGGATTGAAGCGCCGATGCGGCGGCTCTACCTCAAAATCTACCTGACCATCATTGCAAGCCTGGTGCTCGTGGTGCTGGTCGCCGGCGGCGTGTGGCGCTGGGGCTCCGGCGGCCCGCCGGGCTCCCAGGTGTTTGAGGTGGCAGGCGAGATCGCGAGCCTGGCCCTGCCGCCCTTGAGCGCGCCGCCATCCGAGCAGCAGCGCGTGATCGGGCAACTGGCGCAGCGTTTTCGCAGCGATCTCGCGCTCTACACGTCGGACGGCGCGCCGCTCGCGGCGGCGGGACGGCCGCTGCCGCCGCCGCCGATGAACACCGACGGCGACTGGGTGCGCGGGCCGGGCGGGCCGGCCTGGGCGTTCCGGCTGCCGGATGGTCGCCGTCTGGTGGTGCGGGCGCCGCCGCGCCATCGCAATCCGGCGATCGGCTTTGTGATGGTGCTTGGCGGCATCGCGCTCGCTGTCGCGGTTGGCGCCTATCCGTTCGTGCGCGGCGTCACGCGGCGGCTCGAGCGGCTTCAGGCCGGCGTCGAAAAGCTCGGCGCCGGCAATCTCTCGGCCCGCGTCGAAGTCGAAGGCAAGGACGAGGTGGCGCGGCTCGCCGAAAGCTTCAACCGTTCGGCAGAGCGGATTGAAGACTTGATGAACGCGCATCGCATGCTGCTTGCCAATGCGTCGCACGAATTGCGCACGCCCTTGTCGCGCATCCGGCTCGGGATCGATCTCCTTCAGCACGATCCGGCCTACAAGGTGGAGCTTGAGCGCAACATTGCCGAGCTCGATCAGATGATCGACGAGATTCTGCTGGCGAGCCGGCTTGGCACAATTCAGAAGCCGCAACTGGAAGAAACCGTGGACTTGCTGGCGCTCGCAGCCGAAGAGGGCGCGCGTTACGACGACTGCACAGTCGAAGGCACCGCCGTGACGGTGCGCGGCGACCGGCGCCTTCTCGGCCGGATGATCCGCAATCTGCTCGACAACGCGAGGCGGCATGGAGCGCCGCCGGTCCGCGTCACGGTCCGAAGCGAGGCGGTTGAAGGCGGAGATGGCCGCGCCGTGGTCGCGGTCACCGACGGCGGCAAAGGGGTGCCGGAGGCGGAGCGGGAGCGGGTGTTCACGCCATTCTACCGGCTGGCCGGCGACACCGAGGGTGCCGGGCTTGGACTGGCCCTGGTCCAGCAGATCGCCCGGCTGCATGGCGGCGACGCCGTGGTGGCCCCGAAATCCGGCTTTCCGAGCTGCTTTGAGGTGCGCCTGCCCAACCAGGCATCGACGGCTTAGGTCTTGGCCTAGCTCTTGGGCTTGACCCGGACCATGCGGTTTTCGATGTTGGTTGAGCATGCGCATTCAAGTGTCCCACGAGACGGTCTACCGCTACGGCCAGCCGGCAAGAGGCGTCATTCAGACGCTCCGGCTGACCCCGCGCAATCACGAAAGCCAATATGTGCTCGATTGGCGCATTGATGTGTCGGAGAACTGCCAGGTCGACCAGCACGAGGACGCGTTCGGCAACATCACCCACGTCTTCAATGTCGACGGTCCGTTGTCGGAACTGCGGATCCTGGCGGAGGGCGAGATCGACACCCAGGACGCCCACGGCGTGGTGCGCGGTGGCATCGAGCGTTTCCCGCCCAGCCTTTATCTGCGGGAGACGCCGCTGACGCAGGCCGACCAGGCCATCGCGGATTTTGCCGCCGACGCGCGCAAGGCCGGTGGCGACAACGTGCTTGCGGTCCTGCATCAGCTGCTCGATCGGCTTCACGAAGGCATCGAATACGACGACAAGAGTGCGACCACCTCCGCGACGACGGCGGCCGAAGCCTTCGCGCTCAAGCGCGGCGTCTGCCAGGATTTCACCCACGTCTTTATTTCAGCGGCGCGCAGCCTCGCGATTCCGGCGCGCTACATCGGCGGACACTTCTTTCGCGCCGACGGCGCCACCGTTCAGGAGGCCGCCCATGCCTGGGCGGAAGCTTTCGTACCCGATCTTGGCTGGATCGCCTTCGACGCAGCCAACGGCCTCTGCGCAACCGACGCCCATGTCCGCATTGCGGTTGGGCTCGATTACCTCGGCGCGGCACCAACGCGCGGCGCCCGCTATGGCGGCGGCGACGAGGCGCTCGACGTCACGGTCCGGGTCAGTTGCCCGTTCAACCCCTCACAGAGCCAGTCGCAAAGCCAGTCTTGAAGCGCGTCACCGCGCCGAGTGGCGGTCCGCCGACGCCGGACGGATATGCCGGTTGTGATGATGATGGTGGCGCGACGGCTTGTGCCGGTCCAGCATCGCGACCTGCCGGCCGCGCGATCGGGGCTTGGCCGGGCGAAGATCGTCCGCAGACTGGGTCTGCGGCATGGTGACAGGGGTGTCGAGCGGACCGGCCATCGCGGTTTGGGGCAGGGATGCAATCGGCGGCGGCGACACCTTCCGCCGCGAATTCATTCGCCAGTCGCTCGCCACCGTCGTGGTCGCCGGACGATCTGCGGTCGCGGGCACCACATGCACGATGCGGAATCCGCGTTCTTTCAGCTCCGAAAGGATGATCGGCAAGGCATCGACCGTTCGTTGGTGGATGTCGTGCAGCAGCAGAACGCCCTTGCGTTTCGCCTCCAGCCTTTGAATAGCTCGCTTGGCGACCTCGCGGGCGCTGATCTTGCGCCAGTCGTCGGCCGGCATGTCCGCGCCCCAGATCATCAAGTCCTGTGACATGACATACGCATCGACCGGCTCGGACTTGCCGAAGCCCGGGTAGCGATAGAACGGCGCGAGCTTCGTCGCGTCGCCCAGCGCCGCAGCGGTTGCGGCGACGCCGCCATCGACCTGCTGCTTGGCCTCGTTCAGGCCGAGCCTCCTGAACAGGATCGGATGGCTCATGCTGTGCGTGCCGACGGTGTGGCCGTGCTCGTAGACGCGGCGCACCAGCTCGGGGTTTGCCCGCGCCATGACGCCGACGATGAAGTACGTCGCCTTGACGCATTGCGCGGCGAGGATGTCGAGAATCTTGTTGGTATAGGGCGGCAGCGGCCCATCGTCGAAGGTGAGCACCACTTCCTTGTCGACAAGCGGCAACGTCTCGGAATAGCTCATCGTGCCGATCCGGCGGTGTTCGCGCGGGTCGACGACAATGGTGCGGCTGGTGCCGATCGCGTTTGGATTGCCGGGGCAGTCGCCGGCTTGGGCGACTGATGGGGCCGCGGTGAGAGCGGCACAGAGGGCGAAGGGCGCGAGGCTGATGCCAACGAGCCGGGGACAGTTGATTCTCATGTCTTGATTCTTATTCACAACACTGGTGGGACGATATTACCGCCGGGTTCAATTCACATGGATATTGGAAAGTCGCAACAACAACCTGTTCGGTTCACGCCGACCGAGCGTCGCCTAATTCGTAGGCTGCGCTCGCCGATAGATGTACAGCGGTTCATCAACCGGCTGCCGTACAACACTGAGCCGAAGGGTGACACGCTGCGCGGCTTTCGCGGGGTGGTGAAAAAAGGCACGGCGCACTGTCTCGAAGCGGCCCTGTTCGCCGCCTGCGTGCTGGAGCAGCACGGCTATCCGCCGCTGTTGATGGGGCTGGAGTCGGTCGATCTGCTCGACCACGTGATCTTCGTCTATAAGCACCGTGGCCGCTGGGGCTCGGTGGCGCGTTCGCGCGATCCGGGCTTGCATGGGCGCAAGCCGGTGTTTCGTTCGCCGCGCGCACTCGCTGAGAGCTATTACGATCCGTACATCGACCACACCGGATGCATCAAAGGCTATTCGGTGGTGCATCTCGACATCATGGGGAATTACGACTGGCGGCTGTCGAAGCGGAACGTATGGGCCGTCGAGAACATGCTGCTCAAGCTTCCCCAGCTCAAAATCAAGCGGTCAAAGAAGCGCGTGAAGCGGGAGCGGGAGAAGTACCGGGCCTATGTGGCGAAGTATAAAAAGAAGCCGCTGTATTATCGCGGCAAGGAGAAGTGGACGGAGATCCCGAAGCACTTTTTGTAGCGCTTGAAGATCTCTCTCTCTGCCGTCATTCCGGGGCGCGCCGAAGGCGCGAACCCGGAATCCAGTTACGGAAAAACTGCCTGCATATCTGGATTCCGGGTTCGCTCGCTGCGCTCGCGCCCCGGAATGACAACGGAGAAATCGTTCGCAGTCACATAATCGCGAATTCGGAATTCTTCCGATCCGTCACCAGCATGCATCCCGGATAGTGCGTGATGCAGAATTCCGGCTTCACGGTCGCCACCACCGACTGCGGCGTCACCCCGCAGGCCCAGAACACCGGCGTCTCGTCAGCGTTCATCTGCGGCGGGTCGCCCCAATCAGGTTTCATGATGTCTTTGATGCCGATCAGCTCCGGCATGCCGATATGCACCGGCGCGCCGTGCACCGCGGGAAACCGCGTCGTGATCTGGATGGCGCGGATCGCGTCGGCGGGCTTCAGCGGCCGCATCGACACCACCAGCGGCCCGTGGAACGGTCCCGCCGCTGTGGTCGGCACGTTGGTGCGGTACATCGGCACGGTGGTGCCGTTGGTGATGTGGCGCAGCTCCATGCCATCCTGCATCAGCGCGTCTTCGAACGAGAACGAGCAGCCGAGCGCGAAGATCACCAGATCGTCGCGCCAGTGCTTCGTCAGGTCGGTTGGCTCGTCGATCAATTCGCCGTTCCGGAACACCTTGTAGCGGCAGAGATCCGTGCGGATGTCGAGGTCGCCGCCGAGCGAGGGCAGGTGCGGATCGCCCGGCGCGCCCGCGGCCAGCACCGGGCAGGGCTTGGGGTTGAGCTGGCAGAACCGCATGAAATCGGAGGCAAGCTTCGCCGGCAGGATCGCGAGATTGCCCTGCACGTAGCCCGGCGCCATGCCCGACGTGGGTCCGTCCCATTCGCCGTTGCGGATGGCGAGCCTTGCGGCCACTCCGGTCTGCGGAATGTTTGTGGTTTTGCGTTGCGCGGCGGCGGTCGGCATGGCGGCTCCAACAGAATGATCGTACCGGTCGCGTGACGGCGGCACTTTCAGTCAAGCGTACCACGCCCCAGCGGCAAATGCCTGCCGGTCCACCCTGGCATTGTTCGATGCGTCAAGCGCTTTTGCCGCATTTTGCTGCATACGCGGGCCGTTGGCAGCGTTGAAAATTGGTGGCAGTCTATCGGGCGAAGGACGCTGATGGCGGACGCGGGACGCGGTTCGTAAGGGGCATCAGGGGAGGTCTTTCGAACGCGCCGCTGGTTCAACCATTGGTCAAAAAATTCAACCGAGCAGCCGCCGGCCAACGGTGGCGCGCGAGTTCAGGCTTCGCTGTACCGCTCGTAGCGATGACCGGAACCAAAGCTTCGAGCGACCCAGAGAGGACATCGATTATGGCTGACGACACTCGGGATCAGGACTTCTGGCATCGCGGCAAGGTCACGCGCCGCCGCGTCATGGGTTACGGCGTATCGGCTGGCGCGCTTGGCGCCACCATGCTCGTGCCGGCGCCATGGCAGGCCGCCTTCGGTCAGGCTAAGCCTTACAAGATTGGAACGCTTCAGCCGTTGTCCGGCGCGGGAGCGGCCGGCGGCAAAACTGCGCTCGTCGGTTTGCAGATGGCGGTCGACCGCATCAACAAGAACAAAGGCATCAACGGCAGGCCGGTCGAGATCGTGGTCGCCGACGACGAGTCCAAGCCTGACGTCGGCCGCCGCAAGGTCGAAAAGATGCTCGACGAAGACAAGATCGACGTTCATGTCGGCGGCTTCCTGTCCAACATCTGCCTCGCCTGCATGCCGGTGTTCGAGGAGCAGAAGGTTGTCAACATGATCAGCGTGTGTCTCGACACCACGCTGACCACCACCAAGTGCAACCGTTACAGCTTCCGGGTCCACGACTATGCTCCGGCACAAGCGGTCGCGTTCGCGCCCGAACTCGTGAAGATGGGCAAGAAGTGGCACATCGCTTACGCTGACTATTCCTGGGGCCAGTCGACCAAGGACGCCTACGCCGACCAGATCAAGAAGGCGGGCGGCGAGATCGTCGGCACCACCGGCATTCCGCTCGGCACCGCCGACATGACCTCGTTCCTGTCCAAGATCACCGGCAGCTTCGACGGGCTGTTCGGCATCTTCTTCGGCAAGGACGGCGTGACGATCGGCAACCAGGCGTTCGATCTGGGCCTCACCAAGAAGTACAAGTGGGCCGGCGACGGTGCGATTGCGGAATCCACCAACCTTCCGGCGCTAGGCAACAAGATCGAAGGCTTCATCGGGATCAATCGCTACATCCCGGTGATGGACGGCCCGTTCAACACGCCCGCTCACAAAGCCTTCTTCGACGAGGCCAAGGTGCGGCTCGCCAAGGTCGATCCGTCCGGCCCGCTGCCCGACCGTTACGTGCAGTCGAACTTCGAGGCGATGAACGCTTTGAAGCTCGGCATGGAGAAATCGAAGTTCCAAGGTCGCCAGGACACCATGAAGCTGATCGAGTCGCTCGAAGGACTGGAAATGAAATTGAGCGAGGACTTCCCGACCGGCGACAAGTTGCTCCGCAAGGAGGATCACCAGGCGTTCCCGTTGCAGGTCATCTTCGAGATGAAGGGCGGGAATCCCAAAATTCTCAGCACGATCCCGGGCGCAAAGACCCTGTTCCCGCCGGCCTGCAAGTTCACCTAAGTGCAGTCCGCAGCGTCAATGGATACGACCTCCCCGGCCACCGGCCGGGGAGGCGAGGCGGCCCCTGTGCTTCGCACCGAGGGCCTGACGATCCGTTTTGGCGGGTTGACCGCGCTCAACAACGTCAATCTCGACATCCGCCGCGGCGAGATCCGCGCGATCATTGGGCCGAACGGCGCCGGCAAGAGTACGTTCTTCAATTGCGTCACCGGCGTGCTGCACCCGACCGCGGGCCGCATCCTGCTCAATGGCAAAGACATCACCGGACAGCCGCCCAACCTGATCTCGCGATCGGGCATCGCGCGCTCCTACCAGATCACCAACATCCTGCCGAACGCCACGACACTGGAAAACGTCCGTATCGCGGCACAATCGCGCCGCCACGGCTGGAACATGTTCCGCCACTATGAGAGCTTCCGCGACATCCTTGAGAAGGCGGAGGCGGCACTGGCTTCGGTCGGCCTCACCGGCAAGGCTGATGAACTCGCCTGCAATCTGTCGCACGGTGAACAGCGGAATCTCGAGATCGGCATCGCGCTTGCGACCGAGCCTGAGCTGTTGTGCCTCGACGAGCCGACCGCAGGCATGAGCACGGCCGAGACCCACGACACCATTCAATTGGTGCGCGAGATCGCCAAAAACCTCACCATCCTGATCGTCGAGCACGACATGCCGCTCGTCATGGGGCTGGCCGATCGCGTCAGCGTGTTTCACCACGGTGAAATTCTGGCCGAAGGGCCGCCGTCGGAGATTCAAAACAATCCGCGCGTGCTGGAGGTCTATCTCAAGACATGAGCGCGCCGGACAAAACCGCAGACCCGCTGATCACGGTCGAGGACCTGCACACCTATTACGGCAAAAGCCACATCCTGCACGGGGTGTCGCTCACCGTCGGCCGCGGCGAGGTCGTGGGGCTTCTGGGCCGCAACGGCGTCGGCAAGAGCACGACGCTGAAATCCATCATGGGCCTGGTCCAGGCCAAGCAGGGCCGGGTGCTGCTGGAAGGCAAGCCCGTCACCACTCTGCCGGCGCACAAGCTGGCTAACCTGGGCATCGCTTACGTTCCGGAGGATCGTCGCGTCTTCCGCCTGCTTACCGTGATGGAAAATCTTCGCACCGGGCTCGACCGCCCCGGCGTCACCGACGCCCGAAAGCACGAGTTGCTCGACAAGGTCTTTGCCTATTTTCCGGTGCTGGGTGAGCGGCGCAACCAGGCCGGCGGCACGCTATCGGGTGGCGAGCAGCAGATGCTGGCCATCGCCCGCGCCATGATGCTGGAGCCCAAGATCATCCTGCTCGACGAGCCGACCGAAGGGCTGATGCCGCGCATGGTCTCGCAGATCCGGCAGATCATCGAAGCCCTGCACAACGAAGGCGTTGCGATCCTCCTGGTGGAGCAGAACGTGCCACTGACGCTCGAAGCGAGCCAGCGGATCTACATCATGGAGAAGGGCGCGATCCGCCATCAGGCCATCTCGTCCGAGCTCAAGATCGACGACCCCGTCATCAAGCAGTATCTGGGAGTGTAGGCAGGATGACGTCGGTCCTCGCATTCTTTCAGAGTTTTCCGATCGAGCTGTTCATCATCCAGACTTTGAACGGCATCGTCACCGGCATGATCCTGGCGCTGATCGCCTCAGGCCTGACGCTGATCTTCGGCATCATGGACGTGGTGAATTTCGCCCACGGCGAGCTGTTCATGCTCGGCGCCTACATGGGCGTGATCGTGCTGACCTTCACCGGCAGCTTCTGGCTGGCGCTGATACTCGCAACCTTGATCATCGGAGTGTTCGGTGCGCTGATGCAGATCGTGACCTTGCGCCCGCTGATCGG
>Ga0075366_10000801_pt1 | contig 15034 bp, 19 predicted proteins | sample EndMethybrTD3031_FD_72351 | JGI IMG/M metagenome (GOLD analysis project Ga0075366, IMG submission 72351) | Populus endosphere microbial communities from Tennessee, USA - Endosphere MetaG P. TD hybrid TD303-1 | ecosystem: Host-associated > Plants > Roots > Endosphere | place: USA: Tennessee...
GTTTAGGCCCGAACCATTGAGGCTGATGCCTGCGAAAAGGCCGCGGCTGCGCGAATAAGAATAAATTTCGGCCTCCAGTTTGTAATCGGTGGTTGCCGATTTATTGCGGTTAACCGGTCCGGCAGCTGCCGATATATCGCCACCGATGGTGAAGTTGCCTTTTTTGATATCAGTTAACACGCTTTTATGACGGAACACCAGGATCAGGTCGACGGATTGTACACCTATCTGGAAACCAACACTGCCGCCTGTAAGGGTAACAAAAACCGGGTCGCTCCATTTACCATCGGCTAGCTTTACCATGGCAACGCCCTTACCGCGCTTACCGCCAATTCCCAGGCCGGCGTTAATCAATTTTGGGATAATTACGATGCCTTCATATTTTTTCATCAGCTCGCTCGGGATGCTTTCTTTCATCTCGGCAAAGTTTTTCAGCACATTGGCCGAGTTTTGGATCCGCTCCGTTTCTTTATCATCGGCTTTGGCCGATATCAGCACAAAAAACAGGCTTAATATCAACGGGAATTTTAACAGTTTTAACGTTTTCATGAGGTATGTAAATTAAATGCAATGTTAGCAATTAACGTAAGCAACTCATAAAACGTGCAGTTGTTTGTGTTATTTATTAACCTTTGTATGACATGGCAGCTGAAACGGCACTTGCAGGCCGCATGTATAAAACTAATGGCGATGAGTTTAAATTACTCATCGCCATTAGTTTATTAAGTTGCTGCATCATTGGCAAGCCTACAAAAACAAATAACTATTTAACATAAATATAGCGTTTAAAACGCCTTTAAAGCGGCCTTCAAACCATTAACCGACTCCTTGCTACTGGCGGACATGGCGAAAATGTCCTTTGAAGAATCGTCATTTCCGTAAAAATTGGCGTTAGCCGTTTTGTCGATAGACAGGTTTGAGCCATGGATAGAGATACCTGCAAACAAGCCCCGGCTACGCGAGTAAGAGTACACTTCGGCCTCCAGTTTGTAATCGGTGCTGGCTGTCGAGCTACGGCCAACGGGGCCGGCTGCTGCGGATATATCGCCGCCAATTGTAAAATCGCCGTTTTTAACTTTGGTTAACACACCCTTGTGGCGAAATACCAAAACCAGGTCGACAGATTGTACACCAACCTGCAAGCCAAAGCTGCCGCCGGTTAACGTTACAAATACGGGGTTGCTCCACTTTCCGTCCGGCAGTTTTACCATAGCCACACCTTTGCCGCGTTTGCCACCAATACCTAAGCCGGCATTGATAAGCTTGGGTATAATTACAATGCCTTCGTATTGCTGAAGCAATTGGTGGGGGATGCTTTCTTTCATCTTGCTAAAATCCTTCAATACATTTGTGGCACTATGCACGCGTTCGTTTTCCTTGTCGCCGGCTTTGGCAGATACCAGTACCAAAAACAGGCTCAGCATTAATGGAATGCCTAAAAATTTTATCGTTTTCATGGGGTAAATTTGTTTTAGTTGTCGTTTTTAATATTAACCCATGAAGCGCATACTTGTTTCTTTAATTAATTTTTTTAACTAAGTAATTATGTTCGCTCAATTTTACAAATGAAACAGCAGGCCTGGGCGTTGCGGGCATGCAGGTAATCAACCTCCGGGTGCTGGTCAAATAGCGCTGTTATCAATTCGTCTGCATCAGCATCACCAACCAGGCGGGTTAACACCATCATTTGATTTTTATCATACCCGATAAGCGACAGCGGAAAGCTTTGTTTATTGGCCTTAATTTCGGGCGGGAAGCGATGGATATCGCTATATTCTTCTACATCGGCGGCTTGTACAAATACCGGCCCCGATTGATTGTAGGCATTCTCCATTTCAAAAGGCGAGTGTTTAAATAATAACCTTTTGTCAGCGCCTTTGTTAAACGGTTTGAGGGATACCCGGCAAGGCCCCAGGCCGGTTGCCAATTGCTCGATAACCGGGTTGCCAAAATCATCGGTCATGGTTGTTTTTATTTTTTGGACGAAGGCTTTAGATAGCGGGACGATTTTAAAATTGCTCATGATCTTGTTTTTTTATGTAGATCAAAATTGAGATTATGACCGGTGAATTAAAACCCGGAACTTGCGGAAGCGTGTTTTTTGCTGTGCTTAAACAAGTTATATCGTTCATTGATGATTATTTGGCCGGAAGTTGTATAAAACTTGATGTTTTTTGAAATAAACTGAAATATATTACACGCGATAGGTCACATTTTAGGAAAATGAAGAGAATCCATAAATCAACGTCTTATCTTTGCAACCGATGACAGCACCCGGTAAACAACAGGTTTTTGCGATAAATAATAAGGAGCAGTTTGAGCAGGCCGCCCTGCAGGCTTTTAATTACCAGGCCGAAAATTGTGCTATCTACAGGCAATTTATCGATGGGTTAAAAATCGATTTAGCAAATATTGATGCCGTTGAGAAAATCCCTTTTTTACCTATTGAGTTTTTTAAATCGCATCGTATTCTTAGTTCAAATAGGCCAGTTGAGGTAACTTTTACCAGTTCGGGCACTACGGGCATGGTCACCAGTAGCCATCATGTAATTGATAAAACCTGGTACGAGGATAGCTTCAGAAATGCTTTCAGGCTGTTTTACGGCGATATCAAGGATTACACGATATTGGCCTTACTGCCATCGTACCTGGAGCGGGAAGGCTCATCGCTTATTTATATGGTTGACGATTTGATAAAACAGTCTGATAACCAGCATAGCGGCTTCTTTTTGTATAATCACGAAGAGCTTTACCAACAGCTTATAAAACAGCAGGGAGTTCAAAAGCCTACTTTGTTAATAGGAGTTACATTTGGGTTGCTTGACTTTATCGAGCAGTACAATATTCATTTCCCGGGGTTGATTGTCATGGAAACAGGTGGAATGAAAGGCCGGCGTAAGGAAATGATTCGCGACGAGTTACATGATGTTTTATGTAAAGGATTCGGAGTGAGCGCTATACACTCGGAATACGGGATGACGGAGCTGCTGTCGCAGGCTTACTCCAAAGATAATGGTATTTTTGAATGCCCACCCTGGATGCAAATTATGATCCGAGATACTAATGACCCTATGACTGCGTTAAGCAATGGCAAAACAGGTGGCATTAATGTGATCGACCTTGCTAATATCAATTCCTGTTCGTTTATAGCCACGCATGACTTGGGTAAAACCTATGCTGATGGCTCATTTGAAGTATTGGGAAGGTTTGATCAAAGCGATATTCGGGGGTGTAATTTGCTGATTGCTTAAAACTTATAGCCAACTTAAGTATTATTGTTATTTTTGCATGCATCATAAATGCTGAAAACATGATTGAAAAATTTTTAAAGGAGGAACAAGATCCAAAAACGGTTGAGAAAGTTTATTTCCGCCTGGTCGACCTGCTTTCTTCTGGTGAAGAGATCATTTATATAGCAGTTCAGAAAAAGCCATTGGTGAACTTATTTCCGGATTGCATTGCCATAACCAACAAGCGTATTTTATTTTTTACCCCTGCCAACCTGGGCCTGTCCATCAAATTTGTTGATTTTGTATGGAAGGATATTGTTGATGTATATACCAAAGAAGAGATTATAGGCGCTATATTCAGCGTGAAAACCACCAACGGGGCCGAAATGGCGGTCGATTACCTGCCTAAGGTACAAGGCCGTAAGTTATATCAATACGCCCAGGAACGTAAAGAGGTTGAGCGCGAAGCCCGCCGCCAGCGCGACCTGGAACAAAAACGCGCCGAATCCGGCGCTGTTCAGTTTGATAACCCGGCGCGCACAGCCGCGCAGCAGGTGTTTGCCGCACCGGCGCCGGTAGCCACTCCGCAAATACCAGAACCAGTTGCTTCGCCAGCTCCAACGCCGGTGCCTGCACCAGTAGCACAACAAGTTGCAGCCCCGAAACCGGATGAACTTACAGAAAAGTTAAAAAGACTTAAAATGCTTTTCGATAACGGCCTGATCTCGCAGGAAGAGTACAATGCCAAAAAGCTTGATCTGTTGAGCGATTTCTAAATTGTCATTAGTCATTGGGCGTTTGTCATTAGTAAGAAAGGCGATGGCAAAACCGCCATTCTTGAGGTCTTAACTATTGATTGATGTTTGGATAGCAAAAGTCCAATGACTAATGACAGCGCAGCGAAATGACGAATGACGGCGTAGCCAACGGCTAATTCAAGAGCCTTTCATCAAAACTAAACGGTTCCCGGTTTATCACTTTGACTTTTGATGCCTCGGGGTGTAAAGGGTTTAGCAGGTAGTTATATTCGGCAGGTACTATTGATGAGGGCACTTTCATAACCAGTGTTTCGCATTTCTTTAAAAACTCATCGCCTAATTGGCGTAGCATTACCGGGGGAGATATATCGCGCCAGTTTGCTGGTAACAATGCCAAATCTAACGTATAGATGCTATTTTCTGGTACCTCAATTTCGGTAATGCAAAAATTATTAGGGACTAATAGGGGAGGTAAGTGAACTAATACTTCAAGCACGGCCAGCGCTCGGGATGAAGCAGTGTAAAGCATCGATTTGCCTTCGCTATTCCAGCGGCCTCCATATAATCGGGCGCCGGTGCCGCTTAAGTCACCAGCATAATTGCAGTTACTAATACGATACAATACCATCAGGCAAAAATACCGTGTTCAATACGGCCCAGCTCTTTAAATACGATATCAAAGCCTGCGGAAGTATCCAGGATAGTAACCGGGGCTTCGCCTTTAAATATAAGTGAGGGTGTTTTTATCCAGGTTTTGAATTTATCTATTGAGCCAAAAACTTCCTGGCCACGGGTGTACAGGCGAGCCAGCTCAACAGCCTTTTCGGCGTATTCGGTTTTAATGATAGTGTCTTCTTCGTAACGCTGTAAAGTGCGTTCGCTGATGTGTAATATGTTGGCTAATTCCTGGATATTTAAAGATATTTTTTTGGCCAATGTAAGCAATGCGCTTTTTGGAAAGCCCTGGCGTGCAAGGTTGATAATATCAAAATCGGAGTTGAGCGCTAACGATTTTGTGCCCCCAAGCAGGTTATAAAATGAAGGCATAGTGCCCATACCGCCGTAAGCAACCATAGGCTCATTGCGCGTATTTTGGATTTCTTGTTTTGTTTTGTACGACATATGTACAAATATATTTCCTATTTGTCGTATTTGCAAGCATTATCAAATAAAAAAAGCGATGGGTTATCCCATCGCTTTTTGAAACTTGTTTGGTTTTATGTTATTCAGCAACTATCAAAAAGTAATTCTTCTTGCCTTTTTGGGCCACTATAAATTTTCCGTTTATTAAGGCATCTGAATTGTAAATATCATCCGCAGTAGCAATTTTCACCTTATTAATAGCTGCACCACCGCCGGCTATCATTTTTTTTGCTTCTCCTTTTGACGGGAAAACAGTTGTTTTAACAGCAAGTAGATCGGTTATGTTAATGCCTTCATCTAATTCGGTTAACGCAACTTTAAAATTTGGCACACCTGCAAATAAAGCTAAAACCTCGGTATCACTAAGTTCATTTAAAAACTCAATGCCGATATTCCCAAATAGAAATTCCGATGATTTTATCGCTTTTTCATATTCAGCTTCGCCATGTACACGAATGGTAATATCCTTTGCCAATGCTTTTTGCAATATCCTTGTATGTGGCGCTGCGTCATGTTCGGCTTCCCATGCTTCAATAACTTCACGATCATACAGGGTAAAAATCCGGATATACGCTTTTGCATCAACATCAGTAGTATTTAACCAAAACTGGTAAAACTGGTAAGGTGATGTGCGCTCGGGATCAAGCCAGACGGCCCCGCTTTCGGTTTTCCCGAACTTAGTGCCATCTGCTTTTTTTATTAATTGGGTAGTAAGTGCAAAAGCTTCGCCAGCATCTTTCCTGCGGATTAATTCTGTACCGGTTACAATATTTCCCCACTGATCGCTGCCACCCATTTGTATGGTGCAATTATGGTGTTTCCACAAATAGTAAAAATCGTATCCCTGGACCAGTTGGTAAGTAAATTCGGTGAACGACATGCCGGTATCGCCTTCCAAACGTTTCTTAACCGAATCTTTGGCCATCATGTAATTTACAGTGATGTGCTTACCAACATCGCGAATAAAATCAAGGAAGGTAAAACTTTTAAACCAATCGTAATTGTTCACCATTTCGGCGCTGTTCATGCCGCTGTCAAAATTCAAAAAGCGGGTAAGTTGTGCCTTTACCGCCTCCAGGTTATGCTGTAAAACATCTTCAGACAATAAATTACGTTCGGCCGATTTACCCGACGGATCGCCCACCATACCGGTAGCACCACCAACTAAAGCGAACGGCTTATGGCCCGCACGCTGAAAGTGGATCAAGGTCATGATCTGTGTAAGGTGGCCCACATGCAGCGAATCTGCAGTTGGGTCAAACCCTATATATCCCGAAGCCATGCCTTTATTAAGCATTTCTTCGGTGCCGGGCATAATGGTATGCAGCATACCGCGCCAGGTTAATTCTTCAACAAAATTCATATTAAGTGCTGTTTCAAAGGTTGCAAAGATATAAAGCTAAAGCAGAATATGCGTGAATGGATGGCAATTCATAATTTGTAATATGGTTAACTACAGGTAAATTCTATTTCAAATAATTACTTATTCTTTGTATCTTGAGCAAAACGGGGTATTTTGCATCCGGCGCTTATGAATTTTTTATCACATTATTATTTCGACAGGGATACCAGCAATTGTTACCACGTATTGGGAACGGTACTGCCCGACCTGTTGAAAAATGCCGATAAAAACATTATTCTGCACCCCGAAAAGTTGCAACACACTGATCTTGATATCAATTCTATCATCGAAGGCTGGAGGAAGCACCTGGATGTTGACCGCTATTTCCATTCTTCTGCTTTTTTTGCCACTCACTCGCATGAGTTAAAAAAACTCCTGCGCCCGGCAATTGAAGGCTCGCCGGTAAAACCTTTCTTTTTAGGCCATATAGCGCTCGAACTTATAATAGATAACCTGCTGCTTACAACCGGCCAGGTAAAGGTTGATGAGTTTTATGATCATCTATCCGGCTGTAAAACAGAAACTATAAACGAGTTTCTAACCTTTTCCGGCCTGGAAAACACCGAAGTGTTTTTTAAATTTTACCAAAAATTTAAAGAGAGCAGGTATCTGCATACTTACGCCGAAACCCACCAAATAGCCTATGCGCTTAAGCGTATCTGCATGCGTATTTGGAAAGATCCCTTTACGCCAGAGCAGGAAACTGCTATGAATGATGTACTAAGTATATACCGCGATTACCTTTTTAATAACTTCATGTCGATTTTTACAGAGATAGAAGCCAGATTATAATCCACCTAATAAATTGATATAGAGCATTCCCGGCCCAAAAGCGCCCTTTGTATTTGCCCCTGGGTCTCAAAATACCTCTTTCTGCTCAAAAACTGCTTAATTATCAGCAATTAACATTAAATAATTCTTTTTTAAATAAAATTATGTCCTTACCTTTGCAGTCCCAATTAACAAATTGGGAAAAGGAGATAAATTATTTAATGGCAAAAAAACAAGAAGCAGAAAAAGAATTAAAAGCGAAAGAAGCTGAACTGGGTACAGTTACCGCATCTGGCGAAAAAGAAACTATTGAATCAGAAGCTGATTCAATCTCGATCGAAGAGATCAAATCTAAAATTGCAGCTACACCGAGCGAAGATTTCGACTGGGATGCAGATGACAAAAAGTTTGGTAACTACAGCGATAGCGACCGTGAAAAATTTGAAAAATTGTATGATGGAACTTTCAGCTCTATCACCAAAGGCGAAATCATCACCGGTACCGTTGTTAATGTTAACAACAAAGATGTAGTATTAAACGTAGGATTTAAATCAGACGGTTTAGTTTCAGTATCAGAATTCCGTGATACACCTGATCTTAAGATCGGTGACACAGTTGACGTATTTGTAGAATCACAGGAAGATGCTAACGGTCAGTTAGTGCTTTCACGTAAACGTGCAAAAACTCAAAAATCATGGGAGCGCATTAATTCAGCACTTGATAATGATGAAATCATCACCGGTTTTGTGAAGAGCAGAACTAAAGGTGGTTTAATTGTTGATATCATGGGCGTTGAAGCCTTCTTACCAGGTTCACAAATCGATATTAAACCTATCAGGGATTACGATGTGTATGTTGGTAAAACAATGGAATTCAAAGTTGTTAAAATCAACCACGAGTTTAAAAACGTAGTGGTATCGCACAAAGTGCTGATTGAAGACGATTTGGAAAACCAAAAAACAGAAATCGTTGCCCGCCTTGAAAAAGGTCAGGTATTGGAAGGTACTGTTAAAAACATTACAGACTTTGGTGTATTTATTGACCTTGGTGGTGTTGATGGTTTATTACACATTACTGATATTTCATGGGGCCGTATTGAGCATCCGCGCGAAATTTTGGCATTGGATCAAAAAATCAACGTTGTTGTGCTTGATTTTGATGACGAGAAAAAACGTATCGCTCTGGGCTTAAAACAATTAACTCCTCACCCTTGGCAGTCGCTTGACGAGAACATCGTTGTAGGCTCAAAAGTAAAAGGACGTATTGTTACTGTTGCTGATTACGGTGCATTCCTTGAAATCATCCCTGGTGTTGAAGGTTTAATCCACGTATCAGAAATGTCATGGTCACAAAATCTGCGTAACCCTCAGGAATTCCTGAAAGTTGGCGACGAGATTGAAGCACAAGTGTTAACACTTGACCGCGACGAGCGCAAAATGAGCTTAGGTGTTAAACAGTTAACTCCTGATCCATGGCAAAACGCTGGCGAGAAATACGCTATCGGCACAACTCACGTTGCTACAGTTAAAAACATGACCAACTTTGGTGTATTTGTTGAACTGGAAGACGGAATTGACGGCTTAATCCACATTAGCGACTTATCATGGTCTAAAAAAGTTAACCACCCTAATGAATTCACTAAAGTTGGTGAAAAATTAAATGTGGTTGTTTTAGAGCTTGATATCGATAACCGTAAATTAAGCTTAGGCCACAAACAGCTTGAAGAAAACCCTTGGGATACTTTTGAAACGATCTTCACTATTGATTCAATACATGAAGGTACCGTGTTAAAAGTAACAGACAAAGGTGCTATCGTAGCTTTACCTTACGGTGTTGAAGGCTTTGCGCCAACCAAACACCTGGTTAAAGAAGACGGCAAGAGCGTTAAAGCTGAAGAGGCTGCTGAATTCAAGATCATTGAATTTAACAAAGAAAACAAACGTATCGTAATTTCACACTCACGTATATGGGAAGAAGCTCGCGCTGACGCTCGTGTTCAGGAATTTGAAAACCGCAAAAAAGAAGCAAAATCTGCAAGCAACGCGGTTAAAAAGGTGAAAGAATCAGTTGAAAAATCAACTTTAGGCGACCTTAGCGTATTGGCTCAGTTAAAAGAGCAAATGGAAGGTGCTGAAAGCAAAGCCCGCAAAGCTGCGCCAGCCCCTGCTGCTAAAAAAGAATCTGAAGGCGAAGAAGCATAAGCTTAACTGACGTAATATTCTTAAGCCCTTCCGAGCAATTGGAAGGGCTTTTTTTATATGCAAAAAGCAAAAGAATATTGTAAATTTGATTTAATACGAAAATATCATGACTACACTCACCATAAAAGTAAAGGACGATAAAACGCTCAAACTTATAGAAGATCTTGAGGCGTTAGATCTGATACAGGTAGTTAGTCAGAGTGTTAAAAAAACTTCAAAATTGTCTGCCTTGTTAAAAGGAAGCATTTCTGCTGAAAAAGCCGAAGCTATGCAGGCCGAGTTGAATCAAATACGTAACGAATGGGACCGGGATACTTATTAGATACAAACGTTATTATAGATTTTTCGGCATTAAAACTCCCAGAAAAAGCCTACAGGCAGCTGTCCATCATTATAGATTCATCTCCACAAATCTCCATCATCAATAAAATTGAGTTGCTAAGTATCTCGGATGTACCTGAACAAATTCTTGCATTTGTTGACGAAGCTAACGTGATAAAACTGGACGATGATATTGTGTCAAAAACCATTGAGGTAAGGAGGAAATATGAGCTTAAGCTTCCGGATGCCATTATAGCAGCAACCGCTATTGTGATGGAGCTTCAATTAATTACACGGAACGCCGTCGACTTTAGACGGATTAAAGCTTATTGACCCGTATACCATCTGATAATTAAAATAATTTGCAAATTATCACCAATCTTACCTTTACCACAATTATTATGAAAGACACAAAACAAACCAGTAAACTCATCAGCTATTGGCTCAGGCACCATCCGGAAGATGGCAACCTCAACATTGACGACTTTGGCTGGATAGCCATTGATGAATTGATAAAGGCGCTTGCTGCCAAAGGTCAGCTTTTTACGTATCGGGAAATTGTTGAATTAAGTAAATCATTTGATAAAGTACGCTGGGAATTCAGCGCCGACGGCAGTAAGATAAGGGCTACGCATGGTCATTCTGTCGAAGTTATTTTAGATGAAAAAGCTGTAAGGCCGCCTGCTTTGCTTTATCACGGTACATCATTAAATAACGTTGATGCGATTAAGGAAAATGGCTTGCTCGCTATGCAAAGGCAGTTTGTGCATTTATCAACCGATAGGGAGGTTGCCATTTCGGTAGGTAAAAGACATGGAAAGCCCTTATTGATTGAAATTGATGCTGTCGGTTTGGATAAAGATGGCTGGGTGTTTTATCAAGCAAGCGATAATGTGTGGCTTACTACCAGTATCCCGGTTAAATATCTTAAAATTGAACAGAAATAATTTAAGCCATGGCCGGAGAAACCAACCTTGATACCCTATTGCGGAATATGACGCCTTTACTGAATGAGGGCGATTTTGTATATTGTACTGTTACCGATATCGGTATTATTAATGTAGAAAGCGTTTTAGCAATTTTTAAAGAACATGAAGCTGTTACCGTTGTCGTGAAAAAAGAAATTGCCGATCAATGGGGCTTAAAATACGAATACGTTGCCGCCTGGATTACACTAACCATCCATTCTTCATTAGAAGCCACCGGACTTACCGCCGCTTTTGCTGCCGCTTTGGCCAAAGAAGCAATAAGTTGCAATGTAGTTGCCGCCTACTACCACGATCATATTTTTGTAGCTAAAAAGGATGCAGAGCGGGCAATGACAGCGCTAAAGAATTTGACAGGTAAATAATCTGTTTTATACCCAGAGTATGAGATTTACCACGAATTAAAAAAGTCTCCCCTTCCGGGGGAGATTTAGAGGGGGCTTTCAAAACTATTTACTATTTTTGCCGAAATCCACCCATACGATGCAAAATCTAACACTGCTCGACGGACAGAAATTTCAGATCACTATACAACGTTTATGTCGCCAGTTAATTGAAAATCATAACGATTTTTCAGCTTCGGTATTGATCGGTATCCAGCCACGGGGCATTTACCTGGCCCGCCGTGTTGCCGAAGAGCTCCGCAAGATCCTCCCCGAAAGTAAAATTATGCAGGGCGACCTGGACATTACCTTTTACCGCGACGATTTTCGCCGCCAGGGATCGCCGTTAGTGCCCAATCAAACCAAAATTGATTTCATTATAGAAGGCAAAAAAGTGATCATGATGGACGATGTACTGTGGACAGGCCGTACCATCCGTGCCGCCATGGATGCCATGCAGGCATTTGGCCGGCCGGAGAAGGTAGAATTGCTGGCGTTGGTTGACAGGCGTTATTCACGCCACATACCGGTAGCGGCAGATTACATCGGCATCGAGGTGGATTCTATCGCATCCCAAAAAGTTGTTGTTTCCTGGAAAGACACCGACGGTGAGGACAAAATTGTATTAATATCAGAAGCGCAGGAATAAGTTAAACCAACATGTCATTGCGAGGTACGAAGCAATCGCGACCTTTGCAGGTCGGACTTGCATACGGAGATTGCTTCGTCCCTCGCAATGACAAATACGAAATAAAGAAACGGAATTCAGAAATCGAACATCCGAAATCCGAAATCAACACACCATGGCAGGACTAAGCACAAGGCACTTATTAGGCATAAAAGATTTAAACCGGGCAGATATTGAGCTGATATTTGAAACGGCTGATACCTTTAAATCCGTTTTAAACCGGCCGATAAAGAAGGTGCCTTCTTTGCGCGATGTAACCATTGCCAACATATTTTTCGAAAACTCCACACGTACGCGTTTGTCGTTCGAATTGGCAGAGAAGCGCCTTTCGGCAGATGTAGTGAACTTTGCGGCATCATCTTCGTCAGTGAGTAAGGGTGAAACCTTGATAGATACGGTAAACAACATCCTGGCGATGAAGGTGGATATGGTGGTAATGCGCCATCCCTACGCGGGCGCGGGTATCTTTTTATCAAAACATGTAAAGGCCCAGATAGTAAATGCCGGCGATGGTGCGCATGAGCACCCAACACAGGCTTTGCTGGATGCTTTTTCTATCCGCGAAAAGTATGGCGATGTGGCTGGCAAAAAAGTGGTGATTGTGGGCGATATTCTGCACTCAAGGGTAGCGCTTTCAAATATTCTTTGCCTTAAACAATTAGGTGCCGAGGTGATGGTTTGCGGGCCAACCACGCTGATCCCTAAATATATTGGCTCATTAGGTGTTAAGGTAGAGCATAACCTGATCAAAGCCCTAAACTGGTGCGACGTAGCCAATATGCTACGCATCCAGTTGGAGCGCCAGGATATTAAATATTTTCCATCGTTAAGGGAATACACCATGCTTTTTGGGCTCAATAAAACGATACTTGATTCGTTAGATAAAGAGATTACCGTAATGCACCCCGGCCCTATAAATCGCGGGGTGGAAATTACAAGTGACGTAGCCGATAGCAAACAATCAATTATATTAGACCAGGTAGAGAATGGTGTTGCTGTAAGAATGGCGGTGCTGTATTTGCTGGCTGGGCAAACGCCATAAATATAGCCTCAAAGTGAAGAACGATCTGCTTAAAACGTATTGGAAAAGTACTTATAAGGGCACGATTGCGGCATTTGTTTTTTGCGCTGTTCTTTCTTATTTCAATGGTTCTGCTACACCTTTTATTTTCTTCCTGGCATCATTTGGGCGCGATTACTACCATTACGATGCCAGGTTAGCTTATATCAATAAGTTAAAAAGCAAAGGGCTTACCCAAGAGGATATTTATAACATCAATTTTGTAAAGAAATGGGAGGAAGCCCGGGTAAAGGGAATTTGGCTGTATTGCATAACCGACGGCGAAATAATCCTCGGTGCATATTTATGGATAATCATTAGTATGTTGCTTGTAACTACTTCTATTGTATCCATCAAAAACCTCGCCGCTGATCCCGGAAATATGTTTGCGTTTATAGGGTATACTTATATGATAGGCGCAACAATTGGCGTTATAGTCAACAGAATCAGGTGGCCATATAATCAACAAAGATTTATTAAATTAACCGACCCTTTTAATAGTAAATTCAATCAAATTTTATCATGGGATCAATAAGCAAAAGCATCTTACTGGTAAAATTAAAAAAAAGCACGTGGCAAATCGCGGTCATTATTTGCTTATTTGGTTCATTTACTGCATCGGCCCAAAGCATCCAACAGCGTAAAACCGATTCGGTGTTTGCTTTGGTAAAACAATACTTCAATGCTAAACAGGCCGATTCGATATATACCCTGACTGGCGACAGCTTTAAAGCACAGCTAAGCCGTACCGCCTTTGGAAATGTAAGCGAAAAGCAACTGTTTCCGCTGGGTATAATCAAGGGATCATCGCTGGTTAGTTTTGTAAATAATAAGGTAGCTACCTATAAGGTAATATTCAACAGCATTACTTTGCAATTGCTGATAGGCCTCGATCAGACCAATAAGATTGACGTTCTGCTTTTTCAGCCATTTAAGGAAGCAACAGCCCACAGGATAGAGAATGCAGCTACATCAAATAAAAGGCTTACCAGTGTTGATAACGCTGTGGATGAGGCTACTGCCGCATATATTGAACAAGCAAATACGGCCGGCTTAAGCATTGGTGTTTTAAAAGATGGCAATGTTAGCAATTATGGCTATGGCGAAACAGAGAAAGGCAAAAGTAACCTGCCCGATGCTAATACTGTATTCGAGATAGGTTCTATCACCAAAACTTTCACATCAGTTATTTTGGCTTACTATGTTAACGAAGGAAAACTTAAGTTAACGGACCCCATCACCAGATACCTGCCCGATTCTGTAACGGCCAACCCCAATTTAAAAGGCATCACACTGCTTACTTTAAGCAACCATACATCCGGCCTCGAGCGGATGACCGATAATTTGCCCGCCAATACCGATCCTCTTAATCCCTACAGGTTGTATGATAAAAAACTCCTGTTTGCTTATTTAAAAACGTGCAAACTAAATAGTGTGCCGGGCGAACATTATACCTATTCTAATTTAGCCGTTGGTTTATTAGGTATCATACTGATGCAGGTTACCGGTAAAACTTATGATCAGTTGGTGGCCGATGTTATTTGCAGACCCTTGAAGATGGAAAGCACTGCACAGTATTTAGCGCCTTCATTGCAAGCCCGTACTGCCATTGTTTATAATGCCGAAGGTAATGCCACCCCCTCGTGGGATTTTGATGCCCTGGCCCCCTGTGGGGCTTTGCATTCGACAGTTAACGATCTGCTCGCTTATATCAAAGCGAATATGGATTTACCCGACGATAAATTAGGCAAAGCACTGGAATTAACCCACCAGTTAACTTTTAAAAAGGACGCAAAGCTGGGTCTTGCCTGGCATATCATCACCGTTAATGGCGTCGAATATATTTTTCACAATGGCGGTACATTTGGCAGTAGCTCGTTTTTAGCTTTTAACCGGGACAGAAACCTGGCTGTAGTGGTGTTATCAAACTGCGGTGAAACAGTAGATATGGTTGGGATAAATATTTTGAAAAAGTTGCAGTAAAGGCTTTCGCTGGTAAGCTCAATACTAACAATAAATGAATAAAAAAGAGGCTGCATCGAAAGATACAACCTCTTTAGTTTTTTAAGCCCTCTCCCTTCAGGGGAGGGT
>Ga0075366_10000802_pt1 | contig 15019 bp, 14 predicted proteins | sample EndMethybrTD3031_FD_72351 | JGI IMG/M metagenome (GOLD analysis project Ga0075366, IMG submission 72351) | Populus endosphere microbial communities from Tennessee, USA - Endosphere MetaG P. TD hybrid TD303-1 | ecosystem: Host-associated > Plants > Roots > Endosphere | place: USA: Tennessee...
CAGGACACCGCGCCCGAAGAAATGATGCGACTGATCAGGAAGCTCAACGCGGTGGTGCTGAAGGATCCGGACGTCGCGGGGCTGGGCACCTTCACGGGAAGCTCCGGCGGTGCGCAGACCGCCAACACCGGCCGCGGTTTCATCGTGCTCAAGCCGCGCGACGAGCGCGAGTTGAGCGCATCGCAGATCATCGACCGGCTGCGGCCGCAGCTCGCCAAGATCGAAGGCGCGAGCATGTATTTGCAGCCATCCCAGGACATCACGGTCGGCGGCCGCATCGCGCGCGCGAGCTTCCAATACACGCTTCAGGACGCCGATCTCGCCGAACTGAACGAGTGGAACGACAAGATGGTCGACAAGCTGCGGACGCTTCCGGAAATCACCGACGTCGGCAGCGATCTGTTGTCCAATGCGCCGCAGCTCAAGATCACCATCAACCGCGATCAGGCGTCGCGCTTCGGCATTTCGCCGCAGCTCATCGACGACACGCTCAACGACGCGTTCGGCCAGCGCCAGATCACGCAGTACTTCACACAGCTCAAGACCTATTTCGTGGTGCTGGAGATCCTGCCGGAGCTGCAGAAAGACCTCACCACGCTCAGCCGGCTCTATGTGAAGTCGCCGCTGACCGGAGGCGCCGTGCCGCTGTCCAACCTGGTCGATATCGACACCAGCAAGGTCGGTCCGCTGTCGGTGTCGCACCAGGGCCAGTTCCCGGCGGCAACACTGACGTTCAACCTGCGGCCGGGCGTGGCGCTCGGCCAAGCCACCGACGCGATTGCCAATGCGGCGCGCGAGATCGGACTGCCCTCGTCGGTGATCGGCAGCTTCCAGGGCAACGCCCAGGCGTTCCAGGATTCGCTCGGCAGCACGCCGATCCTGATCGTCGCGGCGTTGATCGTCGTCTACCTCATCCTCGGGATGCTCTATGAGAGCTTCATCCTGCCGCTCACCATCCTGTCGACGCTGCCGTCCGCCGGCGTCGGCGCGCTGCTGGCGCTTCGCCTCGGCGGCATGGACCTGTCGGTGATCGGCATCATCGGCATCATCCTGTTGATCGGCATCGTCAAGAAGAACGGCATTATGCTGGTGGACTTCGCGATCAATGCCGAGCGCGAACGACACATGGCGCCGCTGGACGCGATCCGCGAAGCCTGCCTGCTGCGCTTCCGACCGATCCTGATGACCACGGCGGCGGCGATGCTCGCGGGTATCCCGCTCGCGCTCGGCCACGGCACCGGCTCGGAGCTGCGGCAGCCGCTCGGCTACGCCATGGTCGGCGGCCTGGCGCTGAGCCAGGTGCTGACGCTTTACACGACGCCGGTGGTCTATCTCTATCTCGACCACTTCCAGCAATGGCTTGAACGCCGCAAGGCTCAGCGGACGCAGCCCGAGGAAGACGTGCATCGGGTTGCGGCAGAGTAGCCGCAGCCTTTCTTGGCGTTTATCGCATTTCCTGCGGCGAACCGGTTTCCACTTCGCCGGGAAATGCTCTAGGGGCCCAGTTCGCTCGCGACCGCATCGGCCACGGCCTCGGGCGCAAGTCCCGTCCAGCCTGGCATCTGATGGCGAAACCAGGTGACCTGACGCTTGGTGTAGCGGCGGGTGTCGGCCTTGCCGCCTTCCGCGGCCTCGGCCAGCGTGATCTCGCCCGCCAAGTGCCGCCGCAGCCACGGCACGCCATGGGCCTTCATGGCGGGCAGCATGGGATCAAGGTTGCGGGCGGCGAGCGCCCTCACCTCGTCCAGTGCCCCCGCTTCAAGCATGGCGTCGAAACGGGCACCGATCCGACGGCCAAGTTCCGCGCGTTCGACGACCAGAAAAATCTTCACCGCAGCTGCGGGATCGAGCATCGCCGGCATGCCATCCCGCTGCCAGTCGGCGAGCGACCGCCCGGTCGCCTCCAGCACCTCCAGGGCGCGGGCGATGCGCATCCGGTCGCCCGGCTTGAGCCGCCCTGCGATGACAGGATCGCGGCGGGACAGTTCGGCGTGCAACGCCTCCGCGCCTTCGGCGTCGCATCGCGCCCGCACAGCGGCCCGGATTTCGGGCGGCGTCGGCGGCACCGCCGATAGCCCCTGCGTCAGCGCCTTGAAATAAAGGCCGGTGCCGCCCACCAGGATCGGCAGCCGCCCCTCCCGCCAGATGTCATCCAGGGTCGAACGCGCGTCCGCGCACCAGCGCCCGACCGAATAGTTCTCGGTGGCATCGACGCAGCCATAAAGCCTGTGCGGGGCGCGCGCCTCGTCATCGGGGCTCGGCCGCGCCGTGATAATGCGCAAGTCCCGATAGACCTGCATGGAATCGGCATTGACGATGGCGCCGCGGTGCCGCTCGGCGAGCGTCAGCGCCAGCGCCGACTTGCCGCTCGCGGTCGGGCCTGCAATAAGCACCGCCCGTCGACCGGAACCGTGCAGCGCATGACTCATGTCGCGACCCTGATCTGCAATCCCACGGCGCCGGCGCTCGACGCCGCCGCGTTGGAGCGCGCCCGCGCGGCCCTGCCGCATGCCGGCGCGCCAAGCTGGCTCGACCCCGCCATCGCGGCCGATATTCCCTTTACCCCGGACGTGACCCACGACCAACGCCCGTTGGCGGACCAGGTCCGGGCCTCGCTGGCCGGCCGACCGATCGACGTGGTGGTGCAGCCGCTCGCCCACCGGCGCAAACGGCTGTTCCTCGCCGACATGGACTCCACCATGATCGGACAGGAATGCATCGACGAACTGGCAGACTATGCCGGCTTCAAAGCGCATGTGGCCGCAATCACCGAACGCGCCATGCGGGGCGAAATCGCCTTTGAGCCCGCGTTGCGCGAGCGCGTGGCATTGCTCAAGGGCCTGCCGCAGGCGGTCGTCAGTGAAGTGATCGAGAAGCGCATTGTGCTCACTCCGGGCGGCCGCACGCTGGTTGCGACCATGCGGGCGAACGGCGTGTACAGCTGCCTGGTCTCGGGCGGCTTCACGATGTTCACCCGGACCATCGGCAAGATGATCGGCTTCGACGAGGACCGCTCCAACGTCCTGGTGGTGGATGACAGTGGCCGCCTGTCAGGCCTTGTCGCCGAGCCGATTCTGGGCCGCGAAGCCAAGCTCGACACCCTCCGTGAATTGCAGCAGCGGCTGGCGCTATCGCCGGAGGACACCATGGCCATCGGCGATGGCGCTAACGACATCCCGATGATCGAGGCCGCAGGGCTTGGTGTGGCCTATCACGCCAAGCCCGCAGTGGCGCAAGCCGCCGCCGCGCGCATCGATCACGGCGACCTTACGGCACTGCTCTACGCTCAGGGCTATGCCCGCCCGGCATTTGCCGCCGGATAAAGCAAAAGGGCGGCCTTGCGGGCCGCCCTTTTGTATTCAGGCTCGATGGCGCCGGTTATTCGATCGGCAACGCCACGAACAGCATGTCGCCTTCCGCGGTCGCCACCAGAAGGAGCGCGGTCTTCTTGCCGGCCTTCTTCAGCGAGTCGACCTTGCGCTGGACGTCGCCGGGCTGCGACATCTGCTCCTGCTCGACCGCAACGACCGTGCTGCCGGCCGCAAGCCGCTTGTCGGCCGCAGCCGAGGCCGCATCGACGCCGGTGATGACGACGCCCTTCACCGAGTCCTTGATCTTGTACTTCTTGCGCAGGTCGTCGTTCATGCCGGAGAGCTGAAGCCCGAGCGACTTCTGCACCACGGACTTGTCCGCAGGCTCATCCGGCTTGACCGCGGCCTTCACCGGCTTCTCGGCGTCATCAAGCCGCCCGAGCTTGACGGTTTTCTTCTCTTCCTTGCCCTTGCGGACGATCAAAACCTCGACGTCCTTGCCGACCGGCGTGTCGGCGACGATGCGCGGCAGGTCGCGCATCTCCTTGATGTCCTTGCCGTCGAACTTCACGATGACGTCGCCGGCTTCGATGCCCGCCGGTTTCGCCGGGCCCTTGTCGTCGATGCCGGCAACCAATGCGCCCCGCACCGGCTTGAGGTTGAGGCTCTCGGCGATCTCGTCGGTGACCTGCTGGATCTTCACGCCGAGCCAGCCACGGTGAATCTCACCGAATTGCTGAAGCTGATTGACGACGGCCTGTGCGGTCTTGGACGGCACCGCAAAGCCGATGCCGATCGAACCGCCAGAGGGCGAGATGATCGCGGTGTTCACGCCGATCACTTCGCCGTCGAGATTGAACAGCGGGCCACCCGAGTTGCCGCGATTGATGGCAGCGTCGGTCTGGATGTAGTTGTCATAGGGGCCGGAATTGATGTCGCGGTTGCGCGCCGAAACGATGCCGGCGGTGACCGTGCCACCCAGGCTGAACGGATTGCCGATGGCGATCACCCACTCGCCGAGACGAAGCGCGTCGGAGTCGCCGAACTTCACGGCCTTGAGCGGCTTGGTCGGCTTGACGCGCAGCACGGCCAGATCGGTCTTCTGATCGCGGCCGACAACCTCGGCCTTGAGCCGCGAGCCGTCGGTCAGGATGACGTTGATCTCGTCGGCTTCAGCGATCACGTGGTTGTTGGTAATGACGATGCCGGCGGGATCGATGATGAAGCCGGAACCGAGCGAACTGACGCGGCGCGGCGAGCGATTGGGCGCCTGCTGATCGTCACCGCCCTGGCCGCGGCGGTTCTTGAAGAACTCCTCGAAAAACTCCTCGAACGGCGAACCCGGCGGCAGGTTCGGCGTCGCCTGTGGTGGTCCGCCGGCGCCGCCGCGCCCTTCGACCTTTTGCGAGGTCGAGATGTTGACCACGGCGTCGATCACTTTTTCGGCAACATCGGCGACGTGCTCGGGGCCGCGTGCGAAACCCGGTGTCGAAAGTGTGGGCAGCGCGATCGCAGCGGCTGCGATCGCGATCGCGGTCAAGGCCGGACGTCGGATAGCATGCGTAAAGGCGGTCAGCAGGCAGGCCATGGCCGTCAAATCTCCTGAAAATGGTATTTGGGCAACAGTGCTCCCGCAGCGCAGCGGACGCAAGGGGACGCAACGGGACGTTTCGCGCGGATTGGAACCACTCAGAAGAGAATGACCTGTCGAATCGGGCGGAAAAGCGGCCCTCTGAAGTGGTCAGCCCCGCACGAACCAGACGAAAACCACACCGATCACCGCCGACACAATCCCGATGATGCGCAAGAGACTGTCCGGCGTCTCGGCGACATGCGTCATGGCCTGTTTCACCGCCCCGGGAAACGCCGCGAACAGTATCCCCTCCAACGCGAGCACCAAACCGATCGCGACCAGGAAATCAGACATCCCCGCTCACCACCAAGTCGTGCGCTCTTGTCACCCTGGAACGGCTAGCGCGCAGGGGCCGCAGGCGCGGGCGCATTCGGCGTCTGTGCCTTGGCGCCATTTTCGCGCGACTTGCCCGACGGATCGACGAAATAGCGGAAGAACTCCGAATCGGGCTGCAGCACCATGCGCGTATCGCCTTGGCGCATCCCGGCCTCATAGGCCTGCATCGAGCGATAGAACGCGAAGAAGTCCAGATCCTTGCCGAAGGCCTCGGCAAAGATCTTGTTGCGCTCGGCATCGCCTTCGCCGCGCACCTGTTCCGACTTCGAGGTCGCCTCGGCCACGAGGACCGTGACGTCGCGATCGGCCTTGGAACGGATTTCCTGCGACTTCTGGCTACCCTGGGCGCGGAACTCGGCGGCCTCGCGCTGCCGCTCGGTCTGCATGCGCTGATAGACCGCCTGGCTGTTCTGCTCCGGCAGATCGGCGCGGCGGATTCGCACGTCGATGACAGCAATGCCATAGACACGCGCTTCTTTATCGAGTTGGTCGCGCACCCGCGCCATCAACTGCTGACGATCGTCACGCACGACATGCGTGAGCGTCGACTCGCCCAGCACGCGCCGCAGCGCCGCATTGAGCAGGCTCGAAAGCTGCGAGTTGGCGCCCTGGATGGTGCCGACGGTCTGATAGAACCGCAGCGGCTCCTCGATGCGATAACGGGCAAAGGCGTCAACCACCAGACGCTTCTGATCGGACGCGATCACTTCCTGTGCCGGGTTCTCAAGATCGAGAATGCGCTTGTCGATCCCGATCACGCTGTCGATCCACGGCCATTTAAAGTTCAAACCGGGCTCGGTCACGACTCTGACCGGATCGCCGAGGCGGACCACGATCACCTGCTGCGTCTGGTAAACAGTGAACAGCGACGAAAAGCCGAGCACCAGCGCTGCAAGAATAACGACGAGGACAACTCCTCCAGCGATACCGAGCCTCATCGTGCACCTCCGCTTTGCGTCTGTGGCCGCCGCGCAAGCTCGTTCAAAGGAAGATAAGGCACGACGCCGCCGGACTGACTGCCGGAGTCGATAATGATCTTGTCGGTCCCGCCCAGCACGCGCTCCATTGTTTCGAGATACATCCGCTTGCGCGTGACCTCGGGCGCCTTCTTGTATTCGTCATAGATCTTGGAGAAACGCGACGTCTGGCCCGTCGCCTCGGCAACGGTCTGCGACTTGTAGGCGTCCGCACCCTGCAGAATTTGCGCGACCTTACCGCGGGCCTCGGGAACCACTTTATTGGCGTAGGTCTGCGCCTCGTTCTGTGCACGCTCAAGGTCGGCGCGGGCCGCCTGGACGTCGCGGAACGAGTCGATGACCTGCTGCGGCGGATCGACCTTCTGCATCTGCACCTGCTGCACCAGGATGCCGGCGCTGTATTGATCGAGCGTCTTCTGCATCAGTTCCTGCACGGCGGTTTCGGTGGTCTGCCGCGCGCCGGTCAGAACCGGCTGGATCTCGGAACGGCCGATCACCTCGCGCATGGCGCTTTCCGCCACGGCCTTCACGGTGCCTTCGGGATTTTGGATGTTGAACAGATACTCGCCGACGCCGGTGGGCTTGATCCGCCACAACACCGAGAAGTCGACATCGACGATGTTCTCGTCGCCGGTGAGCATCAGGCTCTCTTCCGGCACATCGCGCACCGTGGTGCCGCGGCGGAGGTCGTCGACAACTCGCATGCCAATGTCGATCTTACGGACCTGCAACGCCTTGGGCGTCAGCACGGTCTCGACCGGATACGGGAAATGATAGTTCAGGCCGGGCTGGACCTGACGCACCTGCTTGCCGAAGCGCATCACAACACCGACCTCGTCGGGCTCGACGCGGAAGAAACCCGAGATCAGCCACAGGACGACCGCAACAAGCGCAATGATCGCAAAGCCGCGGCTGCCGAGACTGCCCCCCGGCAACACGCTCTTCAGCTTGTCTTGGCTGCGGCGCAGCAATTCCTCGAGGTCGGGCGGGGTCGGCCCGGACGACTGCGGTCCCGATCCCCAGGGGCCCTTAGAGCCACCACCACCGCCACCTGATCCCCAGGGCCCGCCGCCCTGATTGCTCCACGGCATGAAATCTCTCCTCGGAAGCCGGCCATCGTGCCGGAACCCGCTTTTTACTGGTGGGTGGTTATATGGGAGGCGTCAGCAGCTTACAACGCGCGCCACCGGCGCATTCAGTGACCGGCGGTCCGGATGCCGGGATTTATATGCAAATTCAGGCTCGCGCATAGGTTACGTAGCTTACAGGCGCCTCGTCTCGCGGTCCGGCCGGAAGCTCGCTCTTGGCGACGGCGCGCCATTGTGACGCATCGATCGGCGGGAAGTGCGTATCGCCGTCCGGTTGTGAATGCACATGGGTGATCTCCAGGCGGTCAGCAAGTGGCATCAGCAGCGAAAAAATATCGGCGCCGCCGATCACGGCGATCTCTCCCGCACCGCGCCGCAGCGCATCGCCCCGCGCCGCGCTGAGCGCCAAATCGAGATCGCTGGCCGCAACGACGCCCGCTGCCGCAAATCCCGAATTCCGGCTGACCACGATATTGGTGCGCCCCGGCAGCGGCTTGCCTATGGACAGGAAGGTCTTGCGGCCCATCAGCACCGGTTTGCCCATGGTGAGAGCCTTGAAGCGCTTGAGATCCGAGCTTTGCCGGAACGGCAGGGCGTTGTCGCGGCCGATCACGCCGTTGTCGGCGACGGCGGCGACGAGAACGAGTGCGACAGGGTGCGGCTTCGCCGCGCTCAAACCGCCACCTCGGCCTTGATGTGCGGGTGCGGCTCGTAGCCCTCGAGCATGAAATCCTCGTAGCGGAAGCCGAAGATGTCCTTCACGGCCGGATTGAGCCGCAGCACCGGCAGGGCGCGCGGCGGGCGGGAGAGCTGCAAGCGCGCCTGCTCGATGTGGTTGAGATAGAGATGCGCATCGCCGAACGTGTGGATGAACTCGCCCGCCTCCAATCCGGTCACCTGCGCCATCATCATCGTGAGCAGCGCGTAGGACGCGATGTTGAACGGCACGCCAAGAAAGATATCCGCAGAGCGCTGGTAGAGCTGGCAGGACAGTCGGCCCTTCGCAACATAGAACTGAAACAGGCAATGGCACGGCGGCAGCGCCATCTTGTCGACGTCGGCGGGATTCCACGCGGTGACGATCAGACGCCGCGAATCCGGATTGCGCCGGATCATGCTCACCACATTGGCAATCTGATCGATGGTCTGGCCGTCCTGCGTCGGCCATGAACGCCACTGCCGGCCGTAGACCGGGCCGAGGTCGCCGCGTTCATCGGCCCATTGGTCCCAGATGCGCACGCCGTTGTCGTTGAGATATTTGATGTTGGTGTCGCCGGCCAAGAACCAGAGCAGCTCGTGAACGATCGATTTCACGTGCAACTTCTTGGTGGTGACCATCGGAAAGCCGTGGCCCAGATCGAAGCGCATCTGATGGCCGAACACGGACACCGTGCCGGTGCCGGTGCGGTCGCGCTTTTCGACGCCGTCCGCCAGCGTATGTTCCATCAGTTCGAGGTATTGCCGCATCGGATAGGCCTCAAACCCAGCAACCGTGCATTTCACGACTCAGCGCCGCACCGTGTCAGATTAGCGCCGGACGTCGGCACGGCGAAGCCGCCGTCCACGCCCAGTGCCGGGCTGTATATAGGCATGACAAAGCAAAAGGGCGGCCCGCGCCGCCCTCAAGCCGTCTTTTTGCACAGTCTCAACAGATCAGTTGGTGGTTCCGGAGGCCTTGATGACCGGCGTCCACTTGGCGATCTCGGACTTCACCAGGGTGTGCAGAGCGCCGCCGCCTCGCCGGTCCTTGCCCGGGATATCGCTGCCCAGGTCCAAAAGCCGCTTGCGGGTGGGCTCGTCGTCCAGCGCTTTGTCGAGTGCAGCCGACAGCTTGGCGACAAGCTCCTTCGGCGTGTCCTTCGGCGCAAACAGCCCGTTCCAGGCCGACGCCTGAAAATCAGGCAACCCGGCCTCAGTCGTCGTCGGAACATTGGGAAGCGATGCATCACGCTTGTCGGTCGCGATCGCATAGGCCTTGATGGTGCCACCCTGGACTTGCGGGACCGCGTTGACGATCTGGTCGCACATGTAATCGACCTGGCCTCCGATCAGCGCATTCATCGATGGGCCAGTCCCCTGAAATGGGATCGAGGTCGGCTTTATTTTGAGGATGTGGTTGAGCAGCAGGCAGGTGGTGAATGATACCGAGCCCACGCCGGCATGCGCCATGTTGAGCTTGGCCTCGTTCGCCTTCACGTAGGTGATGAACTCCTTGAGATCCTTCGGCGCGAAATCCTTCTTGGCGAGGATCAGGATCGGTGTGCCGGCCGCGAGCCCGATCGGCTCGAAGTCGGCCGCCGGGTCGTATGCCAGATTGGGATAGAGCGCCGGCGCCGCCGCGTGGGTGCCGAGATGACCCATCGCGATGGTGTAGCCGTCGTTCTTGGCGCGCTTGGCGCGGGTGATGCCGGTCGTGCCGCCAGCCCCGACCACGTTTTCGATGACGAAGGTCTGGCCGAGCGACCGCGACATGTTGTCGGTGACGATGCGGGCGATCACGTCGGTCGGGCCGCCGGCCGCGAACGGCACGATCACTGTTATTGGCCGGCTCGGATAGTCCTGGGCAGCACCAGGAACGCTCCCGGCCGCAAGCACAACGGCGGCGGCCAGCAGGCCTGCCGCAAAGCGACGCGAATGCATTGGGTACCTCCTTAGGGCGCTTGGTTTCTTGTTCGGTATCTACGCACCAGCACCATAAAGAGAAACCCCCGAGGGCGGGAATACCATCCCTCGGGGGTTGTCCTTTCGTCGCAGCCTTAACGGCAGCGTCTTATGCCGCGGTGCACTACTCGGTGAACACCTCTTCGCGCTTGGCGCGGAGCGACGGCAGAATGGCAAGCGCCAGCATGCCCGTTGCGATGGCAAGCAGCGTCGCCGAAATCGGCCGCGTCACGAACACCGTGGCGTCACCGCGGGCAATCAGCATGGCGCGGCGGAGGTTCTCCTCCATCAGCGGACCAAGCACGAAGCCCAGGATCATCGGCGCCGGCTCGAAGTCGTGCTTCACGAGCCAATAGCCGACGACACCGAAGATCGCTGTCATCGTCACATCGAACGGCGCGTTGTTGAGCGAATACACGCCGATGCAGCAGAAGATGACGATCATCGGGAACAGGTGGCGATACGGCACGCGCAGCAGGCGCACCCACATGCCGACCAGCGGCAGGTTGATGACGACCAGCATCAGGTTGCCGAGCCACATCGACGCGATCATGCCCCAGAACAGTTCGGGCTGTTTGGTCATGACCTGCGGCCCCGGCACGATGCCATGAATGGTCATCGCGCCGACCATCAGCGCCATCACCGGGTTCGGCGGGATGCCGAGTGTCAGCAGCGGGATGAACGATGTCTGCGCGGCGGCGTTGTTGGCGCTCTCGGGCGCAGCCACGCCTTCGATGGCGCCGCGACCGAACCGTTCAGGATGCTTGGAGACGCGCTTCTCGAGCGTGTACGCGGCAAACGACGCGATGATCGCGCCGCCGCCCGGCAGGATGCCGAGCAGCGAGCCGATGATCGTGCCGCGACCGATGGCGCCCGCGGACGCTTTCAGGTCAGGCAGCGTCGGCATCAAACCGGTCACCTTGGTGTCGAGAATCTCGCGGCTTCCCGGTTGCTCGAGATTGCGCAGGATTTCGCCGAAGCCGAACATGCCCATGCCGACCACGACGAAGCCGATGCCGTCGGACAACTCCGGGATGCCCCAGGTCATGCGCTCGGCGCCGGTTTCAAGGTCGGAGCCGATCATCGACAGCAGCAACCCGGTCAGGATCATGGTCAGCGCCTTCAGCACCGACCCCTTGGCGAGCACGACTGCGAAAATCAGACCGAGCACCATCAGCGAGAAGTATTCGGCCGGACCGAACAGCAGCGCGACGCTGGTGAGCGGCGCACCGAGCGCTGCGACCAGCACGGTCGCGACGCAGCCGGCGAAGAACGAGCCGATGGCGGCGATCGCGAGCGCGGGACCGGCGCGGCCGGCCTTGGCCATCTCGTGGCCGTCGAGACAGGTTACGACCGATGACGATTCACCGGGAATGTTGACCAGGATCGACGTGGTCGAGCCGCCGTACTGCGCGCCGTAGTAGATGCCGGCGAGCATGATGAGCGCGCCGACAGGCGGCAGGCCGAAGGTGATCGGCAGCAGCATGGCGATGGTCGCCAGCGACCCGATGCCAGGCAGAACGCCGATCAAGGTACCGACCAGCGCGCCGATCAGGCAAAGGAAGATATTGGTCGGCGTGATTGCCACGCCCATGCCGAGCCAGAGATTGGAGATGAGATCATACATGGTGCTTGTCTCCGATCACCAGAACCGCGGCCAAAGCTGGAACGGCAGGTTCAAGCCGTACGGGAACAGCACGCTGCAGAACGCCGTGATGGCCACCGCGACAATGATGGTCTCGCGCCACTTCACGTCGTCGGCAGCGGCTGCACAGACGATCATCGTGCAGAAGCTCGCAGTGACGAGCCCCAGCGGCCGGATGGTGGCCGCGAACGCCAGGATCGCGCCGATGATGAAGATCACCCCGCGGAGCTTGTAGGCTGACACGCTCGGACCAGCGACGAGGAAGCCGCCGACAACAACACCGAGCGCCAGCACCGCGAGTGAAAAGGCGAACAGCCGCGGCGCGGTGCCCGGACCAAAGGCAAATCCGCGCATGCCCGGCAAGTCGTTCGACGCGACGAATGCGACGAGCGCCAGCAAGATCAGCGCCATGCCGCCATAGACATCCTGTGGATTCTGCACCCGCAGCAGGCCCGCAGAAATCGCGATGCTAACAGCAATGAATACGATGATCGCGGCGCGAACCGCCAGCGGAACCGGATTGTGCAAAAGGAATGATGTCGACAGTAGAACAAGGCCGGCTACGGTTAAGATCAATCCGCCGATGAGATTATAGCGGCGTCGAGCCTCCTCAACACGCGACATAGTCCCTGATGACGTTGCATCAGACATCAACCCACTCCCCTCGCTACTGAACTCTGCATTTCCCCCTTTCTAACAGACAGCTTTCCGAAAGAAAAAGCAACCTCGGCCTGCGTAAATGGCTCGCACGCATCAAACCCAGCCGGTCAGGCCGGCCAAGCCGGCGATTCCGATCAGCCAAAGGGGATTCCAGCGCGTCCAGAATGCAACAGCGGCTGTTATTATGGTGATGACCGCGGCCATCCAGCTATGGTCGGCCGCCTGGGTCAGGACGATGGCGCTCGCGCCCACCAAGCCGACCGAGATCGGCACAAGCCCGGCCTGAACAACCACGCGCCACGGTCTATCTTTGAAGCGCTCCCAGGCGCTGCCCAGAAAATGAGCCAGCACCGCAGTCGGCCCGCACATGGCCACGGTCGTGACGATCGCGCCAACGATCCCCGCAACATGGTAGCCAATCAGCGTCACCAGCATCACGTTTGGCCCGGGCGCGGCCTGGGACATCGCGAACATGTCCGTGAATTCGCGCTCGGACATCCACATTCGCTGATCAACCGCCAACCGGTGCATCTCCGGAACGACCGCATTGGCGCCGCCAACAGCCAGCAGCGCCATGATCGCAAATTGCACTGCGAGAGTGATCAGAACTCCGCCATCGGCCTTCATCGCCGGCTCCACCAGGCCAAACCGACGCTGGCCGGGGCCATCACGAGCATCACCCAGAGCAACGGCCAGCGCATATAGCCGATCGCAAACGCCGCGGCGGCGAACACGAATGGCGCCGGCCCGAAGCTGCGGAACAACGGGACAGCCATTTTGGCCACGGTCGCAATCATCAATCCTGCGGCGGCAGGGGCAATACCACTCAGGACACGGCGAACGGCTTCGACGTCGCTGTAACGTTCATAAAGGATCGCGGCCGCCAACATCACGCAGAACGGCACCAGCAGAAAGCCGGACCACGCCGCGATGGCGCCGGTCGCGCCGCGCATCCGCGAGCCAAAAACCGCCGTCAGGTTGACGATATTGGGACCGGGCAGAAACTGGCACAGGGCGTAGAGCTCATTGAACTCATGCGCCGTCAGCCAGCGCTTCTCTTCGACGAACATGCGCCGGGTCCACGGCAACGTGCCACCGAACCCGGACAGCGTGATCTTGACGAAGGCTAAGAACAGTTCGGCATGGGTGGGAATGGGCGCGCTGGGCGCCGCTGGAACGGTCTCGGGCATGGCTGAGACATTTAGCCCGAGGCCGCCGCCGCGACCAATCGGATTCTCGCATCGCTTCAACCGGCCCGCGAGCCGTCAGGGTCCGATGCCCGGCTCGATTTCCTTGGCCTTGGCGATGTCGATCTCGGCTTCGGCGTCGCGTCCGAATGCGCGCATGATCAGCCCCCGGCTGTAGAGAGAATAGGCATCCTTCGGCTTGAGGCGGATGGCCTCGCTGTAGTCGGCCAAGGCCCGTTCAACCTGGTTGGTACTTTGGAGGATATTGCCGCGGTTGAGGAACGCCTCCGCGAAATCTCGATCCAGATGGACCGCTTGATCAAAGTCCTGGACCGCCCGCTTGGTCTCCCCGACAGCGGCGTAAGCAAGCCCCCTGAGATTGAACGACAGCACGTGGTTTGGACTGAGGTTGATGGCGCGGTCGAGTTCCCGGATGGCGCGCTCGTGCTGGCGCATGTCGTAAAGCACCAGCCCTCGATTGTAGTGGCCCAGGGCCTTATCGCCGTCGAGCTGGGTGACGCGTTCAAAATCGTCAAGCGCGCGGTCGTAATCCTGCAGCTCGCGATGCAGAAGCCCGCGCTGCATGAGGGTCTGCACGTCCTTGGGATCCAGGCGAATCGCGGCGGCGTAGTCGGCAGCGGCGCGGTTGCGGTCGCCCGCGGCTCGATGCGCCCCTGCCCGATGCCTGAGCGTCGCGGCGTTGCGTGGATCGAGTTTCACCGCCTGATCAAAATCCAAGATTGCACGATCTGCGTCATGCAATTCGAGATAAGCGAGGCCGCGGCGCAGATAGTGATCGGCCTTTTTCGGCTCGAGCTTGATGGCTCGGTCAAGGTCGGCCAGCGCCGCGCGAGAATCGCTTGGCAAGCGATGGACTGGTCCTGAGGCTGGTCCTGGCGGCCGGCTTGCAGCGATCGAGGCCTGCTTCGCGGTTTGTCCCGGCTGACGGTCGAGCAGCGGCAATGTCTGAGCGCCGTGCCGCTGCAGACTGCCAATCAGAAGTTCGGGTTTCTGCGGCTCCGAATGGCTTAAGGCCGTCAAAGCAAGCCATAGGGCCACGGAGGTTGTCGGGAGCCGCCAGACGACCCCGCGCCCCGCCAGTATCGGGCGGGAGGAGGCGTTGCTGTTGGATCGGCGATTCCGGCATTCCCAGGTTGGACGCATGGCGACCACCTTTTCTGAACGTTTCCCCTACAATCTTTCCACATCGCCGCGCCGGGAAATTAACCAACGATGCGCAGGACATGTGCTCCAGGACAAGCGTTCCAGGGGTCCGGCATTAACCGATTTGGTCCGAATGGTTAACGCGGAACGCCGCTTTCCACCCCGCCGGGCCAAACAGCTCTTCTTTCGTCAACCTTGCAGGCCTATATTGGGGGTGTCGGCGCAAGCCGAATATGGCGATAAACGGCCGTTGCAATAAGCCTTTCGGACCCGGGGGCAGTACCCGGCGGCTCCACCCAAGCCCGGCAAGGACGGGTTTCGGCGGGGCCGAACTAGGATCGACGAGGGTGTAAAGAG
>Ga0075366_10000803_pt1 | contig 15017 bp, 14 predicted proteins | sample EndMethybrTD3031_FD_72351 | JGI IMG/M metagenome (GOLD analysis project Ga0075366, IMG submission 72351) | Populus endosphere microbial communities from Tennessee, USA - Endosphere MetaG P. TD hybrid TD303-1 | ecosystem: Host-associated > Plants > Roots > Endosphere | place: USA: Tennessee...
TTCGTGATCCAGAAGCACGCCGCCTCGCGCCTGCACTACGACTTCCGGCTCGAGCTCGACGGCACGCTCAAGAGCTGGGCGGTGCCGAAGGGGCCGAGCCTCGACCCGAAGGTGAAGCGCATGGCGGTCCACGTCGAGGACCACCCGCTGAGCTACGGCACCTTCGAGGGCGTGATCCCCAAGGGCCAGTACGGCGCGGGCACCGTGATCGTCTGGGACCGCGGCACCTGGGAGCCCGTGGGCGACCCGCGGGCCGGCTACAAGGCGGGCAAGCTCAAGTTCGACCTGCACGGCGAGAAGCTGCACGGACGGTGGAACCTCGTGCGCATGCGGGGCAAGGGCGAGAAACAGGAACCCTGGCTCCTCATCAAGGAAGATGATGACCAGGTACGTCCTGCATCCGAGTACGACATCGTCGAGGAATTGCCCGACAGCGTGAAGAAGGCACCGAAACAAGAGAAGAAGAAAACCGTGGCCGCCAGGACCAAATTGCCGCTCGCATTCGCGCCCCAGCTCGCCACCCTCGTCGAGGAGCCGCCCAAGGGGGATGGCTGGGTCTACGAGGTCAAGTTCGACGGCTACCGGATCCTCGCGCGCATCGACGGCGACGACGTGCGCCTGTTCACGCGCAACGGCAACGACTGGACCTCGAAGCTGAAGGCCCTGCGCGACGCGGTGGCGGCGCTCGGCCTGCCCTCGGGCTGGCTCGACGGCGAGATCGTGGTGCTCGACCGCGACGGCAACCCGGACTTCCAGGCGCTGCAGAACGCGTTCGACAGCTCGAAGACCCAGGACATCGTCTACTTCGTCTTCGACCTGCCGCACTTCGACGGCCACGACCTGACTCGCGTGCCGCTCGTCGAGCGCCGCAAGCTGTTGGCCGCGGCGATGGAGGATCGCGCCTCGGAGCACGTGCGCTTCTCCGAGGCGTTCGACGCGCCCGTGGCCCAGCTCCTCGACAGCGCCTGCAAGAAGGGCCTCGAGGGGCTCATCGGCAAGCGGGCCGATTCGCCGTATTCATCGCGACGCTCGCCCGCGTGGATCAAGCTCAAGTGCACGCGCCGGCAGGAGTTCGTGATCGCGGGCTACACCGACCCCAAGGGCAGCCGCAGCGGATTCGGCTCGCTACTGCTCGGCATCCACGACGCGGAGGGCCACCTCGTCTACGCGGGCAACGTCGGCACCGGCTTCGACCAGAAGGGACTCGCGAGCCTCAAGGCGAAGCTCGATGCCCTCGCCACCGACCGCAGCCCGTTCGCGACGCCACCGCGCGGCGTGAAGGGCCACTGGGTGCGCCCGAAGCTCGTGGCCGAGGTCGCGTTCACCGAGTGGACCGGCGACGGACGCATCCGGCACCCGGTGTTCCACGGGCTGCGCACCGACAAGCCGCCCGAGGCGATCACGCGCGAGGCGCCGAAGGACGTGAAGGCCGCGAAGAAGAAATCCCCGCAGGTCACGGTCACCCACCCCGAACGCGTCATCGACCCCAAGTCGAAAGCCACCAAGCTCGACCTCGCGCAGTACTACGCCGCGATCGCGCCCCACATGCTGCCGCACCTGCGGGGCCGCCCGGTCTCGCTGGTGCGCGCGCCCGCGGGGATCGGCGGCGAGCTCTTCTTCCAGAAGCACGGGGAGAAGATCCGCATTCCCGGGATCGTGCAGCTCGACCGGAAGATCTGGCCCGGGCACCCGCCGATGCTCGAGATCGCGACCGCCGAGGGCCTCGTGGGAGCCGCGCAGATGAACGTCGTGGAGCTCCACACCTGGAACTCGACCACGCGCGCGATCGAGAAGCCCGACCGCGTGATCTTCGACCTCGATCCCGGCGAGGGCATCGGCTGGGAGACGCTCAAGGAAGCCACCACGCTCACGAAGAAGATGCTCGACCTGCTGGGCCTCGAGAGCTTCCTCAAGACGAGCGGCGGCAAGGGCCTGCACGTCGTGGTGCCGCTCACGCCGAAGTGGGACTACGACCAGGTCAAGGATTTCTCCGAGGCGCTGGTGCAGCACATGGCGCGCACGATCCCGAAACTGTTCGTCGCCAAGAGCGGCCCGAAAAACCGCGTGGGACGAATCTTCATCGATTACCTGCGCAACGGGCGCGGCGCCACCACCGTCGCGGCCTTCTCGGCGCGCGCCCGCCCGGGGCTCGGCGTGTCGGTGCCGATTGCGTGGCGCGAGCTCAAGGGACTCGAGGGCGCGGACCAGTGGAACATCTTCACGGTCCACGCGCGGCTGAAGAAGCTGCGCTCAGACCCCTGGAAGGACTACGCCTCGACGAAGCAGACCCTCGAGGGCGCGCTCAAGAAGCTTGCGCGGGCGTGAACTCGAAGCGCTCCCCGCTGGGGGCGGTGAACACGAGGCGGTCGCCCTCGCGCGTCACGCGCCCGCCCAGGGCCTTGACGACGCGGCTCTCCACATCGCCCTCCGGCCCGGCGCAGGCGCGCTTGGTCATGGCGAGCGGACCCACGCGGATCTCCGCGCCTTCCGTGCTCCATCCGCCGTTCAGAAGGTTGCAGCCGGTGAAGCCGGTCACGCGTTCCGGCGTCACGAACTCGAGGCGCGGCAGCGTGCGCGGATCGGGCGAGCCCGCGACCACGCCGACCCAGCGCGTGCCCAGGAGCGTCGCGGGCGCGGCGGCTTGCGCGGGAGCCTGTGGCGTCGCGGGCGGCGTCGCGCACGCGGCCACGGCCAGCGCGCCCATCGAGATGAACAGCCTTCCCATCATCACTTCGGCACCTCCGCCGGCGGATCCGAGATGAACTTGAGGCTCCCGCCGGAGCCCGACATCGTCATCGCGTCGACGGTGATCGAGTAGCTCGACACCGCCTGCATCACCTCCAGGACGCGGAGCTCCGCGAGCTGCGCGGTGGAGTCGCACGCCTTGGTGCCGCGATCGATGCGACCGATCGCGATGAAACGGGAGCCGACGGTGTCCTGGACGTAACGCGCGACGATCCGGTTGCATCCGCCGTAGCCCTCCATGCGCCCGTCGCCGAAGCGGAACCAGGGCTGCTCGCCCGGGATCGGCAGCTCGAGCTGCACCACCCACTTGGTGCCCACGAAGGGCTTGGGCGGCGGCTCCTTCTTGGGGAGGGTGCCGCAACCCGCGGCGAGGAGGGCGACGAGGGCGAGGGCGGCGTGGCGAGTTTTCATGTGGGGCTTTCTCAGTCGCTCATCAGGAAATCGAGGGCCTCGGCCACCAGGTCCACGGCATCGAACGCGCCGAGGCCCCAGGAGGCGGGCTGGATTTGCGGGGCGTGCCGCTCGATGCGCGCCATCCGCTGTTCGAAACGCTTGCCTTCGAGCAGTCCATCCACGACGGCCACGGGATCGGGGCGCTGGCGCACGCGCTGCTGCGCGGCGCTGAGCTCCTCGAGCGTGCGCTTCACCGCCTCGGCGTCGAGGATCGAGATCGGCGCGCGGCAGTAGGCGCAGGCCGATTCCTTCTCCAGGTTCACCGGCGCGCCGCATGCCGAGCAGCGGATCTGCCGCACGTGCGCCCGGAGCTGCGCCACCTCGGGGGCGGTGAGCGAGCGCACGAAGTTCTTCTCGCGCAGGAACTGGAAGAACGTCGTGAGGCGGCCGTGGCCCGCCGGGCAGCGGTAGTAGGTGATCTTGTTGGTGCGCTGGATGTCGTGGGTGAGGACGAGGCGCTCGCGGCAGCGGGGGCAGCGCGTCGAGTCGGCGAGCGGGCGCGTGCCCTGGTCGCTGTGCTCGTGGATCACCTTGAAGAGATCGATCACCGAGCCGGGCATGAGCTGCGTGCTCTCGAACTGGTCGAACCAGATCGCGTGGCAGGCGAAGCAGAGGTCGAGCTCGAGGTCGCCCCCCGCCTTGCGCGCGAAGACGCGGCGTTCCATCGGCGCGGTGCAGCTCGGGCAGCCGGCCGTCATGGCTTCTCCGCCACGGCCTTCAGGTTCGCGAGCCCGCCCTCGAAATCGGGGCCGACGAGGCGATCCATCTGCCACGCGAGGTAGTGCTTGAGCGGGTTGGTGCCCACGTCGCCTCCGTTGGTCCAGGTGACACGCGCGCCCTTGCCCACCGGCTCGATCGCGAACGCGCCCTTCGACCTCAGGTTGAAGTCCGGGAGGAAGAGCGAGTACTCGACGCGCCGGTTCGGCTCGACGCGCGTGAATTCCATGTTGCCCGCGCCCTCGGACTTGCTCTTCCACGACCACTTCGCGCCCTGGCCGAAAGGCGGGCCCGAGTAGGTCGCGTCCATGGCGGGATCGCGGCGGTGCCAGGCGCTCCAGCCCTTCCACAGCCGCGGGTCGGCGATGAGGTCGTAGACCCGGTCGGGGGATGCGTCGATGGCGATCGAGCGCGAGACGTCGAAGCGCGAGGGAAGGAAGAAGCCGGCGGCCACGATCGAGAGCACGATGATGCCCAGGATCGCCAGTGCCCACTGGATGACTTTCATCACGGCGTTCATTGAGCCGCAGCTTACAATAACGCCATGTGCAGCCGGTATTTTCTCGACGCGGACGGCAACATCATCGCGTACACCTTCCGGGTCCCGCTGACCGACCGCATCAAGCGGCGCTTCAACATCGCCCCCACGCAGCAGGCGCCGGTGGTGCGCGAGGGCGCCTCGGGCCGCGAGGTGGCGCTGCTGCGCTGGGGCCTGGTACCGTTCTGGGCCAAGGACCTCAAGATCGGCACCAGCATGATCAACGCGCGCAGCGAGGGCATCGAGGCGAAGCCCGCCTTCCGTGATGCCGTGAAGACGCGGCGCTGCGTGGTCCCCGCGACCGGATTCTTCGAGTGGGAGGGGGAGCCGGGCCGCAAGCAGCCCTACGCGATCACGGTGCCCGGCCAGGAGCTGCTCGCCTTCGCGGGCCTCTGGGAGCGCTGGAAGCCGCCCGAGGGCGAGCCGGTGGAGACGTTCACCATCGTGACGACGGAGGCGAACGAGTCGATCGCGCGGATCCACGACCGCATGCCGGTGATCCTGCCGCTCGACGCCGTCGACACCTGGCTCACGGCGCCGCCCGACGAGGCGCGGACGCTGCTCAAGCCCTACGCGGGCGAGCTCGTGCTGCGGCCGGTGGGGAAATTCGTGAGCAACGTGAACAACGAGGGGCCCGAGTGCCTCGACGACGCTCCGCCTTCTCCTCCCGAGCCCAGGCAACAGTCCTTGCTCTAGAGGACTACGGCCGGAAACACGAAGGACACGAAGAGAACAAGTGAGCGTGATCGTGGCAATTCATTCGGCATAACTCCCAATATCCTGTAGGAATTCTTCGCGTCCTTCGTGCTCCTTCGTGTCCTTCGTGTTCATGGCTTTTTCTTGAATGACGCGAACGGCCGAGCGGTGCTTCGCGATGAAGGACACCAAAATCTTGTAGATGTCGGGATCGAAGTCGATCTCGGCGCGCGCCTCGAGCAGGCCCGCGAGCTCGTCCTCGTCGCGTGCGGTGCCGAGGTGGCACCAGCGCTCGAACACGTGCGCTTCCTCGAAGCGGCCCTCGGGATGGCGCTCGCGCACGACGATCCGCCCGGGCCACGGCCAGTCGGCCACGCGCCACGGCGCGAGCGCGGTGGCGAGCCGCAGGTTGTGCTGCGCCGGCGACTCCTCGCCGATGCAGGCGCCGCGGCATTTCTTCACCTGGCGCGCGAAGCACGGCCCGCCGCGCTTCTCCCAGCCGAGCTGGCGCCAGCAGAAGCCGTGCTCGTGGGCGAGGTCCTCGAGCAGCTTGCGCACGTTGAGCTTCGCGGCGAACGGGCCGAAGAGGGATTCGGCGCCGGGACCGCGCTCGGCCCAGTCGATGTCCTTGTTGAACAGGATCTCGGGCGTGGCCGAGAGCTGCGGCAGCCGGACGAAGCACGCGTTGCGCTTGCGCCGCAGCTTGTAGTTGTGCAGCGGCAGCAGCTCCTTCACCAGCCGCGCCTCGCGCAGCAGCGCGCCGAGCTCGCCCGCGGTCTCGTCGACCTGGATGCGCTGGATCTCGCCGGAGATGCGCGTGTCGTTCGCGTTGCGGTAGTCGCTCGAGAAGTGCGAGCGCACGCGGTCGCGCAGGTTGATGCTCTTGCCGATGTAGAGCGGCAGGTCGTTCACGCCGTAGAAGCGGTAGACGCCGGGCCCCTCGGGCAGGTTCTCGAGGGCGTCGGGCGCGAGCTGCGGCGGCAGGCTCGGGATCTTGAGCAGCCGGCGCACGGCCGCGACGATGTCCGGCACTTCCTTCTCGTGGTACATGCGCTGCACGAAGCGCCACAGCACGCGCGCATCGCCGAGGGCGGAATGGCGGCCGGTCCGCGATTGCGCGTCGCCGGCCACCGCCTCCTCCAGCCGGTGGCGCGTGATGAGCGCATCGAGGCTATGGCCGATCGCCTCGGGGTATAGGCGTCGCGACAAACGCACGGTGCACAGCACGTCCGCGGTGAACGGCATCTCGACGCGGCGGAACTCGTTCTTGATGAACCCGTAGTCGAAGCGCGCGTTGTGCGCCACGAAGAGGTGGCCCTCGAGGCGCTCGCGCACCTCGTGGGCGAGCTGCGAGAACGTGGGCGCGCCGCGAACCATCTGGTTGGTGATCCCGGTGAGGACCTGGATCTCCTCGGGGATCGAGCACTGCGGGTCGACGAGCGACGACCACTCCTCGACCAGGTGGCCGTCCTCCACGCGGACGATGCCGATCTCGGTGACGCGATCGGCGGTGGCCGTGGTGCCGGTGGTCTCGAGGTCGACGAAGGCGATCGACGGCGCGAACATCAGGCCTTCTCGTTCGCCGTGCGCTTGCGCTTCGCGGGCACGCGCCACGGGGCGGAGGCGAAGCGCTCCAGCAAGAAGTCGACCATCGCGGCCACGCGCGGCGAGCGATGCCGGCCCTGCGGATACACCGCGTGCAGCGGGAGCGGCTCGCGGTGGTGGACGTCCTCGAGCAGCGGCACGAGGCGGCCGTCGCCGATCGCGGCGCCGACGATCACGTCGGAGAGCCGGATCACGCCGAGGCCGAGGATCGCGAGCTGCAGCAGCGCGTCGGCGCTGCTCGCGATCGCGTTGCCCGAGACTTCCACATGGCGCACGCCGTCGCGCGACTCGAACGGCCAGCGGCGCAGGGACGGCGCGTTCGCCATGGCGAGGCAATCGTGCGCGAGGAGGTCCTCGGGGCGCTTGGGCACGCCGTGCTTCTTCAGGTACGAGGGCGCGGCGCACACCACGCGCTCCACGTCGCAGATCTTGCGCGCCACGAGCGAGGAGTCGACCAGGCGGCCGAGGCGGATGCCCAGGTCGGCGCCCTCCTCGATCAGGTCGACCACGCGGTCGGTGAGCGTGAGCTCCACCTGCACGTCGGGGTGGCGCGAGAGGAATTCGGGCAGCGCGGGCACCAGCTGGTGCATGCCGAACGCGGTGCCGACGTTGATCCGCAGCAGGCCCTTGGGCTGCGCGCGGAACTGCGCCACCTCGTTCTCGGCCTCGTCGATGTCGGCGAGGATGCGCTGCGTGCGGTGGAAATAGGCCTCGCCCTCGGGCGTGAGCGCGAGGCGGCGCGTCGTGCGGTTGAGCAGGCGCACGCCGAGGCGGTCCTCGAGGCGCGTCACCAGCTTGGAGATCGCCGACGGCGTGAGCCCGAGCTCGCGCGCCGCCACCGAGAAGCCTCCCAGCTCGACCGCCCGCACGAACGCCGTCATGTCGCTCGGAACGCTCACCGGTACTTGTGCCTCCACGTCAAGAATGATTTGCCCTGGAGACGGATTGTAGTCCATCCGGGCGGGAATTAGATTGTCCCCATAGGAGGCAATCCATGAACACTTTCGACGCCCTCGCCCTTCGCCGCCGTGCCCAGCAGCTTCGCCGGGAGGAACTGGCCCGCATTGCCCGGTCCATCGCGATAAAATGGCAGACCTTCGTGAAAGTCCGCCATGGCCCGCACCCGCGCAAAGTCCCCTCCCCGTCTCACCCGTGATGCCGAGCGCCTGATCGCGCTCGCCAACGGGCTCAATGCGTCCGGGAGCCTGACCGAGGACCGCTTCTGGGAAAGCGAGATGTCGGGGCTGGTGGCGAAGCTGCTGGAGAACGGCAACGACGCGCCGCTCGACGGCGCCCTCGACCACCTCTACCAGACCAACCCCGGCGCCTACGACACGCTGATCGAGCTGGTCGAGAACGAGAGCGAGTCCGTGGTCTCGATGCAGGGCGACCGCGCCTGGCAGGCGCTCCTGATTGCAGCGCCGATCGTGGCGTGGTCCAAGTACGCGATTCCCTCGGGCGACATCGCGCGCGCCGAGGCCGATGCGCTGCGCGTGCAGCTCCAGGCGCACGTGCTCGCCGAGGGCGCGCGCGTGACGCTCGTGCCGTACCTCTATTCGATCGACCAGCTGCCGCGGCATTTCTCGGAGCTGCGCAAGCTCGCCGCGCGCCTGGCCGACGGCGCCATCACCGGCGAGGTGCCGCGTCTCGACCTCGCGCGCCTGCCGGAGACCGCGCACCTGCTGGCGGACACGCGCTTCCTCGTGGCGTGCGCCGCGGTGCCGCGCGGCCACGCGCTCTTCCGCTGGCAGGAGGACGCCTCGGGCCACACCGGCCGCGCGGGCAGCCTCGAGCAGTGGATCGGGCAGGCGCGTCCCACGCTCGCGAAGGTGCTCCCGGGCTGCGTGTTCGAGTGCCTGCTGCCCGATGCCTACTACGTGAACTGCCGCGAGTCGGACCGGCGGGTGCGCCCGTTCGGCATCCGCGCCGCGGTCTCCTTCCTCGAGAACGCGCTCAAGGCCAAGGCCGCGGACCTGCAGGCCGTGGTCGCGGGCTTCGGCGAGGAGCGCGTCGACGAGTATCGCGTCGCCTTCTCGCTCATCGACGAGAGCGAGGTCGCCCACGGCGTCGTCTGGCCCCTCTACGGCCGCGAGGACGAGACCGCCCGCCCCGGCCCGCTCGACGAGGTCATGGCCCAGCTCACCGAGTGCGGCGTGACCGAGGTGAAGAAGCTCTCGGGCACCTTCTCGCCGGAGTATTGCGAGGACTGCGGCGCGCCGCTCTTCGCCAACGCCGAGGGCGAGATCGTGCACGCCGAGCTGCCGGAAGAGGCGGACACGCAGGCCGCGCACTTCCACTGACAAATAAATGGGGTCAGAGTCAATTTAATTAATGAGTAAAGTACGTTCCACGTGCTCAGCTCATTAATTAAATTGACTCTGACCCCATTTATTTGACATGGACGCCCTTTCCGAAGTCCTCAGGCACGCGCGCTTTTCGGCCAACGTCACGCTCGACGCGACGGCGCACGAGCCGTGGTGCGTGTCGGTGCCGGCGAGCGAGACCATGGGGCGCGCGCACGTGGTGGTCGACGGGGAGTGCCACGTGCGCACCGCCCACGGCGACGAGGCCACGCTGCGGGCCGGGGATTTCGTGTTCCTGCCCGGGGGCGAAGCGCACCTGATCGGCAGCTCGATCGACGCCGACGCCACGTCGTTCGCCTCCCTCGTGCGCACGCCGATCGCGGGCGAGCTGCTGCCGGTGCGCATCGGGCGCAACGGCTCGCCGACCCACTGGATCTCGCTCACCTTCACCTGCGACCGCCACATGGCGCAGCCGCTGCTCGCCGCGCTGCCGCATCTCGTCTTCGTGGACCTCGCGGGCGCGCCGCCGCTCGAGTGGCTGGCCGACGAGCTGGGGCTCGTGCTCTCGGCGAGCGACGCGCCGCTGCTCGGCGCCTCGGCCACCCGCGCGAGGCTCGCGGAGCTGGTCTTCGTCGAGGCGTTCGCGCGCTACGTGCAGAGCCTCCCGCCCGGCGGGCAGGGCTGGCTGGCGGGCCTCAACGACCGCTTCGTCGGCCGCGCCCTCGCGCTGGTGCACGGCCGCCCCTCGGAGCCGTGGACCGTCGAGCGCCTCGGCCGCCTCGTGGGCCTGTCGCGCAGCGCGCTCGCCGACCGCTTCAGCGAGGTGATGGGCGAGCCGATCTTCGCCTTCCTCACGCGCTGGCGCCTGCTGCTCGCGGCGGAGTCGCTCCTCGACGGCCACCAGAAGATCGAGTTGATCGCGCGCGCCGCGGGCTACGAATCGGCGGGCGCGTTCTCGGCCGCCTTCAAGCGCACCTTCGGCAAGCCGCCGTCGGTGTGGCGCCGCAAGCGCAGGAGATAGCCGCATGCGCATCCTGATCGTCGAGGACGACGCGATGCTCGCCGAGGCGGTGACGCGCGCGCTCAAGCAGTCCTCGCACATGGTGCAGCGCGCGGCCAACGGGGCCGAGGCCGATCGTGCGCTCGCCGCCACCGAGTACGACCTCGTGCTGCTCGACCTCGGCCTGCCGCAGCTCGACGGCTTCGAGGTGCTCAAGCGCCTGCGCAGCCGCCGCTCGAAGGTCCCGGTCCTGATCCTCACGGTGCGCGACTCGGTCGAGGACCGCGTCGCCGGTCTCGACCTCGGCGCGGACGACTACCTCACCAAGCCCTTCGAGCTCAGCGAGCTCGAGGCGCGCGTGCGCGCCCTCATCCGCCGCGCGCACTCGAACGCGAGCGCGGAGATCGTGCACGGGCCGCTGCGCCTCGACACGGTGGGCCGGCGCCTCTTCTGCAACGAGGTGCCCGTGGACCTCTCCGCCCGCGAGCTCTCGGTGGTCGAGCTGCTGCTGCTGCGCGAGGGCCGCGTGGTCACCAAGCAGCAGATCGTCGACCACCTCTACGGCTGGGAGGACAACTCGTCGTCCAACGCGGTCGAGGTGTTCGTCTACCGCCTGCGCAAGAAGCTCGAGAGCTCGGGCGTCGACATCCGCACCGTGCGCGGCATGGGGTACCTGATCGAGAAGCCGAATGCCGCGTGAGCACCCGATGCTGCGCAAGCAGCTTCTGGCCTGGCTCCTGCTCCCGCTGCTGCTGCTCCTCGCCGTCGACACCTTCGTGAGCTACTGGGTGGCGTTGCGCTTCGCGCAGCGCGCCTACGACCGCGCGCTCGTGGAGATCGCGCGCGACATCTCGCTGCACCTCAAGCCCGCCGACGGCGGCGGCGTGACACTCGACCTCTCGGCCGACGCGCGCGACATCCTGCTTGGGGACCTCACCGACCGCATCTTCTTCGAGGTCACGGGGCCGGCGGGAGTGGCGCTCGCGGGCGAGACCATCGAGGGGCCGCCGGAAGGCTCGGCGAGCGAGCGCGAGACCTTCTACCACGGCACGGTGCGGGGACTGCGGGTGCGCATCGTGCAGTTCGCCATGGATGCCGACGCGCCCACCGCGCGCGTGGCGGCGGTGGTGCGGGTCGCGGAGACCGAGGTGAAGCGCAACCGCCTCGCGCGCGAGATCCTGCTCTCGGTGGTCCTGCCGCAGGCGCTGCTCATCGTGGTGGCGGTGGTCGTCGGCTGGCTCGCGGTGCTCTACGGGCTCGCGCCGCTCGAGCGGCTGCGCAGGGCCGTGGCCGAGCGCTCGCCGGGCGACTTCAGCGCGATCGTCGCCGACGACGTGCCCGGCGAGGTTCGCCCGCTGCTGCGCGCCACCAACGAGCTGCTGGCGCAGCTCGACGAGGCGCTCACGCTGCAGCAGCGCTTCATCGCCGACGCCGCGCACCAGCTCAAGACCCCGATCGCGGTGCTCAAGACGCAGCTCGAGCTCGCGATCCGCGAGGAGGACCCGGTGCGCATGCGCGAGGCGCTCGCCCAGGCGAGCGCCGGGCACGAGCGCATCTCGCGCGTGGTCTCGCAGCTGCTCTCGCTCGCCCGCAACGAGCCCGAGGCCAGCCGCTCGGTGCCGCGCGGACCGCTCGACCTCAACGCGCTCGCCTTCGACGTCGCCTCGACCTGGGTTCCCGAAGCCCTCAAGCGCGGCATCGACCTCGGCTTCGAAGGCACGGACGGGGCGGTGACGGTCCAGGGCGACGTTTCGCGGCTGCGCGAGATGCTCGACAACCTGGTCGACAACGCCGTGCGCTACGGTCGGCAGGGCGGGCACGTCACCGTGAAGGTGGGCGCGGCTCCCGCGCGCATCGACGTGATCGACGACGGCCCCGCCATTCCACCGGCCGAGCGCGAGCGCATCTTCGAGCGCTTCCACCGCATGCTCGGCAACGAGGTCGGCGGGAGCGGGCTGGGGCTGGCGATCGCCCGCGAGATCGCCCGCATCCACGGCGCGACCCTCGAGCTGCACGACACCGCGGACGGCGCGGGAAATTCCTTCCGCGTCGTCTTTGGCGCGACACGCCCGCCGGAACGCGGCTAGTCCTCACGGAGTTCTCCGCCCGAACCACGGCCGCGGCCCGCGTCATTTCACGCGAGTAGCGGAGAAAAAGGGAATCCCGTCCGCTTTCCGGAGCACCCCATGAGACTCATCCGACAGCTTGCGTGCGCGGCCCTGGTCCTCGCGTCCGCGCTCTCCGCCGACGCCGCACCCTCCCGCACCTGGACCGTCATCGCCCTGCCCACCCTCGGTCCCTACGGCGGCGGCGCGCGCGGCATCAACAACCGCGGCGACGTCGTGGGCACGTCGGGAGTGGCCGAGTACTACCCGCATCCCGTCCTGTGGAACCACGGTGCCGCGAAGGACCTGCTCGCGGGCCATCCGGCCTACGGCGTCGCCAACGCGATCAACGACCAGGGCGCGGTCGCCGCGACGGAGGGATCGGGCGTGATCGTCGTGAAGGACGGGGTCATCACGCCCCTGAACATCGCCGGCGAGCCGCTCGACATCAACAAGTCCGGCGCGGTCGTGGGCTACTACTACCCCTCGGGCCAGATCGCCTCCGGCCCGATGAACGGCTTCTACTGGAAGGACGGCGTGCTGCGCGACATCGGCTCGCTCGGCAACAACCAGACCATGGCGGGCGGCGTGAACGACAAGGGCGTGGTGGTCGGCTATTCGGTGCTGCCCTTCAGCAGCGACTCGCGCGCGGTCATCTGGGACAACGGGGTGCTGCGGCAGCTGCAGGGGCTCGGCGGCGCCAACAGTTCCGCGGGCGACGTCACCAACCACGGCGTCATCCTCGGCACCGCCTATACCCCCGACGGCATCAACCACATGGTCACGTGGGACGCGGTGAGCGGGCTGATCACGCGCGACTACGGGCCGCGGCTCGCGGGTTACGCGATCAACGACCACGGCACGATCGTCGGCAACCAGCTCGACACGGGACGGCCGTTCCTGCTCGAGGGCGACACGTACACGTGGCTGCTGGAGCTGCCGGAGATGCGTGCCCAGGGCTGGCTGAGCTTCGGCGCGTTCGACATCAACGAGCGCGGCTGGATCGCCGGGATCGGCTACCGCGAAGGCTCGACGAACCAGGGCGAGCCGGTGCTGCTGATCCCCGAGAACGGCGGGGGCCGGCCGAAGGTTTGAACTACGCGAGCCGCGCCTCGGGATCGAGCGGCCACATGGGGCGGCGCAGGTTGCGGTAGGGCAGCGCCGCCAGGTTCGCGTTGAGGGCGCCCGGCGCGTCGCAATACACGGTCGCCCCCGCGATCGGGTCGAAGTGCGCGCGGAAGTGCTGCGTCGACTTCACCACCACGAAGCGCTTGGCGGCCGGATCGATGCCCAGCTGCGTGAAGCAGTCGGGCGAGAACACCTGCTGGCGCAGGCTGTTGAGGACCACGTCGACGCCCTGGACCCGGACCGCCGCGGCCGCACCGAGCTCGTCGCGCAATTCCCCGAAGCTGCGCTGCGTCGCGTCGTCGCGGCAGGCCAGCACGGTGACCTTCGCCTCGAGCGGCTCGCCCGACATCGGACCGCTCTTGCCGCCGATCCGCAGGACCACTTCGCGGCCCACGCCCGCGGCCTTCGCGATCGCCACCGCCTCGGGATCCCAGATCATTCCCAGTGCCGCGCCGGACATCCCGCGCTCGAGCATCGCGCGCAGCACGAACGTGCTGTCGCAGGGAGCGCCGCCGCCCGGATTGTCCGAGCCGTCGGCGATCACCACCGGACGGCCGTGGACGCGTTCGCTCTCGCGCCGCGCGGCATCGAGCGCCTCGTCGATCGGCAGGCGCCTCGCCGGGCCCGTGGTCCGCAGCTCGAAGAACTCCGAGGCGAGATCGCGCGCGATGCGCACGGCGTGCTCGCCCGCGAGATCGTCGTCGGCGTCGCGCACCACCAGCATCGCCGCCGAGGTATAGGGGGTGTCGGACCAGGGAAAGCCGTGCATCGCGGAAACCGACAGGATGCCGGGCTCCTGCTCGCGCGCCTGCATCTTGCGCACGAAGCCGCGCATCGGCTCCTCGGTCGTGCCCATGATCCCCAGCATCGGGACGCGGCGCATCACGGTGCGCGTCCGCAGGCCCGCGCGCACGCCGCGCACGAGCAGTGCATAGAGCTCCTCGGCGCGCTGCGGATAGTCGATGTGCGGATACTCCTTGCACGCCATGAGGATCGCGCCGCTCGCCACCATGTCCTCGGACAGGTTGCCGTGCAGGTCGAGCAGGGCGCCCACCGGTGTCGAATCGCCCACCACGCCGCGGACGCGGCGCAGGATGTCGCCCTCGCAATCCCAGTAGTTGCCCTGCGCCACCATGGCGCCGTGGAGCACGAGGAAGACGAAGTCCACCTTGCCCGCGGCGCGCAAATCCGAGAGCAACTCTTCGCGCAGCTCCTCGTAGTCGCCGCGCGGCAGCGGCCCGCCGGGCTGCGCCCACGCGCACAGGCTCGCGATGCACTCGTCGCCGCGCAGGCGGGCGATCTCGAGCACGTCGCTGTAGCCCGCGAACTGGCGCGCCTTGTCGAGCGTGGCGGCGTCGCCCTGGTGGTGCAGCAGCCCCTCCTCGAACGACGCCCGCGTCGTCGGCAGCGGCGAGAAGGTGTTGGTTTCGTGCGCGAGCGCCGCCAGGAAGATGCGCAAGGGGCTAGAAGGTCCCGCTCACGGACACGCCGATCGTCCGGGGCTCCGCGGGAGAGACCTGCGCGTAGCCGCCCAGCGGAATGAAGTTGGTCGATGCCCCCAGCTGCGCGCGCTTGTCGGCGAGGTTGCGCACGAAGAGCGCCACCTGGACGGCGCGGAAGTCCGCCGCGGCGCGCAGGTCCACCAGCGTGTAGTCGGGCAGCTTGTAGTTGGGAAGCGTGCCGCCGCCCTCGAAGCCCGCGTTGCGCTCTCCCACGTAGCGTATGTT
>Ga0075366_10000807_pt1 | contig 15006 bp, 31 predicted proteins | sample EndMethybrTD3031_FD_72351 | JGI IMG/M metagenome (GOLD analysis project Ga0075366, IMG submission 72351) | Populus endosphere microbial communities from Tennessee, USA - Endosphere MetaG P. TD hybrid TD303-1 | ecosystem: Host-associated > Plants > Roots > Endosphere | place: USA: Tennessee...
ACATACTCACCGCTGAATGTCAAGCTCGGCCATTCTGTTTGGCGTGCCAATAGCCTGCAATAGCTAGTGTGGACCAAATGTCGTTTTTTATTCCGTAGGTGTTGCCAGGATTCTTCTTCGTTCCTGGTGGACCATAGTGGTCTATCAGGGCTTGGCGGACGTTGGGGTCTTTTGCTCTAAGCGACTTGCACCAGAAAAGCTTCACTTCCTGTCGGCTAACGAATATTACCGTCTTGTGTCTGTCCCTCGCTTTTTGCTCAAACCTGCCGGTCCAACGTACTGTGTTAAATACTTCTCTCCCAACACTCATTCCGAATGATTGAATTTCTTCGATAACCAGATAGTCATACAAATCATCCTCTACGTTCTCGATTAACACGTCATTACTTACCTTGTTAAAATACTGAGGTAATCCCCATTCCATCCCCAGAAAAGCGCTTTCTGTCGTTCCTGGATCAATTGCTAATATTATCATACTCTTTTAAAAACTCTATCCAACCATGCACTAGCTTCTTTAAACGAAGCAGTGTGCGGATTAGGGTGTTTAGTTTTGATTAACCAGCTAACCTGTTTAGGTGTAGCCAGCTTCAGTTCTAGACGCGAAAATATTGTGTCGATAATTGCCGAGGCGTGTCCACGAGACTTAATCATTTCGCTAGAAAAACCGTAATTTTCGATCGTCCTTAATTGCTCGGGCGTTGGAAGTTTTTCCTCCCATTTCATGGTTGGCTCGTAGTCAATGAGAGACTGAGAATGGATATCTAGAGCAAACGAGACTGGATCGATAAGCTTAGACTGCTTAGTTACTTGTTTCTCCAAAGACCGTTGAAGTGATATCTCTCTACTGTGAGCCTCTCGTATTTCCTTCTCTTTCTCTTCCTCGGCTTGCTTCTGGACTTCTCCTAGATCAAGCATTGCCTGACCACCCGTAGCCTCAATGATACGAGTCATCCGACTAGCTTCCTGTGCGTCCCTTGCAATCAGGTGTGCAGCTTTAACAAGCTGATGTTTCTCGACTAACCACAAATAATCCAGAAGCAACAGATCCTTCTTCCCTGGGTAAATCCTTGTTCCCCGACCCACACATTGTACATATAGTCCCCAACTTTGAGTTGGCCGTAACATAACTATGCAGTCAACATCAGGCTGATCGTACCCAGTGGTTAACAACATTGAGTTAGCCAAGACCCGAAATTCATTGCGACTAAACGCAATCAACTTTTCTTTCCGATCGGGACACTCGCCAGACACATAGTTAGCTATTAATCCCTTCTGGTTACAAATCTGAGCAAATCTTCTGGCCGTTGCTATTAACGGTAGAAAGACAAGAATCTTCCTGTCTGCTGCATGCTCAATAATAGTGTCTACTACATTTTCGAGCATAGGACCGATAGCATCTTCAAGCCCTCTAGCATCAAAATCACCCGCAGTATTTTTTACCCCTGTTAGGTCTATAGACAGGGGCACTGTCAATGTTTTGATAGGCGCTAGGTACCCTTTGGACATTAGGTCCGGTAGGGTGAACTCAAACGCTATAGTCTCGAAAAACTCTCCTAAACTACGCTTATCGGTCCTCCCAGGGGTTGCAGTACACCCAAACACTTTTGTTCCCTCGAAATAGTTGACAACGGATAGATGACTCTCCGAGAGGATTTTATGACTTTCGTCGTGAATCACCGTCGCGAAATGGTCTGGGCTAAACCTTTCCCTGCGAACACCCATTAATGTCTGAACCGACCCAACAACAAGTTGAGAATCCAAACCGGCACGATATTCAGCCTTTTCTTTGTCCGCTATAAGCCCTTCATCTCTATGGAGTTTATGAATAGCCTGGTCTATCAACTCTTCTCGGTCGGCTAAGATCAAGACTCTTCCAAATGTCAAGCGTTCTTTCGTAAGTGCAGAAAAAATACGAGTCTTGCCGGAGCCGGTTGGAGCGACCCCTAATACACGGTCAAATTGTTTCCAGGCTTCAAGGGTCTTTTGGACAGCCTCAATCTGGTAGTCACGTAGAGCGAAACTCATTTCGAGAAAAGTAGACAAAAATGCTATAAAATGTACGGAGATTATCTATTGCGTCCCAAGAAATAGGGACGCTAGTCTAGCTCAGTGTTAGTTCATATAAAGGCGGGGAGGTTTTAGGAGTTCATTTCCCTCCCTGCCGAGGCGGGGAGGTTCTCTGATTTCCTCCCCGCCTTTTTTTATTTTTAATTAGCCCAAGGATCGTTCACCGGCTCCACTGGTACTGGTTTAAGAGCTTGAGATTGTGTAGGATTAGAGACATTGCCCTCTTCGTATTTCCTCCATTTCCTCACTTCAGGAAAACGTATCCCTCTTTCGTTTTCCTTACCCAACGCAACATCTACAGTCGCTCTTCGACCAATAAAATATTCTTCCTTAAACCTAACTCTACTTCCTTTCTTCAACCCTCCTGCCATACCGAGTGCTTTCAGGACGAAATCCATCTTCTTAGGTTTATCGGGATTATTTATGTCCGGAATATCGACCACATTAGCATTCATTTGTAGCCCATCCTCCGTCTCTAACGTGAAACGGTAATACGGATCACCACCTTTTGTTTGCTCTATTTTGAATCTGAGGACTTTAACATTATAAGTCCCAGGTTGATCCACATATTGAGTTTCCTGACTATCCTGGAATACATAATCGATTTCTGCCATATTATTATTAGTTTTTAGTTAAGTGCCCATCTGGGCAATGATAGTGTTTGGACTTTACTTGAATATGCTGGCCAATGGTCCCATTCTTTACATTCCTTGTAGAGTTTTAGATCCTGAGCATAAAGTTCTCGGCCTTTATCAACTGATTCTTCGTCTAGCTCGTAAACGGCTACAGCGTGGGGGGGCTTCTTCTCGACGAATACGAACATAAAATGTTCAACCTTATGACCTAAGGTTAATAAGTTGTCACAGTAGAATGCGTGCTGGACGTGGTAACGATAGTTAGCACAGTCTCTACCTAGATGGTAGATATCAGCTTGCTCAATACTTTTTAAGTCCCATACAACATTCCCATCAAAAGCATCTATTCTAGACTTAACCGGTACCTCCCAATTGCTCGCAAAAATAGTTAACTCTTTTTGCTCTGCTCTTAGTAACAACCGACCGGTCGGATGTTTGCGAATTGAGTCAACCATCGCTAATAAGGTATCCATCTCAGATTGAGAAACAGATATCTTACCTTCATTTTCCTTATCCCATTCTGCCGACTCTTCTTTTCCTTTTTTAGTCCGTTGATCGAACTTAGGTTTAACCGTGTATCTGATTTTGAACATATCTGGGCGCAAAACTGCATCATGAAAGTGCCTACCAAACTCTAACGCAGCAGAATCGGACTGAATCCTATTCATTTTCTGGTAAATAAAATGAGCAGGTGTAATCGCTATTTTATCTAGGTCATGCTTAGAGATTCTGTAGTGCGCATGATATTCTTCCTCAGGGAAATAAGGCCAGACACCATCTCTGAAGTCAGGGATTTCACTCATTCTCCTTCCTCCACGCCAACAGCTTCGAGTGCTGCAACATCTTGTCGCAGCCTATTGAGTAAACGAGAAGGACTAATGGAAGTTAAGTCATCTCTTAACACATAATTTTTACCATCGTTATCTAGTCTCATGAAGCAGAGGTAGAACGGAAGCTCTGGTTCTACTAACTCGGCTAACTCCCAAAGGGGACTGTAGATTTTTATGGCAAACCCACTATCAAAGCCGATTTCATCTGTTCCGTGGTCGATTCTTACAACCGTTCCGTTCACTTTTTCGGAGAATACGACTTTACTTCCTAATTCCAAATCTTCCGGATCTAAGCTCATTCTTCCTCCTTAATCCCAACAGCTTCGAGTGCAGCTACATCATGTTTCAGAAATTTGAGAAGTCTGGATGGGGTACATGACCCATTCCATATGTCATAAGTGCCATCACGTTTTACGATAGCGAAATACAATGATCCAGGGAGTACTGGTTTTACTAACTCTGCTATCTTCCACAGACTGTCTATATAGTACAGACTAGTTCCATCCTTGAATAAGACAAAACCAACCATACTATCCTCTGGGTTGGGATATTTACGGACACCAGAAACCTCTTTAACTACATCCCCTCCGAATTTAATTTTATCATCCCATCTCAGGGTATTTGGATCTACACTCATTTCTCTACCTCCGCTGTCACGACTTCATTAGCTTTCTCTTCTAATATTTTGGTCAGTTTACCGACTAATATTTCTCTACCGTTTATAACTTTCCAACGTTCCTCAGGTGATAAATCTCGGAAATTCTGGCCTTCTTGAATTAGTTTCCTTTCCATGAAGAATTTATTCGCTACTTCAGTAAAGGGCTCCAAAATTGCCTCTAACTGAGCTAGCTCACCCGCTTCTATACTAGCTGCACTGGGTTCGACCTCTGTTATATATTCTGTATCAGGTTCGGATACTTCCACTGCTACCGCCTGTTTGACCCTTGGGGCGTTAACTAACTCTTCTGGTGTATAAAAACCGGAATTCACCTCCGGATCAGTTGCCCTTATTGAATCTGAAATCAGCCTGGCACGTAACATCTGTTTCGGATATTTCATATAATTTTTACGTTCAGAAAGACCAGCCTGTATCGCATCTTCCATAGTATATTCCCACTCCCTATCATTTTCGCCCTTAGCGACTCTAGCTTTTGCAATTTTTTTTGTTGTCTCGATCCAGATGAATCTACCTCCTCTTTTCAGGAATCGTTTTAACATCGCACTAGCTTTCATAGCTAACTTGATTCCTCCTTTTCCATCTTCGACAAGATCAAAGTCACTTAGTAAATCCATCGGCGATATCTTCCAACTAGCACAAACAAACGCCAGAAACTGTCCTTGTTCTTCTTTAGTGCACCCAAAGAATCCACACCTTGCGAATATCGTCCCTAATCGAATTACATCCCCGATCGGGTCAGTACTTTTATCATAAATATCTATTTCTCTCATATTAATATTCGGTTATCAGTTAATTAGTTAATTATTAAAATTATTAAGATTGAATCGACTCGAACCATTGTAGGACTATATCTTTTCGGAATTTCCAGTGGAATCGACCAGGTTTAATTTTATAGGCTCCTGGGATTTTATGTCTCCGCGCCAATCGAAGAACCGTCTGATACTCGAAACCAGTTAACTCCGATACCCATTCAGCTGTTACTACGTTAGGATTAGCTCTAACTTTCTTCATTTATCGTTAGTTAAGTTTATTCCTCAACATCGTGCAGCAATCCTTTTCAGATTCAATTCTTACACCCGTCACAGGCGAGAAAACCATGTTAGCGTATACCTTTGCGATGTCTCTAAATGTCATTTCTAATAATGTATGTATGCTGCTCATCGCCTTAAATTTAGGGTCTGAACTAACCTGTTTGAGTTCATAAGCAGTTTCCAGTAGATACAGATAGAATCCGCCCATTCTATGGTTAAGGTCATGTGTTGTTTTGATGTTCATCTTTTGATAGTTCAATCTGTCCATTTGTAGTTGGTTTAGGGAACCTCATATTGAATATATTAAGTATGATGCACGCAAGACCGTGTATCCTCATCTCTTCGTTCTCCCACGGCTCACCGGACGAATTTCTCCATATAACTTTTAACCTATCTACCACATAAGAAAGAAACTCACGGAAATTTTCTATTTTGTCTTCTAACTCAATTGCATACTTAGTTTTAAATTCCATATACTCATTTAAATAACTGAACTAACAAAAAAACTAGACACGTCAGAACAGAGATACCCACGAGCAGAATGGCTAACCGCATGAGTCGGATTTCACTCCGTGACATAACTCCCTTTGAGTTGCCCCAGGTTTTGGGTTGGAGTTGTTGGAGCCTAAAGAACAACATACCAATGGCTGATGCAGCACTCGATACAGATTCTTTGCTGTTATACCACCCGATCATTAACGGATTATCTATTATTCCCTCGATACGGATACTATATAGTAAGTCAATTGCATATGGTGAATTTGACTTTATTAGTTTCAAATGCACCTTATTCCCTGAAATATTATATGTTACTCCCTTTTTATAAGTATCGAAAAGTAAATTAGGCCTTTCTTCAATGTCAGTATTCATAATGGTTAATTGTTAAAATTGACTTTAGGGAACAGTCGACGGAAAGCCTTTTCGACGTTGGTGACTTCTTGGCGCTCAATATAGCATTGGGTTTCCTTTCCCCTCTGATTCAGAGTGTACGCATCGGTCTCCATAACATTCAGCTCCCAGATCCTGTGGAGGAGATATTCGTGGAACTCTTTCAATTTTGTTTCGATGTCAGTGTTAGTACTCATTTGTTAGCCTCCATGTTAGTTAACCATAGTTGATTGCCTGTAACGTGGTCGACCAGGTGTGAGTGTTCTGGCTCTATGAGCTCAGCAAACAGTTTTGCGTTCCTCAAACTCTTGAAGTCGGCGATGTGTTGCTCCCCAAGCTCACAATCATCAGTGATATAAGTCGCTTCTAGTGAGTAAAAAGTAAATCCGGAGTCGCTTTCGCGGCGATAAATGTCATAGTAGGTTGTATACCTTGATTCTCCCCCCGATTTTTGGTGCCTTATTTCTCCTTTACAACCTCCCGCTGTTTCTTCATCCCATTTGATCACATTCATCTGTTAGCCTCCACCCATCCCCCATTCTAATTTCTCACGACGGGCTTCTTTGTATTTTTCTGTTTCTATTAACCCATTTATTAACTCTGTTTCCTCTGCGAATAATTTGGCAGTTTCCAAGTGTAGAAATCTTATGGTCTGTCCGAGTTGTAGTCCGGATAGGTTATACAACTTTGTCTCACCAAGCCATATCTGACGTATCATGTATCTGTAACCAGATATATTCTTGCCTCTTGGGTAGCCTAATAAGAAGTCTGGATAGTCTTGGTCATACTCCCACCTAATTCCAGACTCACTCATCCGTTAGTCCCTCCAATTTCTCTACGTGGGCCTTCGCACTTTCGATACTACCAAAAATCCCTAGTTTATCCCCTCTAGTGTCCTCAAACCTATAGAGACTATAGAATTCCTCATGTTCTTTATGAATATTGTATTTGAGAGCTCCACTAAGGCACTTACAGTGAATCTTATACCCGAACTGATTCCCTGTTGTGGTTCTGCGCCATACAATTTTTACATCACTCTGTTCACCTGCTAATATCTGCGCAAACCTTTTGGCGCTCTTAAATTCGTCAAAATGATAACGAATATAAAGCTTACCTATCCCGCCAGGGTTTATGCTCACGTCATAGGTCGGATCACACGACTTATCTCCATCTACATACCCTTCCAAATGTCCATACTCATTTTCATGCCAGTCGATTTTAGACTCACTCATCTTTTAGCCTCCAACTCTTCGGCGTAGGCTTTAGCAGCTTTTAGAGTTTTAAACCGAATGAATGTAAGGAGTGCATAACTTCCATCCGATTCTCTCTGGATACCGTAGCTATAGTTATCTATATTCTCTCCCTTTAGAAATCCGCGCATAAAACCGGACCAGCTCCATTCCCATTTAATTTTCGGTTCACTCATTTGTTAGTCCTATTTGTTATTCTCACTATAATGACGATACAACAACTCCGCAGTTAATTTGGCGTTTTCTAGGTATTTGAATTTCCCTATTATATTACAATAATTACCGTATAGTTCATACGGACACTCATTTGAATACAAATGTAAATCGGGAGGTTTAAGAGGCATTTTAATATGGAACACTTCTCTCCCGAAGTCCGTACTCGGCGAGTTGTATCCGAACAAAAAATCACGATCCTTTTTCCAAGTAATTGTAGTCTTACTCATTTGTTAGTCTCCCTTTCTTCTGCAAATGCTTTGGTGCTTTCCAGATCATCGAACTTTCCTATGAGATTAGTCTGACAGTCATAGAGTTCGTACGGTCCGTTAAACGCAAGACCACCCCGCGCACTGAGATAAAACATCGGAGGCCTAATAGTATAATTATACATCTTAGATTCGGATGTATATCCATCGATCCAGCCGTTGTTTGGCTCCCACCTAATTTTAGGTTTGGTAGTAGTGTTAGTTTTCATCGAGGATCTCTGTTAGGGATTTATCTATGGCTTCCTTCACACCAACCGCTTCGAGCAGGGCAACGTCTTGTTTGAGGATTTTCAGGAAATATCCAGGAGTATAGGCGTAGCCGTCCCTACGGAATCTGATTCGGTCTGGCATTTCAGTTAATGGCACCCCGGAATGTAGACATGCAGGGATCTCTGCCTTTTCTGTGAGTTGCCATAACGAATTATCCCAGTCCAATATTGTCCCGTCGGTGAAGCTAACCGATCTGGTCTCACCATTGCCACGACAGATATTACTAACTATTTTTTCTATCCTCTCCGCGAAGGCAACTTTGTCCCCAGTCTTTAGTTTGTTTAGATCTGTTTGCATAGGTCAATGCTCCTTGATCGCACACCAGCTGCTTCGAGTGCCTTGACATCTCTCTTGAGCAGAAAAAGAAAGGCTTCAGGACTATAATTGATAGTGTATCTGTTTGCTACGTAATTACCTTTATCATCTCGTATTGCCAAACAGAGAAAATGCGGAGGTTCTGGCTTTTGTAACTCTGCTATTTTCCACAATGGATCTGTCCTATGTAAAAACACCCCACCACTTAAACCGACTTCGGCACTATCAATGCTTCTGACTTCCTTTGTTACAGATTTAGCAAAGATGACTTTGTTACCTACTTTTAGTCTATCTAAATTAATACTCATATTCTTATATTGTTAGTCAGTTGTTATCTGCTTCTTCTCCAAAAATTATTCCAAATTTCTCTTTTAAGTGGTCCATTGTCTTTTCCGCACAAAAATAAAAAACACGAACTAACTCTTTAAGATCATCCGGCTCAAATTTGTGAATTACCTCGTCAAGGTAACGGTGAATCATAACCCGATGTTTTGCGTCCCAGGATTTAAGGTCAGAGTAATCCGGATTGTATAAGTCGGCTTCGGTAAGACCAGCTGAAGTCACTTCAGTCGGCGTTTGTGATTCCGGCTGTGGCTCAGGTTCCGGCTCAGGCTTAACAGCTTTTACAGCTGCGTTTAGACTTACTTCGCCGGATTTAACCTTGGCGTGAAGTTCTGGGTCGGCTTCTTTAACGGCTTTGGCGCGTTGGACGGATTTAGAGCTTACATTGAGTAATTCGCTAGCCTTCTTCTTGCTAACTAAAGAAGGGGGACAATTGTCCTCCTTATTGCTTGGCCTATGTCTAGGCATATTAGCCAACTCAGCAGCGATCGCCGCCCTTTGGCTTTCCGTTAAATGCCTACGATGACAATTCAGACTAATAACATAACCAACAGGGTCATTCCCTTCGTATTCATTGAAATACCCTTTATCATTCTGATCAGGGTCTAAATCCTCAGCCATCTTAGGGATGGTGAGAATAGCTCTGTATCGGTTTCTGCCGTCTAGGATCTTTGTCTCGTACAACAGAATCGGGTTTAACAACCCATGCTCCTCAATGTCTTTCGCTAGCTCAGCTAATTCAGCTTTAGGCAACAGCGGAAACACTGCTGCAATCGGATGGTCTTCTAATTTTCTCTTTGCCATTCTATTCCTCGCGTTTTTGCGTGCGAGAAAAGGCTAGCATTGGATTTTGAGAAAAATTGGGGTGTGCAGGTAAAGTGCAGGTAAGTGTAAGGAAAGTGCAGGTAAAGTGTTATGAAAAAGCAGGTAATTAGTATTTGACAGCTTCTTTAAAGCCTATTTTGCTGATCTTTTCGTCAGCAGATTGACGCTTAATATCCAGAACCTCTCCGACTCTAGTTGCTGAAAGAGATTCAGTGGTTTCAGACAAAGCATATTTGGCTAGCATGAGAGCCAAATTATCTTCTCCGATCATTTCTCTCGCTCTCTCAACAACCGGCCCGGGGCCAGTGGCTAGAGCATAAAGTTTCTCAAAGGGCGTCATTGTACCCTCCTTGAGCTAGAAAATAATAAGGCAGGTGCAGAAAAGCAGACAAAAACGAAAATCGGGGAACAATGTTCATTACCCCGATAGCCTTGAAGAGCTTTAGCATGGCTGGACTCCTATATCGCATTTGTTTCCCGCCACCTCGCTTCGAAACAAGGAGACGGACCGAATAGGGTTCGAAGACCGGGACATAGGAACCGGCGCACCCGAAGGTGCCCCCATCCGGCCCGCCATATAGGAGAGCCAGACTAAACGCGCATAAAAAAAGTCGCCAAAATGTAATTGAGGCGACTGCGCGCCTATGCAACTCGGGCTTCGAAACCCGACCGCTGAATTTTTGCAGCGGCATGGGGATATTAGCATTCTGAGTAGCGAAGTCAAGTGTTACAATTCTGTGACACTTTAATGTTTTCTCCCAAGCCCCTAAACCACAACAACTTGCGTTACAAATGGGCAGAATATTTTTATTTGCATCCGTAGGGGAGATGCACGATTTTACAGAATTGGCTAAGGTATCTAGACGCCTGGAGTCATCCATCGTAACGGGTGGTGCGCCCGGTGTAGGTTTCTGAGACATTGCACCGGGCGCTTCTTATTTTAAAAACGCTACATAAATTCATATTTACAGTGGGAAGCCAACCGAAATGGTGGCTACATTGGCAGCTCCGCCCGTCTGAGTCTCAAGCTATCGAGAACAGACGGGCTGTCTCTTTTTATTTACACTTTTAACAAAATTCATACTGTTGAGAATAGATGAAACACAGAAATGAGAACCGAATCAACTCTTTTCTCCTAAAAAATTCATTTTTTAGAGAATAGCTACAAATTGCAACGCGATTGTCTGGAAATGCCTTTTTAGCGCTCCACTTTCGGCTTGCGTTGTGTGCGTTATTTTGTTCTAAGGGGTGGATTGGTCCCCACCTAATGTTGTTGATTTTGAGGTACTTATAAATGAAAACCCCCAAATTGGTCCCCACCTCCCCTCAACAGTAGATGTTGTAGATGTTCTAGCTGCTCTCATCGCACTGATTCTGCTTTACTTAGCAGAAGTAGACACCGAGAATTTTAGTATGGCTAAAGCCGATCCAGATCAGAACGAGAATATGAGCCGTTTCGATTTTCGCATCAGCGCATATACTCCCACCACATTCCCGCTGGGGCGCCTAGGACAATATATGTCCGAACTCGCGAACCTCCTGGGGGAGGAAACTGTTGTCCGTTTTGCCGGTACGAAGGAGGGCAGTACCACTGTCAGTGCTAGCGTCGAGCGTGAATATGCCCACAGAATCGAGTATCGCCTACGAATAGTCGGGAGCCCCGATGCTCCATCTAAGTTGAAAGGCCCATATCGAGAGATAAATAAGTTACTCCGCAAGGATAGGGCATATGGCACACTTAGTCGTGAAGGATACGGACAGATTATCGAATTTCCAGGTTGTAATATGCCGACATCTGAATGCATCGGTCCAATCCGTGAACACGGTGCCCTCGATGGCAAATTAGTTAGAGTCGGTGGAAGGGATAAGACAATCCATGCCCTCCTTGTTGATGCCGACGGGCGAGAATACAAGCTGGTCACTGCCAATATAGACCTAGCGAAACAGTTAGCCGCTCATATTTTCAGCCTCGTTAGGGTGATAGGGGTAGGAGTATGGAACCGTAACCAAGAAAGGCAATGGGAGCTAAAGGAATTTACGATAGAAGGATTTGAGCCGCTTGAAAAACGCACTCTAATTGAAGCGGTGACTGAACTCCGTGCCATCGAAGGAAGCGAATGGCAGAATATGGAGGACCCGTTAGCAGTTTTGCTTGATTTACGCAGGGATTAAGGGATGGCTGTCCTTTTTGATGCGACCATTCTATTGCTGACCATCCAACCAGATGCCCCACTCCCCCATGATCCAAACACGGGAAAACCGCTTAAGGATGGCAAACAACGTGTCGATTACCTCATCCGTAAAGTAAGTGAGAGTAAGACTAATGTTCTGATCCCAACTCCGGTTCTGTGCGAGGTGTTGGCTCATGCTAGCGAGGCAACCAACAAATATACCGAGTATCTAAATAAGCCCCCTTTCCGTATCGTTGAGTTTGGCTATAGGGCAGCCATAGAATGTGCTATAGCAATGCGGAATTCTGGTCTCCGAGGAGACGGCAAAGGTAATACTCGCACTAAAGTAAAGTTTGATCGCCAGATTGTTTCTATCGCACAGGTTGAGAGAGTTAAAACTATTTACTCTGACGATGAAGACATATATAAATATGCTAGAGACGTCGGTATAGAAGTCACCCGCCCTTACCAGTTAGAACTCGATCCGAATGATCGGCAAGGCAGGCTAGCATTGGATGCTGTTACTCACCCCACCAAAGCCGGATTAAAATAGTCCCAACGCTGTCTGAGCTTTTGTAAAATTTCTTCTACGGGACGTAATTCGTCCAGTAGCTCTGACACTTCGTTAAGTTCCAATTCGTCGACTGGCTTGAGCTTTAAAACGTCGTTAATTTGGTGGCTGAGCTTATTAACGGTTCCGCACAACGTTGGTGTGCCTCTGTCGCTGCCTTCGCTGTAAAGCCCCCTGTCGAGCCGTATAGCGCGTCGTAAGTCTTTGACGCTCCATTGACCTTCTTCAGCTTTACGGAGCCATTTAAGGGCTTCCTGGGTGTTGCTACCACATTCCGCTAAGGCTTCGCGGTGGTGGGCATAGCTGAGCCCTCGGCGGGCAGAACCTAATGTCTCACAGACCCGGAACGCTTCCCAAGCGCCCATTGGGTCGGTAAAATTCTGGGCAGCTTCACGCGCAGCAGCTTCGCCTAGTTCTGGTTTTTCTGGACTACAATGAGCTTGAGAAACATGTACAAGGAAATCACCCACCCAGAAACGTATGCTGTCGTCCATCGCATGCAGAGCGAAAATTGTGCGTCTAGTCTCATCCGGAGTTAGTTCGCGTAGAACTGTTAGTTGGTTTTGTTCCAACCTAATGCCGGGCAATTCAAGTTGGAATCCACTCTGGGACTCTACAATTTTCATAGTCAATTCAACCCAACTCTAGCCTGGCGTTTGTTGCAGCAACGATAGCGCTCCCGTGAACCAGCTTGTTTGTTCAGTCGACCGACAATACCCCCGAAAAAATCCTGGACCTCACGCACACGTTTGGAGATAGCCTGTCGGCTAACACAATGTTTTCGGGCTAATGCGGTCTCAGAGTCTAGCGAGTTTCCCAATTGGACACCGAATGCCAAACACAAACATTCAGCGGTTAACCGAGGGTTAGATTTTTCGACGATGAAAATTAATATCGATTTGATAGCCCCAACAACATCGGACACAGAAATTGTCCGCTCGGATTCGGGTTCAATGTCCTCGACAGGATGACGGGAGAACGAACATTCGGGCAGGTCCGCAGGGTCGCGGAATTCGAGACTCATGCAGATTAGTTCAATGCAGAGCAGGCAGAGTCAAGAACTAATTACAGAAATTTTAGTTGTTATTATTTTAATGGTGTTAAATGTTTTGATGAATGTTAGGTCTCCGATTGGAAATTGAGATAGCAAAAGGCCGCCAGCGCTTTTCGCACCGAGCGGCCTTTAGAGTCCAGGACTGTAAGGGATCGCTAATTTAACATCTGGTATCGTCGATCCCGAACGCATCATTCGCGACCAACCATTTTTGCAGCCCGTGAGCCTGCCGTACGTCAGGGAGACTGGCGCCGCTCGCCCACTGGCCTACTAGCTCAGGAGTTACGCCGGCCCAATATGCCAGGCTTTTTTCGTTAGAATTCTGCGGGGATCGGCTGCAAAAATCCTTGAATTTTCTCACTAGATATTCGCTCTGGAAGATCTCTGACTCGGTCATTTCGGTTTGATTTTCAATCTCGGTTTTCATGGTAGGTTTTTTGTTGATTTTTTACGGTTAATTTTTGCTCAATTCTAGTTGCTCGGCGTGTGATTTGGCGCTCTCTAGATCGTTGAATTCGAGTTCATAATTGTTTGGATCATTCAGCATCATTTTCCGAGTGTTCAGGAAGAATTTACCAATTTTGTCCTCAAAACCAGCATGGAAATGCGGATTTGGTTTCAGGAGAAAAATGTGATAGCTGGGGTGGTCACTGTCGTCGTCGTGAAGAAATCCGAAAACACGATTTTGTGTTTCTAGGCAATCGGGTTCCCAACGGATGGATGGGGTGTGGACATTTGATTTTTCGTTGATTCTCATGGTGTTTTTCTCCGGTTAATTTTTAATTATTGTCGCAAATCCCGTATTTTCTTGGTTTAAGAATTAGTTGGGAAGAATTTCAGTAGGCCGATTAGTGATCCGAGCAGACCGATCAGCAACAGCGTGTCGAATGTCAGTGTGCTCATTTGGCGAGCCTCCTGTTGCTGATCCTCTGGGTCAGGCACAGTATATCCAGCGCTAGTGCACCTAGTGCCCGGACCGTCGCTCGTGCCTGTGCCTCGCAGTCATCACGGTCGCTCGCTCGTGCGAGGATTAGCCCACATGACATCTGGGCAGTGTATTGCCCGTCGACCATCGTGATCTGCGCTAGGATCTCTCCGCCGTCTGAGACGGGGAGCCCAATGAGAGTGCCATTCGTTTCGTTCATACAGACACATTAGCGCGAGAATTAATATTTGTCAAATTATTTTCTGAAATAAATTAGAAATTATTCCTCCTCACTCCCAATTTTTCGGCGATCAATTGCTCGATGAATTGCGAGCGTGATCCCATCCCAACATGCTCCTCCAGTGCCCGAGCCACCTCAGGAGCGACCGAGAAACCGATTTTAACCCGATGTTGTTCCGGAGGTTTACATGACCCCAATTTCCTCCCCACTTTCCGTTTCGGGACGTTGACTGTTTCCATGCTCGACGCCTAGCATCATATCTATTTTTTGTCGAATTATTTTTCCCTAAATAATTCTGTTTGAATTTATCAAGAATTTTTCAAAATTATTTTTCCGCGATGCAATTCTCGTTTCTGGAATTCCGCCCACAGGGACTAGAGCCCTAGGCGGTGGTGGCGAGTTAACGCCACACCGCTAGGGGTAGAGTCCC